>Ga0315285_10007036_pt1 | contig 11576 bp, 7 predicted proteins | sample YL17G09_36_MG_FD_203698 | JGI IMG/M metagenome (GOLD analysis project Ga0315285, IMG submission 203698) | Sediment microbial communities from Yellowstone Lake, YNP, Wyoming, USA - YL17G09_36 | ecosystem: Environmental > Aquatic > Freshwater > Lake > Sediment | place: USA: Wyoming | collected... | reverse complement strand
GACTTGCCATTTACCTGGTAGCCGAAGGTGATCTGAGCCTGGTAACTGGCTGAGTTGGCACCGGTCTCTCGGTCTCTGGTGACACTCTTCGAGGTGCTCGACTCCAGAACGGCGCCCCGAACGCTGGGCCACCTGGTGCTCGCAAAGGCGCGCCAGACGTTGCGTAGACCTATGCCCAGAATGGCCAGGCCAAACACGATCAGGACCGAGATGGCCGCTACGACGATGATTCTGAACAGCCTCATAAACGAACTCAGCCGCGATTTCCCTATCCCCGATCACTCCCGCCAAATGACGGCGCCGGCGGCGTCGATGAGCAGGTACCGCCCGTTCAGGCTGACGCCGGCGAGGCCATCGCGAAAGCCGTCCGCCGATTCGAAACGCGGCTCGATCACCCATTGTCCCGTGCGGCCCAGGTAGCCGCAACCGCCTCTCTCGGAGCGCACAGCGCGGGGCTTCGGGATGGTCCACGAACCCCACGACGCCCACACCAGCCCTTCGGAGAACTCCCCTACATAACCACAGCCTTCGGGCGCAGCGAACGCCTCGCGACCCTCGAGGTCAACAAAGACGCGCCGGCGGGGCTGGCGGATGAACCCGGCGGCGAGCCCCTCCGAGAAGCTGCCCGCCGTGTCGAAGCGCGGCGGCGCCACCCAGTTGCCGCACCCGTCCACATAGCCCCAGAGACCGCCGACTTCGACCGCCGCGCGTCCTTCCGAGAACCGAAAGGCGCACCTGAAATCGCCCGTGATCCGGCAGGCGCCCGTGCGGTCGACTAAAGAAGCTCTTAGCTCCGTTGGACACAGGCGCCAGACCGCCACTGAAGGAGGAGGCGCCGTCGAATTGTGGCTCGAGGCCCCAGCCACCCCCGGCGTTGATAAAGCCCCATTTGCCCCCGCGCATGTAGTACTGGTCCTCATGGGCCCAGTATTCCACTCGGGCGCCCGTGTTGACGGCGGCGAGGCCTTCGGAGAAGTCGTCCGCCTGATCGAACCGCAGCGGGATCTTCCATTGACCGCCAGGATCAATGTACCCCCACTGCCCGCCGACTGCGCCGCTGGATCCCTGGGCGCCGACGTTCACCCGAGCCAGTCCCTCCACAAACTCGCCGGCAAAAGCGAACTGCGGTGGGATGACCAGGTTCCCCTTGCGGTCCGCGTAGCCCCACTGGCCACTCACCGAGACCGGAATCAGGCTTCGTTCACCTGGCCGAGGCGGCATCCTCAATGTCCTTTCCCGGAATTTCGATTCCAGCTCCGTTCTCCGGGTATAACCCAGCCTGTTGTCAGGCGGGCGGCCTGTAGCACCGCTACTGCTGACGCCAGGCGGCGCAAGCAGCCGGCAGACGGGCTCTCGGAGTTGGGTGATGCATGGGACTGACCGAGCGAGAGGGCGAGTCCTGGCTCCATCAGGAGAGAGATTCCGGAACGAGGTGTTCAGCGGGCTCAATGGCACATTCACCACCGGTGGGCAAGAGCCCTCCACAGACTGGGCCGGTCAGATCCGGGTTTGCGAGAACCACAAGCGGCGACGCGGACGTGCTGAGGAGAAAACCCCGCCTCTTCACGGGTTCACTTTGCTCCAGATGTACTTTTTCGGGTCGAAGCGGTACGCTTTCTTGCCTGGCGCCTCAGGTTGATTATTCTTGGGCAGCCAGCGCGCCAGCCTCTGTTTCACATCGGCGTACTCCGGGTTGCCGGCCAGGTTATGCCATTCCTTGGGATCCTTCTGGTGATCGTAGAGTTCCTCGGAGCCGTCCTCGTAACGTGTATACCGCCAGCGGTCGTCGCGGAGCGAATGGTTGCCTAGTCCCGATGTGATCAGAGCTGGCCGGTCCCACGCAGCCGCAGGGTTTCTGAGCAGGGGGACGAGACTCTGGCCGTCCAGGCCGTTCTTCCGGGGCCATCCGCAAAGTTCAACCAGAGTGGGGTAGAGATCAACCAGGCTCACCGGCCGGGCACAGCGGGCGCCGGGTTTCGTCACACCGGGGGCCGCGAAGATCAGAGGAATACGCGTCGATTCCTCCCAGAGGGTGAATTTGTGCCAGGCGTTCTTCTCCCCCAGGTGGTAGCCATGGTCGCTCCAGAGGACGACGATGGTGTTGTGGTGGTGCGGGCCCGCTTCCAACCCACGCAACACGCGGCCCACCATGGCGTCGCTGAAGCTGATGCAAGCCAGGTAGGCCTGAACTGCGTGTTTCCACATTCCCTTCTTCACAACGAGGTTGTGCTCGTCGGGGATCTTGACTTGTTGCAGGCGCAGGGCGGCTGCCGGAACGTCCTCCAGGTCATTCGGCAGGACCTCCGGCAACTGGATGCTCTCCAGAGGGTACATGTCGAAATACTTCCGAGGAACGTACCAGGACAGATGCGGCCGGAACATCCCGACCGCGAGAAAAAAGGGATCCTTCGCCGGCCTCGCGAGAACCTCAGCCGCCCACGAGGCCACCTTGTAGTCCGGAAAATCGGACTCCGGATTATCGACCGGTCCGAAGTCAAAGTTCTGGCGATACTCACTCACGTTCGCCATCGGGAAACGCGGCGGCCGCACATCCGGGCCGCCGAAGTTGTAGCCGCCGCTCCAGCCGTTCTGCTTATTCACGTCGGCCCAATGGTAGTAGTCGTGCCAGGCGTCGGGGTCATTAAAGCCCGGTTCGTGATGGAATATCTTGCCGCCTCCGGCGACGTAGTAGCCGTTCTGCTTGAAGTATCGCGGCAGCGTCACCACGCCGGGCAGAGCCGGCTTCCACCAGTGATTGTTGGTGTACACGCCGCTGGTGGATGGCTGTAGCCCGGTAAGGAGAGCCGTGCGTGACGGGTTGCAGACGGGCGCCGCACAGTGTGCGTTGGTAAACAGCAGGCCCCTGGATGCCAGGCGGTCCAGATTGGGCGTCTTCACGTCGAGAGAGGGGCCCAGGCATCCCACCCAGTCGCGCCAATCGTCCACACCGAGAAACAACACATTCGGCGAGGCCGCGAAAGCGGCACAGGTTTTGGCAGCCGCCGCTGCCAGAAACCGTCGTCTGGTAAGGTGCTTCATCGTTTCTCGATTCCCGGAGGCAGGGCCGCGCGCCAGCCGTCCTGTAACGTCTTCTGGAGCTGTGCGAGCAACCGGCGATGCTCCGGACCAGCGGCGACATTGACGGTCTCATAAGGGTCCTTCTCATGGTCGTAGAGTTCGACCGCGTTCTGGGGTTGGCCCGGTATCCGCCATTCGGTGTAGCGATAGCGCTCCGTTCGCACCGTGTACCCCATACCGTCACCCGCTCTTTTCGGTGCAAAAGGCCTCGGGAACTGGCTGAACGCCGCCTTTTTCCACTTGCGTGCCGGCTCAGCGAGCAGCGGCGCCATGCTCAGGCCTTCCAGTTCTTTCGGCGCCGAGCAGCCGCACAAATCGCAGAGCGTGGGATAAAGGTCCACAAATTCCACCAGACCGGTTGCTCTCACCCCCTGCCCCGGTACACCGGCCCCGGAGAAGATCAACGGCACACGCGTATCGAATTCGAAATTGGTCGTCTTCACCCACAGGTCGTGCTCACCCAGGTGCCATCCGTTGTCGCCCAACAGCACCACCACCGTCCGCGAACTCAGGTCCAGCCGGTCGAGTTCGTCGAGGACCTTGCCTGCTTGCGCGTCCGTGTAGGAAGTGGCCGCATAGTATCCGCGCACGAGTTCTCGCGCTTTGCCCGGCGGGAGCGGACCCTTCTTGGGGATGTCGGTGTATCCGCGCAGTTCGACCCAGGGGTGCAACGCGACCTCCGGCGCCCCTTTAGGCGGGAAGGGATAGGGCGCGTCGGGAATCTCGCGCAGCGAGTACAGATCGAAGTACTTCTTCGGAGCGACGAACGGCAGGTGCGGTTTTAGAAAACCCACCGCCAGAAAAAACGGCTTGCCGCGCATCTCGCGCAGGGCCTGGAGGGCGCGGTCAGCCACCTGGCCGTCCTGGAGCGCGTTATCGGGAACCTCCGGCGCCTGACACGATTCCCGCTTCTCCCAGGTGAGCGTCGGAACCGGCGTCCGGGACTTCTCGGCCGCCGGAACGCGCGACCACTTCTCCAGGTCCACATACTGCATTCCGGCGATCCCCTTTGGCCACAAGGGAACGCTCCATGCTCTCGGATCGTTCAGCCCTTCGCCAAAGACCTTGCCCAGGCCTCGCGTCTCATATCCCTGCTGGCGGAAAAACTCAGGCAGTGTGACCACGTCCGGCAGGAGCATGCGGAAGTCTCCCCGGCCGTTGTCATACACCTTGGTCGTGTCCGGCCGCAGGCCGGTCAAGAACGAGGTTCGCGACGGAGTGCAGACCGACTGCTGGCAGTAGGCCCGAGTGAAGGTGACGCCGCGCCGCGCCAGCCGGTCGATGTTTGGGGTCTTCACGACCGGGTTGCCGTAGCAGCCCAGTTCGGGTCGCAGATCGTCCACTACGATGAACAGAACGTTCCTTTTCTGCTGTGCCGGCGCCTGTTTCAAGACCAGGCCGGCCGCGCCGAGCGTGTGCTGAAGTAATCCGCGGCGTGAAAGCACTTCTTCCATTGCAGACATCTCCTCGTTCAGAACGTGTATTTGAGCGCAAGCTGGATGTTGCGGCCGCCGCTCGCGCCAAGGATCTGGCCGAAGTTCACGTTCGTGGCGTTGGCATTGGGATTGTTCAGAACCTTGTGGTTCGGTGCATTGAACATCTCGAAGCGGAAGGCAAGCCGGTGCCCTTCGCGGATCGGGAAAGTCTTGTGAAGGGCGGCATCGAAGCTGAATCCGGACGGTCCCCGCAGGGCGTTGTAGCCCAGGTTCCCGTAGCGACGCTCGCGCTTCGGGGTCACCATATCGAAGGCGGCGGTGTTGAGCCACACCAGAGCATTCGTGTCGCGGATGTAGGGATTGACGCCTCCCAGAACGTCCGGCCGCTGCCCGTCTACGTAAGCGTTGCCCACCAGATCCGCTCCTGACAAAACGTTGATGGGCAGCCCCGACCGCCAGCTCGTGATCCCTTGGAGGTTCCACCCGCGCAGCACCGCTCCCGCAAAGCGTGACCGGGAGGCGAAACCGGCGGTGGGCAGATGGTAGGAGAAGACCGTCGCCCAGCGGTGGCGGATATCACTCTCCTTCGGACCATAGGAACCCGCGATGTTGTTCGGGTCCTGAATGGCATTGTTGTTCTTCGTAAAGCTGGAATCGACGCCATAATACGTCAATGTCTTCCCGAGAGTGTAGTAGAGGTCAAATGTCAGCCCCTGGGTGAGCCGCTGGCTGGCGGAAAGCTGGAATGCGTGGTAGGATGACCTGCCCGCGTTCTCGCGGAAATCAATGTCCCCCATTTCCGGGTGCGGCCTCCGGCCGGTGGCTGGGTCGGGCAGGTTCAGCCAGCGGACGCCGGAGATCTTCAGCCCGCGGCTGCCGGCATAGGAAGCTTCCACTGCCAGAGTGTCTGTTACCGCATGCTGGAGGCTCAGGTTCCATTGACCCGCGTACTGGTCGCGGGCGTTGTAGTCCGTGACATACTGGCTCAGAATCAGGCCCGGCGGAAGCAACGACGGATTGGCGATTACCCGGGGAACAAAGGACACCTCGAACGGGTAGGTCTTTTTCATATCCGGGGGCAGGTCCGCCATGGCAAGGATCGGGTTGAAGGGAATGCGCGGATCCAGGAACGCGAAGCCATAGTAAAGCAGGAACGTGGGCGGGACATAGCTGACGCCGCCCCCCGCGCGCAGCACCAGCCGCTGGTTTCCCAGCAAGTCGTACACCATGCCAAGACGCGGCCCCAGGTTGTTCTTGTCGGCGCGCCACATGGGGTCGCCGTTCTTTATGAAGGGGCCAAACGGATCAGAAGAAGCGATGTTATAAGCGCCTTTGAGCGGCGGGTAGTACTCGTAGCGCACGCCGGCGTTCAACTGGAAGCGGTCCGTGATGCGCCAATCGTCCTGAACGAAGAAGCCATAGTTGCGGTTGCCGAGCGACTTGGTGCCCCCGAACACGATGCGAACACGGTTGGGCCGGTCTGCGATGAAGTCGTTGAGACTGTTGTAGTACATCAGAGGGACATTGTCCTGAAAGCGGGTGCTGCGGACTTCGCGAATCTCAAAACCGGCTTTCAGGGTGTGACGGCCCCGCACCATTGCGAGGTTGTCCGCCAGAGTGTATGTGTTGGTTACGTAGTGAATGTGAGCGTTCAAGCTGACGCCCAAGCCAGCGCCGGCCACGGTGAACCAGGCGGGCACGCCCTCGACGCCAACGTAGTCGTTGTCCAGGTCTACGCGGTTGAAGCCGACTCTCAGCTCGTTGAAGACAGACGGAGAGACGGTCCAACCGTCCTGTACGACGGCGTTGTGGAACCGCGTCGGATAGATCTGCGGGTGAGGCTCCAGAAGAATCGGTTCGGTGTAGTCCTGGTGGTTGTAACTGTAGCGCGTTGTCAGACGGTGCGCGCCCAGGTTGATATCGGCGCGGGAGAGGGTCGTATTCTCGTCCGTCGTGCTCCCGTCGTTGCGGCGGTGAAGACCGATATAAGGGTCCTTGGTGGACTCGAAGGTGCTGGGGAGGCGGTTCAACGTTTCCCGAATCGCCGGGGTGACCTTGTCTTTGAGGAGCGGTGTTCCCACGTTTCCGGTGACCTGCTGGTTCCGGCGCGTTTTGGCGCCTTCGTAGTTGAAGAAAAAGAAAGCACGGTCTTTCCGAAGCGGCCCCCCGAGGTTGCCGCCGAACTGGTTCCATCGTAAGGGCGGCTTCGCCAAGCCCGAGCGGTTGGAGAAGAAACTGTTGGCGTCCAGGATGTCGTTGCGGAAGAACTCGAAGAGCGTTCCGTGGAAAGCGTTGGACCCGGATTTCGTGGTGATGTTAAGCACTCCACCGGTGGCCCGGCCGTATTCAGCGGAGAAAGCGCTGGTAGTGGTCTTGAATTCCTGGATGGCATCGACACTCACGGTGTTGACCCGGGCGCCGCCGCCGGAGCCGGCCCCGGCGTCGCTGGCCGAGGCTTGGGTTTCTCCAAAGGTCATATCGATGCCGTCCAGCATCAGATTGTTGCCGAATGCGGACGAGCCACTGAATTCCATGCCGCCGCGGCCCCCCACGGCACTCGAAGGAGAAGCCAGGACGCCTGCCTGAAGCCCGACGAGCTGCTGCCAGTTGCGGCCGTTCAGCGGCAGCGACTCCACCTTGCTCCGGTCAACCACCACGCCAAGGTCCGTGGTAGTGGTGTTGACCAGCGGGGCCGCGGCGACCACTTCGACCGATTCGGCCAGTTGGCCGAGCACCAGCGCGAGATCGAAGCGCGGTCGTGTACCGGCATGTAAATTGAACGGCGCCGTAGTGGCGCGCTGAAAGCCCGCCATTTTCGCCTCGAGCCGGTAGCGGCCCGCCGGCAGCAACGGGAATTCGTAGTAGCCGACCTCGTTGGTCGCGGTCGTGCGAGTCTCGTTGGTATCGAGGTTTAGGGCCTGAACCGCGGCCCCCACTACGACCGCTCCGGCCGGGTCCTTCACGGTGCCTACCATGGAACCGCCGCCGATTTGAGCTTCCAACCCGGTGGGCGCAATCACCAGCAACGCCACCAGAATCATGGCACCGAGACGGATTGAACTCTGCTTGCTCACCTGTGGTACTCCTATCGAAATCTGTGTTGCTCCTGTCGGAACCGCATCGCAGCAGCGGCACTCCAGGTGTACGCTCCGGGAGCCGACGTGGGACGCCCTGGCGGCAATCTGACCCGGCAACTTCCGGTCGAGGCCGAAGTTCCACTGCCGCACGGAGTCCGTTGAAATGTGTCGCACAGCACGATCCGATTATCGTTAATGATAAACCAAAACGTTCCATGATTCAAGAGAAATTAATTTCCTTGACGTCTTGGATGGATTCCGTTTATCATTAACGATAACAGAATGAACACGCTTGAGCCGGTTCGGGGTGCGACGCTGAAATCGCGGGTGGTTTCCGCCATCCGGGACGCCATCTTTGCCGGACGGTTTGCCCCGGGGGATCCCCTCCGCGAACTGCACCTGGCCCGGGAGCTGAACGTCAGCCAGCCCACCGTGCGCGAAGCCTTGCTTGAGCTCGAGAAGTATGGATTGGTGGTTCGCACCCCGAATATCGGAACCGTCGTCACCAACCTCAGCAGTGACGAGATCCGGGAACAGATTGAACTCCGGCTCCTGCTCGAGAAGGTGGCTGCGCTGAAGGCTTCCGAACGAATGACCGCCGCCGACTTCCGGGAATTGGAGCGCCGCGTTGCTGCGCTCACAGCGGCTGTGGCGGCGAACGCCTACTTCGAATCCGCACAGGCCGACCTGGAGTTTCATCGCCAGATTTGGGCCTGTTCTGGTAACCGCGCTGTGGCCCGTGCCCTGGACCAGATCGCAGTCCCCCTTTTCGCGTTCGTCAGCATTCTTCGGAGTGCGGGTTCGCAGGATCTGATCCGGGTGATGAGCTCGCACGCCGCGATCGTCGAGGCTTTGCGCCAACGCGATCGCGCCCGGATTGAAGAGGTGATCGGGCAGCACGGCCAGAGCGCATACCAGGAGTTTCTGAATTCAGGGACCGGAGACTGCCGCTCGTACGTCCAGCAAAGAGCGAGCCTGGTGAACCAATCCTCGCCCTCATCAGCGGGTTGACTATGCGATCTATGAATCATCTCGTCCTCTGGTTGTTGCCGGCTCTGCCGGCGCTGCTGCCGGGCGCCGATCTGCGGCTAAGCTCGGTGGAAGTCTTCACGTCCGGACAGGATGGCTACCAAACGTATCGGATTCCGGCCATCGTTCGGACGGCGAGAGGAACGTTGCTCGCCTTTTGCGAAGGGCGCAGGAACAACCGCCGCGACTGGGGAGACATCGACCTCCTGGTTAAGCGCAGCGCCGACGGCGGCCGCACGTGGTCAAAAGCGATCACCGTCGCCGATTTCGGAGGCGACACCATCGGAAACCCGGCGCCGGTCGTCGACCGCCACACCAAGACCGTCTGGCTGTTGTTGACGCGGAACCCCGGTGACGTGCCCGAAAAGCAGATACTTCCAGGCCTTTCCGGCGCGACGCGGACCGTCTGGGTCACCGACAGCAAGGATGACGGACGAAGCTGGGCCACGCCTGCCGACATCACCGCTTCCGTGAAGCATCCGGAGTGGAGCTGGTATGCGACCGGGCCTGTCAACGGGATCCAGCTTCGCACCGGCCGCCTGGTGATTCCCTGCGATCACGTCCGGGGTGATGTCTCTCAACGCTACTCGCACGTTATCTACAGCGACGACAGGGGCAAGACCTGGAAGCTCGGCGGCAGCGCAGGGCCGGATTGCAACGAATCAACGCTGGTCGAGCTGTCCGACGGGTCCCTCATGCTCAACATGCGCAGTTACGCGGGCCAGAACCGCCGTGCCGTGTCGATCAGCCGTGACAGAGGTCTCACCTGGACCCCGCCGGTGCTCGACGAGGCCCTGATCGAGCCGGTCTGCCAAGCCAGCCTGATGCGCTTCGGGCAGGGCAGGAAAGCCGTCCTGTTGTTCTCCAATCCGGCCGACACCAAGCGCGTCAACATGACGGTACGGCTGAGCCGCGACGAAGGCAAGACCTGGAGCGTGTCGAAGACGGTCCACGCCGGCCCGTCCGCGTATTCCAATCTGATCGAGTTGAAGGGAAACACAGTCGGACTTCTCTACGAACGAGGCGACGCCGATCGGTACGAGCGAATTACCTTCGCCCGCTTCCCTATGGGGTGGCTGAATCCATGACAGTCGCCCATGAGGCTGGGCCTCACGCGCCGGGATGAAAATCGGGGACAGGCAGCGGCGTCCACGCGCAAACAACGCTTGGGACGCCGAAGCCTGACCCCGATTTTGGAGAGAGATGAAACAGAAATCCTTTTTTCCAGCGGGATCTTCCAGGAGGCAACCGAGGGTGTCGCGACGGCATTTTCTCGGATCCCTCGTGGGGGGCGCTGCCGGCCTGGTGGCCGAGCGCCGGCGGCCGGCGAACATCGTTTTAATTCTTGCTGACGACCTGGGCTGGACCGATCTCGGCTGCTTCGGCAGCAGTTTCTACCAGACGCCGAACATCGACCGGCTGGCGCGCCAGGGAATGCGCTTCACCAGCGCCTACGCTGCCTGCCCGGTGTGCTCCCCCACACGCGCCAGCATTCTCACTGGCAAGTATCCCGCCCGGCTGCACCTCACGGATTGGATCCCCGGCCGGACGCCGCCGGGAGTAAGAATGCGCCTGCCGGATTGGACGCCCTATCTCCCTTTGAGCGAGGTGACCATCGCGGAAGCATTGAAGCCGGCCGGATACGTTTCGGCAAGTGTCGGCAAATGGCATCTGGGCGACGAAGAGTACTATCCCGGGAAACAGGGATTCGACGTCAACTTCGGGGGGTGCCATCTGGGCGCCACTCCGAGTTACTTTTATCCCTATAAGATTCCGAATATCCCCAACGGCAAGACCGGCGAGTACCTGACCGACCGCCTGACGGACGAAGCCCTCGCATTCCTCGAGAGCTCGAAATCGCGGCCGTTCTTCCTCTATTTGGCGCACTACGCGGTGCACACGCCGGTCGAGGCGAAGCCCGAAATGGCGGCCCGTTTTCGCGAGAAGGTCCGGCCGGGACAGGCGCATAGCCATCCGGAATATGCAGCCATGATCGAGAGCGTGGACCAGAGCGTCGGGCGCGTGCTGGGGAAGCTGGAGGAATTGAACCTGGCGAACGACACTATTGTGATCTTCAATTCCGATAACGGCGGGGTCGTCGGGCGGCGGCACATCACCTCCAATGAGCCGCTGCGTGAGGAGAAGGCCACGCTGTACGAAGGTGGAATTCGAGTTCCGTTGGTGGTTCGCTGGCCGGGCGTGGTCCAGCCCGGCTCGGTTTCCGACATCCCCGTGATCAGCGTCGATTTCTTTCCGACCATAATGGAAATGTGCGGCGCCCCAGCCCCGGCGCAGGGCGCGGTGGACGGCTGGAGCCTGGTGCCCCTGCTCAGACAGCGGGGCGGCCTGCAAAGGAACGCCATTTATTGGCACTACCCCCACTACAACTTCCATCAGCCACTCATTCCGACACGGCCCTGCGGCGCGGTCCGCAAGGGTGATTTCAAACTGATCGAGTTTTACGAGGACGGGTTTGTCGAGCTATACAACCTCCGCCAGGACATCGGCGAGCGCAAGAACCTCGCCCGCGCCTTGCCTGATAAGGCGGTTGAATTGCGCCGCGACCTGGACACATGGCGAAAATCGGTCGGCGCCCAGATGCCGATCCCCGCGCTCGAAAACTACGACCCAGCCAAAACTGAGGAGTGGATGCGTGATCGGTTTCAACGGCAGTCGGAGCGAGGAGGGGATCGCTGAGGGCGACTCGTAGGATTGATCGAATGAAAACTTCAAACTTCCATGGGATTCTCCCGGCCGTTGTCACACCTTTCGATGAACACGAGAACTTCGCGCCGGCGGCCTTCGAACGGCTGCTCGAGCGCCTCTACACCGCCGGCATCGACGGCCTCTATGTAAACGGCCAGACCGGGGAGGGCTTGCTCCAGCCGGTCCAGCAGCGGAAACGGGTAGCCGAAGTCGCGCTGCGTGCGACGCCCAAAGGCAAGTCCGTGATCGT
>Ga0315285_10007033_pt1 | contig 11579 bp, 7 predicted proteins | sample YL17G09_36_MG_FD_203698 | JGI IMG/M metagenome (GOLD analysis project Ga0315285, IMG submission 203698) | Sediment microbial communities from Yellowstone Lake, YNP, Wyoming, USA - YL17G09_36 | ecosystem: Environmental > Aquatic > Freshwater > Lake > Sediment | place: USA: Wyoming | collected... | reverse complement strand
CCTCCGGCGCCGAGTCAATCTGCTCGTAAGCCAAGGGCTGCGCCATCCCCACCCGCGAGAGGGTGTGCGTGATCGCCGAGGTGAGCGTGGTCTTGCCGTGATCCACGTGCCCGATGGTGCCCACATTCACATGCGGCTTGGTCCGCTGAAACTTCGCCTTGCCCATCTCCGGTAACCTCCGCAGCGGCCGCGGCAGCCGGCCGCGGCATTCCTGTTGGGTAGTTTGCTGTCAGGAGACCCTGACGGTAGCCTCGCCCGGAACCAGGGTCCGGGCGATGTTCTCCGGCACCTCCGCGTAATGGGAGGGCTCCATGGTATAGGTGCCGCGCCCCTGGGTGAGATTGCGCAGCGCCGTGGCATAGCCGAAAGCGGTGGCCAGCGGGATGAGCGCGCCGATAGTCTCCGTGCCACCGGGCGAAGCGGCGATGCCGGTGACATGGGCGCGGCGCGCGTTCAGATCGCTCAGCACATCGCCCATCCGCTCCTCCGGGCAGACCACCTCCATCCTCATCACTGGCTCCAGCAGTACCGGGCCCGCCCGCCGCAGCGCCTCCCGCAGCGCCTCAGAGGCGGCCAGCTTGAAAGCCATGTCAGAAGAGTCCACCTCGTGGGCCCCGCCGCCGGTCATTCGGATCGTGATGTCAACCACCGGGTACCCGCCCAGGATCCCGCTCGTGCAGGCCTCCCTCGCCCCCGCCTCCACCGCCGCGATGAACTCCTTCGGGATCACCCCGCCCCTGGTCGCGTCCTCGAAGATCAGGCCGGACCCGGTCTCGCGTGGCTCGACCTCCAGGGTCACTCGCCCGTACTGGCCGTGCCCTCCGGTCTGGCGGATGTAGCTCCCCTCGGCCGAGGCCGCGCCGCGGACGGTCTCCCGATAGGCGACCTGCGGGCGGCCGACATGGGCGTGAACCTGAAACTCACGCCGCAGCCGGTCGGTGACGATCTCCAGGTGCAATTCACCCATGCCGGAGATAATGATCTGCCCGCTCTCTTGATCGGTGTGGAAGCGGAAAGTGGGGTCCTCCCCGGAGAGCGCGGCCAGGGCCTCGATCAGCTTGATCTCCTCGGGCCGCGTCTCGGGCTCCATCGCCACCGAGATCACCGGCGCCGGGAACTGGATCCTCTCCAACAGGATCGGCGCCCGCTCGTCACACAGCGTGTCTCCCGTGGTGGTCTTGTCCAGCCCGATGGCGGCGACAATATCCCCGGCCACTGCCTCGTCCAAGTGCTCCCGCCGATTGGCATGCATGCGCAGCAGGCGCCCCACCCGTTGGGTCACGTGCTTGGCGGAATTGTAGACGGTCCCGCCCCTGCCCAGGCGCCCCGAGTAGACGCGCACGTAGACGAGCTGGCCCACGTTGCGATCAACCGCCACCTTGAACGCCAGCGCGGCCAGGGATTCGTCCGTGCCCGCCCGCCGCGCCACCGTCTCGCCGGTGACCGGATCCTTGCCCTGGATCGGTGGCACCTCGATGGGCGAGGGCAGGTAGTCAACCACCGCGTCCAGCAGGGGCTGCACTCCCTTATTCCTGTAAGAGGCGCCGCAGAGCACAGGGACCATCCGGTAGCGGATCGTCCCCCGGCGCAGCCCCGCGCGAATCTCCTCTTCGGTCAGCTCTTCCCCTGCCAGGTACTTGTGCATCAGGTTCTCGTCTGTTTCGGCGGCCGCCTCGACCATCGCCTCTCGGAACCGCCGCACCAGGGGAAGCATGGCTTCGGGCACGGGGTCCTCCCGGAACTCGCGCCCCTGCTCGTCCAGGTAGACGATCGCCTTCATCCGGATCAGGTCCACCACTCCCGCGAACTCGGCCTCCTGGCCCAGCGGGAGCTGGACCGCCACCGCGCGGCAGCCCAATCGCTCTCGCATGGCGTGGATGACCCGGTGGAAATCCGCGCCAGTGCGATCCATCTTGTTGACATACGCGATGCGCGGCACGCCGTACTTATTGGCCTGCCGCCACACCGTCTCCGACTGAGGTTGCACTCCCGCGACGCCACAGAAAATGGCGATAACACCATCCAGCACCCGGAGCGATCGCTCCACCTCGACCGTGAAGTCCACGTGCCCCGGGGTGTCAATGATGTTGATGTGATGGTCCCGCCAGAGGCAGGTGGTGGCCGCGGCCGTAATGGTGATGCCGCGCTCCTGTTCCTGGGCCATCCAGTCCATGGTGGCCGCGCCCTCGTCCACCTCCCCCATGCGGTGAACGCGGCCGGTATAGAACAGGATGCGCTCGGTGGTGGTGGTCTTGCCGGCGTCGATGTGGGCGGCGATGCCGATGTTGCGCGTCATGGCCAGCCGCGCGGCGGCGTCGCCGGCCTCAGCCTGCGCCCCAACACCAGTATTGCGCGTCTTGTCCAGGGAAGAACCACGCGCCATAGGTCATCAACTTCCTACCAGCAGCCGCTCAGAAGCCGGCAGAGGTCTCTGGCTGCCCACCCGCGGGCGCCCCAGCGTTCTGGGCAGGGCGACCCCGGCCGTTGATGGCCTGTGGCTCCCTGCCCCCCGCCCGCCGTCCGGGCGGGGTGCCTCTGAGCTACCACCTATAGTGAGCGAAGGCCCGGTTGGCTTCCGCCATCCTGTGGGTATCCTCTCGCCTTTTTACCGAAGCTCCCTGTCCGGTGGCGGCGTCCAGCAACTCCGCCGCCAGCTTCTCCTCCATCTGCCGCCCGGCTCGCGCCCGCGCACTGGTCACCATCCACTTCAGCCCCAGCGCCAAGCGCCGCGTCGGACGTACCTCTACCGGCACCGGGTAGGTCTGACCCCCCACCCTCCGGGGTTTCGCCTCGAGTGTCGGCATCACGTTGCGCAGCGCCTGCTCGAACACCTCGAGCGGATCCCGGCTGCTGCGCCGGTTCAGCTCCTCCAGCGCGCCGTAGACCACTCGCTCGGCCACGCTCCGCTTGCCCCGCCGCATCACCTGGTTGATCAGCCTGGTGACCAGCCGACTCCCAAAGACCACATCCGGCCCTGGAATCCGTCTTGGCACCGGCCCTTTTCTCGGCATTGCTCTCTGCGCTCCCTGCCGCTTCTGGCGCCGCCCAGCGCTCGGCCTTTGCTCGCCCTGCCATCCCCGGCGAAGCGACGAATCCGTCTGAGGCGATGCTACTTCTTGGCCATCTTGGCCCCGTAGCGGGAACGGCCCTTCTTCCGGGTGTCCACCCCCGACGTATCCAGGACCCCGCGCACGATGTGATAGCGTACACCAGGCAGATCCTTCACCCGTCCCCCCCGCACCAGCACCACCGAGTGCTCCTGAAGGTTGTGCCCCTCACCCGGGATGTAGGCCCACACCTCGATCCGGTTGCTCAGGCGCACCCGGGCAACCTTTCGCAGCGCCGAATTCGGCTTCCTGGGCGGAGTCGTCTTTACCTGGGTGCAGACACCTCGCTTGAGCGGCCCGGGCGCTCGCCGGAAGCGCCGCTGACTGGCATTGAAATTCCAGCCCAATGCCCACCGCACCGTGGGCGTCGGCACCGCTTTGCTCCGCTTGCGCCCCTTCCTCACCAGTTGGCTGACTGTCGGCATCCTCTATCCTCATCCCGTAATGCAGGAGCCGCTCCCCTGCCCACCCTTACGGCTCTCTAGCGCGAGCATTCCCCTGCCTGCCGCTTAGCTTTTAGGGGCTCCGGCGACGGGAGGCCGAAACGGCTATCTGACGGCTCCTATCCGGCGGCTCCGAAGGAACACCGGAGCCGTACTAGAGACGGCGGAGCCGCAGAAACTTAAACTTACCAGAATGGATGGGCCTTGTCAACAACCCCGAGGTCGGTCGGACAGATGCGGTCATCTCTGCTAGCTCGCCAGCCCACGGCAATGCTAGATGATACCAGACAAGCAGCGCAATAGCAAGCGTGTCGGCACTGTGTGATCGCCAACCCCCCTGCGGGGGAGATCGGGGACACACGACATACTGGGCGGCCCCTGGACACGAACGCCCTGTATGCCCTGCTCGCGTTGGCAATCACGCCCCTCTGCTCCAACGCGTTAGGGCTCGCAGGACTCCGGGTGTGACGATCTACCTCGCCTCGACCCGCCCCTTGTTCGCATCCCACCACTGCTGCCACACTGCGGGGTCCTGCCCCAGATGCTGATGGGTGAGCTTGTTGAGCGCGTCGACGGCGTTGGCATTGAGATCCACGCTGGGGCCGGGCACGGCGGCGACCAGGGGTCCGATCGCGCGCGGGTCTCCCAGTTCGCCCAGGGCCCCTGCGCTATCCATGCGGAGGTTGTCATCCTTGCCACGGAGCATCCCGATCAGCGGCTCCACCGCGCGCCGGTCGCCCAACGCAGCAAGCCCGGTGATGGCTCGATATTGCACCTCGCTCGACCTGTCCTGCAGCGCGGCGATAAGCAGGGGATAAGCGCGTTTCTCCTTCAGTTCTCCCAACGCGTAGAGCGCGGCGCCGCGCACGTAGGGCGTCTGCTTTCGGGCGGCCGTCAGCAGGGCCTCGACGGCGCCGGGGCCGCCGATCTCACCGAGGCCCAAGGCAGCCCAGCCCGAGACGCCTTCGTCCCTGCTCTTGAGAGCGGTGATCAGGCTGGGTACGGCATTCCGGGAGCGAGAGTATCTCAGCCCTAGCGCGGCGGCCGCGCGTAGGTCCGGGTTGGGACTGCGCAGCAGGGGAACCAGTTTGGGCACGGCTTTCTCCCCGCCCACGCGGCCCAGCGCCTCGGCCACCGCATCTGCGATCTCTGGATCTCTAAGCGTCTTCACGAGAGGCGCGAACGCACGTGGATCACGGATCTCCCCCAGCGCCTCGGCCGCCTCGCGGCGGTTGTTTCCCGACCTGCTCCCCAAGATGCGTATGAGGGGCGTCACCGCCTTCTTCGCGCGCAGAAGTCCCAGCGCGATGATCACTCCCCACTCGGTGAACGACTGCTCCTTCCCCAGTGCCTCAAGCAGCGTCGGGATTGCTCTCCGGTCTCCGAGGCGGCCCAGGGCCCTCGCGATGTTGGAGGCGGTGGTGGTGTCGGTCTCCTCCTCGAAGTGCGCGAGGAGGGGGTCTACCGCGCGGCCTGTCCTATCGGCCCCCAGCGAGGTGGCGGCGTTTGCCCGCACCTGCCACGACGGATCACTCAGCGCCGCGATCAGTGCCTCCACCGCCCGCGGATCTTCGGCGCTGAGCGTCCATGCCGCAGCCGCCCGCACCTCGGCGTCCTGATCCTGCAGCAGCCCGATGAGTAGCGGCACGGCGCGCGGCTCATCCCAGAAGGCCAACCCCCGCGCGGCTTCTGCGCGCACGGGCGCCTCGGGGTCAGTCAGATGCGCGAGAAAGACGGGCATGGCACGCACGTCACGCATCCGGCTCAACGCGGCCAACGCGTTCGTCCGCACCTCCGCATCAGCATCACTCGCCATGGTCACCATAACCGGGGCCAGTTCGCGACTCGGGGGTGGTGCAGCTCTTCCCCGGTGGATCTTCCCCAGGGAGGCAACAGCGTTCGCCCGCACCTTCGGGTCCGCGTCCTTCAGCGAAGCAAGCAGCGTCTCCCGGGTGCGTGGATCGTCGATCGCGCCGAGCGCGAGCATGGCGCGAGCACGGCCCCTGAATTCGGGATCGCGCAGCACAGCGGTGAGGGGATTCACGGCCGCCTTCCCAATGCTCGACAGAGCCCATGCCGCGATCTGTGCGGGCGTGACCGGAGGTGTGTCCGGGTAGCCCTGCGGGTCGGCAGGGATGGTATTGCCGGGCACTTCCGTCTCGTCCCCCAGCAGCGAGATGAGAGCGGGCACTGCGGGAGCGGCGGCCTCCCCCAATCTATACAGCTTCCAGCAAGCCTTCACCCGTTCCACCGGGTCGGGTGACGAAAGGTGCGCGAGCTGCGTTTTGACTTTCGACTGCACCGGGGCCGGATTGGGTGCAGGCCTCACGTCGGCTGACCCTCCCCAGGCCGCGGGCAGGGAGATGAGGATGGCGATCAGCATCAGGCTGGCAATGCGCTGGCTCATGGCTGCCTCCTCCGGCGTTCAGACTGCGGTCCAGCTCCGGGAGTTCCGTGGCAACCGGTCTCATTCCCTGGGTACCGGTTACTTCGCCGTGAGACTACCTACCATCGGTCACTGCTGGCAGCGTGCGAGATCGCGCCCGCGGGCCTCGTGTCCGGGTTACGTGGGCGCGCAGAGCGGAGCCCCTGCAAGACGTTCTGTGGCGTGTCAGCAGTTACTGCCATCCACAGCCCTTGCGCCCGGAATCGCCTCTGTGCTAGACTCCCCCAACAAGCAACCGCGCACAGGCTGTGAAGGGGAGGAGTAAGCGGGCAAGGTCACGCCAGAGAGGAGCGCTCGGGAGAGACTCCGGCCTTCGTCCGGGGCCGCCCGGCTGAGATGCGCTCTCGCAGAGTAGGGCCCTGTCGCCTTCGCGCCAGGGCCAGGACCCCCGCCGAAGTTCGCCCCGGAACCGCGCCCTGAACGGCCCTGCCCGCCTCTGGCGGACAGGGCGCCAGTAGGCGGCGCCGGCCTGTCCCCCGTTACGGGACCGAGAGTGGCCCGACACGCGCCCTATAGGGGCCGCGGCGGGCAAGCAGGGTGGTACCGCGGAAGCCCGGGCTTTCGTCCCTTGTGACGAGCCGGGGCTTTTCTGCTTGGTTCCGCCCATGGGCCTGCCGGCCCTGGTGCGGAGCCGTGAGTGAGGACAGAGATGGCTGGTCACTTAGCCGAAGAGATCGCGAATCTGCGGGAGGAGGCCGAGGCCGCCATCGGCGACGCCGGCTCCCCCGGCGAGCTCGAGCAGGTCCGCGTGAGCTACCTTGGTCGAGAGGGAAAGCTCACCTCCGCCTTCCGCGCTCTGGGTCGGCTGCCCCAGGACGAGCGGCCCGCGGCCGGGGCTGCGGCAAACGAGGCCCGCGCTCGCATCGCAGCCGCCCTCGCCCGGCGCCGCGAGGAGCTGGAGGCTGCCGGGGCGGCCGCAGAGGCCGCCGGCCAGCAGCTCGACGCGACCTTGCCTGGCAGGGGCCCTGAGATCGGGCACCCTCACCCTCTCATGACCACCCTGGAGCGGCTCCTCGACATCTTCGTGGGCATGGGCTACGAGGTGACCGGCGGGCCGGAGATCGAGTGGTACACCCTGAACTGGACTGCGCTCAACTACCCCCCGGACCATCCCGCGATGGACGAGCAGGACAGCTTCTATGTTAGCGACCAGATCATGCTCCGCACCCACACCTCTCCCGCGCAGATCAGGGCCATGCGAGCCCGTCATCACGATTCGTGCCCGGTGCGCGGGCTCGACTGGCGCTTCCCGCCCTCGGAGGTGCTCGCGCAATGCCGCTGCACGCCCGCGCCAACCCGGGTGGTGGTTCCCGGCCGCACGTACCGGCGGGAGGCGGTCACCCTCACTCATCACGACATCTTCCACCAGATCGAGGGCCTACTGGTGGATGACGGGATCACCCTCGCCGACCTGAAAGGGACGCTCGCGATCTTCCTGCGGGAGTACCTCGGCCCGCAAACGCGCATTCGTTTCCGGCCCGACTTCTTCCCCTTCACCGAGCCCAGTGCCGACTTCTCCGTCGACTGCGAGCTCTGCGGCGGGCGGGGCTGCCGCTTCTGCAAGGAGAGCGGCTGGGTCGAGATCGGCGGCTCGGGACTGGTGCACCCGAACGTGCTGATCGCAGGCGGCTACGACCCGGATCGCGTGAGCGGCTTCGCCTTCGGCTTCGGCGTCGAGCGCATCGCACAGCGCAGATATGGCATCGAACACATCCGCACCCTGTACGAGAATGACATGCGTTTCCTGCGCCAGTTCTGAGACCGGGGCACGGCGTCCAGCGAGAGGCCAGGGGCCGCGGGGCAGCTCAGGTCCGCGATCTGCGCCCGCCCGGCGCGCGGCCAGCCAGTACGATCCGATCGCCGAGCTCTACGACGGGTACCCGGGCAACTACCTGGAGGACATCCTCTTCTTCGTGGAGGAAGCCAGGGTCGCCCGCCCGCGCCCGGTGCTGGAGGTCGGGGTCGGCACGGGCCGGCTGGCCTTCTGCCTGGCCTCAGTGGGAATCGCCGTGGTGGGCATTGACAGCTCACCGGCGATGCTGCGCGTCTTGGCGCGGAGGCGAGCGGGGCTCTCCGACCTTCCAGGCCAGGTCCGGGCGCTGGCCGCCGATGTGCGCGCCTTCGCCCTCCGGCAGCGCTTCCCGCTCGCCATCATCCCGTTCCGCGCCTTCCTCCATCTGCTCACCCGGAGCGACCAGCGGCGAGCGCTGCGCGCCATCCGCCGTCACCTGGAGCCGGGAGGCAGGCTGGTGATGAGCTTCTTCGTGCCTCCGCCCGACCTGCTGAGCCGGGGCCGGACGGACCGCCGGGAGATGGCCCGATTCGCCGCGCCCGAGGGCGATGGAGAGGTGGTGGCCTTCGACTGGGCCGAGTTCGTGCCGGCCCGCAGGCGGGTGATCTCCCACATCACCTACGAGTGGCGAGACGCCGGGGGCCTGGCCACGCGCTATCTCCAACACGACGTGGTGGCGCGCTACGCTTTCCCGGAGGAGATCCCGCCGCTCCTGGAAGGCTGCGGCTATCGAGTCGTTGCCGCCTATGGCGGGTTCGATCGGAGCCCGTTGACTCCCGAGTCCCGCGAGCAGATCTGGGTGGCCGAAGCGCTGGGCAGACCGGTCACGCACTGAGGGAGAGCAAGAGATGCGCCTTCCCGTAGACTGGATCAACGAGTACGTTCCCAACAACCTGTCAGTCCGCGAGCTCGCCGAGATCCTCACGAACGTCGGCCTGGAGGTCGAGGCGATCGAGACCGCTCGCGGCGCTGCGGTCCTGGAGATCAAGGTCACTCCCAACCGGGGCGACTGCCTGTGTGTGCTCGGTGTGGCGCGCGAGCTGGCGACTGCTCTGCGGACCGACCTCAAGGAGCGCGTGCCGGTTGTTGCTGAGTCCGGGCCGGCGGCGGCCGGCCTCGCCAGCATCGTTCTGGAGGATCCACGGCTCTGCCCGCGTTACTCCGCTCGGGTCGTGACTGGGGTGCACGTCCGGCCATCTCCGGCCTGGGCCCAGCGCCGTCTGGAGCTGTGCGGCCTGCGCCCCATCAACAACGTCGTTGACGCCACCAATCTGGTGATGATGGAGCTGGGTCAGCCCTTGCATGCCTTCGACTGCCGGCTGGTCCGCGCCGCGGAGGGCGAGACTGCCCCGAGGATCATCGTGCGCCGCGCCCGCGCGGGCGAGCGCATCGTTACCATTGACGGCGAGGAGCGCGCCCTCACCCCGGAAGTGCTCGTGATCGCGGATCCTGGAGGCCCCATCGCGCTGGCCGGCATCATGGGCGGCGCCACGACCGAGATCAATGACGAGACGAGCGAGGTGCTGCTCGAGTCGGCGCACTTCGATCCCCGCACCGTGCGCCGCGGGGCCAGAGCGCTCCAGATGAGCACGGAGGCCTCCTACCGGTTCGAGCGGATCGTTGACCCCGGCGGCACCGTGCGGGCCCTCGACCGCGCCTGCGAGTTGATCGGCGAGTTCTCCGATGGGGCTGCGACGGTGGCCGAGGGCGTGATTGACGCCTACCCCAGGCCGTTCCGGGAGGCGCAGGTTGCTCTCCGGCCGGCCCGCGCCAATGCCTTGCTCGGGCTGGACCTCTCGGCCGCGGAGATATCCGCGCACCTGCGCCGGCTGGGGTTGGGGGTGACAGGCGCGAGGAAGCTTCGGGTCCGCGTTCCCACCTTCCGCCAGGACCTGAAAGAGGAGGTTGATCTGGTCGAGGAGGTGGCGCGGGTCCACGGCTACGATCACATTCCGGAGACGCTGCCCGGGAGCCCGCACGGGCACGACGCCGTTGTCGAGCCCGGCGGTAGGCGGGCGACCCGCGGACCCGTCGGCCGCCTCTCAGACGAACTAGTCTTCGAGCGCGCAGTCCGGGCCACCATGCGCGGGCTGGGGTTGAGCGAAACGGTGACCCCCAGCCTGGAGTCTCCGCAGGCGCTTCCCCGTCTCGGCGTGCCAGGGGACCATCCTCTGGCTCGAGCAGTGGTGATCAACAACGCGAAAACAGTGGACCGCTCGCAGCTCCGCACGACGCTGTTCACCTCCATGCTCGATGTCCTCGCCCATAACCGCCGTCACGGGGTGAGCGATGTCAGCATCTTCGACCTGGGCCGGGTGTACTGGAGCCGGGGCGCGGATGAGCTACCGGATCAGCCCCAGCATCTCGGCCTCGCCTGCACGGGGGTGATGCTCCGGGGCCGGTGGGCTGTGCCCCGCGGGTTGGAGCGCTGGGACTTCTACGCCCTCAAGGGAGTGATCGAGGCGCTCGTCCAGAGCATCACGCTCGCGCCGGGCCGGTGCGAGCCCGACGTTCACTTCTGCCTCCAGCCCGGTCGCGCGGCGCGACTGACGATCGGCGATGACACCATCGGCCACCTTGGCGAGATCGCCGGGAAGGTCCGTGAGGCCTACGATCTTCCCGACCCGGTGTACGCGGCCGAGCTCGACCTGGAGCTATTGCGAAGGCACGCGGCTACACCGCGCTACCAGTCGTTCAGCCGCTTCCCCGCGGTGACCAGGGACGTGGCCTTCCTGATCCCGCGTGAGGTGCCGGCCCAACGGGCGGAAAGCCTGATCAGGCAGAGCGCCGGCCCCCACCTCGAGTCGCTGCTGCTCTTCGACGCCTACGAAGGCCCACCGCTTCCCGCTGACCAGCGCAACCTAGCCTTCTCCCTTGCTTTCCGGGCGGCCGACCGCACTCTCACCGACCAGGAGGTCGAGCAATCCATGGAGGCGGTCAGGGCGCGGCTCAGGCAGGACCTCGGCGCCACCATCAGAGAGTAGTTGTAGGGCGAGCGTTCCCGCCGGAGGCGGGCAAGCCTACGCCCGCCGCTGTTTCCGGTGGCGCAGGTTTCCAACCTGCGGCCGGTCCGGCCCACGCGTCCCGACAGGTAAACGACTCGCCAGGAGCCCCGACCCCCCACGGCGAACCCTCCCGGCCGTTGGGTCACCACGCTGAGCAGTACCGCTCGGAATCCAGCTGGCGAGGAGGGCGGGGATGGCGGATCGGCTTCACGGGTGGCGGAGGGCGAGCGCGGCTGCTCTGCTGTGTGTCATCGCAGTGCTGGGGCTGGCGGGAAGGGGTCAGGCCTCTCCTTGGCCGCCGCCTGCGGGCGACTGGGTGGTTGATCTGGCCGAGGACGTGACCCTCGACGGCCAGGACCTGGCGCTACCGGCGAACGTGATCGTCTATGGCCACCTGACGCTGAACAACTGCACGCTCCGGTTCACGCCCGCGGCCGAATACGAGAAGGGCCTGAGCACCTTCGGTGTCCTCGATGCTACCGATACCGTGTTCACTACCGCCACGGACCAGCCGACCTACTTCACCTCTGCCTCCAGCGGCACCGCGACACTCACAGGCTGCCGCTTCGAGCAAGTCCAGGCAACATTCACCGACGAATCTACGAACATCATCACCAACTGCACGTTCATCGGATCGGGCCCACCGGAACTAGGCCCTGCAGTGCGATTCGAGGGCAGTTCGACCAACACTCTATCGGGTGCCCTGCCGGAGATGACGACGACGTACAACATCTACGTGGTCTTCCGTGGGTCGAGCAACAACACAGCCAACGGGTGCAGCTTCGT
>Ga0315285_10007024_pt1 | contig 11586 bp, 11 predicted proteins | sample YL17G09_36_MG_FD_203698 | JGI IMG/M metagenome (GOLD analysis project Ga0315285, IMG submission 203698) | Sediment microbial communities from Yellowstone Lake, YNP, Wyoming, USA - YL17G09_36 | ecosystem: Environmental > Aquatic > Freshwater > Lake > Sediment | place: USA: Wyoming | collected... | reverse complement strand
GTGTTCGTGGGCGCGACCGACGGTGCGTCGGCGCAGGCGGCGATCGACATGATCAACGCCATCGCCAACCCGCAGCTGCCCAAGATCGGAGAACGGTTTCTCGGAACCGTGGTCAAGACCACCGACTTCGGCGCGTTCGTGTCCTTGCTGCCCGGCCGCGACGGTCTGGTGCACATCTCCAAGCTGGGCAGGGGCAAGCGGGTCGCCAAGGTCGAGGACGTCGTCAAGGTGGGTGACAAGCTCCGGGTGGAGATCGCCGACATCGACAACCGCGGCAAGATCTCGCTGATCCCGGTCGCCGAGGACAACGAAGCGGCTGCCGAGCAAGCCGCACCGGCACCGGTTGATGCCGCGACCGCCAGCAGCTAGCGCTTCCGGCGGGCAGGAGCGCAGCGACTCGGGAAGCACCAGGGGCCTCCGTAGCGGCCGCCGGAATCCGGCGGCCGCCACCGAGGTGTCGACGGTCCGGCGCACCGTCCTTCCCGGCGGCCTGCGGGTGGTGACCGAGTTCGTGCCGTCGGTGCGTTCGGCGTCGGTGGGCCTGTGGGTCAACGTCGGGTCGCGTGACGAGGGTCCGACCGTCGCCGGTGCTGCGCACTTCCTGGAGCACCTGTTGTTCAAGGCGACGCCGACCCGCACCGCGGTCGAGATCGCCCGGGCGGTCGACGCGGTGGGCGGTGAGCTGAACGCCTTCACCTCCAAGGAACAGACCTGCTACTACGCGCACGTGCTCGACGACGATCTCGAGATGGCCGTCGAACTGGTCGCTGACGTCGTCCTCAACGGCGTCTGCGCGCACGCCGACGTGGAGTTGGAGCGAGACGTCGTCCTCGAAGAGATCGCCATGCGCGACGACGACCCCGAGGACACCCTCGGTGAGGTGTTCCTGTCGGCGATGTTCGGCGACCATCCGGTCGGCCGGCCGGTGATCGGCAGCATCGAGTCGGTGTCGGCGATGACCCGCAACCAACTGCGCTCGTTCCACATCCGCCGCTATACCCCCGAGCGGATGGTGCTGGCCGTGGCCGGGAACATCGACCACGACCATGTGATCGCCATGGCCCGGGAGTACTTCGGCGCGCGGTTGGTCAGGGGGCGCAAGGCCCTGCCGCCGCGCAAGGGGGCCGGCCGGCCGGCCGGCCGGCCCGGTCTGGAGTTGGTCACCCGCGACTCCGAGCAGACCCACCTGACCCTCGGGGTGCGGGTTCCCGGCCGGCACTGGCCGGACCGCTGGGCGATGTCGGTGCTCAACAACGCACTCGGCGGCGGCCTGAGCTCTCGCCTGTTCCAAGAGATCCGGGAAACCCGGGGACTGGCGTACTCGGTGTACTCCGCCGTCGACACTTTCTCCGACAGCGGAGCCTTCTCGGTCTACGCCGGATGCCTGCCGGAGCGTTTCGACGAGGTCGTGCGGCTCACCGCCGAGATCCTCGAAACCGTGGCCCGTGACGGAATCACCGAAGCCGAGTGCCGCATCGCCAAGGGTTCGCTGCGTGGCGGACTGCTTCTGGGCCTGGAGGATTCGGCCTCCCGGATGAACCGCCTCGGCCGCAGCGAACTCAACTACGGCCAGTACCGCAGCCTCTCCAGCACGCTTCGGCACATCGAGCAGGTGAGCGTCGAACAGGTCAACGCGGTCGCCCGCAAGGTGCTGTCGGGGAAGTTCGGTGCCGCGGTTCTCGGGCCGCACCGTTCCAAACGTTCTCTGCCGCATCGGCTTCGGACGATCGCAAGCTAGCTCTCGTGAATGTGTCACGTCGTAGACTGCTCGTCGCATCGGTGACACTGACGGCTCTGACGGCATGTGGCACCAAGACCTCGCCGACCCGTCCGACGCTGATCGATCCCGCCGAGCCACTGCCGCCGATCGAGGAGCGTATCGGGCTGCTGGAGAATCGGCACAACGCGTTCGTCGGGTTGTACGCAGTGAACCTGGATTCGAACCTGACCTTGGCGCACCGCGATGCAGACATGTTCGCCATGTGCTCGACGTTCAAGGCCTATCTCGCGGCGCGAGTCCTGCAGAAAGCGCAGCGCAACGAACTGGCGATGACCGACATGCTGTATGTGGATCCCGCTGTGGTGATCGGGTATTCGCCCGCCACCGAGCCGAAGGTGGGAACCAGTCTGGCGCTCAGCGAGCTGTGCCGGGCGATCCTGCAGCAGAGTGACAACACCGCGGCCAACATGCTGTTGCGGGTGATCGGCGGCCCACCGGCGATCACCGAGTTCGCCCGTTCGATCGGCGACGACCGCACCCGCCTGGACCGCTGGGAAACCGAACTGAACTCCGCGCTGCCCGGCGACCCGCGCGACACCAGCACGCCGCAGGCTCTCGGCGGCGGGTTCCGGGCGATTCTGACCGGCGACGTCCTCGACGACCCACAGCGCGCGCAACTCGAGGACTGGATGCGCGGTAGCGTCACCTCCTCCTTGCGGGCGGGCCTGCCACCGGGGTGGACCAGCGCCGACAAGACCGGCAGCGGCGACTACGCCAGCACCAACGACATCGGCATGGTGTTCGGCCCCAACGGAGAGCGCATCCTGCTGGCGATCATGACCCGCACGCGGGCGGACAACCCGAAGGCCGAGCCGCTGCGGCAGCTCATCGCGGAGGTGACCAGGGTAACCCTGCCCACCTTGCGCGGGCAGGGCTGACGTCACGCGTCAGATCAGTAGGCCCGCGGGATCGGAGTACGCCAGCCCGAGGTCCTGGGCAACCTGATCGTTGAGCAGGTGCCCATCGTGGGTGGAAAGTCCCTTGGCCAGAGCCGGATCCGCCTTGCAGGCGTCCCGCCAGCCGCGGTCGGCGAGCTTGAGCACGTAGGGCATGGTGGCGTTGGTCAGCGCGAATGTGGACGTACGCGGCACGGCGCCCGGCATGTTGGCGACGCAGTAGAACAGCGAGTCGTGCACGGTGAACGTCGGGTCGTCGTGCGTGGTGGGCTTGGAATCCTCGAAGCAGCCGCCCTGATCGATGGCGATGTCGACCAGAACAGCTCCCGGCTTCATCTGCGCAACAGTGTCATTGGTGACCAGCTTGGGGGCCTTGGCGCCGGGCACCAGCACGGCGCCGATCACCAGGTCGGCCTGCTTGACCGCATTCTCCAGTTCAAGGCGAGCGGAGTAGCGGGTCTCGATCGCGCCGCCGTACTCGGCGTCGATCTTGCGCAGGGTGTTGACGTTGAGGTCGAACACGGTGACATGCGCGCCCATACCCCAGGCGACGGCCGCGGCATTGTCGCCTGCCATTCCGCCGCCGATCACGACGACCACCGCCGGTGCGACACCGGGTACGCCGCCCATCAACACGCCGCGGCCGCCCCGGGTGCGCATCAGGTGGTAGGCGCCGACCTGGGCCGAGAGTCGGCCGGCGACCTCGCTCATCGGCGCCAGAAGAGGAAGCGCGACGGAGTTATCCGGGCCGGTGGTCTGGACGGTCTCGTAGGCGATGGAGGTGGTGCCCGAGGCGATCAGCGCGTCGGTGCAGGGGCGCGAGGCCGCCAGATGCAGGTAGGTGAACAACACCTGCCCCTTGCGCATCTTGGTGTACTCGGGCTCGATCGGCTCCTTGACCTTCAGCAGCAGATCGGCCTCGGCCCACACGTGATCGGCGGATTCGACGATCTGCGCGCCGGCGGATTTGAAGTCGGGGTCGCGGATGGCCGAGCCTTCTCCGGCGCCGGCCTGCACCATCACCTCGTGGCCGTGGCGCACCAGTTCGCTGACGCCGGCCGGGGTGATGGCAACGCGATACTCGTTGTTCTTGATCTCAGTCGGGATGCCGACGCGCACGGTTACTCCTAGGTCGCGGATTGCTGGCACCAGTGTGAAGAATTTGCGGACTCGGGGCAATCGATCCGGCAAAGATTCGCTAGTGTGACTCAATGCCCGAACAGTCTTCGATAAAGCTGGGCCCGAGGCGGGACGAACCGAAGGATGTTCGGGCCGCCGAACTCGACGACATCGACCGTCGACTGCTGACGATCCTGCACGCCGACGCGCGGATCTCCAACAGCGCACTGGCCGATGCCGTCGGAGTGGCGCCGTCGACCTGTCACGGTCGGGTCCGTCGGCTTCAGGAACTCGGCGTGATCCGCGGCTTCCATGCCGACATCGACCCCGCGGCGATCGGACTTCCATTGCAGGCGATGGTGTCGGTGAGCCTGCAATCCGGCGCCCGCGGCAAGATCCGCAATTTCCTGCAGCAGATCCGCCGCATGCCCCAGGTGATCGATGTCTATTTCCTGGCCGGCGCCGACGATTTCATCCTGCATGTGGCCGCCCGCGACACCGACGATCTGCGCTCCTTCGTCGTCGACAACCTCAACGCCGACGCCGATGTGGCCGGCACCCAGACGTCGCTGATCTTCGAGCATCTGCGGGGAGCCGCCCCGCTGTGAGGATCGCGATATGAGTGATTGGGACCGGGAGTCGATCGCGGCGTTGCGTTCGGCGGTGTACCGGGGTGACGGATCCGTCGTCGAGGTGGTGCGCGGATTTGCTGAGCGTCGCGACTATCGGTGGGGGTGCATTCCGCCGGTTGAAGGATGTGCTGTCGCGTTGGCCCGGCGAGCGAGAGCGCTTCTACCTGATGTCAGCCGATCGGCGGCGCGGGCGTGCCCGACAGTGGCTCGCCGGACAGGGGTTTCGCCCGGCCGCCATGGCGATGACACACCATTGAACTCGGCAGCGGCTACAGGTCGTCTTGGAGAAACACTTCCGGGTGGTGGTAGGTGTTGGTGCCGCCGGGTATCAACGGCAACTGTGGGGGTGGGATCCATTCGGTGTTGCCGTCTTTGCGTTTTCGGGTGGTCCACCCGCTGTTTTCGATGAGTAGGTTGTGGCACTTGCAGGCGAAGGTGAGGTCGTCGATGTTGGTGTTCCCGCCATCAGACCAGTCTTTGGTGGCATGGTGGACCTGGGAGCCGTAGCCGGGCACGGTACACCCCGGGGCGGTGCACCCGCGGTCCTTGGTATGCAGGACAATCCGTTGGTCCGCGGTGGCGAGGCGTTTGGTGCGACCCAGCCACAAGGCCTGGCCGGTGACGCCGTCGAACAGGGCCAGGTAATGGTACGAGTGGCTGGCCATCCGGATTACATCGGCCATGGGCAGCAGCGTGCCGCCGCCGGTGACGGCGTGCCCGCTCTGGGCCTGTAGGTCTTGCACGGTGGCCGAGACGATGACCGTGACGGGCAGGCCGTTGTGGGTGCCCAGTTTGGGATCCCCCAACTGGCCGCGCACCAGTGCGCTCAGCGCGTCGTGCTGGCGTTGGCTGTGGCTGCGCAGATCGGCATCGGCTTGCGCTTGGGCGGGTTGGCCGTCGACGACCGCGGTCTGATCGGCCGGGTTGCACATCCCGGGGGCAGCGAACTTGGCGAACCACGCATCGAACTCTGCGCGCAGTTGCGGGTTGGCGATGAGTTTCCCGACACTCATGCCGTCTGCGCGCTGTCCACCGCACCAGACGAATCCGCGCTTGCGGGCCCGGTCTTGGTCGGAGAACCTGCCGTCCGGGTTGAGGGTGAGCGCGAGCCGGTCGGCGAATTTCTCCAGTTGGTCGGGGCGCAAGTTTTCGGCATGCTCAGCGAGGGCGCGCTCGGCTTTTTCGACTTCGATGGGAGCCACCTGCTCGGGCAGCTCGCGGAAGAACTTCTGGATCACCCGCAGGTGCTCGATATCCAGAACCCCTGCCTGCCACGCCTTAGTGGTGGCTGGCAGCTGCGACGGCAGCTGCTGTCCAGTCAGAGTGGTGCGGGGGGCGAGTTGTTCGGCGTCGCGCATCCGGCGGCGGGCCTCGGCGCGGCTGATCCGCAGTACATCGGCCAGCGCGATCCAGACCGGTGGGCAACCCTCGAACTGCTCGAGGCGGGCGACGATGTCGTGGGCGACGGCGATCTGGCGGCGTCGCGACGTTTCCAGGCGTTCGAGCACTGCGAACCGTTCAGGTGCGGCCAGGGTGCCAGGGTCGATCGCCCCGAGTGCCTCGACGGCGGCGTCGAGCGCCTCCAACGCCGCCAGCATCGAAATCATGTTCGAATGCTATCGCCGGCTGCCGACAGACAGGCGCCAGAGAGCCCGTTATCCACAGGCCAAAACTCCATCCACAGAACAGATTTCGATGACTTGACAACCGGGCCGAATGCCGTCTGCAAACACTGCGACTACCCTGCAGCCATGCGAGTTGGGGTGTTGGGTGCCAGGGGCAAGGTCGGAACGACGATGTGCGCGGCGGTGCGCGAGGCCGACGACCTGACGCTGAGCGCGGAAGTCGACGCCGGTGACGTGCTCACGCTGCTCACCGACAGCAAGACCGAGGTGGTCATCGACTTCACCCACCCCGACGTCGTCATGGACAACCTGAAGTTCCTGATCGACAACGGTATCCACGCCGTCGTCGGCACCACCGGCTTCACCGACGACCGCATCGGACACGTGGAGTCATGGTTGGCCGCCAAGCCCGACACCGCGGTGCTGATCGCGCCGAACTTCGCCATCGGCGCCGTGCTGTCGATGTACTTCGCGCAGAAGGCGGCGCCGTACTTCGAGTCGGTGGAAGTCATCGAACTGCACCACCCGCAGAAGGCCGACGCGCCCTCTGGCACCGCGACGCGTACGGCAAGACTCATCGCGGAGGCGCGAAAGGGCTTGCCGCCCAACCCCGATGCCACCAGCACGGGGCTGGCCGGCGCGCGGGGCGCCGACGTCGACGGCGTCCCAGTCCACTCAATACGGCTGACCGGGCTCGTCGCACACCAGGAGGTGCTGTTCGGCACCCTCGGCGAGACGCTGACCATCCGCCACGACAGCCTCGACCGCACCTCGTTCGTCCCCGGTGTTCTGTTGGCGGTGCGCGAGATCGTCAAGCGGCCCGGGCTCACCATCGGAATCGAACCGCTGCTCGACCTGTGAACCGCGCGCTGCGCATTCAGTTGCTGATCGGGCTCATGTGTGTGGCCCTGCTGGTGTACTTCGTGCTGCTGGGCCGCACCGGCATCGCGCTGATCGGCACCGGCAAGACCGCCGGAATCGCGCTCGGCGTCGGGGTGCTGATCCTGCCGATCGTGGGGTTGTGGGCGATGGTTGCCACCCTGCGGGCCGGGTTCGCCCATCAGCGGCTGGCTGCGCTGGCCACAGCGGACGGGATGGAACTCGACGTGAGCGACCTGCCCCGGACGCCGTCGGGTCGCATCGAGCGAGATGCCGCCGACGCCCTGTTCGACACCGTGCGTGCTGAGCTCGAAGCCGATCCGGACAACTGGCAGCGGTGGTACCGGCTGGCCCGGGCCTACGACTATGCCGGAGATCGCAGCCGCGCCAGGGAGACGATGCGCAAAGCTGTTGCCATGCAAACGCAGGAGGCCCAAGGGTGAAGCGCCTGCTGATCGTCCACCACACGCCGTCACCGCACTGCCAGGAGATGTTCGAAGCGGTTGTCGGCGGGGCGACAGATCCCCAGATCGTGGGCGTGGAGGTCATGCGACGACCTGCGCTCACCGTGTCGCCGGTCGAGATGCTCGAGGCCGACGGCTACCTGCTGGGCTCACCAGTGAACCTCGGCTACGTTTCGGGCGCTCTCAAGCACGCCTTCGACCAGAGCTACTACCCCCTGCTCGACTCGACGCGGGGGAGGACGTTCGGGCTGTGGCTCCACGGCAACGAGGGCACCGAGGGAGCCGAGCGGGCGGTGGGCGGGATCACCGCCGGGCTGGGGTGGGTGAAGGCCGCCGAATCCGTGGTCGTGTCGGGCAAGCCGACCAAGGCCGACCTGGAGGCTTGCTGGAACCTCGGCGCGACCGTTGCCGCTCGGCTCATGGCGTGAGAATCGGTATCTGGTTGCGTGTCGAAAGGTTCGAGTTCACTGGGGCGGTCGCGCGCCCCGTCGTCTGTCACTCGGCTGGTGCCCGTTCGGGTTGCATTACGTACGTGAAGGCACCGACAGGATCTTTGAACATGCAGATGGTTCCTACGCCATGAACGTGGTTCGGCGGTTCGAGCACCGTCCCACCGAGATCGGCCACTCGGGCCGCGATATTGGTTGCGTCGTCCACGCCGATGTAGCTAATCCATCGTGGCGGCCGGGAACCGGCGTAGTCCCGCGCGGTGGGGTTCATCATCCCCGCGACATCCCGTCCGTCGCGCTGGAAGACGGTGTAGGTCCCGAGTGGCCCGGCATCGACTTCTCGGCGTTGCCAGCCGAAGAGTTGGCTGTAGAACTCACCGGCGGTCGGCTGGTCGTCGGTGAGCAGTTCGTTCCAGAGAAAGGTGCGGGGCTCGGTCATGTAAGGCCTCCTCGTGCGTAGTGTGGCGAGCCTCACTACGTTCTCAATCGGACGAGTGGAGAGCGGTCACCACCGCATCTACCGCATCTACGCGACAGAGTCGCAATCTGACTGTTCGCCGGTGAATTCGAAAGGGATGTCGTAGGACGTGTCGACCGCGCCGTCGCCGCTTGCAGGTGCAGCAGACGTGCGATCCTTACGGTGGGGCAGCGTCTGCGGCCGTATGGTTGGCGCGATGAGCCCACGGGCGTTCGAGCCGGTCCGGGTCAGCGTCGATGTTCGGCACGGTGGAAGGCGCGGCCTCTTTTCTCTTCACCACCGGGGCAGGATGAGACACAAACCGACCACCCCGCTTGATCGGCTCGGCGCACTGCGGGGCCTGCTCACGATCAGCGACGAGGACTCCACCGCCTACCTGCGGTCCTACGGCGAGCTGTTCGTCGACTCGCCGGAGAACACCAAGGCCGACTACGAGCGGGGCGTTCCGCTGCGCGGGTATCCCCAGGGAAGCAGCAACGAGTTGGCCGCGCTGTACAAGGTCATCCACTTGCTGTGCACGCTCGGCTCGGTCGAGAAGATGTACATGCCACCGACGATCGACCCCGAGCAGTCGGTGTTGGTGAACCAGATCCTGTTCGAGCGGATGGTCGCAAAGGACCTGCGGCTGAGTCCCGGTGACAAGGTGCTCGAACTGGGCTGCGGGTGCGGAGCGATCGCGGAGCACATTGCGGAGCTGACCGGGGCGACCCCCTACGGCGTCAACCTGGACCCCTCACAGATCCAGAAGGCCTGGCGGAACCCGAATCTGCCGAGGGCCAACTTCGCGGTCGGCGACTTCAACAAGGCTCTCGAGTTTGACGACTCATCCTTGGATGCCGTGTACGCGATTCAGCCGATGACGTACGTCAGCGACCACGCCCACACGTTCTCCGAGGTCTTCCGGGTCCTGAAGCCGGGCGGGGTGTTCGTCATCAATGACGTCGCGGCGCTCGACGCGTACGACCGGGCCGACGAGCACCAGCGGACCCTGATCCAGCACACCCGCGAGCTGACGGTGTTCGGCGGGTTCTGGTACTACCGGTACTGGGAGGATGTCTACCGCGCCGCCGGCTTCGAGTTGGTGTCCTCCGTGGGCCGGCCCGCCGTGGAGCTGATCAGAAAGGAAGTCGCCCTGTTCGACAAGTACGAGGCGGCCTTCAGGTTCCTGGCGAAGCTGCATGTCATCCCCAAGAAGACCAACGCCCTGATGCAGCGCATGAACGCGAAGAGCCAGTCCTACATCCAGGCCGAGGAAGAGGAACTGCTGACGCTCAACTGGTACTGCGTGGGACAGAAGCCGAAGTAGAAAGTCGTGGTTTCCACCCATTTGACTGTCCGAAATGGGTGATTTGGATGCCTGGCACGAACTGCCCAACGTTGATTCAGCCGGCTCGGGTGGGTTCGCCCGTGGGGTGATTTCGCGGACAGCCGGCGTTCTCCGAGCTAGCGGCGCTCCGGTCCCAATAGCCGTTTCGCCACTGATCGGTTGGGATCGTTCTCCCGTTCGGTGAGCAGAAATTCCATTCCCCGCTCCACTGCCTTCTTGGTTCGCTCCCGCACTCTGCGGACGACCGCATCGTCAGCCTGCTGTCCCTGCAAAGCCTCGGTTGAGATGGGTTCGCCAAACCAGTAGTACTGACGTTCCGGTCGTGGAAGGGGGCTGATGCCGATACCGCGCGTTATCGGCATCACGTCGTTGCTACCCAATATCTTCTCGAGGAACAGCCTGGTGGGGGCAAGCAATGGGTTGTCTGCGTCGATGACAACGTCAACAGCTTCCTCTGCACCTACCGTCGCGAACGGCACGATCGTATAGCCATGCTCAATCGCCAAGCGAGCGAAACCCATCCGCTCCTTCCAAATAAGTTGGTATTTCTCGCCTTTGCGTTTGGCGACCTCTCGGCCACCACCGGGGTACACCAGGATCACCTCACCGCGGCGCATCAGCTCCGAGGTAATCGCCCGCGTCCCATCCACCACCCCGCAGGCGGTGAGAACATCGCGCCACACAGGAATTTTGAAATGGGCGTGGTCGCCCAAGGACCGGACGATGATCCCGTGTTCCCACAATTCCGCGCACATCAGTGGGGAGTCGAGCAGGCCCATGACCGTGTGGTTGCCCACCAGCAGTGCGCGACGGTGCGGCACCTGTTCAATGCCGTAGACCTTGGGATTGATCACCTTGCGCATCGGCTCGAGCAGCTGCAGTGCCCGCTCGATCTCGTCGGCGGAGGGCGGTTCGGGGACTGCCACATTAGCCACGCTGTCTGTCACGACCACAGTATGCGTCCGCATCAGCCCGCCGCGGTCGAGAATGCGGTCAGTGAGGATCGAGCGGCAGCGGTCGGGCCGGTCGCGGCGACCAACCTGAGGGAACCGTGGTAGGGCGTGGGCTGATCGGCGAGCATGTTGAACTGCCCGGCACGCGGGTGGCCTCGGGGGGTCAACCCGGCCGGGAAGCTGACCCCCGATCAATCGCAGGCATGATGTGCCGTGCGGACTGCATCAACGACGTGAACGTGTTGCGCGGCCGGTGGCACGCCCCGGGTGTTCGACGAGGTGGACGCACCACCGCCCGCGCCATCGACCCCCGCAAGCCGATGTCGCACCTACTTGCGCACCGGCCATGGCAGACCGGGTGGAAAGCACTGTGGAACAACATCACCGGTCACAGTCCGGCGATTCCACGAGCAGAAAGACCGCCACGTCCCCGGCCCACCCGCCAACCCAGACCCGTCCCCGGAGACACGTGGAAAGCTGATCCAGGCCGGCGGATCACTCATGTCCGTACCGTTGCGAACCGCCCCAATCGCAAAGAAATCAGCCCCGCGACGCCATTGATCACTGATCCGCGGATTCAGGCTAAGGTCTGGGATTCGACGGCTTGCCGTCGCGAAAGGTGTGGGCATCGGCTTGGGGTGCGGACGCATTTGATGGACTGAACGGCAGCACGGCCCTACGGTCGGTGTGCGAACAGCGGAACAACAGGGAGTGAGGTGTCATGGCCGGATTCGGTGAAATGGCGTTGGGCGCGGCCCCGATCGCCGGGGGAGCGTTGCTCGGTGCACTGGCGGGAACCGTCAAAGGCGAGGACTTCCGCGCGCTGATCAAGTCAGACATCGAACTGCTCGACAGCCTCCCGGCCGAGAAAGGCGAGTTGCGGGCGGAACTGAGCCGGACCATCGACGATCGGATCTACGAGCTGGTCGCCACCATCGACCGCAACCGCGAACTGCTGCAGGCGGCCGGCTCCTACAAGGGCAA
>Ga0315285_10007021_pt1 | contig 11590 bp, 9 predicted proteins | sample YL17G09_36_MG_FD_203698 | JGI IMG/M metagenome (GOLD analysis project Ga0315285, IMG submission 203698) | Sediment microbial communities from Yellowstone Lake, YNP, Wyoming, USA - YL17G09_36 | ecosystem: Environmental > Aquatic > Freshwater > Lake > Sediment | place: USA: Wyoming | collected... | reverse complement strand
AAAATTATCTACACTTGCCCTTCTTAACCTTTATTTTTTCGTTTCTTATTCATTTGGGCGCGAAGCTCCTTCTTTGATTTGGGTTGTTTATTGGATTCGGGTGATTATATTAACTCTTTAACAACCATTTTATTCATTTTATCTTTCCCCTTTTAATTTTTGAGGTTAAACTAGAGCTGATTTATAATCAGTCATCGCCTTTTCTAAATAGGTCTCAAGATTGCGGCTATGGTCCTCCGCGAGTTGAAAACTATCGTCCGGGAGTTTAAGGAGAAGGTTAATTTGAATAAGAGTTGTGAGGGCTCGCTTGAAAGTCCTATTGGTGAATGGGAGTGACCCCTCTTTTTTGGCTTTTAGGAGAATATTTAATAAATGACTAAATTTATGCCCTTCAAGATCACTGGATTTATTTGCATATGATGACTCAATAAAATTAATGATTTCCTCCCAGTGACCTTTATTCAGTTCCTCTAGAGGTTTTGGGCTGAATTCTGATTCTATGACAGGATTTTCTTCACGTAGAAAGAGTTCTTGGAACCCTTCAATGGTTTGTGTCTTCACCTTACCAGCTGCCTCTGCAGCTTCAATAAAATCTCCAAATGAAGAAAACTTCCCTTTCCCATCTGGCTTTTGGATAGATTTCTTAGCGCCTATATAGTTATAATTGGCTGAGCTTCGCATTAACCCGTCAATTATAGGAAAGCGCGTAGTTTTATCAGTGGTCCTTGCAGTAGAAATGGCTTCTATAAGGCATTTAATTCCTTCTTCAAAACTCATTAAGCTGGGTTCCGTAGCGGTGATTTTGGATAGGCCCGTGGTTAAATTCATTTTCGATAGTTGTTCTAACGGAACGAAGTCATTCGCGCTCAGTAATAGGTGCTCACTGACGACTTCGGTTTCCCCAATTATTGTCACATGCTTCCGGAGGGAGCGTAATCGAGTGACCAGGGGGATATAATCCTTGTCGCCCGTCACAATGATGAAAAATTTAATGGAAGGAACGTCCTGAGCAATGCTAAGGCAGTCCACAGTAAGTTTAACATCTACGCTATTTTGTTTCCCCATGGAAACCTGAACCGGTTCGAACCCCAGACTGTAAAGAGCTTGGATTATCGCATCACTAATACCTCGCCAGTTGGCATAGACCTTTTTCACGCGAGGATGCCCCTTATCCTCTGCATAGGCAATTAATGATTCTGCCATAGGCGCATTAACGCCATGCGCCACTACCCGCACATTCTCATAGTCCCAAAGGATGGCAACTTCCTCTGAAAAATTATCCATAGCTATTCCTCTCGTAAATTATTCATATAGAGCCCTTATATTCCCTTTGGTCGCTTTTTAAAAATTCTTTAACAGGTTATAGTAAAATATTTTTGTTTTTTCCCTTTAAATCACATTCATTTTACAGAGGTAAGGTCGATACGATAATTGCAAAGATAATTCCTTGCTCTGTGAGCCTAAATCGTTTTTCCCTGCCTTGCGGTTCGAGCTCTATCAATTTTCTATCGATTAGGGGCTTGATATGGTGGTGGTAGCGCATTTTAATCGATTTTATTTCCTGTTGTGATTTTTTATAGAACCCCTTTTCCAATTCCTTTAAGAGATCGGCAAAGCCCACACATTCTGGGTCATAATTTTCAGTGGAATGGACAAGGAGTAGTTTCAGTATTCTATTTGCCTTTTCTTGAGGGTCTTTCAATCTTTTTTTTGGCGATTTCCCTCTATTTCTCAATTATCTTAACTTGAACTAATTTGAGACTCTATGGAAGCTTTCCTATCCTACTTAACGTGCCCGTATAGGTGAAGCCCTTGGTTCTGGATGAGGTCAAAACTCCTTTATAAAGAGCGTCCGACTTTTTGAAAATCCGAGTCTCAGTCATCCGCAAACTACCGCGCTGGATGCCCCCAGAACCCCACTTTTCCGCCCCTATTTAAAGTCACTTTCGAACTATACTATTAGGTTCAAGCAGTATCATGCTTTTTTTATTGATACCGTCCAGCCAGTCTGGAAGCGAATTTCGATGCGGCATGAGTGTAATTTCATTAAAATTGAAAAGAAGAATCCTAATCAGGGGAGTCGACATCAAAAAAATGGTAAAAGGATCATTAAAGAGGTAAAGCGGGATAAATATAATGATTGGGATAAGGACTATGATAGATGGTTAGAGGAGGAAGGGGATTGGTAGAAAAGTCCTATAAATTCGTTTACTTCATTTTTATAATTTCTATTTTGTTGATTAGTTCACTCTATTTCACCCATTGCGAGAATTCGTCCTCGGATGAGTCGATTTGTCACCCCCAGACCGAGTTACCCGAGACTATCAGCAATCCATTCGAGGCGCAAGAGGTCTTTCCCTTTTACGAGACCCGGATCCCCACGGCCTACGATGTCACGGGGCAGCCGGGGATCGTGGTGACGGGCGCGCTCTCCACCTTGTATTTCGAGAACACGACGATGATGTTCCGCCGCGACTTCACGGGTGCCAGCGCGGGCACTACGTTTGTGATCTTCACCCTGTCGACCGCGGGGGTCACGCTCGACCCCGACTACGCGCTCACGATCAATCTCGAGGCGGACGGCGCCTGTTCGGCGGGGCTCGCTGCCAGCAGCTCCCAGATCACGATCTCGATTCTCTACGCGGGGACCACGTGGGTGCCCATACATACGGTCACCAGCCAGAACGACGCCATCGACCGCGTGAATGGGTGGTATGAGTATGTCGTGCCCCTCCCGTTCAGCAACTACCTCGTGGGGACCGACTTCAAGGTGAAGGTGGAGCTGACGCAGCAGTTGAAAGCCGCCCAGACGTGGGCGCAGCGGCTCTACCTGCGCTGGCTCACCCTGGAGCTCCAGAAGGACGTCGGGCTCAATATGATGCCGCCGACCAAGGTCACGCTCCTCACGTCAGGCTTCACCAGTGTCGGCAATCTGTCCTGCTTAGGCGCAGAGGATGGGCTCTACTATCGCTTCAGCCGCGTGCTCCCGCCCGGGGGTGAGACGGGGCAACTCCAGTTCTTCCTCGAATACAATTTGGGGTACTACGGTATCGAGCCGCTGCTGGGTCTCCGGTTCGCCCACTATGATTGGTTTCACGTGGAAGGGATTGTAGGTGGCCTCTCCTCGATCGGGCGCATCCTTATTAACAAAAGCAGCGGCAACTCGTTCCTCTGCCTCACACGCGCGGATATCGTGAATCCAGCGATGCCTGACATTCGCCACGCCTGTGTTCCGACGGTAGGTGATTGGCGTTTGAACAATAGTATTCGATTACTCTTCAGCATTGACTACACCGTGATCAGTACCGCCGCCACCGTCCAGTTCCTCATGGATTGGGCGCGCCTCCAGATCGTCCGCCAGCCGGCGCCGATCACCCTCCCCCACCTGCTGAACAGCACCATCTACGCGAACCAGGAGGTGTGGCTGAACATTACCTGCCTGGATGGGAAGGCCCCGATCACCGAGATCCGCATCCAGCCGTGGAACGAGGTCGTCGGGACCACCGCGGGCACGTTCCTCTACCACCATCCAGCGGCTACGGGGGGACAGATAGCCCTCTCGCTAAATGTGAAGGATGCCGAGGGTGATCAGTATGTGCAGCCCATCGGCACGCTGACGGTGCTCTACCGCCCGATCTCGATCGCACTCTACCTCTCCGAGGATCCCTATTTACAGGAGTTTGTAGTTCAGCTCCTAATGAAAGATATCTTCTGGAATACCCCCTTGCCACTCCATCCCTTCATAAAGACCATCCTGAAGAACGGGACGCTGTTCCGCCAGCAAGCGCACCAGACTACAATGGCTGGCGCCTTCCTCATTCATGAAAGCGTCCTCGATTATCTCGATTGGAATTATACGGTAAGTATCAGTGCGCCAGGAACATCGATTTACGAGGCGACAAGCGTTCAAGCCTCCATCATTCTCTCAAAATGCCCGCCAGTCCTCACGATCAATAGGATTAACTATTCGCAACCGCTTAAAGCGAACGACCCGATCCGGGTGAATTACACCGTGCAGTGCCTGACTGCGCTGGACGAGCTATGGCTCTGTAAGAACGGCTCACTCTTCCTTCCGCTCACTCCTACATTGGGAACGCATAATTTCACCTTCCGCGATGTCGGCGGCACGTGGGAGTACTACTTATATGCGAATAATTCGCAGCACTTTCAGGCTTACTCATCTCCCTTCAAGTTGAAGGTCATCCCTTTGAAAACGACGCTCCAGTTGGAATCCACCTTGGATATGGAGAGCCACGCCATTGCGCTGGAGATCCAACTCTACGATGAGTTGAATCGGACTTGCCCCGATGTCCCGTTGCAAGTGACTATTTTCGATGGCGGGAAGGTTTTCTACGACCAGCGTGTGACGACCGGGATGGCAGGCGTGGATCTGATCATCCACTTCGACCAGTACTTGGACCATGCTTTCACGGTCCAGATTACCTCGGAGTCCACCCCTATTTACAAAGGAACGCTATTGACGGCCAGTAACGACCTATCGTATAGTGGGTATCCGCTCTATTGGATCATTGCGTTGGGCATAATGGTGGGGGTCGTGAGCGTCCTATTATGTTTTCTAAAGCGGAGGTTTGAATTTCAGAATGAATAGAATAACGGTAATAATTGGAAAGGAGTTGATAAAATGATATACTTATTAGATTTAGCGGGAGATATGTACAGTAGTCTCATGGCAATCGTGAATTATGTGTGTTTTGCAGCATTATGCGGGTGTTGCGTTGTCGTCTATATTGCAGGTGTGATCGGGCAGCTCCAACATTTCTACAAGCACATGGCCGTCGCTGCCATCATGATCATAGTGGTCTTATTCGTAGTCCACTACTTTATGCTGGAGAACCTCGGGATTCCGTTGTTGGTACCGCCTATTGGGACTCCCTATTTCACGGACTTTATGCATATCATTCAATATTTGGCAACTTTCGCGGTGGTTATTCTCGGCGCGGTCATTTTCGTCACGGCCCTGTTGAGCAGATTGGATCATTTGTACGGGCACGCCTTTATGAGCGCCCTTCTCTTCCTGATTGTCATAGTCATTATCCACTACTACATCAATGACAACTTCGGCGTCCCGCTCATCTTCCCTCCGAATATGTGGTGAATATCAGTATGGCGAATCTAAGTGTGGCAGCGAGCCCCCCCATCCTTGCGTCAGAACCTCAAGTGAATGAGCAAGCATTGATTCAGAGATTCTTTGAGGTGCATGGGTATGCGCTCCTGAGGAAAGAGTCAGACCACGCGCTGTATGTCCGGTTAGACGATGCGGATGGGCAAAAGTATTGCATCTGCGACCTTCTCATTGTCGCGTATATGGATGCGGAGAGAGTGCAGGCGATGGTTCCTAAGATGGATGCGCTCGCCGAACAAATCCGAAGGACCTTACTTAGGGGGAAACCAGTTCACAAAGATGCCAGTATCCAGAAACACCCTTTTATGCGACTGCATCGCCCTCTAATCCAATATTCCACTACCTACAATAGTAAGCCCGTGGGGTATCTTATCCGCCCCCTTATCTTGGTTCCGGAACGCGATCTATGGGATTACCAGATGGGATCGACCACGCGCATAGATGTGGTTTCCTTTGAGGGGAAGACGCTCAATTACTACGTGCAGGAGCATTTAGAGGAGCTCAAGAATACCGACGCGCGGGTAATGGACCTTAAGAAATTCTACTATCCTAGAATCGCCCAGAAAGTTCTAGGGTATGGGCACTACCCCTTAATTGGGTTATGGCTGCTGAACTTCTTCTATGCAATATTCCAAGTCCCGTTCCCCCTCGATTTGGGAGGAATGATCCTGCTTACGGTCTTCCTCTATGGTGGGCTTCTGGGGACCGTGTATCTACTGCACCAGATGTTTAAGCGCGCCCTTGAAGCGGAGTTACAGGAGCCAGCCCCGTTCCAATCGACCAGATCAACACCCTCCCTTCCCACCAGCGTAGTCTTGGAGGAGGTCGGGGAACCGGGGCTGACTAACTCAAATACTATGGAAGCCAGCCCCCCCCAAAATGTTGGCCCAAGTGAGCATAAAGCCACCCTTGATCTGAGGGCGACTATTGACAGTCTGATAAAGAAGGTCATTGTAAATAAGGAGCCCGAAAAATTCAATGATCGCTCGCAGCAATTATTACGGGACGCGTTCCATTATATATTGGAAGCGAATAAACAAGAAATCCCGAGGAACTCCCCGAACCTCCTTGATCTCCTGAAATTAGTGCGGACTCATAGTGCCATCAGCAGTATTTACAGACCCTCGGCGTTCTGGATAAATAAACTTCTGACTCAGACGCCCTTCGGACCAGATGAATTGGTTTCCTTCAAGAGATACCTGCTGGGGCTGCTTTATAAGTTGCGCCTCCTCCCCGACGAATTGGATCAAGCTGTGAAGAAGACGATCCGAGGGGAACCCACTCCTGACAAATCGCGTGCCCCACCCATACCTCCAATATTAGAGCCCTCTGAGGAATGCATTCCGAAACTTGAAGAGGCGCCGATTAGATCCACGCATGAAACGGGAGCCAATGAGGCGTCCAAGGACGGGAAAAAGGAAGACCCGCCTGATATTGAAGTGGATTCTCAAAGTTTCATAGAAATTCCTGAAGTGAATGCGTATCAATTTCGGCGGATGCGGGAGAAGGAGTCCTATGGTGCCTACTGCGCGCTTATCATAGATAAGAGGGCGCCCGATTTCCTGAAAGTCACTCAGCAATTCGAGGCGGGTACTAAGAATTACGATATTAATCGTGTCTTTATTAATATAGACCAGCTGGACGACTCGTTTTTGGAGCGGGAAATAGCTGCAAGCCCGATTCCAGCCATCGCGATTGGGTGCGGGTCAAATACGCAGACCGTATCCTACGGTGCAGGAACAGGGGACGCCGCCCGGCTCCATTCGCTTATCATCAGTTACCTCGCCCCACGACAAGACAGAAAGAGGGAAGGCCAAGTGGCTTTCGTTGGGGCTAAGGAAAAAAGCGAAGGGAGGGATGAGGCGCCCATTATCCTTTTAAAATCTAGACAGGCGGCAGATGAGGGGCGGAATGCTATCCCAGAGTCTATAATACAAAATTCTGAGAGTCAGCCTGAAAACCAAAGAGATATTGAAAGGGAAAATGGGAAAGAAGAGCTGACAGAACCTCTGTCTCCAAATCTTGGAGCGGTGGATCAATGCAATACCCCTCAAGAACCCACTCCAAATAACCAAGAATATCCTATTCGAGATCAACTTACTGAAGAAGCGATGACAGACGGAACGCCCCTTGTGAATGGTGACGACCCATCGGAGCAAATGCTGGTTACTGAGGAACCAGTCGGGGATTCAGTCCAAGGGTCACAGGAGATAATTAAGTTCATCAAGAACCATCATAATATCGGGAGGAAGTTCCTCTTGGAAAGGAATATGAGGGATTTAGAGTTAATCCTAATCGATGGAAACAACCTCGCATTCCTTTTAAAGGATACCGCCGAGAGCGGACCGGAACCGCATCTCGACTGCATCTTCCAAGTTATCGAGATGTTGGCGGATTTGGGATTTCGGAAAGAGAAAATGGTAGTCTGCTTCGATGCGAATATCGAGCATAAATTCGCCCATTTTAAGCGGTTTGAGGACCTACGCCGGTTCAAGGAGCATATAGACCTGAAGCGAGTTCCGAAGTTCAGGGAGGTTACGGGAGGCGTGAAGGCGGATACGGCACTGGTCTCCTTAGGTGTCAGCTCGAAGGGAGTCTTCATAATCGTGACGAATGATGGCTTAAAGCACTGTACCTTGGGGAAGCGTCATCGGGTTGGCGTGATGCTCGATAACGATAATGTTCCGCGATTATTAGTGGACTCAGTAAAGGAACTCCTGAAAGCATTCTATGGAAAAATTAAATTAAAGGTGGAAGGTGTGGAATGATGCTGGATTGGATAATGTTTTTGGATGATGTATTGGGTTGGATTCAATTGCTAACTACATTTACAATTGTCGGATTGATCGGTCTCGCTTGCTTAATGTTCTTTATCAGTAAGAAGATGGCCATCGACTGCGGGCTTCTTGCGGTAGTGCTGATTATCGTCGCCTCCGTGCTGCAAGGCTTCGGGATTCAGATTATCTCGCCTGCGGTATTCGAGTTTTTTCATAAGCTTTTTTGAGGAATTTATGTAGAGGAGTGTGGTAGGATGTTATATCAAGTAAAGGATTTACAGCAGGGCGTGAAACGGGTCAATATCGTGCTCAAGTTGAGGGACCGGCTGGAGCCACGCTATGCGAAGGGGTATAAAATCGTCAATTTCGTAGCGGCAGATGCGACCGGGACAATTCTGATCCCGTTCTGGAATAATGATGGGGATACCGTTAAGGTAGGGGAGTTTATCGAAATCCAGAATGGCTACGTGAGCGAGTTCAAAGGGAAGGCGCAGCTCAACATCGGGAAGTTTGGGAGTTTCAAGAAGGTTGAGCCTCCAGAGACCTTCGAGGTTAGTTCTGGGGCGCCTCTGGAAGTACCTGCTTCCGAAGAGGGGGATGAGCCATGTATGTCTTTAGAGCATTTCCTGTACCAGAAGGGGGGCAATGCCTCGCTTCGCCTCTTTATGAAGGAGAAGGTCGCAGAGCGTATGGTGCATACTAAATTGGATGGAGATGAACACAGGGTGGTGACTTACCGCGTCGGCGATTCCTCGGGCTGCATCCTTTTCAACATGTGGGACGATGTGACGAATATTGTAGAGGTCGGAAAAGCCGTGGCGATCAAAGGGGCTTATCTGAAAATCTTTCGGGGGCAACGCTACTTGAATCTCGGGCGGGCTGGTAGTGTGCTGCCAGTCGAAGGAACCGTGAAGTTTAACGATCAAAATGATTTCTCGGAAGATAATACCAGTTCCGAAGGGTCGTAGGAGCTCCATTCATGAATGATATTTGCTGGGGATTCCCCCTTTATACTGCATTCAGTAGAAATCAATATGTAATTGAAAAGGGGTTACAGAATTTCTTGGCACACGCATTGACCATGAGCCCGACGGATCAGATATTAGATGTCGGTTGTGGGATCGGCACACTGGCCCGTTTGCTCGCGCCGTCGCTTATAACGGGTCAAGTTGAGGGGGTAGATTTGGATTCCAGCTTGATAGAGTACGGGAGGCAGACCCTGCAAGGGCTGAACATCCACCTCAACCAAGGGGACGCCAGGCGGTTGGCTTTTCCGGCGGACTGCTTTGATTTTGTCGTTTCAATGGGGCTTTTCGAGTTTATTAAGTTAGGGGATCGCGAGCAAGTCTTGGCAGAAATGCTTCGGGTCCTAAAGCGCGCCGGCAAATTGGTTATGGTTCATCTGGACGTTCAGAATTATAGCATGCATCCGAGGGAAAGATGGTTCGGTCAGTTCTGGCGCGATCTGCTCCAAGGCATGGAGCTCTGGGGCGCCGATTTGGACCTGAGTGCAGTCCTCCCCCTTTGTGAGAGGCGAATGACTCTATTGCGGAAAGCAACTTACCTGCATCGGTACGCCGCTGTGATCGACGACCAATTTATCGCCTCCTATTTGAGGGGGCTGGGCACTAATTCAATCCCTGACGACGTTATGCGCGAGTGTATCGCATTCAACCACCAATTTGTAAAAACCCTCGGTTGGACGCGGGAGGAACTGCGGAATCTCTTCCTCCAGACATATTCTATCGCGTTTCAAAAACGCCTGCTGACCAGTAAAATGGGGTCAGAATTCAAAAGGACTCTCCCGATCCATCTATATCTCTTTCGTAAAGCTTGAAACCCGTGATGCTACGCTTTAAATCGCCCTCTTTTCATTGGACCCCTAAAATTCACGGGACGAATCTCATAGTCTTTTGGATTATAGTTCCAAGTTCCAGCCTTCGAATCAAAAGATTCTTGGTAGGGAGTGTGGAATGAAATTCTGAGGAAATTTAAATGGATTTTATACGGGAATGCATTGTTGAAGGTCGCTCGGAAATATTTTATAAACGCATTTATGTGGATCGGCTTGTGGAGGTAGCCAGCCCTCAATGACTTTTTGGAAGTCATAAGGTTTTCCATTTGGAGAATCCAGAAACTCGGAAAAATCTCCCCCAGTTTAGCTAAAATTTTATACTTCCATGCTTCATTGCCAGGGACATCTAAAAAAACGTATTCGCTCATATCGAGATGATAATAGAATACTGCTCGCGATACAAGGGCGCCCTCTTCTAACGTTTTTCGCAGAGCTTTGACTTTTTCAAGCGGGATTTTAGTCCGGGCGTTGATTTCTGAATTGAGGATCAGCGGATTTTCCTCCAAGAGGGTAACGACCCTCAACAAAGATTCGTCTGGCATAATGAAATCGTAGTCAGGCTCGACGGGGGTCGAGTCTTGGGGCTCTTTTAGGAGATTATTCCACTCTTTGGTTACCTGATCCCAAGGGATATCCCAATCCTGCGTAAGAAGATTAAAATATGTTAAGGGGGAATGTAGGGGCGTGCGGTATTTGGTACCAAGGTATATTTGGGTATTAGGGGGGAGTCTATCAACCAAGAATTTCCACGCGGCATCCGACGGGAGATTCAGATAGATTTCTTGTGTATAGTCCCTACCCCCCATTAAGAAATTCTGGGTAAGGTTGACGCCCTTGAACCTGATCATATAATGATTCGGATATATGAATTGTAAGATGAAGTGAGACAAGCCAAAGGCGCTCCGCTCGAAAAGGTTTGCCACCTTAAATCCCGATTTATTGAATTTGGCTAAAAACGTTTTTGCGTCCTTGAATCCCATTTGTTCGACGAGCGTCTTCAACTCAAGCCCTTCGAGAAGGGGTTTCCCTAATTCCTGTTGCAAATAATGCGTGAATTTCAGTAATTTAGCGTCGACCGGTGAAGGTGGTGTCGAATTGAAAATACTGAAGAAGATTAACGAGTAATCGTTGATATCCAGTTTCAATTTCCGGTCCTTAAAACAATGGATGTATTTGACGAGGTTCGGAATTATCAGGGTGGGGTTATTCGGATTCCCTATGACATTCCAGATGGGGTGATAAGTTTCAAAGCCATAGGGGCCCTCTTCGACGTCCTTGAACCGGAATTTTCTCCCACATTGCGCCCGTTTGATCCAAGATTCGTAAATGGGGAGCTGGTTCCCTTTCCCTGTCATAAAATCGAGATAGTAAATACAACCATCAATGATGTCCTCGCGCCGATTATATTTTCCTGGCATAAAGATATCGGGGATAAAATATCGTAATAAAGCCCGACGACGTTCGATTTCCGGGGTAATTGTCTCCAACTTCTCGAAATCAATGGGTTCGATCTCTTCTATATGGAATTCACTACGAATTCTTTCGGCATAGGTCGATAGATCGACAGCCGCCAACTCCGAACCAGACAGGACAAATCACCCCGAAGTTACCGGTTTTGATCTTGTGGTGTATATCTAGGGGAGGAATTTAAAAAAGGTTCCGATGAATCATCAAGACCCTTTCGCGAGTTCACCGACTTATACGCCCTGATCCTTCAATCCATCCCATCAGCTCCTTTAAAAAGCACCCCCGACTTATGACTTAAAGAGAGGGTAGAGGGGTGAAAGGGCGAGGGGATTAAGGCGCCAAAACGCG
>Ga0315285_10007020_pt1 | contig 11591 bp, 8 predicted proteins | sample YL17G09_36_MG_FD_203698 | JGI IMG/M metagenome (GOLD analysis project Ga0315285, IMG submission 203698) | Sediment microbial communities from Yellowstone Lake, YNP, Wyoming, USA - YL17G09_36 | ecosystem: Environmental > Aquatic > Freshwater > Lake > Sediment | place: USA: Wyoming | collected... | reverse complement strand
TGAGGACACCCTTCTCGGTGATCAGTCCGGCAATTAGGGTAGCCGGCGTCACATCGAAGGACGGATTGTACACAGGAGCGTCCACGGGCGTCATCTGCCTGCCACCGGTGTAGCGAATCTCGTCAGGGGTCCGCTCCTCCACCGGAATCTCCGCTCCGGTGGCCAACGTCGTATCGAAGGTGGCGAGCGGTGCGGCAACATAAAATGGAATACCATGATGTCGGCACTGCACGGCAAGACCATAGGTGCCGATCTTGTTGGCGGTGTCGCCGTTGGCAGCAATGCGATCAGCACCAACGATCACCCAGTCAACTTGCTGCAACTGCATGAGATATGCTGCGGCCGAATCGGCGATCACTTTGTAGGGAATCCCCTCCGAGCGCAACTCAAAGGCGGTCAGGCGCGAGCCCTGCAAGTACGGCCGAGTCTCGTCGGCATAGACCAGCTCGACTTGGCCTGCTGCGTGTAACGAGCGAATCACGCCTAAGGCGGTGCCATACCCCGCCGTGGCCAGACTACCGGTGTTGCAATGCGTCAGAATCCGCAGCTTGCGTCCTTCGGCTAATCTGGCACCATGGGCGCCGATCGCCTGGCAGGTCTTTAGGTCGTCCGCGGCCAAGTCTCCGGCAAGCTTGACGATCTCCTCCGCTGCTGCGGCGATGGACAGGGTCGAAGCCAGCGTGGCACCAAGCTGACGCATGTGGTCTAGAGCATAAAATAGGTTCACTGCGGTTGGACGCGTCCGCGCCAAGCGGCTGATACCAGCGTGAAAGCGCGCTTTGTAGTCGTCCCACGTGCCACCGCCAAGGCTTGCAACCTGGACGTCCAGAGCGAGGCCGTATGCGGCCGCGCAGCCGATCGCCGGTGCGCCACGAATCACCATGTCCTCGATCGCCAAGGCGACGGACTCAAGACCCCGGCATTCGAGCCAAACCTCCTCTTGCGGCAGCAGGCGCTGGTCGATGAGGCGCAATATTCCCTTGGTAAACTGCATCGCTGCAAACACGTTGATTCCCGCACTTTCCCTCGCTGCACGTGGACTGGAAGCGAGGGCTGCAGTATAGCCAATGTTTGCCGCGGTGCAAGGCGCTTATACGCGCAAACCAGGTCTAAACCGCCTCGTCATCGTCCAGATCCAGACCCAGCGGCTCATCGCGTTCACTGTACATGGTCTCGGGCTTCTTGCTGGTCTTCTTGGTGGTTCTGGCCACCATGCTGAGTGGAGAAGCACCCTCGCTTGACTGGGCTTTGGCCTTCTTACTGGGCTTGGACAGCATTTCGGACGACTCGGAGTTAAGGCTCGAAAAGTGCGAGGACTGGGCACTGTGCTGTGGCTTTGTCGTGAACTGTGACAGGGCAGAGCCGGCAGTACTACTCATCTTCGTCGCGGGAAGGCTGCCTTCGAGGGTACCGTCGCTGTCACCGTCGGCGTAGTCTCGGTATTGGCGCGCGGCGCGGTGGCGTCTAAACCAGATGATGCCTAGTGCCGCCAAGACAGTGGTAACAGCCGCAGCGGCACCATAGATGATCGCGGTAAAACGCCCGGGCGTCGGCGCGCCGAGTTGGACTGAAATCATCGAGTCCCATGCTTCGGTGAGAAACTGGTTGGCGGCTTCACTTTCAAAATGTTCCGCCACGTCGGTATAGGTCATGAGATAATGCCGACCCGCCGAGGAGACCAATATATGCGCCTGCATCAAGGCCACACCATCCAGGGTGAACTCGCTGTAAAACAGCAGGCCCTGCCGACCATCGGCCATGTCGATCACCAAATGATTGCGGATGCGGTAGCCTTCGATCGCGGCCGAAGTGGCGGCAAACTTGCGGGAAATGACCTCCTCATACTCTTTCGCCGTGGTCTCATCGATATAACGAGGGTTACTAAAGCTCGCGACTTGAATCGTGCGCTGGTATTTCACGCCATCTTGATGCGGCATCTGCATGAGTAGAGTCAGGTCGCCCAGGTGCTCATACACCTCCCAGCCCTTTGGCGGCGTCACGGAAAAATCACCATCGCGGACCGATACCCGCTCACCGCTGGAGATAAGGTCGGGCTTACCCGCAGTTCCAGGATTGTTGCTGGGAGCTACGGCACCAACCGGGCTTGGCGCCGCCGAAGCGGCACCTGCAGGGGCCTGGTGGGCATCGTCTCCTGCGACGCCGTCCGTGCGAGGTGGCGCCTGCTCATTGGCAGGCTTAACCGCAGCAGGATCAGTCGAGGCGGCAGCCGGTGCCGCGTCGGGCGTCACCTCTGGCGTCGCGGCTTCGGCTTCCATAACCTCCGGCTCGCCTTGCACTTGACTAGGGTCACCCTCTGCCGACTGGGTTTGTGCCCCGCCGCTATTTCCAAAGAGAAGCCCAGTCCAGACTACACATGTGAGCACCATCCAAGGAGCGATACGCATGGGATTCCTTTCTTAGGCCGTGGGCCGACGACTTTCGGCGGAGCCGCGCCGCCGTTCAATCATATCATCACGACTCATCCGCACGGCATCCTCGATGATGTCGATGGCATAGTTGTCGAGCTCGTAGACACCGTAGTTAATGTGCTGATCACGCCGCTTAATTTTGGTGATTTTTTGTTTATTTGATACCGATTTTGGTTCTTTTTGTGTTTGAATATCCACCGGCAGACCATCCGTAAGTCGCGTTACTAAACGCAGCGCACTGTGATAGCCATGCGTCGGATGCCAAATCGGGTCGCTATCGAGCGTATAAATGGCGACGATACGCCACTGCGCGCTACCTTGCGGATCAACCTGCGTCGTCGTGGCAAAAAAGCAAAAGTCCCCCGCCTTCGGCTCCGGTCCCATCGGCCTGAGCAGGCGATCAATGGTACCGACTGGACTGGTCAAAAGCTCGTGATAACGCCGTGGCGACAGGCTCACCAGCCATTTTCGTGTCATGCGGGGAATGGTCAGCGCCGGATCCAGCTCTTCTCCACGCATCTCGTCTTCGGCATCGGCAAGCTGCAGACTGACATGCGAGGTCGGTAGACCAGCCACCTTGAGTAGTGCGACGGAGCGTTTAAGCCAATTTGTCGCAGCTTTTAGATCACCGCTTTTTGCCAAGCAGTGCCCAAGCAAGCCAGCGACCTCGGGATCGTCTTCGCCGTGCTTTTTCACCACGGCCTGGAGGATCTGCCGAGCTTGTGGATAATTCTTATCTTCGTACAAGGCGTAAGCCCAAAAGTACGCGTAGTCCATGGAGTCGGGATACAACTCGACTAAATGCGCCGCGGAGATAGCTGCAGCTTGGTAGTCGCCTTGGTCGATGTGCTGGTGGTAGTCGAACAAATAGGGCAACACCGCGTCATGGGATTGCTCGCGCAGAGTCAGCAGCAGCCGCGCCAGTGCGCTCTGGTGTTGGCCGAGCAACAGACCGCGGGCTAGGGTTTGCCAATGATAATAATCGATCAGTGGCGAAGGACTACGCGCAAGCGCTGGGTCCGCATGACCCGGCGCGCGGCTCGCGACTAGCTGAACCAGCTCAAGGCTGTAAGGACTCGGCTCGTCACCTTGAACGGCACGGGCAAGGAGCTGGGCGGCGCCAAGCTCATCGCATTCGAAATGAGCAATCCCACGCAATGCGGCAAAGGTCGGTTGCACCTCCTCATCGCCCTGGCCAAGCCGAAACAGGTGTTGACCTAGCTGTCGTAGCCCTGCGTGATCCTGTTGCTCAGCGAGGGCCTCGATCCACAACCGATAGGAAGCGAAGCGTTGCACGGCAGGAACATCCTCCGCCGCCAATGCCGCAGCGACTTTATCCGCTGCCTCGGCATACTCACCCGCCCACATCAAGCGCAACGCCTCGCCGTAGGCGCCTTGTCCTTTTGCATAAGCTTGATCTGGGGTTAGTAGCGACTTTTTGCTGATGACACAAAGATTCTGGACACTGGTGAGCAGATTCCCTGGCATGGGAGAGGACCCTCCAAGACTGGTTGGCGCGAGTAGCGTAACGTCTGGAGGATATGTCGACAGGTAGCGTCAAAACTTTAGACGGCCCGACTTGGTAAACAAGTAAAAGCCGATAAACAAACCTTCTGCAACAAGGATCTTGCAGACTGAGATATAAACTCAGCTTGCCCTGCGCACCTTCGAGCGACCAGGAGAGGCGTGCTTCGTTCCTCCGGCTGGTTTAGCGTCAGCACCAACCGACAAAGCCTCGGCGACGTCGCTGGCTCGATCGATGAGCGTTTCGCGCAGCTCATTGTAGCACTCATCGCACAGCGGCTGATCGACAGCGGCGGCTTGAACTTCATTCCAGATCACCAAGACCGTCCATGCTTCGACGCTAAATTCGCGCTTGCGGCATTTGGACTCGACGGTGCAATTACTACAAATCTGGGACAAACTTTGCATGGCTTTCGATCCCCCGACCCGTTCGATTTTGAACCTCACAACATCACCCCTGTTAGTGGTCGTTTTGGCACAACCAACGCGGGCAGCGTTGGTCATGAACAGAGCAACTACGGCTGCAGCTATCGGTCGATTCGACCTATAACTTTAGGTTTCCTTGAGCCTTGTCGAAATCCTCCAAAGAAATCAGAGGAATCCAATGTCAGCCCAGGGGATACCGGCAACCATGCTTAGCAATAAAATATGTTCGTCTTAGCTCGAGACCTATTCTCCATAAAACGCCCCACCCGTCAATGTTTTTCTCCATTCGGCGAAGGATTTTTCCTTACCAAAACGGGAAGGTAGAGTCTGCATCAAGCTCTGATACAGGCTTAATTCGCCTTCAAGTAGGGCACACCCTCAAAATAGTACTTGAGGACGTCTTGCTTCATCGTGTGCAAGCGCAGACTTTCGCTGGCGGTCGATAAAAGCGGCTTCCAGACTTGATTGGCAAGCTCGCGACTGCCGTTTCGATAATGCAGTAGACCCTGCAAATAGCGAGCTTCCGTGCTTACCTCGGGTGGTAGCTCGGACAGGACCGCCGTCGCCTGTCTTATAAGGCCCGCCTTGAGATAGCAGTGAGCTAAAACTTTTAGGTTTTTCTCGCCGCGCTCACGGTTTAGATCGATCGCCAACTTGGCATATTCGACGGCTTTGTCGATGGATTTGCCGCGCCAGACAAAACAATCGGCCAGCTCCAGATAGGCTTTCGCTTGGTCCATAGGCGGTAACGCCGGAAAAAGCAGCATCTGTTCAAACCAAACGGTTGCCGTCTCTAGCTGCCATAATTCCTTGAATAGAATCCCGAGTGCCCAATAAATATCTGGACTATCAAAATTGGTGTTGAGCAACTTCATAAAGTCATAGGTCGCACGTCCCGCGTCGTACTTGCACGCGGCCTGAACCAGGGCCAAAAGTGGCGCCGAAGCGCCGCTCGCATATAGATAGCGTAGTTTGCGCCGGGCATAGACCAGCTCATAGGCGTGCTGCTCGAGCATTAGTCCGGTGCGCTGATCAAAATCCACCCAGGATTCTGGCGACTCATCACCATGACTTAGACCTGCTAACATGGCATCGACTTCTTTTAGATCGGCATCCAGCGGCGCGAGATGCATGAGGCTGGTAATCTCTGACAGTAGGTAGGCGACGTTCCATGGGTCCATCGTCTGCACCTTGCGAAGTAGCTGCAGCGACATGTGGAAATCTTGCTTTTGCGAATAGAAACTCGATTTTAGCCAATAGATTTCGGCCTGACTCGTGGCTGGCAAACCCTCAGTCGTATGAATCGAACTAAGGATCTCCATGGCCCGATCAGCGCTTTTATATTGCATGACAAAGGCTGCATACTTGAGCGCCGTCACGCGGTTGCCGCGGTCAAGCTGATACATTGCGTCGTAGTGTTTACCAGCGCGATCGATATTTCCTAAGCGCAGATAAACGTCGGCAATATGCCCTTGCACATCGGCGTCACCGCTAAATTTCGCCAGTAGACTATGGAGTAAGGCCAGCAGCTCAACTTTGTCGCCGCTGTTCTCGACTAACTGCCGCAGGCGTTCCCGACCGATCAGGTACTCCTCGACATTGACACCGCCGAGCTTCAGGTTGGCTACCAGGAGGCAAAAGCGCACATCAGGGTTTTCTGGATGTGCCTGATAGGCCTCGGTAAACATCGATTGCGCTAGCTGGTGCTCGCCAAGCCCAAGCAACTGGCTGCCAATCTTTTGCACCACTCCCTGCGATGCTCCTTCGGAGCTCAAAATGCGCTGGTAAAATGGCAAGGCCGGGGTCAGACCCTCAAAGTCCTCGGTCACCTTAGCGATAAAATAAAGGACGTTTTCCTTGGTGCGTGGGTCATCGAGTGCGCCTCCGGCCAAGGCATGGGCCCGACTCTTTTGGATCTCGCTATGAACATGATCACCCTGGGCCGCCTGGATGCGCGCCATGGCGAGCATCTCATAGATTTGAATTTCCAGGGGACAAGTGCCCTTATGCTCAACCCACCAGGCCGATAAGGCTTGGATGGCCGCCTCAGCTTCGAGGTAGCGCTCACGCTGGAGAAATTCCGTGGATAGCTGCCTATGGGTTTCAAAATTGCCATAAACATTAAAGGGGGCGGCCTGTTCAAAGAGGTAGAAGAACTGGTCACCACGGCGCTCGTCACCCATCTGATAATGGACCTGACTCAGCCCAAAGTAGGCAACGAACCATTCGGGATCAAGATTCAGTGCCTTCTGGTAGTTAAAAATAGCTCGCTCAAAGTTGCCCTGCTGCTCCATGCTGCAGCCAATGCCATAGTATGCCGGCGCGCTTGGACCGTGGCGCCGCATGATATCCTGAAAGACGCTCGTCGCCTCGCTTGGGGTGATCAGCTCGCCTTGCTGTTCGACGAAGGCCAAACAGAGTTCAATGGCGCCATGATCACGCTCTGCCTGCATGCGCTGCAAATAGTGGGTACGCAGCTTGGCCAAACTCTTGAGCATGGTGCCAAGTTCGATGCGCCGCATATGGACCAGTAGCTCTGCGCCACCTTCTGGGGTCTGCAGTAACTGGTCGAGCAGCTGCTCCGCCTCGCCATACCTTTTGACGAAGATGAGCTTGTTCGCTTCCGCTAGCTTTTGTGCGATCGCCTTTTGCATGCCGCTCCCGAGACGAGAGCCGCACCTGTGGCCCACGTGACTAAGGTATCGGCCTACCGCGATCAAACCTTACTGCCAGTCCTCCGGCTAGACTTAGCACAAAACCTCTAAGAGACGAGGAAGGTTCTGGTTACCTTGGGTTAGCCTAGGCACCAAAGGCTTGCTTACCGGCGATCTCGGCTCCAACGATCAACAGATGGATATCGTTGGTTCCCTCGTAAGTAAACACTGTCTCCAGATTGCACATGTGGCGCATCGCTTTGTACTCGATCATGATGCCGTTACCACCGAGGATGTCACGACAGGTGCGCGCGGTCTCGAGCGCCATCTCGACGTTGTTTTGCTTGCCCATGCTGACATGCGCGAAGTGCAGCTGACCGGCGTTTTTCAGCTGACCGAGGCGCAAAGCCAAGAGTTTACCCTGGGTCAGACGCGACAGCATGATAGCTAACTTGCGCTGGACCAGTTGGGTATGACCAATCGGCCTCTTAAAGGTGACGCGGTCGCTGGCATAGGCCACCGCTTCGTCAAAGCATGCCTCGGCGGCGCCGAGCACGCCCCAGGCGATGCCGTAGCGCGCCTGCGTTAGGCAGCTAAGCGGTGATTTCAAGCCTTGGGATAGCGGCAGTACGGCGTCCTTAGGTAACTTTAAATGGTCGAAATACAGCTCCGACGTCACCGAGGCGCGCAGCGACAGCTTGCCCTCCATCTTGCGCGCGGTGAAGCCAGGAGTCTTAGTCGGCACGACAAAGCCGCGAATGCCGTCCTTCGTCGCCGCCCAAACCACGGCGACATCGGCGAGGTTGCCGTTGGTGATCCACATCTTCGATCCATTCAGTTCCCAATGGTCTCCCTTATCCTCAGCCCGTGTCTGCATGGCCCCGGGATCGGAGCCGCCATTGGCCTCGGTCAGACCAAAACACCCGACCGCCTGGCCGCTGCCGAGTTTCGGAAGCCACTCCTGCTTTTGGGCTTCGCTACCAAAGGCGTGTATTGGAAACATGACCAAGGCGCCCTGCACCGAAGCGAAGCTGCGAATCCCCGAGTCACAACGCTCCAGCTCTTGCATCACTAGACCGTAGGAAATGTGGTCCATACCCGGTAAGCCATAGCCCTTGAGATTCGAACCGAGCAGACCTAGGGCGCCCAGCTTAGGGATGATGTCGGTGGGGAAGCGCTCCTCCAGATAGGCTGTGCGAATCTTGGGTTCAATCTCTTTGGCAACAAAATCGCGCACCGTGCTTTGCACTAAACGTTGTTCCTCAGTCAGCAGCTCCTGAATCTGCAGAAAGTCGGGATATGGCGAGGTATGCGGCGAAGTATGTGATGAAGTCATGATAGTCCTCCTGAATGCAGCATGGAGAGATAAGCGACCGGCTAACGAGGCTTACGCCGCACGCTAGCATAATAAACAAAGCGCGCAACGACAGACACCAAAGCGACCAAGGCCACCACCACATGCGTCTGGCGCAGAGGCGGCACTAGGGTGAGCCCGTACAGCGCGACCCAGGCCAAAATCAGGCCTACCCCGGCACCCAGCTCACGCTGCCGCCCACGCAGTAAGGCCTGGCGCCAAGCAAAGCGCGGCTGCAGCCCGGTCGCCGCCAGCGCATATGGCCACAACCGCGGCAGCAGCGCTGGCACCGCGCCGCGGTAGAGCGTGTAGGCCGGCCCAATCTGGGCGGCCGCAGCGGCTTCTGCGCGGAGGTAAACCCTATCGTGCAGGATGGCCATCGCCACCAAGAACACCGCTGTGACAGGGGCGTTACGGCCCGCCAAACACAGGCCCAAAAAAAGCAACAGCGAGCCGAGCAAATGCGGATGGCGCAGCCAACGAAATGGCCCGACGATCTGCTCGGCCTTGCGCACGTAACCCGAGGACCAAACGCGCAGGACCAAGCCAAGGGCGCTGACAACGGCGCCGCACAGCAGCGACTGCGGCGTTGGCACGGCACAGATAAACACCGCAGCTACCACGACAAACTCGACCAGGCCGCGCACCGAGACGTGAAACCAACGATGCAGCCATGATTCAAATACGGCCATGCTCATACCCTCTGCCGATGCCAGCTTGCCACTAGTGCCGCGCCAGGTCAGATTGTCTCCCGCCACCGCTTGTAGGTCCAGGTCCATTGCTCCGGATAGGCGCGAATCACCCGTTCAATCGCCTCGGCGCAGCGTGCCGTCACGACGCCATCCGCAGTGGACTGAGCGCAGGCTGGGTCTACCCCCGGCCCCGCCGGCCCCGCCGGCCCCGCAGGCCCCGCAGGCCGCGGTGGACCAAACAAGGTTTCGCTAAGCAAGCGGTAGGTCAATGGGCCCTCTCGGACGCAGAAGATGGCGATCACCGGACACCCGATCTTACGCGCCAGCTTCTCCGGCCCAAAGACAAACTCGGTCGCCACCCCAAGAAAAGGCACGACCGGGCCACTTCGCCCCTCTGGCTTTTGATCCATGACAAAGCCCAGCGCTTCACGGCGGCGCAGGGCTTCCAGCATATCGCGCAGCAGCGTCTTTTTGTCCGTCCATAAAACATGGGTCCCCATACGCCCTCGCAGCACGTCGAGAAAGGCCGTCAGCAGCTTGCTGCGCGATGGCTTAGCCAGAACATGTAGCGGTTTGCTGGCTGCTTTTTGGGCATAATAGGCGCACAGCTCCCAGCTGCCCAGATGCGCCGTGACCAACATATGGCCGAGTCCCGTCGCCTCCGCCGCGGCGATCTGCGCCTTTAGCCCGTCAAAACCAAGCACCTTGATGCAACCAGGCCGGCGAATCTGGCGCAGGGTTTCCAGCGCGATCAGGAATTGCTGGCGAAAGACTTGGGCTGCGAACACCTTGGCAAATTCACTGTGGCGCGGCAACGAGTAAACCCGCTGCAGATTGAGATAGAGGCGACGCCGAGACCGCCGCGCCAGATGCAAGTGCAACCAGCCGCCGATACTTGCCACCGCCTCCAACCACGAGGCCGGCAGATGGGCCAATGCAGCCCACACCAGGGTGAGGAGCCGTAGCTGCAGATTCGGACTCATAGCTCGCTCACCGCGGCGCAGTCGCCTGAGCAAAAAAGCTCGCCGCTTTATAGGAACTACGTACCAGTGGTCCGGATGCGACAGAAAGAAAGCCCATCGCCTTGGCCTTGGCCGCAAGCAGGTCAAACTCCTCCGGCGGCACCCAACGCTTGATGCTCAAATGCTGCTTGGTCGGCCGCATGTATTGGCCAATCGTCACAAACTCGACACCGTGCTCGCGTAGGTCGCCGAGAGCTTGCTCCACCTCGTCCAAGGATTCACCTAAACCGAGCATCAGCGCGCTCTTAGTATAGACTCGGTAGTCAGCCTGCTGCCGGACTAGGCGCAACACCTCAAGCGACTGGCGGTAACTAGCGCGGGCGTCGCGCACGCGAGGCGTCAAGCGCTCGACGGTTTCTAGGTTGTGGGCAAAGACCTCGGGCCGAGCCGCGATGATCGCCTGCAGGGAAGACGCCTTTTGCTGGAAATCTCCCGCGAGAATTTCTAGCGTAATCTCAGGGCTTAAAGCCCGCACTTCACGAATCACCTCGGCGACATGGGCGGCTCCACCGTCGGGCAGATCATCTCGGTCCACCATGGTGATCACGGCATATTTAAGCCCCATGGCCTTGGCTGATTCCGCCGTCTGGCGCGGTTCCTTGGCATCCAACCAACCACCGGGGTTACCGGTTTTAATGTGGCAAAAGCGGCAGGCGCGGGTGCAGGTATCGCCAAGCACCATGAAAGTCGCCGTGCCCTCGCTCCAGCACTGCGAGATATTCGGGCACTTGGCCTCCTCACAGACGGTGAACAATTGCCGCTGGCGAAGGTCACGCTTGATCTGGAAGTAGATGTCTCCAGACGGGATCTTGGTCTTAAGCCAGTCGGGTTTACCGATGTGGAGGGGTGCTGTGGGCTGCGTTTCGCTCATGCCATAGTGCTTTCTAAGGGTGCTTTCTCAGTGCGTTCTCAGGGCTTTACAAGGGTGGATGAGGGTGTCCACGAGCAGCGCCAGCGACCGCTGTTTTTAAGATGCGCCACCGGTCCAAAATAGGCTAAAAGGGGGCGCCGCGCATGCCTGCCACGACCACCGACGAGCCTAGCGTTATTCGGCAAAAACGTCTACACCTGGCAACCCCAAGACCGCCCCCCTCACGGAGACCGTACCGCCGATGCTACCGCCGAACCAACGCTCGATCAATATACCCGGTCGCATGCTCGATGCCTGGCGCACCGCCATCCTCGGCATGGCCAAATTGCCTAGGGGCACCCCGCGTGCCGAATTCACGCCGGACGAGCTACTGAGCAAGGTGCAGAAACAAGAGACCAAGACCGTGATTGAGCTGTGGGAAACCTTCACCCAGGAACGCTCCAATCTATCGCGTGGACTCCTCGGCAACGCTCGCCAGACGGTCGCCTACCTACTTGGCTTTCATTTGGTAAACGCAGCGCGGGCGATGCTGCTCCTACGGCGACTCGACGAACGCCACGACCTGAGCGCCTGGGTCAAGCGCCTGGCCGCCTCGCCCCATCCCGTCCTGTGGCATGAC
>Ga0315285_10007019_pt1 | contig 11591 bp, 12 predicted proteins | sample YL17G09_36_MG_FD_203698 | JGI IMG/M metagenome (GOLD analysis project Ga0315285, IMG submission 203698) | Sediment microbial communities from Yellowstone Lake, YNP, Wyoming, USA - YL17G09_36 | ecosystem: Environmental > Aquatic > Freshwater > Lake > Sediment | place: USA: Wyoming | collected... | reverse complement strand
TTTCGCTTCCAATATATTAAAGACGCGGTCTCAAAAAAATATAATATAAAAGAATTATTAGATATTTGGTTGAGATATTTTAGGGAAATTTTATTTAAAACTCTTAAGAATGATCAAACAGGATATTCCCTAGACAGGGTTAAAAGTATTATTAACACTATTCAAAACATTAATTTCCTGATTTCAACTACTAATGTCAATCAAAGATTGGCCTTAGAGCAATTAATGCTTGAAATATAAAACAATCGCTTTTTATTTTAAATAATGAGTTATCAAGAAATCATTGATCATATTAAGCCAGAGCTAGAGAAAGTGATAAATTTTTTTGATAGAGAGTTGGCAAAAATTAGAACCAGCAGGGCGACGCCTTCTTTAGTGGAGGATCTCGAAGTTGACTGTTTTGGCCAGAAATTTCCCTTAAGACAGTTGGCCGCCATATCTTTGGCTGGGCCAAGACAACTTAATATTCAACCTTGGGACAAATCTTATATTGAGCCAATTGTGGCCGCTATTTCTAAATCTAGCTTAGGGTCGGCTCCTATTGTCGATAAAGATTTTGTCAGAATTTCCCTTCCGCAAGTAACCGAAGAATACCGCAAAGAATTATTAAGAATTTTATCAGGGAAACAGGAAGAGGCAAAAAAAACAATAAGAAGATGGCGAGAAGATGCCTGGGATAAAATTCAGGGAGAATTTCGAGAAGGGAAAATTAGAGAAGACGATAAATTTCGCGGTAAAGACAAACTTCAAGATTTGGTTGAGGAATATAATAAGAAAATTGAGGAGATAGTGGAGAAAAAAAGAAAAGAAATAATGGAATAATTTTTCATTTTATGCTTTTAACTATTATCGTTGCTTTTATTGCTTTAATGGGGCTTGTAGTCCTCCATGAATTTGGCCATTTTATAATGGCCAAGCGTTTTGGAGTTCTTGTTGAAGAATTTGGAGTTGGGTTACCGCCGAGAGTTCTCGGTAAAAAAATTGGCGAGACTATTTATTCTATAAATTTATTGCCTTTTGGCGCTTTTGTTAAGCTTTATGGTGAAGAAGAAAATATAAAAAACCCCTTAAGCTTTAGTGCGAAACCGATCTGGCAGAGAGCTGTGATTGTTTTAGCCGGCGTAATTTCTTTTTGGATAATTTCAGCGATTTTACTAAGCTTTATACAATGGTCAGGATTTCCTCAGACTATTTCCGATGAAGCCGGCCAGAATCTAACTAATCCAAGAGTGCAGATAATTACAGTTGCTAAGGATTCACCAGCAGAAAAAGCCGGCCTGAAAATTGGTGATACAATAGAAAAACTTTCAATTGATAATCAACAATTAACAGTCACTAAGGTTAAAGAAGTTCAGGAATTTATTGAACAGTACAAAGGGCAGGAGATCGTCTTAATAATAAAGAGGGGGAAAGAAACCTTCAACGCCTCATTAGTCCCTCGTATTTCTCCTCCAGAAAAGGAAGGAGCGATAGGAATAGCATTGGCGAGGACAGCAATAGTAAAATATCTTTGGTATCAAGCTCCTTGGCAAGGAATATTAATGACCGGGAATTTAACAATTATAGTTATACAGGGCTGGGGGCAAGCAATTTCAAATGCAATCCAGGGCCAGCCAACCGGAGTGCAGATAATTGGGCCAGTAGGAATTTTTGGTTTACTGACTGATATTAGTCAACTAGGAATAAATTATTTTCTAAATTTTATTGCAGTGATATCTATCTATATGGCCCTTTTAAATATTCTACCAATTCCAGCATTTGATGGAGGGAAATTAATGTTTTTATTAATCGAAAAAATCAGAGGAAAACCAATACCAGTAGCTATTGAACAACGAGTGACTGCTTTTTTCTTTATCGCTCTTATTGCCTTAATGATTTTTGTTACCTTCAAAGATATTCAAAGATTTTTCTTTTAATATGAGACTGTCTCAACTTTTTACTAAAACCTTAAGGGAGCTACCAAAAGATGAAAAAAGTATTAATGCCCAGCTTTTAATTAGGGGGGGATTTATTAGAAAATTAATGGCAGGCGTTTATACCTTTTTACCTTTGGGTTGGCAGGTTCACAAAAAAATAGAGGAAATAATCAGAGAAGAAATGAATAAAATCGGGGGTCAAGAAATATTTATGCCTACCCTTAATCCAAGAAAGGCTTGGGAGATTACTAATCGTTGGAAGTATCCTGAAATGTTCAAATTAAAAAGTCGCCAGAATAAAGATTATAGTTTAGGTTGGACCCATGAAGAGATTGTTGTGCCTCTAGCTAAAGAATTCTTGCGGACCCATAGGGATTTACCTTTCTATGTTTATCAGATTCAGAATAAATTTCGTGATGAATTAAGGGTTAAATCAGGACTCTTGCGAGGGGTTGAGTTTATGATGAAAGATTTATATTCTTTCCACAGAGATGAGAAAGACCTGGATAATTATTATGATAAAGTGAAAAAGGCTTATTTTAAGATATTTAAAAGATGTGGCCTAGAGAAAATAACTTATTTATGCTTAGCTTCGGGGGGGACTTTCTCCCAATATTCCCACGAATTCCAGACTATCACTCCCTTCGGTGAAGACGAGATTTATCTTTGTCAAAAATGTAAGTTAGCAATTAATAGAGAAATCATAAAACGGGAAAAGAATAAGTGTTCTCAATGTGGGAATAAGAATCTAGTAGTCAAAAAATCAATTGAGGTAGGAAATATCTTCAAGCTAATGGATAGATTTTCCAGGCCTTTTGACCTCGCTTTTATTAATAAAGAAGGGAGAAAGAAAACAGTTTTAATGGGATGTTATGGCATAGGGCTAGGAAGACTAATGGGCGCCATTGTTGAAACATCTAATGACGAGAAGGGAATTATTTGGCCCGCTGAAGTTTCTCCTTATCAAATCCATTTAATTCAAATTGAGAATAATATAAAGATTAAGAAATTTTCCGAAAAATTATACCAGGATTTACAAAAAGCAAATATTGAAGTACTATACGACGATAGAAACAATAAAACCGCCGGGGAAAAGTTTGCTGATGCTGATCTAATCGGTGTTCCTTATCGTCTGGTGGTTAGCGAGAGAACATTAATAAAAAATCGTATAGAAATTAAAAAAAGAAACGAAAATAGAATTAAATTAGCAAAAATTAAAAGCATTATTCAGCAGGTCAATTCTTAGTCAGCAATCAATTAAAATTTACATGTTAAAAAGATTTTTTTCTTATTTTTCTGAAGATATCGCAATTGACTTAGGAACAGCAACTTCCTTAGTTTATGTTCGGGGCAGGGGAATCGTTATTCAGGAGCCCTCGGTAGTGGCAATTAATCAGAAAACGGGCCAGATTGTTGCCATTGGGGAAGAAGCTAAGAAAATGGTAGGCAGAACTCCTGCTCACATTGTTGCCACTCGACCTTTAGTGCAAGGAGTTATTTCAGACTTTGAAGTAACCGAACAAATGCTCAAGTATTTTATTGAGAGAGCTCATAAGAAAAGGTTTATTCTAAGCCCGCGGCCAAGAGTGATTATTGGTATTCCCTGCGGAGTTACAGAAGTGGAAAAAAAGGCTGTTGCTGACGCCACTCGCAGCGCCGGAGCCAGGGAAGTTTTTCTAATTGAGCAACCAATGGCAGCAGCTATTGGAGCAAAACTCCCCATTCAAGAAGCGGGCGGTAATTTTATTATTGATATTGGCGGAGGAACGACTGAGGTAGCAGTTATTTCTCTTGGTGGAATAGTTTTGGCTAAAAGCTTGAGGATAGCTGGAGATAAGTTAAATTCAGATATTATCCAGGCAGCCCAGGAAGAATATAAGCTGACAATTGGCGAGAGGACAGCAGAAGATATAAAGATTGGTATTGGATCAGCCTATCTCTTGAAAGAGAAAAAGGATATGCCAATGCGGGGAAGAAACCTGGTCACCGGCCTGCCAGAAGAAATCATAGTTTCTGACGATGAAATAAGAAGAGCAATGGAGAGGTCAGTAAGGCAAATTGTTAATGAAATTAAAACAACAATTGAAGAGACGCCTCCTGAATTATTAGCTGACATTATGGCGAAGGGAATTTATTTAGCCGGCGGAGGAAGCCTTCTACGGGGATTGGATATATTAGTTGCTAAAGAAACTAAGATTAAAACCCAAATGGTTGATGATCCTGTAACCGCCGTAGTCCGCGGAGCAGGTCAGGTTTTAGAAAATCTTGACACCTTAGAAGAAGTATTAGTGGAGAAAGAATATTTAGAACCCCCACGCTAAAAGAGGGAAAAATTGGTTTTTAATAACCTTTATTTTTAATATGATCTCTAGAGAAGAAGTTCGACATATAGCTAAATTGGCAAGGTTAGGAATTACTGAAAACGAAGAAGAAAAATTTCAGCGGGAATTATCAAAAATCTTAGATTATATTGAACAGCTCAAAGAAGTTGATATTTCTAATGTTTTGCCCACTAGCCACTCAATTTCCGTTGAAAATGTGGTGCGGAAAGATGAAATAAAACAGCAGGATTTAGAGGTTAATAAAAGAATACTTGAGCAGGCGCCGGATAAAAAAGAGGGACATATTAGAGTTAAAAGTATTCTGTGAGTATGGAATTAGATGAACTTACTATTAACCAAACCCTTGAGAAATTAAAGAGGAAGGAAATTTCGGCCACTGAATTAGTAAAAAATTTTTTTAATAGGATTGAAAAAAAAGACAAAAAAATTCTTTCTTTCCTGTTATTAAACAAAGATTTAGCCTTTTTAAAGGCAAAGGAAATAGATGATTTAATTATTTCTGGCAAAACCCTTCCTTTGCTGGCCGGCATCCCAATAGCAGTTAAAGATAATATCCTAGTTGAAGGATTAAGATGCACTGCCGCCTCTAAGATTCTTGAGAATTATCTTGCACCCTATGATGCAACGGTTATTAAAAGATTGAGAGATCAAGGAGCTATAGTTCTAGGGAAAACCAATTTAGATGAATTTGCTATGGGGTCTTCGACAGAGAATTCAGGCTTTTTTACGACTAGAAATCCTTATGACTTAGATAGAGTTCCTGGTGGTTCCTCAGGAGGATCTGCAGCGGCAGTGGCGGCTAATTTCTGTGTTTTTGCCCTGGGATCTGATACCGGAGGCTCAATTCGTCAGCCGGCTTCCTTTTGTGGCGTAGTTGGACTGAAACCAACCTATGGAGCAGTTTCCCGCTACGGCCTAATTTCAATGGCCTCTTCTTTAGATCAGATAGGGCCAATAACGAAGAGCATTGAAGATGCCAAAATTGTCTTTGAAGTGATCTCAGGGAAAGACCCTCTGGATTCAACCAGTGTTATCCTTAATCCAGACTCTTCCAATTATCAGCTCCGGATTAAAGACTTACGGATTGGAGTTCCTAAAGAATATTTTATCAAAGGAATAGATCCTGGAGTTGAAAATATTATTAAAAATTCAATAAAAAAAGCTGAGACTCTGGGAGCCAAGATTGAGGAAATTAGTTTGCCCCATACTGAATATGCTCTAAGCTGTTATTATATTATTATGCCGTCTGAAGTTTCAGCGAATCTTGCAAGATATGACGGCATAAAATACGGTTATTCAAAATTAAAGGGCCAAGACTTATTAGATGTTTATTTGGAAAGCAGGGAAGAAGGTTTTGGGGAGGAAGCAAGGAGACGAATTATGCTTGGCACATACACTCTTTCAGCTGGTTATTACGAAGCTTATTATTTAAGAGCCCAAAAAGTTAGAACATTAATTAAAAAAGACTTTGAAGAAGCTTTTAAAAAAGTTGACCTAATTTTAACCCCGGTTTCTCCAACCCCAGCCTTTAAAATCGGAGAGAAGATTAAAGATCCCTTAACAATGTACCTTTCTGATATCTTCACTATTGCTGTTAATTTGGCGGGGCTGCCGGCAATATCTCTGCCAGTTGGTAAAGTCGATAATTTACCGGTTGGTCTTCAGATAATTGCCAAGCCTTTTGATGAAAATAAGATTTTTGGATTAGGCCAAATTTTAGAAAAAAATATCTAAATTATGCCAAATATTAAAAACCTTACAGATTATTTAATCGCCGCCCAGTCCCAAGGTTTTTTTATAGCCCTAGAAGCCATCTCCGTAATCTTAATTCTGCTCTTTATTGGATTTATTATTTATTTCATCAAGGCTACTGGTTATTATAAGATTCGTATCTGGCAGGACCTAATGGAGTTTTATAACTTTAGATCTTATGGAAAGGGGAAGGTTAACAAAAGATGGAGTAAAATTAGAGGGCGCTTAGAAATTCCTTCAGAAGCTGAGTATAAGCTAGCCATTCTTGAGGCAGAAGATATTTTAGATGAAACATTAAGCAGAATGGGGTGTAAAGGCGAAACTTTAGAGGAAAGATTAAAATTGCTTGCTCCCGATCAGCTATCTAATCGTGATCAGCTCTTGGAAGCCCATCGTTCCAGAAACAGCATTATTCACGATCCTGATTATCAAATTCCTTCAGATAAAGCCAAAGGACTTCTGGAAATTTACGAAAAATCTCTCCAGGACTTAGAAGTCCTTTAATCTATTTTAGCGGTTTTCATCCTAACCCCAATAGGTAGGGTATTCCCGCCGCTAAAAGAACTCGCCCCGAAGGGGATACCCCGTCCCTTTAGGACGGGGTAGTTCATTAAAATTCTACTGGGGAGCGATTATTAACCCCTTGATTTTTAATTAAAAAATACTAAAATAAATTGACGACGCGGGGTAGTGGAGTAGTACCATGCGAGGCTCATAACCTCGCGGCGGCCGTGCAAATCGGCCCCCCGCAACACTTCGACTCGCCTCCTCATTTTATTCGGAGGCTCGCTCAGTGCAAGGCCGTTATTAAGCCAGAGTAGCTCAGTGGTTAGAGTACTCGTTTCATAAGCGAGTTGTCGTGGGTTCGATCCCCACCTCTGGCATATTAGGATATATGCAGCCGTAGCTTAGCCCGGTTTAAAGCGTCTGCCTGTCACGCAGAAGATCGTGGGTTCAAATCCCATCGGCTGCGCCAAGGAGGATCTCTTTAACAACTAAATAATGGAAGGAGGCAGAAAGTGGAGCAGGAAATCAGACAATACTCGAGGAGGAGAATAACATGAGCAGGATAAGCAAAAGATTCAATCCGAAAATTATTTCTCCGCGAGTTTTTGACATAATCGAGATGACGTCCGAAGAAATTAAAGAGATACTTGAAGGGTGTGGCGCCATTTGGCGGCACGACGGCAATCCCGAAAACCCCCACGCTGAATTAACTTCCGGATTATGCAGCGATGGATTTGTTGGATGCATGAGAGCTCTTCGTTTTCCAAATGTTTGCGAAATAATTGCTATACAGCTTGCCAAGAAATTAATGGATAGCGAAGTTATACGATTAGACTTTGTAGTAGGTGCGCCTTATGGCGGAATGACTTTGGCTAATGAAGTAGCCAAGACCTATGGCGCAGAATTTGTTTTTATCGAAAAAGATCCAACTGATCCAACTGGAAGAAAAATGATCTGGCGAGGAGATACTCTTCCGCGCGGTGCAACAGGTCTTCGAGTTGATGATGTTCTTACAACCGGTGGATCCGTCAGAGAAATGGGAATGGTGCTGAGGAGAGATAATGAAGAACCTATCAATTTACTTCCAATTACAGGATTAATAGTCCATCGTCCTCCAGTATCACCTGTTTCCTACGGTGATTTTGAGGTAACCTCTCTTCTTGAGATACCAGGGATAAGGACATTTGAACCTGATCAATGTCCTCTTTGTAAGGCGGGTTCTCGTCGGTTGCGCCCGAAGAGAAACTGGCAAGAATTAACCGGAAAGTCTTAGTTTAAAGCCAAAGTCGCTGAGCTCAGCGACTTTTTGTTTTCTTGTTCTGCTTGACTTTTTAGAGTAATTTGATAAATTGGATCCAGCAACATTGACAACTGAATATGGCCCGAGGGGAAAAGACAAGCCGAAATGGAGGTGCCCACAGAGATGGAGCCGAAAACGACAATAGATGAAGTCGCCCTAATGGTTTTGGGGGCAAAAGCAGTAGAAATTAGAGAAATCCCTTCAAAGGTAACAAATGACGAAGTTGATATACTTCCTGTTGAGAACCAGCCTTTCCTTTATGCTTCTGGCAACTGGGGGCCTGGTTATGTAACCATAAAGAACCTTGTTGGCAGAAAGCAAATAATCAGAGCTCTTACCCAGCAACTGGCTGGGTTGGTAGCTGAAAGAGTTCCTCATCTCGGTTTTGTTGCTGGTAATGTGACTGGCGGAGTAGTCCCAGCTTGGCTCATCAGCGAAGAGCTGGAGACAATCCTGGGACGAATAGTGCCATTCGTTTACATCCGTGAAGCAAGGAAAAAGGGCGGACTGAAAGAACTGATTACTGGTATTGCAAACAACCCAGAGATTCCTCTGGATGCTAATGGGCTCGTTGTTGAGGAATTGGTCAACTTTGCCCAGACTACCTGTAACGGGGCTGAGGCCGTAAGAGATGCGGGGCGTGTTGTCACCCACGCAGCGACCATTCTCTTTTACAACAATCCAGAAGCCATTAAGTCTCTTCAAGAACACGGAATTGAAATGATTTATCTTTTTACCCTGCCAGACCTTCTGGCGGTGGCTGAGAGAGGCAAGACTCACTCACAGAAAGCCATTGATGATTACCGAAAATTCCTGGCTAACCCGCTTGGCTGGCAGGCAGCCAGAGGCCTAACGCCAATAGAAAGAGGGGGAACTATCTAATGAGCCGACCATTCCTTTTTGTGGCCCTTGATGATCTAGCTAAAGATGAGATTGGGACTTTAGCGAGCGCCGAAGAACTCATACTAAACGTAGAGGAAGAAAGCTTCGGTTTTAAGGGTAATCTAGACTATTTCTTAAATCCAAGAATAAATCTTAAGAGTGCAGTTTTCAATCTTCAACAATTTGGAAGACCAGTGTTCGTGGATCTTAAGATGTGGAATGGTTCAAGAACGATGAAGTCAGTTCTGGAAACTCTTGTTAAGATGGGAGTTGACTACACTAATGTCTATGCTTTAGCTGATGATTTGCTTCCTGAAGCTATTCGTATAACAGAAGGAAGCAAAACTAGAGTACTTGGACTAACAGTATTAACCCATTTTACTGAAAGTTATTGTCAAAGATGGTTTCGGCGATCATTAAGAGAAACGGTAAGATTTTCAGCAGAGGTTGCTCTTGAAAGAGGTTGCCACGGAATAATCCTGCCTGGTACTACTCTGGAGGTTGTAAAAGACCTCCAAACGATAAAGCTTGTGCCAGGAGTTCGGGATAAATGGTATAAGGATGCCCGGCACGAAGAGGAAGTTGAGCCAAGAGCTGCTGTAGAGCAAGGTGCAGACATCTTGGTTTGTGGTAGCCCGATTATGAAAGATCCCGACGATAAGATTGCAGCACTCAAAAGAGTGCTTTCCGAAATGACAGTATAACTGATCTTTACTTAAGGTGTTAATCAAAAAACACCAATGAAGACCCGCCGAGGATTTACCTCCGGTGGGCTTTTTGTTTTCCACAGGAAAACTATTGATTTTAAGCTAATTTTAAGGTAAAATAAAGATATTACGAAGTATGGTTAGTCTAAAATTACTTAAAAAACAGGCCGAAAAAGAGCTTAAAAATGCACAGGATTTAAAAAATTTTGATGATATTTTTAAAAAATATCTAGGAAAACAAGGAGAACTTGTTAAGGTTTTACGTTCTTTAAAGAAATTACCGAAAGGAAAAAGAGTAAAAATCGGAAAGGCGGCAAACGAACTAAAAAATTTTCTAAAAACAGAGATAGAAACTACTGCGAAAAAGATGCGCCTCACCGGCGCATCCGCTGAAGAGGCGGAATGGATTGACATTACTATCCCCGGAAAGAGACCTATAGTTGGCCATTTACATCCTTTAACCCAGGTGCAAAGAAAAGTTGAAGAAATTTTCCAATCAATGGGTTTTTCAATTGTAGAAGGACCGGAGATTGAAACTGAATGGTATAATTTCGACGCCTTAAATATCCCTAAAGATCATCCCGCTCGTGATATGTGGAACACTTTCTGGCTAAAAAACCTAAAACTTCTTTTGAGAACTCATACCTCGCCGGGTCAAGTCCGTTACATGGAAGAAAAAAAACCTCCTCTGAAAATTATTATTCCTGGAAAAGTTTTTAGACACGAAGCAACTGATGCTTCTCATGAAACTGATTTTTATCAAGTTGAAGGATTAATGGTGGATAAAGAAATTTCGACGGCTAACTTTAAAGCAGTAATCGAAGAATTTCTAAAAAAATTTTTTGGAAAAGAAATTAAAATTCGTCTTAGACCTTCTTTTTTTCCTTTTACTGAACCATCTTTTGAGGTTGATCTTAGTTGTCTTTCTTGCCAGGGGAAAGGATGTCCCGCTTGTTCTCAGACTGGCTGGCTGGAAATGATGGGAGCGGGAATGGTCCACCCAAATGTTTACAAAAATTCGGGTTTAAACCCTAAAGACTGGCAGGGTTTTGCTTTTGGAATGGGTTTGGATAGATTAACAATGATGAAATATAAAATTCACGATATTAGGCTATTTCATTCTGGAGATTTAAGATTTTTAAAACAATTTTAAACTTATGACAACGCAAGAAATTTTTAATTTAGCAATTGAGATAGGAAAGAAAGCTGACTTTCGGGGCAAAGAAAGAGTTGAGAAGCTTTTAGAAAGGAAAAAAGAAAAATTTAACAAATTATCAGAAAAAGAAAAAGCCGAGTTAGATAAAGAGATTTTTGAGAATCCTTATTTGGACTCAAGGATTTTGCATATAGCTCAAGATAAGGAAATAAAAAGAATTTTAGTCGGCATTGACATCTCTCCTTCCGAAGTCCTGCTGGCAAAAGAAATCGGAGGGATAGACCTGATTATTTCCCACCATCCCTTAGGCAAAGCTTTAGCTAATCTGCATGAAGTAATGGAGCTTCAATGCGACATTTTGAATTTATATGGCGTGCCAATAAATATTGCCGAAGGTTTAATGAAAGAAAGAATATCTGAAGTTGCCCGGGGATTAAACGCGGCCAATCATCAGAGAACCGTAGATGCGGCTAAAATTTTAGGGTTTAATTTAATATGCCTTCATACTGCTTGCGATAATTTAGCTGCCAAATTCTTAAAAGAAAAGATTGAAAACCAAGAATTCGAAAGAATTGAAGACTTAATGGCCTTTTTAAAAGACATTCCCGAATATAAAGAAGCGATGAAGAACAGCGCCGGACCAAAAATTTTTGTAGGAGCTGAAGAAAATCGTTGCGGTAAAATTGCTCTGACCGAACTTACCGGCGGCACCGAGGGTTCGCCAAAGCTTTATGAAAAAATGGCTCAGGCCGGCATCGGGACTGTAATTGGCATGCATATCTCTGAAGAACATAAAAAAGAAGCCGAAGCTGCCAATATTAATATTGTTATCGCCGGCCATATGTCTTCTGATTCTTTGGGCGTGAATTTATTTTTAGATGAATTAGAAAAACAGGGGATTGAAATTATCCCTTGTTCAGGCCTAATAAGAGTGAGGCGAATTTAAAAATGAAATTTTCCTATAATTGGTTAAAAGCAAATTTATCAAAAATTCCGAAACCAGAAAAAATGGCTGAGATTTTAACTTTG
>Ga0315285_10007018_pt1 | contig 11591 bp, 15 predicted proteins | sample YL17G09_36_MG_FD_203698 | JGI IMG/M metagenome (GOLD analysis project Ga0315285, IMG submission 203698) | Sediment microbial communities from Yellowstone Lake, YNP, Wyoming, USA - YL17G09_36 | ecosystem: Environmental > Aquatic > Freshwater > Lake > Sediment | place: USA: Wyoming | collected... | reverse complement strand
AAAACGCTACCGTTATTATCGAGGGTCCAAAAAGCAGCCAAGGACGGTTACTTGTAGAAGCTACGCTCCACACAGGGATAGCAGGCTCTCGTGCCATGTCTCTCGTCACGCAGGACTTCAGCGATAGAACCACTTGGTATCAAAAAAGTAACAAAGTTGTTGGCGAAACATTGACCGATTCTGGTGATGGCCTTACCTTCGCATCAGTTCATCCACATTGGATCAACATCTATAGTCCGAAATTGACCTACACTCATAAGCAGATCCCAACTCGCACTGGCGTTTTTGGTAAACACGCAGATTGGGCAATCTCGGTGTCGGTCAATGGCGTTGTTCAAGCGACATCGGCCTACACTATCAATTTTGCTGCTGGCACTGTCACGTTTATCTCTTCTCAAGCTGGGAATACCATCACATGTACCTATTGGCATAACGATGGTGTAACACACCCTTCTGAGTTTATTCTTGTTCCACCAACAGGCAAGAAATTCACGGTGGAGCATGTTGAGCTACAGGTGTCAGTAGGAATTATCCTAGCAGATACTCTTAGGTTTGAAATCTGGGCAGGAGCCAATTTAACCGCCTATAATGGTTTCTTAGATGTTCTTTTTGAAGCTGGGTATGGTCAGATGCGAGCCGACTATCGCAATGCTCGTGACATTCTTAATGCCGCCAACCTTGGTCAAGGTACGGTTGCTCAATTTGGAGAATTGACCAAAGACGTTATCGTACTACCTTTCAACTACATTCAAGCGTTCACTTTGGATAGTGCGGTCGGAGCTATCTTCAGAATCTGCTTACTTAACGATACGCCATTTACGAGTACCGACCTTGCGACTGGAACGTTTTATTTACAAATGACTTAAGGTAAGGAGAAAATGGTATGTTGCCAGAAATACTAATAAAACCCATTTCTTGGCTACTAACCACAAAAACGTATCGTAATTTTGCTAGGAACATTTTGTCTGGATGGACGTTACGGACTTATGGTTACCCTTTGATAAAGGTGTCGAGTTATTGGCAGATCAAAGAAGCAGTGCTTAAAGCCATCGAAGAACAAGATGGCCTTTTTGTCTTTTGCTCTGCCGACACTAAAATGGTGAGCTACAAGCTGGAAAATCTCTTCATGCCCTGTAGCTTTGGGCATTGCGGTTTTGTGTATGTGGACGAGACTGGCGAGCTGGGGGTAAAGCACGTTAATACTCGTGGCTTTATTGTGGAACCCCTTTTGAACGTACTCAACCGTGATGCCTTCTATGTTGGCCGCCTTCCTGTTACAGATCTCGCTGAAGCTAAAAGGCGGTTGGCTCTTTTAGAAGCACTCTGCTGTAAACCAGAAGACAGCTTTGACTACGACTACTCGATTGAACTAGAGCCTGAGCTAATTACACTCATCTGCGATCCTTTAAGTCAAGTACCACCTAACTTTACCTTTAAAATGTACTGTTCGGAATTCATTTACTTGGTCGGAAAAGATCTCGTCACCGATCCTAATTTCAAACCTGCTTGGTTCGGAGATCGTTACCTCGTTGAACCTGATGATATTTATAAAGGTACAATGCCAGTTATTAAGGTATAATTAAATAATTAAGTATACCCAATAGACATGCCATATAAGTCATGAGGACAGTAGCAATGAAAAAGACAATGAATCGTATTTGTTACTTTTTCTTGATACTTACAACGTTCACTATCGGATTAGGCATAATTGCCAAAGAGAGTAAAACCACAGATGCTCCAACGACAACAATAGTTCCCTATATTAGTAGCGGCCAACCCCAATTGCCCGATGAAGATTCAACATTCCTAAACTCCATCATCTCAGCTCTAGGGGGTTTTAGCGGTGGTGGGTTGCTTTTGATCTTTTTGATCAGAAGGCTAGTTAATTCGTATGATGACAACTTTTCTAAGATGGAGATTAGATTAAGTAGCCAGACGCAACAGCAAGATGATAAGAATGACAAAATAATAAACATGATTGAAGACGTACACGGCGTAACACAAGAACTAAAGATGGAAGTCATTAAACTTCAAGTAAGCACCGTGGACAAAGATAGCGTGATGGAAGCGATTACAAAGGTTGCTATGCTCGAAACAGATGTGAACCAAGTCCGTGGAGAAGTTAAGTCGATCATGACACATCTTCTTAACAAACCCCGAATGAGTGGCAGTTATACTAAATAGTAGAAGATAGTTTTCAAGAAAGGATTCTTATGAAAAGTAGCTTTAGAAATAGGTTGCAAGCCAGATACCAAGTATTAAGCGATGATGACAAGACAGAACAACAGCCGCAGCAGTCTGCGGATAAGCCAGGGGAAGGCGATACCCAGCCAGGATCATCGCATCCTGAAAATTGGCAGACCAATCTTCAAAGCGGTAAAACGCCAGAAGAGATTAGGCAAGATGCGATTGCTCTGTCCGGTATCCTACAAAGCTGGCAAAGCCAAGTCCTTCAGGCTCAAGATTACTATAAAGAGTTGACCGCAAACACCGACAAGTATTTGCATCTATATAATCCAATTCTCATTAAAGGTCTGTCACGAGACAAGTTGGAAACTATAGCTCTCATCTGTCAGAAGTTTGCGAAGTTGGCTACTATAGTTTAATCAGTTTAACTTTGAATTTGTATAAGGAATGGGAAAATGGGAAAGGAAAAAGTTGTCAAGAAAGAAACTAAGAAAGCACCTTTGAAAACAAAGGATCAGAAAAAAGCGGATAAGAAAGACAAGAAGAAGAAGTAGAGGCTAACATTAAAGCCTTAAAACGATTATCAGGGGATCAATGTTGATTCCTATTTATCCATTGTTAAGGAGTTTTATATGATGATGAACGAGTATGCCAAAGACAATCTCACAATGTTCGATGAACTATTCACGTCTGGAAAGAAGATCTATGTGATCAACAACACAGAGCCTAAAGGCTTGTTGTCCACTACGATCAACGATCCGATCTCAGGCAAGGCGATCAAACTGGAGTTTCCAAGAACATGGATTCCATTCTGTCTGACTGCAATGCTCCCACGAAATGTCTTGGAACATAACATTGAGCTAAGGCGTACACTCCAAAAAAATACGCTTAAGATCATCCCAGAAGAAAAGGCTCTTGAACTACTGAATTCGGAACGTGGCCGTAAAGAGTATTCACGGTTGACAGAATCTGAGTTTGCGGCTGGATCTCGGCTGGAATCTACTAGGAAGACAGCAATGGTATCTGCTGTAAGATCATCTCAGCAAGCGGTAAACTCGTTGGACAACCCAAGCGTGAACCAAGAAGAGATGGCTCTTCATCCTAAGATGAGAGCATGGGAACAAAGGATTGTAGTTGGCGAGATTGATGGTTCTGCTCTTGTGAACGAACTAGAAATCCATAGTGGTGAATTAACACAAAGCGATCTTCAGTTCTTGATCGCTGGTCAGTTCCCACAGGATGTCAAGTCTTATGCACAAGAACGCATGAACACTGGAACATACCGAAGCAAGTCTCTATCTGCAGGATCAATCCCTGTGGAAAAATATGAAAGTGACTGGGATATCGAGGTTAAGTAAGCAATGGCTGGAAGCACAATAACCCCACAACAAGCAGATCTCATCAAAAAGATGAAAGCTGCTGGTAAAACATCTTCTGCATCGATGTCGCATCGGCATCCTAAAGCGATGCGTTCGCTGCGGTGGACTATGGGACGTGTTTCTGAAACACCACTCAGCAATGGAAAACCCTTCATGCAGTGGTGGGTTAACCCCAGCGAGTGCCAATGGAAGATGGCGACAAGAACCACTATTGAAAAAATCAGTGGTGGTGTCGTCCATCATGAGTGGCCACAGACTGGGATGAACGGATCGAACGGTTCCTTCACAGGATCTCGTTATGACCAACCAATGCTTTCTTTTTCTTTTCAATCGGGGATCATCACGCCAGGGGGATACAACGATATCCTTTCTGGTGTTGACAACCCATCTACTCCCCCTGAAGGTCTTGGCAATTTTTTTGACTTTTTAGAACTACTAGATCAACCAGATGTCACTAAGTCTGGAGCACCGAATTATATTAACATCATATATTCTTCTCCCATTTTTGGTCAGCGCGGCATATGGCTTCAAGGGTTTTTCACCGAAGAAGGCGTGTCGTGGACAGATACTGCCGATAATCCAAATCAGATATCATCATGGGGAGCGTCCTTCATGGTGTTTAACTCGCAACCTAGACTAAGCATGTTACTCAGCAATTTTGAGCTAATCGGGATACCAACGTAAAGATTCATAATTAAAGACTTTAAAAAAGGTATAAAAGCATGACACAAACAGCAGCAAGAAACCCAGAAGGCATAGCTACGTTGTTTCATAACACACAGATCGTTAACGTCAGATCGACTACTGAAACACAGTTAGTCCAAGTTTTTAGAAACATACTACCGGATGCGATTTACGAGAAGAAACCACTTGCTCTTGTCCAAACCAAGTTATCTTCTGAACATCGGCAAATCAACATTTTAAAAGCACTTATGGTTAGTCCAACCTATTGGGATAGTTTAATAGCAGCAGTGGGCTTGGATGTTACTCGTCAAATCCATATCTATTCCCTTACATCAGATTTCTTTTTAAACGGTGACCGCTTCAACCGAATGCTGTCACGGCTATCCCCACGCCAAGACCGTTCAGATAAAACTTACGAGATCACTAACGTTGGCGGTGTTGGTCAAGTGGACTTAGGTCTTCCTTTTGTGGCTTCAACTTTGGATGTGGTAGGAGCAGTGCCTACGCTAACCTTCCCATCTACTGGCATCCTACAGTTTGCTTTGGTGGATGTAGGCACTCTGGTTGAAATTTCGTATGTGACGGCTCCTGTGTATAACGTAGTCAAGATCGTCAGAACACATGACCAAGTGCCAGACCACAATGGCTATAGCCATCCACCTTACGCTTATGTGATGCATCCACTCCTAGCAACACCGCTTGGGATTCCAGTTCCACCAATTTGAAACTAAGGAAGTTGTTATGGCGTTAAATACTTCAGATACACAAAAGATTCATACCGAATTGTATGAAGACTATAAGGCACGGCTGGAAGAGCTGGAAAAAGCTAAAGATGAAGAACAGGAAGAACCTTTTGAGCGTTCCTTTCTTCATAATGCTATTTACCTGCATAGGCTTTGGTTCGAACAGCTTGAAGGTGCTTCAGAAGAAATGAAAAGCAGCCCTCTTCTCGATGAGGTCCTTAGTCGGAGAGATTCCGATCTACCCACGTTCAAAGAGTGGATGAATGGCTTTGCCGAAGCGGCAGTACCCCACGGCTGGGCTATATGGGGTTGGGCTCACTCGCTTAAGACGTTCGTAGGCTTTCCGATCCGTGGCCACGATGAAGCCATCCCTTTAGGTGTGACACCTTTAATTGTCATCGACTGCTGGGAGCATTCCTATCTCGGAGATTTTGGTTTGGACACAGACCAATACCTATCGATGGTATGGGCAAACATGAACTGGGATGTCATCGAGCAAAGGCACCACGAGCTGGCTGGGCTTTTCGGGTACGGAGTTAAGTAGCTAAAATTATTAAATAATTTGGAGATAACCATGTATAACAGTCAAACAGACATCAACGCAACAAGAATGCGTATAGCCATCGAAGGCGTAGAGTTAACATATCAACCTATTTTCTCACTCGTGGCTGAGTTGAACCTTCAAACCTTTCCTGCTGATGCAGCAGCTCTACAGGCCATACTCGATAGTTTGAAACTTCTTGTTTCAACGATTAAAGATGATGTAGCTCTTTAAAGGTAAGGTAAGAGAGATATGAAACAGTTTAGAGCGGCAATCCAAGCACGCTATGACATTGTCATGGCCAAAAGTGAAATCAAGTTGGAGCTAGAAGCTCTTGCCGATAAGATGACATCGAAAGATCAGTATGTGATTTTTACGAAAACGAAGGATCTTAAGTACGATAAGGATCTGACAGACGATGAGAATGAGATCCTTGGTCTTGTTGGTTTCACACAAGCTGATTTATATACGCCAGAACTAGTTGAAACAGTTAAGAAGGCCAAATTCGCTCATCTTGTCACTCTCGTTAAAGCAAAATTCTTGTCTTACGATCTTGAGATCGATGAAGCAAAAGCAAAGAAGCTATTTAATAAATGGAAGTATGTTCCTAGTTATTTATCTGCCGCTCGGAAAAAGGAATTTTTAACACAAAAATTCGAATGGGAATGGCCACGGATAGGGCAAAAAAAGGCGTTATCTTCTTGGGTTCGACTTATTTTAGATAACGAAAGACCAGAAGAACGAGCCAAGAAAATAGTAGCGATGGGCTATAACGCTCTTGAGAATTACACCAAACGTGTCATCTTTCTTGATCCTAAAGCATATCAAGTTGAAACCGTATATCGCCTTGAAATCCCAAAAGAAGAGAAACTCAGCACGGAGCTAACCGCAGAAGAAAAAGAGATCTTAGAAAAGTATGCTCCTGACCTTGGAGATCAAACCAGCTTCCATGTTTCTATGCCTGTGGACAAGATCAAAGCCAACGAGCATAAGATGAGCGATGATGATCTTGCGTGGCACATTCTTAATTCCAAGAAAGCCATGGAGATTGGCGATGAAGACTACATTAGAAATAGGCTAGGGTTCAGAGAGATCTGCCTTCTTCAGCTTATGAATAAGAACATCACCAAGAAAGACCGTACCCAAATTGCGGAATACATGCTCGATAAGATGGGAGTGTCGTTTGTCGGTGGTCCTCTTCTCAAAAAATACATCAGTGCTCTGGCCAAGACCGGACAGATCGATGCTAAAATCATCAATGCAACCAAAGATGGTGAGCTAACTGATGCCATTTACTATGGTCGGATAAAAGATCCAGATGAGCTACGGAAGATCGATTATAAAAAGTACGACTATCAGCTCGCAAATAACCCACACACGCCACAGGATGTACTAGAGAAGATCGTTGAATTCCACAAGAAACAGAAGTCAGATGACTGGAGCAATTCTGAAGTCAAGTGGTCGGGGAGTAATCCTAACCTTGGGGGAGAACCAGGCGAGAGCTTTTCCGTTAGCTTCTCCGATACTCTTCGCCATCCAAATTACCCCTTGGACGAACTACTGAAGGTCTACCGTACCTACTTGGCGAAATATAAAAATAAGCCTAAAGCCGTCAGCGGCATGATCGGCACGTTGTGGGATCGTCCCGATCTTCCGAAAGAGATGGGAGAGCAGCTCGTTAAGCAGGTCAAATCCTATCAGAAGCCTTCTTCGTGGCCAGATATGCCGCCAGCTTGCTTTGACGAGCAGGAGTTTACCGACTACTGGGAAAAGATCAAGAAAGCCAAAGGCCAAGAAGAGTTATACATACCCCATGGGTTCGTTGACCATCCCAATGTTCCCACAAAGATCCTAAGAGAACTGCTTGAAGATCCTGAGCAGAAGTACGCTAAATTAGCCATCTATAAGAAACTGAAAGAGCGTGGTGAACTGCCCGACAAGGACGTGATCAGCAAGGTAAAAAAGAATCTCAAGTTTGATGGTCCCGATGAGCTACTAAAAGAATTTGGCTTTCAAGCGTATCTTGGGACGAAAGTCAAAGATAAGCTCAAGTTTACGCCAGTACCTTCTCAAGAACTAGAAGCCCTAAAGAAAGAGATGGCCGCTACGACTGTCCATGATGATTTCACCTTTGAAGTCGTTTCTGCGTACCGAGTAGATAAGCAGATTCATAAGGACTACCATAAAGTAGCCAAGGATCTTGGTAATGTCAAAAGTGGGCTGTATCATGGTACATCCATGGCCAATGCTGCTGGCATCCTAGCTTCGGGCATTAACGATGATGCTGAGAGTAGGACTGGTCAGATGTTTGGTGCTGGCTTCTACCTTGCTTCTTCGGCTTCCAAAGCTGCCCAGTATGCATCAGACAACTTCAGTAAGTCTGGCCTTGGTGTAGTCTTTAAGATGGATGTGGCTCTTGGTAAAACAGCCGCATGGAAATACGGTAGGCCAGAAGGTGATGACTTCTACCGAGCAAGCCCTGAAGACCGTCAGAAGATAGCAGACTATGGTAAAAAGAAAAGAGCAGGCAAAGAGACAGAAGATGGGGATAGCAAAACGCCATTTCCACGTTGGCATCTCACGCATGATTCGGTTCACGCAAAGAAAGGTCTAGCCCTTCAGCACGATGAATTTGTCGTTAAAAGCGGACAACAAATTAATATTACAGAGATAATTGTAGTACATAAAGAGGGGAAAGAGTGATGGGTTTTTTACAAAAAGTTGAGATAGCCGCTGCTGTTGTCGAAAGTCAACGAGAACATAAAAGCTACCGTGCTAAGGTCGAAGCTAAATATAAAATTATAGAAAAAATAAAGCAGCTAGCTTCCAGTTTACTTAAAAAGGCACTTCCCGCCTTGCTTATGTTTTCGGCAGGGACGGCTATGGCCAAGATTAAAAATCCAGAAGCCATGGGAAAAACTTTTGAAAAGATAGCAGAACAGACGTTGCCTGATTATAAGGATGTCAGCGTTAAAACAACCGTAGTGGATAACGGAGAAGACGCTCCCCAAGCCGTCATCTATACCCTCAATGCTAAGGGAGTGGAGAAACAAGATGGTACGGTTATGATTAAGTATGTAGAAGGGAAGAAGGCGGTGGTTAAGTTTACGAGGGGAGACTGGTCAAGTGCGGTAGGTGTGGAAAATGCCGTGAATGCAGAAATAGGGAAAAACTAAGGTAGCTTTGACCATCCCGAAGGAAAACCCATGAGCCATTCGACCCAATCGGGATTGAGGAACCTTCCCGAAGGCTTCTTCCCCGACTCCGACGTCATCCATAGCCGCTGAAGGCTGGCCATCTCAAGGGCTTCTACTTCAGAAATCAGGTTGTCCAGAACCATCTTGCGAAACTTAGCCCTGTGGGCCGTGCCGCCCTTCATGCCGCGCACCACTACCGTAGGCCAGAATATGTCCTTCTCCGTCCCTTCGGCCGGTATCAGAGGGTAGCAGAGGCCTTTGGTGACCATGCCATGCTTGGGAAGCTCATCTCGTGAGCCAAGGAAGAATGGATACTCTGCCCTCATATACATACCATTCGACTTCCATGCCTCCCTTGCCCAGGATGGCATCTCAGTTGACTTGAAGTGTGATGACAGCTTTCCAGAGCCTCCTAAAATAGCCATATCTGTCCTTTCATCGTGAGCCTAACCATCCGGCGAAGTAGTGCAGGGGGATCTCCCTGGCCTTCTCCTTAATGTCATTGTCATCCAGTATCCCAAAGTCTAGGCTCATGGCAGGGGCTTCGAAATCGGCCAACACTTTATCCTCCGCTCGACCCCAGACTGCATGATTTTCATCGTGACGAAAGACTCTATCTCAGTTTTAGCATTTGCTGTTATTTTCTCGCTGACCTCATCGATAATGTCGGCGTAGAAGGGCATGTTGCTGTTTATCTCAGACAGGCAATCATTGAATATGCTGAGCAGCTTACCCTTGTCAGTTTTTGTGGTGGTCCCCGCCTTGTTCAGAATGTCAGCGGCGGCAGCCCGATACTCCCTGATCTTTTCGGAGAACTCAGCCAGCCTTTCTTTGGCATAATCCTTTGCGATTTTTATGCGGGTGTTTGCCTTCGGAACTTCGCCTTGATACTCCCTGCCAACATACTTTATGGTGCAGGGGACCCCAGGCATGACGTTCATCGTGGTTATCAGTTCGGCGAACTGGGCGGCGGACAGCCAGATTTCGCAAATCTGATCCTTCCCAAGATAACGCTCGTCACCGTAGGCTTTCGAAATTTCAGCGCGCCGAATAGAGAGCGACAGGAAATGCTGGTGGCTTACCCCGCTCCCGACCAAGTTAGCCGAACCCGATGTTCGGCAAAAGCTGACGACCCCATATGTTGGATGGCTATCCCACTTCTCATCCTGCATGACTGTCCCCTTCAAATCAAAAAAGTATAACCGCTATTCGGCTTCGGCTCCTGCCTCTTTCCATGGATCGCAAGTCATTCCCTGCGCCGTGGTCTTCGCCAACACCCTCGCCATAACCTCTTCGCAGACTCCCGAAGTCCGCTCGCTGTAGGCTATCCTGCGCGTCTTTCTTCCCTCATACTTCTCATAAACCTATAACCAATTCCTTCGGTGACGCGAAGGACACAGCAGACACGAGAGCGCCAGCCAACACTAAAAACTTCATCCTATTCTCCTGATCTTGATTTTTGTTGCCCTACCGGGCTTTAGACTGCGATAGGATATCAGTATAGGCCAGAGACCACAAGGGAGGAAATCCCATGAGCCACTCGACCCACGTCGGGTTGAGCTGCTGGGTCGTCTTCTTCTGCTCCGATCCCACCCATAGCTTGTCCAGCCCGCCCATCTCAAGGGCCTCGCGCTCGGAGACCTGATTGTTCAGTACGAGCTTCTTGAACATATTCTTGTGGGCTGAGCCTCCTATCATCCCAAGAACCCTCACGGTAGGCCAGAGCATCTCGCTGTGGACTGTTTCTGGCAGCCCCTGCTGTTTGCTATTGGGGCCACGCCTACGGTAGTCCTCCTTCGTCGGAGTCGGCCAGAGGTGTATCTCACCGCTCCTGGCGAGACCTTTTAGGGTAGGGCGGTAAGGACTATCCTTTGAGTTCTTATTGCCTGTCGCTGATCCTGAAGCCGTTGGGGTCGGTAGGAGTCCCTCGGGGTTCTGGGGCCAGCATGAGCCTTCCCATCTATGCTCCGCCTTCAGTGGATAGCAGAGATTTCCACGGACCATGCCTCTTCTCGGCATGTCTCCCTTATATTCAGATAGATGGCGAGCATTGCCCGCTGATATAAAGTGAGCCTCGCTCACCTTCCACACTTCTCCTACAGCCTTCGGTATGGAGTTATCGGCATAGGATGATAGCTTGCCGGACATAGCGGAGCTGACTTTTAAGCCAGATAAGAAAACTAAAGGCATTCGGACCTCCTACTCGGATCAACCTGCGTTAGAATGTCACCTACGGCTCTTGACCATAGGTTAGGATAGCCCATTAGCCATTCAATCCATTCAGGATTGAGCTTGCCTATTTCATCCACATAAGTCTGGCCCCTAGCGGAGGCGAGCCACTCTCCCCTATTGGGGCAGGAGGCTATAAGCTCTTCAGGGGAGGGAAGGCCATTCTTGAACCTATCGGACCTTATGGCTTCCGTAGCCCTTGGCGTTCCTATGCAGCAGGAGGACTCTCTCACTTCGCGGCTCACTGCATAAAGAGTTCCATCGGTGAACATGATGCCATGCTTAGGAGGTGGAGGACCACGCCACAAGAGCGCCTTACTCATGAAGTCGCCTTCGCTCATCTTCCAGCGGTCCCTTAAGACAGAAGGCTTTGTCTTCCTACTTGAAGAGAGCCTTCGCATTGTAGTCCGCTGCACGCTCCCAGCCTCGATGAAAACCAATGGCATCTTATCTCCTTATAAGTCTAGTACTTCCAATTCGTCTAGAAGGGTATCATTAAACACTCCTTTGAAAGGGATGAAAAAAATATATCCGAAAACAGTTTACAAGTAAATCTGACTTTGGTACATTCTGTTTTGTTCAAGTAGTTCCTTGGTATGAGATAGAGTTAGCCAGAATATTATGTCATGCC
>Ga0315285_10007016_pt1 | contig 11593 bp, 20 predicted proteins | sample YL17G09_36_MG_FD_203698 | JGI IMG/M metagenome (GOLD analysis project Ga0315285, IMG submission 203698) | Sediment microbial communities from Yellowstone Lake, YNP, Wyoming, USA - YL17G09_36 | ecosystem: Environmental > Aquatic > Freshwater > Lake > Sediment | place: USA: Wyoming | collected... | reverse complement strand
GATTTCAATGTCACGCTCATGCCTTACTTGGGACCTCCTTTTGGCAGCAGCCTGTTGAAGATCCCTTAGCCACATCGTTCTTGATACTGGCATGTCTCATACCTCCTTATAGCATTTTGAAGACTTCATAGGTCCAGGGATAATTTCTATCGAAATCAAAATCTTCAGCGTTGAAAAAGTCTTGATGGTTTTCTACGTTCTCCATGTTTTTGATTTGGAACATCCTCCAGCCCTCACCCTTGCCACTTCTGGAAACTCCCTCAAGCTGATACCCGCGCATGAGGGGGTTTCCCTCAGAGCTTACCCCAACAACGAAGGGAGCCACAACCCGACTGGCGCCCGAGTACTCAAAGACAATTAATTGGGGCCAGTCCATGGCATCAATGATTGTCTGGATTTTTGAAATTGTCTCCCGATCGTAATCGTAAAGGTCCCCAAGGTCTTGAGCCCTCACCCCCTCATATATCGGCTCATCGGTGCTTTTCTTTTCCCATGCGGGATTGGACATGTTATGTATGTCTCACTTTTTTCATACAGTCGGGACACGTCACAAGGTTTCGCACTTTGTGAATCTCTACCGCACTATGGCAGACTTCACACGTAATGAAAATCGGCTTTGCTTCGGTTTCAATGTTCGACACGGGGGCGCCCCCGTCGCCGTCATAATAAGTGCCTGCCTTCGTTTTTAAATAATCATCAACCCACATCCTCGCGACCGAAGCCGTAATGCCGTTTTGAGCAGCCATCGTAAAATGGTAGTGGAAGGCTTCGGGATCATCGATCTCCATGAGAATGTCTAATACAAGCAACGAAATGTCTTTCCGGTCTACAGCCCTACGAACTTCTTCGGGGCATTTAGCAAACCTCATTAATCTATCAACTGTCCCAAACGCCTTGCCGGTCTTCTTGCAAATTTCCTTCTTGCTTAAACCGCCCTCTTCATGAAGCAACAAATAATACCGCCCTTCTTCGGAATAGCTCAGGTCCACGCGCTGGAGGTTTTCGATGCCACGAATAATCACGACCTCACGATCGTCGAGCTCCTTGACGATCGCCTTGATCACTTTGAGGTTGAGAAGTTTATGAGCAAGATACCGGCGATCGCCGGCGACCATTTCAAAGCGGCCGTTGCGCGATGCCAAAATAACGGGCTCTAAAAGACCAACCTCCCTAATCGATTCGGCGAGCTCCCGAACCTTCTCGGGATCTATGAGCTCGCGAGCGATCTTGACGGGACGATCAATCAGGTCCATTTTGATTAATTGAATTTGACCTTCCATAAAATATTAACCTCCGAGGTTAACCATACAACAAACAAAAAAGAAAAGTCAAGTCCCGGACGGCCATTGATTTTTTTGGTGGCACAGGACAAAGGTCACGCCAGCCCGCAGCGTCAAATTTTTACGGGAAGGCGCGCTGTCATGCCCTTTGAAGCAGCGCTTCATTTTAGGCCGTCTTGAAGGTACCGGAGCATCGTTCAATCTAATCTCCCTTTCCCCTCTCCAGTAAGAAAGGGAGATTAGATTTAGTGTTTTTTTTAGAGGGGTGGTGATATGATGAGTGGGGGGATTAATTGTCCTGGATGCTGTAAGATGACGAAGGCTGGGGTTGAGGTTTATCGATGCGATCAAATTAGATGTTCATTTTGGTCGTTCTTTTTTGGACGGGGTGGTAAGGTTTTAGACACCTGCTTTACGTGAAGTGACTGAAACGGCCTGTCGGTTGACAGGAAAATTTGGCACGTGGTTTGCTTTTAGAAAAGAGAAAGGAGATAAAGAATGTTTAGAAAATTAGTCAAGACCTCCGTTGCGGTGATGATGTTGGGTGACATCTTATACGTCTTCGCAATCGATCCAAAAATAGCCCTTGGAAGGATCATTGTTTTAATTGCCATTGTGTGGGCTTGGAAACTTTATTAAGGGGAGGTAAGGGTATGCCGGCAATACACTACCTGGCGGAGCTCGATCGGCTGAAGGCAAAGAAGGCCCTCCAGCCGATCATCGAAGACATGAACGAAAGAGAGCTCAGGCTCGCTCTGCTTTATGTGTTACATGGTGTGGAGATTTATGAAGCCATCGACTCGGCCATTACTTACCAATTAACGAGGAAAAGATAAAAGCCGTTCGGACCCCTACACCCAAGGTGCCTGAGGCAGAAGGGGCCTGAGGCAGGAGGAATAAATTGAGACAAATTGACACATCTAAAAAGTGTAAACATTGTGTTCATCACGGTCAGGTCCACTGGGAAGGCCGAATAGATCACCGGTGCGAAAAAGTTCTATGCAAATTTAAGGATAAATTTAGAACTTTAAAATGAGCCGTTCGGACCCCTACACCTAAGGTGCCTGAGGCAGGAGGGGCCTGAGGCAGGAGGGAGCGAAAATATGGGCTGGGATAATAGACCGGATTGCGACGAATGTGGTGGAATGTGGGAATTATATGAAATAACAAATGGTCACCGATGTAAGTGTGACACAAGGCCAAAAAATAAAAGCCGTTCGGAAGGGAACCGCCGCAAATCTTTTATGCGGACAAAGAAGTAATGAGGGGGGATCGACATTGTGGGGGAGTCGATCAACGGCCTGGTCCTAAGGACCCTGAGGCAGGAGGGAGGTAGAACCATGAGACAGGCTTGTTTGGTTTGCAAAATCCTTTACGGGCTTAAGGAGCCTCTTGAAGACGATTCTATCACACACGGGTTTTGTCCTGAGTGTTACGCCTTCCAGAGGGCAAATATTGAAAGGGAGTTAGGGAAGGCCAAGAAGGTAGATCCGGAAGATGGGATTGAATAAGGCGCTTCCATTTAATCTTTCGGCGGGCCTTGCGCAATTTGACTTTTAGTCATTGCGTCAATTTCGGCAATCTCTGCTTTAAACTGCATTTCATTTTCTTTCTGCATCGCATCGTTGGCATCTTTAAGTGCTTTATAGCCTTCTTTCCACCTCAAGCTTACTTCCTTAATGTTTGCTTCGTTTTGATCCCTTTCTTGTCGTCTATATCTCGCCATATCGGTTTGAAAGCTTTTAAGCCAAATTGATTTGTCAACCCCCGCGGGAGGACCCATATACAACGGCGGTTTAGTGTAAGAATTAATAACCTCATTTTCTTTGGCATGCGCCGCGGCATGTTCCGCCTGCATCTTATCGTTTTCATCAACAAGAAACTTAACGCCACTTTTCCAAAGCGCAGTAATATTCTTAATCCTACCGTCACGCTCAAGCCGGGCGTTACTCTTCATCTTCGCTGCATCGATATTTATACCCCTTAGCCACATCGTTCTTGATACTGGCATGTCTCATACCTCCAACTTCGTGCTTTTTGATTAAATAAGCCATAACGTTGCAAAAAACCCTTTTTAAACTCAAGTGGGCCGCCCCGGGAAGAGGCCTGGTTCCAATCCGCATCCCGGCGCCGCTGCGGAAAGCTTACGCTCATTGCACCGGGGACCGCCCACAAAAGAAAAAACAATCATCACTCCAAAGGTGGCCGAGGAATCGCCAGGATGTCCATGAGCAACCCGATTGCAAAATCGTCCCATGGGTTCGCCGTCGCCAGGGCCTTTTTGTACAGAGCCGTTAAAAAGGCGTTGAGCTCGGCAAGGATCGTGGGCGTAACCTGCCCAATGATCCCGCCAAAGATCTGAATCACCCACTTAAAAATATTGCCCCAGAAAATATTCATTCCGATCACCTCCTCTTTACTTTATTTGAAGATGGTAATGGTCTTTTTCAAAGAGCGCTGTAAGTCCAATTCTATCAGTGTCCTTTTCAAAGTCAAGGTTTTTTTCCATAGGTTCAAGGATCACGTCCATTCCAACCCACATTAGGTGATCGCTTCCATCGACGCCTCCAACGTCTTTATTGTGTTTGACGGTGCGACCCCAGGAGGTAACGGAAAAAGACCACTTGCTTCTAAGTGTGATGGCGAGAGCGCAGAATTTTAGAATATCCATCTTCAACCCCTCCTTCGGATCTTCAAAAAGATCCTTAATGAACTTCTCAACCCAAGGAAGCGCCCTGGGGTTTGTTTTGACCTTGAACTTACTCTTTAAAAGAGGTGTTTGAGTAGTTATAAAATGGCCTCCAAGGGCTTCAACATCAATTTTATCCGTCTTCATCCCATATTAACTCGGGAGGTATAGACCAAACAGGAGACCTTTGTCTACCTCCGGTCTTATAGTGTGCCCAATTTGGCACACGGAAAAAGGAAAAGAGACCTTCGAGCCTTTTCTTCATTTTAAACAGGAGGTTAAACAACTTTCCCTTAAATTTATAAAGGGTGGAACAAAATACGATCTTCCCTTCAATCCCCTTCCTGAGCCTCCGCACCCTCTCTATGATACCCTCTGCTTCTAAAATCTTTAGAATCCGGTTCAAGTGCCTCCTTGAAATCGTCACTTGATAAAATTTCTTTAATAGTCTCCGGATCGTTTCTTGACTCGGGAAACAGTATGTCTTGTTGTGGTATCTTGCAAGGGCCAAAAGTACGAAGATAATCGCTTCTTGCTTGCTTAATATGACCAAGGCTCACCTTCCTTCCTCTGTTGAGTTTATCTATAAACTCTGGGCAACAGATGTTAAAGTGTTCATACGCTGTCATTCCATGAATATCCTTCCGACACTTGAAACAATAAAACTCGATTAGTCTCGCAGATAAACCTAACATATAACGCGGTGACCAATGACCAAGTTCAAAAATTACCTTGGCTGTCTCCATCCCACACCTCCTTTAAACTTGGTTGGCGAAAAGGGCAATCCCTTTTCTGCTAATTTTTATTTGAGCCTTACGCTCTAAACCTCCCTCGATGCGGGTCTTCTCCTTGCCGAGCCATTCAGCAAATGGAATAGACCCATATTGAGTCTTAATCATCTTATTCGGATCATCAAAAATAGTCAACTGAGTCATCTTCATTTAGTACCTCCTCCTGAAAGATTTTAAACAAAAGTATCAGAAAAGAATATCTTTTGTCAAGATGTCGAATTCTGTACAGTAGTGTATAATTTACGACCCTCATGTTGCTGTAAAATAGTGCTTGACAAGTTAAATGAGAAGTGGTATATGGTGACAAGGTGTCACGATTGTGACAAAATTTGTCAATTAAACAGAAAGGAGAAAAATATCATGGCAGAAATCAAAAGTATACAAGCTATTCAGGAGAAGTGGGGAAGAGTAACTCCCCAAAGGTCGGAAGATTATGCCCTGGGCATCAAGAACCCGAAGCGGGATTGGGCTCAGGCCGCAGCAGCAGCCAAGGGATCCCACGCAGCCGCAATGGTGGCAGCCGCCTCAAATGATTCATACGCGAAGGGTGTCAACAAGGCGGGGACTGCCAGGTGGCAGGATCGGGCGATCAGAAAGGGTCCGGGCCGTTTCGCTGAAGGCGTGGTCGTGGGCGCCGCAGATTACGGGTCGGGGTTTGCTCCCTATGCGGACGTGATCAAGGCAACAACCTTGACACCGAGATTCCCCAGGGGAGACATCCGAAACCTGGACAGGGTGAAGACGATTAGTCAGGCGCTAAGGAAGAAGAAAACTGGATAAGACGGCTTGAGACGGCTTAACTACACTCAACCACCGAAAGGAGGATAAAGAAAATGAGATACAGGGATGTAGAGCTCTACTATGAACAGACCCTCGACAATGTGGGAACGAAAATCATTGATCTTCGAACCACAGACCCAATTTCTGCCATTCGGCTGAATTTTACCGGTACGAATGGCACGACATCAAACAAAGACAACCGACTCAACGACGTGATCACCAAAATTGAACTCGTTGACGGATCGGACCAGCTCCTTTCATTAACCCTCAAGGAGGCGCAGGCTCTTCAGTTCAGACAGACCGGAAAGCTGCCCTACATGAGGCCGGAGGAAAAAGCAAGTGGAGGCCATGAAGAATCTGTAATGCTCATGTTTGGCCGCTACCTTTGGGACCCCGAGTATTATCTTGATCTGAGCAAGTTCAAGAATCCCCAGCTCAAGATTACAACTAACATCGCCGCAGTTAGAGCGATCGCGGTAACGGCGTTCGCTACCGGAACGCTGAAGGTGACCGTTGACCTCATGGTAATGGAGGAAGGCGCAGCCCCAGCGCAGGGCTTCATGATGGCAAAGAATATTTATGGCTTCACCTCCGGGACCTCCGGGGATGAACATATCGATATGCCCGTTGACTACCCATATGTCAACCTGATGATGAGAGCCTTCACCGCAGGGAACGACGTCAACGAGAATATCTCAAAGCTGAAGCTCCTTTGCGACGCGGGAAAGTTTACGCCCCTATTTAAGTACGTCAATGACCTGTTCAAGATGGAGGAAGAGAAGTTGGGGCCGGTGCAGTTGAGGTACGGGATTCTCGCAAGCGACCAGGACACCGTCACCTTTGACCTGAACCATGACCCGAGGATCACTATAACACCCGTCACTCAAGGCCGAATTGCAACCTCCCAGTGGTGCTGGTCGGGGAATTTTTCTCTCGCTTTAACAACGCATGCGGGCGTGGCCGTAGATACGGATGAAGCCCTATCAATCATCGTTTCAGGCTCTTGCCCACACAGCACGGTGAACGTGCCTTTCGGATTGAGAAACGATCCAGACACCTATTTCGACCCGACGCAGTTCGGGGATATCGACCTAGTGTTGACCCAGGCCGCGGCCTCAGCGGTCGCAGTGGTTCTGGAACAGCTTCGACCTTACTAACCAACGCCTTAAATAAAAAAAGGTAAAGGAGGTCGAACATGAAATTAAGAGATATCATCACCGATGAGGTGAGCAAGGGTTCTGCTACCAGCGGGACTAATGACCTGGAGTCCCGTCTGGTAGAACCTAGAACGATCCTCGAAGTCAGGCACGTCGCGGTTGAGAACCGAACAACCGCGTACACCCGCCTCGTTATCGGGGTGGCCGACGGGCTTTCTTTCTTCCAAAAGGAGGAAGAAGACTCGCCAGCAGCCAACAATATCTACTGGACTAAAAGCAAATTCCTGATTCCTGCAGGTAAGAAGCTCCGCGCCCGCTTAACGGGGTGCACCTCCGGAGACGATCTCCACATGACTTATGAGGGGTATCTTTGGGAGGTGGAATAACGTGGGTGAAATCGGCGGAGAGATCGGAAAAGAACGGGTCCTTGGTGGACTTTTAAAAACCGGGCAGACAACCCAATATGGCGGATACGAAGACGACGGATTTTTCGAGAAGGGGCTTTCCAAATTATACACCGTCCTCACCACTGGTCCGTACGCCGGGACTACCAACATAACCCTCAACGCAAAGACAGACGCACATTCCAATAATTGTGTTTATGACCGCAGAACTAAACTCATGTGGTCAAGGTACGTTGCTAACACCGTGGGATCCGGAAACGATGGAAAACTCCCCTGGACAACGAACGTAAACGGAGAGGGGATCTTCGCTTATGCGGCAGCAGCAAATGCAGCAAAGCTCGGGGGGTATGACGATTGGAGAATACCAAACGTGTTGGAATTACCGAGTCTATGCGATGAGGAGCCTCCATCCGGTGCACCAAATGCGACAGCGTTCCCAGATTGGCCAACATATCCTGCAACCTGGTCGTCTACGACACGGCCCGATAGCACTAACTTCGCCATAGCCGTACGTTTCGATACTGGATCTATGCCCTACGTTGATAAGACTACCGCATATTACGTTGGTTTAGTCAGGGGAGGTTGAAAATGCCGTTTGAAGATTTGACCCTGGAACAGCTAAGGGCTGCCACAAAGGAGCAGATCATAACGCGGATAACAACGCTCCTAACCTCCTTGAGCAGAAAACGAATCTGTGAATTTATCTGGACGATTAAAGACATCGATTTTGCCGACATCACCCTTTCGGCGCTCACCGTAAACCATAACGTGCCAGAAGGGCAGCTCATCAGGGTTTACGAAACAACTGACATCCTGGGAAATAAAACCGGATCAACGCGAATCGACTGGACTTACTACCCGACGGGAGAAGTGGATACGATCACCACCGCTGAACTCGACCCTTTAGGCCAAGTAATCTCAACCCAAACTATTAAGCATTTCACAGACGGAAGGCAGCCAGTAATTTTATCGTAAATCCAAAATGATGAATGCGAATGACAGACAAACCAACCACACCCGCAGGACTTCTTCCACCTAAAAGATACCAGACCCAGTCTATCCCTACTTTCACACAATGGTCAGAAGGACGAACCGGATTTTCGAAAGGAGAGCTCGCAGAAATTTACGCTTCTTCTTTTGGCCTGGCCCCTGAAGCGCTTAAGAAGCTCGAAGGAGAAATAGGAGCCAGGGCGACCACAACGCTTATTCCTAAGCCGGTCGCAAAACCCAAGGTCCCGCCGCAAGTAATAACGAGACCCGCTCCCGATCTTTTAATTGCCCGGACACCATACCCCAAGTGGTGGAAGGATCTCGTTGTGGGCGGTATTAATATAAGTGGAAATGGCAGGCAAGTGGTCGTCAGCGGTAGAGGAACCCGTGACCTTTACGTGGCCACCATCGTTTTGGTTGTCTCCGGAGAAACCAATATTTCGTTTGGGTTTGGTGGCTCCGCGGGCTCGGGCTCAATGAGTTTTGGAGCTGCCGATCAGCCCAGGGGGATTGTAATTTCTATGTCGGATTCTCCAGCCCCTTGCGGCAAGGGGGGATTTAGTGTTTCAGCAACCGGAGGAGATCCAGAAGACCCACCGCATATAGGCGGGTTCGCGGTATGCTTCTCGGAAGCAGAAATATTGCCGACGTAAGGCTACCATGTACGAAGGAATCACACCAGAAGAAAATAGGCTTTTCACAACTTCAACCGGAAACTGGACTGGACCGATAACCTGGGAACCAGGGCCGGTCTATGGTCAAACGGGAGTCGTCAGGGCAATCGTGGCGCCAGACGCAGGGATAGCATACGTGAAGCTACAATATCCATATTGTAAACCCCTCAAAAAAAAACTCAATGCCTTTACCATTGCAACACAAAAAGCACCCCCGGGCCCCTTCGTCCACGAAATAAAGTTAATACTGACGGACGGATCCTACTTATTTGAATCCCCACTCTACTATCTGACCATCGATTTCAACTGGATCGGGTTCGGCTACGAGCCCATGATTCCAGAGGACTGGAAAACAAACCAAACACAACTAATTATAATGTTACACGAAACCAGCATATATGAAACTTACCTATACTTAAAGTACGCATCGCTCAGCGCTCTAACAAAGGTTGACCACCTCCCTATTTTGGGAGTAGGATAAAAAACTATGTCATACGAAACCTGGATAATGGTTTTTGGATTCGCAATGGCGCACCTCGTCACCCTTGTTTGCGGACTAATCCACATAACGACACGCTTAGCAAGAATTGAAACCGATATCTCATGGCTTAAAAAAAACGGGAGCAAATGCCAACCGAACTTGGAGAACCTTTTGGAATAACATGGCGCGGAGATCCTCAGCAGATGCTGCCTCCGGACGTTCCGTTGTGGCATCTGTTTCTCGACCGCTACGCCGGAAATTTTGAGCGGTTTTTTTATAACGTCAGGGTGGGTGGACCGGACATGACTAACGTCGATGCCTCTGAAGCCATGAAGAAGATGTGGTATGCTTCAACGGCAAAGAGGATCGATGCGATCGGGGAGAAGAAGAATGAGCTCTGGATTATCGAGGTTGCGAGCTCCCCATATTTAAGAGCGGTTGGACAGATGCTTACCTACCACTTTTTGTGGGATCTCGATCCAAAGATAAACAAACCGGTCAAGGACGTACTCTTGTGTTACTTCATAGATTCAGACCTTAGAAAAGTTCTCGAGCACAACAAGGTGAGGGTTTTAACCATCGAACCCCCTACCAACACCCTTCACTAACCTTTAAAGTCTTTAAATAGACCCATCAGAACAACGAATTTGATTGCTCTGAGATCCCCGACGTGGTAAAATCTGGAATTCCAAGATTAAGGGGTTTAAAATGGGATCCAAGGAGGATGTTCTAAGGGCTTTAGAATACGGGAAAACCCCATATTACAACGCAATCAGGGCCGTTCCGTCTTATCAGGCGGAACTTGCCAGGGTCCGGACGGATTACAACGAACGGACATGGATTGACTTCACGGGGTTCTTACCCAAGTTCACAACAGAAGAATTTGAGAAGCGCCGGACTCAATACCAGGCGAAGTACGGAAATGAAATAAACATCCCTGGTTTTTCGGACATCGTTCACATCGTTCCAAAGGCCACAATCTCGGCAGAGGAAAGAGCCGCTCATTTATGGGCCTCGGAAAGAGGCTTACCATCACCTTTAACTCCTGCCCAGCTCCAGTCCCTTCAATACAAAAAGTTTAGATTCATAAAGGCGTTGGCAAGCGCAACGCCAGCATGGATGAAAACCTACGGCGCGGTTGCAACCATGTTGGATAATGTTGAGGATGGCCTTGTAACTATTGTGGTGATGGGAAGAATAGCTGCAAAATTAGCTCCAAGGCTTTTGGGACGCTTGATCCCTGGTCTGGGGTGGGTACTTTTGGGAGCTGATATTTTAAACGCTGCAAATTTGGTGTCATGGGTATCTTTCGCATCGAAGGGAAGCAAAAGGAAAATGGAGGCATTAGCAGAAAGAAACCCTTTTCATGCCAAAGCGGCGGCAAGAAGGACCTTAAAACTCCAAAGGTCAATGCCTGGATTCGGAGAGACCCTTGAGATCTTGCAAACAACCGATCAGCTTTTTGGCGTTGGACTTTGTTTAGGCGGACTCATGGGGTTGGTAACGGACGGCTTCTCCAAGGCCCTTGACCCGAAATATTGGGCGGAGCTTGCAAACGTTATCAGATACGGCACCGTAACAGAAGTCGCGGCTTTCGTTTCAGAAGCCGGTCAAGGAGACTACAACACGATAAAAAGGGAACTTCAGAATCAATACTCATCGTTTAAAGACGAGGCTTACAGACTCAGGGACATTGATCGAAAACTGAGAGAGGACGTTGAACAATTCATAAAAAAGAAATCTGATGAAACATGGAGTTGGGTTAAGTCGACACCGGAGAAGGCTTCAACCTGGTTTTCGAATACCCTGATAGGATCAATGATTATGTCAACCGGAAAGGATGACTTCCTAAAGGAAGATCATACCAAGGCCTTCATGATGCTTAATTCTGCGATCCAAGGGTTAATGCCTTGGTGGATCGAGAATGACCCGCTTGCTAATTTCAAGGACCTGCGGACCTTTAAATTTAGGGCGCCGACCCCAACAGATCCACTGACGATCAAGATGCTTGACGAACACGACCCGGAATGGAAAAAATCTGTTAAATGGCCCCACCTGGATAAAGAATATGCGACGATTGAAGAGATGGCTTTCACCTACGCACCGATGATAAAGGACTCATTTCAAACCTATTGCCTAAACTACCGCCACGACTACGAGGCCATGATTGCCGCTCAACAGGTTGTTGAGTTCACAAAAAATGTTATCCGTTCTTTTTCGGATGACGGAGAAGTCAAGGTAGGCATGACGTCATGGTGGGCCGTTGCAGAGGACATGATGAGAGAGGTTTATTTAATGCCGCCCGATACCCCTCAGGCGTCGATTGACTCGCTGGCCGACTACGTAG
>Ga0315285_10007012_pt1 | contig 11595 bp, 10 predicted proteins | sample YL17G09_36_MG_FD_203698 | JGI IMG/M metagenome (GOLD analysis project Ga0315285, IMG submission 203698) | Sediment microbial communities from Yellowstone Lake, YNP, Wyoming, USA - YL17G09_36 | ecosystem: Environmental > Aquatic > Freshwater > Lake > Sediment | place: USA: Wyoming | collected... | reverse complement strand
TCTTAACCTGAAGAAAAACTCAAAAAATTAGTTGTATAACCGTAATTTTTTATACTATACAAATCAACACATATTTATCATAAATATCAAGTTTTAAATGTTTTAAATTGAGACCTCTGAAATACTGGCAAATTTTCTTTAAAAGCGAGATTGCCACGCCTGCCTAACGGCAGGCTCGCAATGACACAATGAGGACTTGCGGGGTGTCATTGCGAACAGTCTTATCGTGAAGCAATCTCGTTTTTGAAGTATTTCAGAGGTCTCAAATTGCGATTTGCTTAATTAATATGAAAGACTTTGCAAAATGGGAAAATACGAGAAATGGAACTATTCTCGCTCTTATAACAACACTACTTTATATTCCTTCTGCTATTTATTTCTTCAAATATTCAAAACCACATTCCATAATCCATTTAGAACAATCCAATATCAGCACAGATAAATTCTTAATCGGTTATATTTTCATAATATTTGTTGTAATTTTAATAAGTAGTATATTCGGTTTTGCCTGGGCAAAAAAATATGGAGCGAAAGGTTTTGGTTCCCTTTATGATATATTTTATGGTTTAAAATATATTCTCATAGGTGGCGTTTTTTCAGGAATCGTTTATTATTTATTATATACAAAAAGGCTCTATAATATCGCTCCAGATACATTTCCTGACAAAGTCTCCCCTGTGGTAATTATTATTATATCTAATTCAATCTTCGAAGAAGTATTATTTCGATTCGGAATTTTTAGCTGGTGGCTCAGAGTAATTCCCAAAAAGTTTCCTCCTAATCAGGGACTTAATATGGCTCTTATCACTTCCGTAATAAGTTGCACAATCATCTCGATTAATCAAATTTATTTCTCTCAAGGAAAAATTATATCGGAAATGCTCATTAACCTTATTATCGCTAATTTAATATTCAACCTCATCCAGCATATCATTTATATAAAATATGGATTAGTGAGTTCTATCTTATCCCATATTATTTCATACTTAAGGATTCTATTATTATTTTAATCCTGCTTCTTGACATCAACTTCTCACATTATTTAAATAAATTGTAAGAAATAAAAAAATTTTAAGGATTAATTGGAACCTGTAAAAAATATTTGTATGCTTAATGCATACAACTGTATGCAAAATGCATATACTAAAAATCCAAAACAATAAATAAAATCATAATTAATAAATGAAAAGTCTAAACTATAAAATAATCTCCTATGGTTGACCTTATGCTTCTGCTTTACAATACACTTTATTCATTCTTTAAAATACAATGAACTTTAGGCACCGCCCGCTTGTGCAGGCTCCCGACGTGGTGTTTGTACCGTGAAGCTTCGTTGTGGTTCAGCTTCACTCCACGCTCACGTGGCCATTAGCTTAGAGCTTTTACAATATCCCAATTCGGCTTTGGGTGTGGTCGAAGCGAAACCGACAACTGCATTCAAGCAGAGCACAGAAGCGCTCCTGTGGATTTATATGATGTCTTTGTATATCTGCTGGAAAAAGAAACACTAAAATTTAGTTGACATTGTTATATAAAAGTATTACAATTGTAATACGAAAGGATTACAAATGATGGAGATAACAAACATTTTTAAATCTAAAACAAGAAAGGCGCTATTTAGGCTATTCTTCACAAATCCGGAGAGTGAGTATTACCTTAGAGAACTTGAGCGCATTCTCTATATCCCCGTAAGTATGATTCGCAAGGAATTGATTCGCTTAGAAGAAGCGGGCATTTTTGTCTCATCCAGAAAAGGGAATCTTGCTTATTACTTCCTCAACAAGTCGTATCCGCTATTTGAAGAGATGAAAAGCATAGTTTTTAAAACAATCGGGATAAAAGGATTGTTAAAAAATATCTTTGAGAAAATAAAGGGTGTTGAAGTCGCTTTTATTTATGGTTCATTCGCTAAAAATGAAGAGAACGCTAAAAGCGATATTGATTTATTTGTAATAGGCAAAGTAGATGAAGATAAATTAGTAGCGGAAACAGGAAAATTAGAAAAAGTTCTAAAAAGAGAAATAAATTATAGTTTATATTCGAAAAACGATTTTAGAAAGAAAAAGAAAGAAAAGGATTCATTCATATTAGACCTTTTGGAAAGTCCGAAAATATTCTTGGTAGGAGATAAAAATGACTTACGAAACATTTGTTGATTTAATTAAAGAAATTATCAAAAGGGAATCTCCCCAGACTCAATTTAAATTAAAGTATCCAAATTATACGACTATATTAGCTTATTTAAAAAACATTTGGTGAATGGAAGGAAATAATTATGAAGCAATGGTATGAGTCATTATTTGAGAATTATGCACAGAAATATGATAAGGAATGTTTTGTTCAAGGAACGCTTGGCGAATGCGATTTTATCGAACAGGAATTAAATTTTGACAAAAATATAAGAATAATTGATGTCGGGTGCGGCACAGGGAGGCACACGATTGAGCTCTCGAAACGAGGATATAAAGTAACGGGAATTGATTTATCGGAATCTCAGCTTGCAAGAGCAAAAGAGAAAGCAAAACAATTTAATCTTAAAATCGATTTTCAGCAGATTGATGCTCGAAAGATTCCTTTTGATGGTGAATTTGATGCCGCAATTATGCTTTGTGAAGGTGCTTTTCCATTAATGGAAACAGATGAAATGAATTTTGAGATACTTAAGAATGTAACAAAGGCATTAAAAGATAAAGGAAAATTAATATTTACCGCGCTAAACGGATTGTTTCCGCTTTATCATTCTGTTGAGAAATTTTGTGAATCAGCGAGCGGAGAAGGTAGTGCGACATATAAAAGCAATACCTTTGATTTAATGACATTTCGCGACCACAATATTGCTGTATTCGAAGACGATTCAGGAAATAAAAGAGAATTAAAAAGCAATGAGCGTTATTACGTACCCAGTGAAATAACCTGGCTTTTAAAAACTCTTGGGTATAAAAATATCGAAATTTTTGGAGTCAAGATAGGAGCATATTCAAGGAATGAAACATTGACCCCGGAAGATTTTGAAATGCTTGTTATTGCAAAAAAATAGCCATTATAGCAAATAATAAGTCGTCGAGACAATACAATGAACAAAACACTTACAAATAAACGCGCCATTGTGACTGGAGGCAGCAGAGGGATATGTACCGCGATTTTCCGGCGACTTGTTCGCGATGGTACCCCTGATGTGTCCACTGACATCAGATCAGCAGACAGGGCAAACGAAACAGTCAAGGCTACGCAGGCGTTCAGCGTCCGGACCATTGCCATTCAGGCTAACAACACCAATGCCGACGCTGTCGTAGGTGCTATAGATCACACACCTTTCTGCTACGGAGCCGCCTACGCCAAAGGATTCTATTATTATTTTACCCTGCTTCTTGACATCAATCTCTCATATTATTTAAATATATAATAATAAATAATATTTTTTAAAGATTAATTGGAACCTGTAAAAAATATTTGTTTGCTTAATACATATACTAATAATCCAAAATAATAAATAAGATTAATAAATGAAAAATCTAAAATACAAAATAATCTCCTATGGTTGTCAAATGAATGACCTTGATTCAGAAATGATAGCAGGTCTTGTCGAAGAAATGGGTTATCAATCTACTGAGGATGAACACGATGCAGACCTAATCATAATGAATACCTGCTGTGTCAGACAAACTGCTGAACAGCGTGCCATTGGAAGATTAACAAAACTAAAACCTCTGAAACTGAAAAATCCCGATCTGATTATAGTCTTCGCAGGCTGTATTGCTCAAAAAGATAAGGAAACTATACTCAAACGATTCCCCTTTGTTGATATTGTTATCGGAACACGAGATATCCAATTTCTTCCCCAATATTTCCAACAAATTCTATCTAACAGAGAATCCATTTGTAGTATTCATCATATCGACGATAATCATTTAATTCTTTCAACTCCCAAGAGAAAACACAAGATTAAAGCCCTTGTAACAATTATGTTCGGTTGCAATAATTTTTGTTCTTATTGCATTGTTCCTTATGTGCGTGGAAAAGAAGTTAGCCGTCCTGCAGACGAAATCATTGATGAGATAAAAAAACTCGCTGATGAAGGATACAAAGAAGTAACTCTAATTGGACAAAACGTGAATTCTTATTCATATCAGAATATTAATTTTCCAAAACTCTTAGAATTGGTTAATAACAAAACTGATATCCAAAGGATTCGGTTCATTACATCGCATCCTAAAGATGTGAGTGATGACCTGATTTTCGCAATAAGAGATTTACCAAAAGTTTGTGAGCATATTCATTTACCAGCACAAGCAGGGAGTAATAAGATTTTAAAACTAATGAATCGCTCATATACACGAGAACATTATCTCGAGCTCATTGAAAAATTTAGAGCAAATATTCCAAATATTGCTATTACAACCGATATGATTATGGGATTCCCCAGTGAAGCTGAAGATGATTTTGAGCAAACACTCGACTTGCTTCAAAAAGTTAAATGGGATATGTCCTTCTCTTTTGTCTATTCGATTAGAAAAGGAACAAAATCTGCGGAATTGGTTGATGATATTCCCTATGAAATCAAAAAATGTCGTTTGGACAGATATAATAAATTACAGGACAAAATATCTCTCGAAAAAAATCAGCTATTACTGAATAAAACAGTTGAAGTTCTTATCGAAGGTATTTCTAAAAAACGAAACTATGAAATGATGGGGCGAACTCGTGCAGATAAGGTTGTAATTCTCAAAGGAAACGAATCCCAGGTTGGCTCAATTTTAAACATAAAAGTCAAAGATGTCGCAATGCACACACTCTTTGGAGAAGATTCCGAAGCAAGTAAAATAAAACAATATAACATCGCCAATAAGTAAACACCAAACTATACATACATTAAACCTGTAACTTGAAACCTTCAACATCAAACTAAAAAATAGATGGGACAAAACAATGTTTCAATTTACTAAATCAAATCTCTATTCTTATCTTAATTTGAGACCTCTGAAATACTGGATAACATGTCATTCCTGCGAAAGCAGGAATCCAGAATTATATCACATTTTTGTTAATACCAACTGGATTCCCACTTCCGTGGGAATGACAAGATCAAAACTGGTAGTTTTTCAGATGTCTCAATTTATACTCTTTACTTTCATAATATCTTATGTTATTAATAACTTTGGATTTTTTAATATCATAGGTGAAAATGAATGAAACTAAAAATCTTTTTTTTATTATTAATAATCCCATCCATATTGCTTGCTCAAACTTCCACTCCAGAACAGGAGGCTAAAGATATTGAAAATTTTAAATCCATAAAATCCTTGATAAATCGCGGAAGAATAAAAGAAGCTCGAACTTCACTAAAAGAGTTTATCGAAAAATATCCAAACTCCGAACTCCTTCCAGAAGCTCAATATACTTATGCAAAATTCAATAACAATATTAACTCCGCTATCGAAGAATTTTTACTGATTGTTAATGAATTTCCAAATTCACCTTATGCTGAAAAATCTCAATATTATATCAGTGATTATTATTTCCTAAAAGGAAAATACAACGAGGCTACTGACGAATACAGAAAATATATCAACCAATTCCCGGATGGTGAATTCATTGAACAAGCAATGATTAATCTTGCAAATTGTTTGACGTTAAATGGGAAATATAATGATGCCTTACAACTTCTTAAACAAGTCCAGAATAAGTTCAAAAAAAGAGCAAAAGACCCCTTCATTATAGATTCCATTGGTGAATGTTATCTGGGAATTGGTGACTATGAAAACACAAATAAGATTTATAAAGAACTAATTGCCAAATTTCCTAACTATGAATTGCTCTCAAAGGCTTATCTGAACTATGCCTTATCACTTGAAGAATTAATCCAAATCGATGAGGCAAAAAAATATTATAACGAATTAATTAAAAGCTTTCCCAAAAGCCGTGAAGCCCTTTTAGCTCAATATAGACTTGATGATTTGGAAAAAAGTAAATTATAATTTATAAAAATACATTTTAGACAAGATACACAGGATTACCAGGATATAAATAATTTATTGGAAATTGAAAATTGCAAATTTAAAATTTGATATTGATTTAATTTATTCTGTACATCCTGATTAATATTTATCAGTGTTAATCCGTAATAATCCGCGAAAATCCGAGTTCTATTTAACTGGAGTTTTGCTTAATATGTCAGATATTGTAACACCGATGGTCAAACAGTATACCAAGATTAAACAGGAGCATCCTGACCATATCCTCTTTTTTCGTCTTGGTGATTTCTATGAAATGTTTAATGAAGATGCAAAGACTGCATCAAAAATTCTCGACATTGCTCTAACAAGAAAACGTGTCGGCAAAAATAAATATCTACCTCTCGCTGGAATTCCTTATCATAGTGCCGAAAATTACATCGCTAAACTTATTAAATCTGGATACAAAGTTGCCATTTGTGAACAAGTCGAAGACCCTAAACTCGCAAAGGATGTCGTCAAACGTGAAGTTGTTCGAGTTATTTCTCCAGGCACAGTTGTTGAATCAAACATCCTCGAAGAAAAATCAAATAATTATCTTATATCAATATATCGTGAAAATGGAGTTTGGGGACTCGTCTCTCTTGAATTCTCTACCGGTGCCTTTCTTGCAACTGAATTCAATTCTCTTAACGCAACTAAAGAAATGTTGAATGAACTCTATCGAATCTCACCATCAGAATTATTATTACCTAATGAACTGAAAGCCAACACTGATATTCTAAAACAAATTAAATCTAATCTAAACACCTTTATCACGTTTCAAGAAGATTACTGTTATGATATTGAAGAAGGAAAAGAATTATTACTTAAACACTTCGGAGTTCATAATCTTTCTGGATTTGGATGTGAATCCCTTACATCCGCATTAGGTTCAGCCGCTTCTATTATTTCATACGTGAACGAAACACAAAAAACACTCCTGACTCACATCAATAAAATGACTTATTATTCTACAGATGAGTTTATGATTCTTGACCATACAACTCAAAGAAGCCTCGAACTCATTCATCCCATCCATCCTGAGAATAAAGAAGCAACACTCCTCGCTGTGATTGATAATACAATAACGCCGATGGGAGGAAGGCTTCTTAAAAACTGGATTTTACAACCCCTGATTAAAAAAGAACAAATAGATAAAAGATTAGATGCAGTCGAAGAGCTTATCAAAAATGTCGCTATTAAAATTGATATCAATAAAGGATTAAAAGGTATCACAGACCTTGAAAGAATTATTGCAAGAATCAATTGCAATCGCGCTAATGCAAGAGATTTGATTGCCTTAAAGCTATCTTTAGAAAGAATCCCCTTTATTATCAATGCCCTGAAAAAATCTAACAATCCTTATTTGAGTGAGCTTGCTAATAACTGCCCCGATTTATTGGAAGTTGTCCAATTGATTGATAACAGTATTGTGGAAGAACCACCTGTCTCCATTAAAGATGGAAATATAATCAAAAATGGCTTTGATTCTAAACTTGATGAATTAAGGTCTATTACAACTAATAGCAAAAGCTGGATTGCTAAATTACGTGAACAAGAAATAAAACGAACAAAAATTTCCTCACTTAAAATTGGTTTCAATAAAGTCTTTGGTTATTATATTGAAATAACGAATCCGCACAAGCATCTCGTCCCATCCGATTACATTAGAAAACAAACTCTAACAAACGCAGAAAGATACATCACTCCTGAACTTAAAGAAAAGGAAGAAATCATATTAAATGCAGATGAAAAAATTTGTGAATTAGAATTAAATCTCTTTCAAGAGATAGGCAAAAAAATTATTACCTTTACGAAAGATATTCAGAAAACAAGTCAAGTTATTGCTATTATTGATTGCTTAAATTCTCTAACTGAAACCGCCATTAAACATAACTATACAAAACCTACTATAACTGAAGATGGAATAATTGATATCAAAGATGGCAGACATCCTGTTCTTGAAACAGTAGAACTCGAAACAAATTTTGTCCCAAATGATGCTTATCTTGATAATAATTCTCACCAGATTTTAATCATCACAGGACCCAATATGGCAGGGAAATCAACTTATATTCGTCAAGTGGCACTCATAACCCTTCTCGCACACATAGGAAGCTTTGTTCCAGCCTCTAAAGCCTCAATCACAACTGTCGATAGGATTTTCACAAGAGTCGGTGCAATGGATTACATCGCCAAAGGACAAAGCACTTTTCTTGTTGAAATGAATGAAACCGCAAATATCCTCAATAATGCAACGAACAATAGCCTCGTTATTCTCGATGAAATTGGTCGCGGAACAAGCACTTATGATGGTGTTAGTATCGCCTGGAGTGTCATTGAATTTCTCCATAACTCCACAAAGTGTCAGCCGAAAACACTATTCGCTACTCACTATCACGAACTCGTTGAACTCGAAAATATGCTTGAGCGCGTTAAAAATTATCATACAGAAGTAATTGAGAAAGAAGATGAAATTACCTTCCTCTATAAAATTTTACCTGGCGGGACTGACCATTCTTATGGAATTTATGCGGCAAAATTAGCTGGCATCCCATCCTCAGCAATTGAACGTGCAAAAGAAATCCTATTCGACCTGGAATGCGGTGAAACGCCCATCAAGAAAAGCGATGAAAAGAAAAGAGCTAAACTCAAAAAAGAAGGACAATTCCAACTCACATTCTTCTCCACCCTTCCAAATACTATTATTGAAAAACTAAAAAATATTGATATAGATTCCCTTAGACCTGTTGATGCTTTTAATCTTCTTAATCAATTGATTGAAGAAAGCAAAAAGTTTTAATTTTATCTTGCCTATATTTTGCAAAATTTATATTCATTACTTCTCATATTAAAATTACTAAAATTTTTCGTATATGTAATCTGAAATTCACTATAATCTTCAATTTATAATAATGTGAGGACAAAAAAATGGGATTTACATTTATCGATTATTTTATTTTGGCTGTTTTTTTCGTAGGCATAATAATCTTTGGTGCCTTAATTGGAGGAAAACAGAAATCCGGACGAGATTATTTTCTTGGTAACCGTGAACTTCCCTGGTGGGCATTGGCAGCTTCCGTCGTAGCAGGAGAGACATCAGCCTTAACAATTCTTGGAGCTCCAGTAACATCGTATTTCAACGAAAGTTTAGGTTTTCTCCAATTATGCATTGGATATGTTATCGCACGAACTATTGTTGCATTTCTATTCTTACCTGCTTATTTCAAAGGAGAACTTTATACTGCTTATGAATTCCTAAAAGTGCGATTCGGAACAAAAGTGCAGAAAACTGCATCATCAGTTTTCATCATAACACGTTTATTAGCTGATGGCGTGAGGCTCTTTGCCGGAGCGCTTGTTCTCACAGCTATATTCAAATTGCCGATTTTCTGGGCAATACTTTTAATGGGTGGCGTCTCATTAATTTATACTTATATTGGTGGAATCAAAGCCGTTGTCTGGACAGATTTACTGTTACTAATCATATATTTAATGGGTGGTATTGTTGCATTCCTTATGATACCTGCAAAAATCCCAGGAGGATGGGATGCTGTTTGGTCGCACTTGTCTCACACGAAAATATTCAACTTCTCTTTCAATCTTAAGGAGACATATACATTTTGGGCAGGAATTATCGGAGGAACATTTTTATCAATGGCTTCTCACGGGACAGATAATTTAATCGTACAAAGATTGTTAACTGCAAAAAATCTCAAACACGCGCAAGCTGCTATTATTGTTAGTGGTGTCATAGTCTTTTTCCAATTCCTTCTCTTCCTCATCATTGGCTTAATGCTTTATCTCTTCTATCATACAGTAAAACCACTCCCAGAACTTGAGAATCGCAATCAACTATTGCCTTTCTTCGTGGTTAATGAAATGCCGAGTGGAATTAGTGCGTTGCTTATTATGGCAATCTATTCTGCAGCAATGTCAACAATTTCCTCTTCCTTAAATGCACTATCATCAACAACGGTAAATGACTTCTATAAAACACTGACTAAAAAACCTGTTGAACCAAAAATAGAATTAAAAATTTCAAGATACGCCACAGCCTTCTGGGGTGTTATATTCATCTTATTCTCATTCTTATTCTTAAACACAACATCTGTCCTCGATACAGGTCTTGCCATTGCATCTTATACTTATGGTGGATTATTAGGTGTCTTCTTTTTGGGGCTCTTCTTCCCCAAAGCAAATCAAAGAGGCGCAATTATTGGGTTATTTTCCAGTTTAATAATTATGTTATTTTTAGTGGCTTATAAATTAGTTGCCTGGCCCTACTTTGTCTTTATAGGAACAATAATAACATGCATTGTCGGTTTAGTTGCCAGTAAATTAATTCCTGATAAAAAATATTAATAATTATTTATCACGTAATGTCAGATTTGAGTTATAATAGTCTATTTATTATTTAAATTAATAAAAATTGTTGACAAATGACTAACAAAAACCTTAATATTCTCTTTACTAAAACATATCTCAATTGCATTCTAATTATTATAAGATTAGAGAAAAGGAGGTGAAAGTAATCATAATTTATCCTATTCCCATCCTTAAAAATGCAAAATTAAATTAACAACAAGGAGAAATAACAATGAGTTATAAAAAAGGATTTACTCTAATTGAATTATTAATTGTTGTAGCAATTATTGCTATATTAGCGGCTATTGCCGTTCCCAATTTTCTCGAAGCCCAAACAAGAGGTAAAGTCTCTCGTGCAAGGGCAGATCTTCGTACATTGGCTACAGCTCTCGAAATGTATTTCATCGACTGGAACAAGTATCCAGGCGATGGCTGCCAATTTTGTTGGACCCAAGTTTATCCCTATGATGCATACTGGTATGTGCCGGATACAGTAACCACGCCAGTAGCTTACGTTACCTCTGCAGTTCTGGTAGACCCATTCCGTGATAAAGAATTTGTAACTTCAGTAAAATATCGCCGATATCGTTATTGGTATATTGATATGGTCTGGGGAACTGCTGGTATTCGTACTACACCATCTACGACTTTACCTTTTCTAAAGTACTGGTATGGTTCCTGGAAATTAAACTCTGCTGGTCCTGATAGAACTTATGGTCCCCATTATACCTCAGATATTTATCCCGGAAATATGAGTCTAAACATCGCGATTCCTTATGACTCGACAAATGGAACGTATAGTCTTGGTGATATTATGCGTAGTCAGGCCCATGCTGAGCAGATTGAATAGTGAGAGAATATAATTAGTCTTCTAAACAATCCGAACTGTAAATAGTAGTAATATAATGCGCTGCCAAAAAGATTCGGAGGTTAAGTAAATAGAAACTACGACTTCTTCCATAAAGTTTGTTAATATATGGGCTTCATTGTAAAATAGATAGGTTAAAAAGGTTCTTAAACTTTTAACCTTAAACATTTTAAAATAGAATTAATGTAAAGACACGATACGATGTGCCTTTACACAACTTTTAATTCACTCCTTTTTAATCCCCAATTGAATATTTAGCCACATAAGCTCATGCTATATTCACTAAAAGAATTAATAAATTTTATTGACAAATAAATATTCATAAATGATATTATAAATATTAATATTTTTTTATTACTATATTTT
>Ga0315285_10007009_pt1 | contig 11599 bp, 11 predicted proteins | sample YL17G09_36_MG_FD_203698 | JGI IMG/M metagenome (GOLD analysis project Ga0315285, IMG submission 203698) | Sediment microbial communities from Yellowstone Lake, YNP, Wyoming, USA - YL17G09_36 | ecosystem: Environmental > Aquatic > Freshwater > Lake > Sediment | place: USA: Wyoming | collected... | reverse complement strand
GGATGAGAATTGGGCATTACCAGACGTTGCATTATTTATTCGTATGCTACGTAGTTTTACGTCTGCTAAGATAGAAATTGTTCGTAAGCGGAGTAGCTTTGCTTTAAGTGGTGACGGTGTGGAATGGAAGTATCGTCTTGGAAATTATGAAAGTTTGGCTACAACTTCGTTGGATGATGTGATAGGTGCTATTGGTAAGCCTAAGTTAAGTATACCTACGACGGTTGATACTTTGAAGAGAATATCAACGACACAGTCTGTGGTATGTGCTGAGTATATCCATTTTGTTTCGAACGATGGAAAGATAAAAGTTGTGGTTGGAGAAGAGGATACCTATTCTGGTATAATTGATTTAGAGGTATCGCCTGAAATGGATTTTGAGATAAAGGTTCCTGCAGCAAGATTTGTAGAGATAGTTAGCAAGATTGATGAACCGAACATAAAGCTTCAGTTTCATGTTGACAAGGCAAAGGTTATACGATTCGCAATGTCGAAGTTTAGCTGGTTGCTAGGGGCTGTAACCAAAATTGAAAAGCTTGGTGAATAATGCTAATTGAGAAGTATAGACCACGTAGGTTAGATGATATGCTTCTTGACCTGGAAAATAAGGCTGCTTTCGAAAGATTTATTGTTGAGAAAACGTTTCCTCATCTCATGTTTGTTGGCGGACCTGGAACTGGGAAGACGACAGTTGCAAGAATACTTTGTCGGGAGATTAAGGCTGAAGCAATGGAGCTTAATGCATCAGATGAGCGAGGTATAGATATAATACGTGAGAAGGTAAAGTCGTTTATGAGTACTGAGATGATTGTTGGAAAGAGCATGAAGGTTGTATTATTCGATGAAGCGGACCAGTTAACAAAAGATGCACAGACATCTTTACGCAATATGCTTGAAGCTCACCATGTAAATACGAGTGTAATATTTTCGTTAAACTACCCCAGGAAAATGATTGACCCATTGGTAAGTAGATGTCAGGTGTATAAGTTTGAAAGTCAGTCTGTTGCTAATACTGCAAAGCTTTTTAAGACAATTCTTGAGAAGGAAAAGGTAGCATATATGCCTAATGATTTATTTAATCTTGCTACTGACTGCAAAGGTGATTTACGAAAGGGCATAGGAATACTTGAAAGAGATACGGTTAAAAAAGTTTTTAAGTATTCTGGTGTGTTTCTTGCTTATGCGGCAAGCGTGGGTGAATTGATTAAACTTGTTCATGCAAATAAGCTTGAAGAGCTTAACATAGAGCTTAGAAAGGAAATAGACTATGAGCAAGTTTATCGCGATGTATTTGAGGAACATTGGATGACGCCAGGTATGAATCGTGAAAAGATTTTACCGATTATAGAAGAGTATACGTATAAGCATTCGAATACTTTTGAGCCGCGTATAAACTTTATTTTCTTTTTACAAGCTCTAGCTAGATATATTGTTTAGGGTTGTTCGAGTAGCTGCGATGTTTGTTTATACTTATGTAAGGAGGAGAGTAAATGCGAAAGTTTAATAAAGAGAAATTAGAAAAAGCGGCAATTGCTTTAATTGACGCACTTGAATTGGATTTGCATGACCCTAATTTTGTAGATACGCCTAGTCGGATAGCTAGAATGTACGATGAGATATGCTTGCCTAAAGAAGAGATAGAGGAACAAGTAAAGACGTACTTATCAAAGACGTTTCCTAGTCAGTATGATGGCATGGTAATTAGCAGAGGAATTCGTGCATATTCTGTATGCGGACATCACTTGCTACCGATAATTCTAGATGTGACATTAGCTTATATTCCTACTGATAAAGTGCTTGGCTTATCGAAGCTGGCACGCGTTGCTGTGACAATGGCTAAGCGACCACTAATCCAGGAAGACTATACACGTGATTTGGCAAGGATAATGATGGCGGTGTTAAAGCCTAAAGGTGTTGGTATATACGTTGAAGGGGTACACTATTGCCAGACTATGCGTGGTGCTATGCAGAGAGATGCTATTATGACAACAACAGAAGTATTGGGGTGCTTTCGTAAAGATGAGAAGACTAGAAGTGAGTTTCTTTTGGAAGCACGAACTAGAGTATGAGACTTGGTAGCGCCGTTAGAAATCAGATACGCTTAAAGTGCATTACTTGCGGTAAGTGGTTTAGTATAACGACGAACCATTTGCATTTGTATACTGAAGAGGTTAGAAGAACGTGGACGTGTGGTTTGCATCATAAGGATAGAGTTATTCCGAAAGGTAGTATTGTAAAGGAGGGAGCCACTATGGATGAACAGAAGAATGAACAGCCTGGAATAGTTGAGGAACAGGGAGTAAAAGGACAGCCTGAACAAGTCCTCGAGGAAGAGACACTTAAGAAAGCTGTAATGAAGATGGCCTACACTAAGAAATGGAAAGCAATACTTATTGGTAGGTATGCTGCAGGAGCAAAGACAGTAACGCCCTTTATGGCTGTTGTAGAAGAGATTGTAATGACTAAGGTGCGTTCCAGAAATCCTGACGACCTGGAAAAACGGCGTGAGGACATGCGGCAGAATGCGAAAAAGGTACTTGCTAAGGCTTTCCCTGAGTTAGGTATAATCCCTAAATAGCCCGTAAAGACCCTTAGAAATCACGCGGCGAATGGCCTAGCACATGGTTTGCTAGGCATAACCATATCCCAGGATACCCCTGGTTTAGGATACGCTAAAAGCGATTAAAGAAGGTATAAGATATGAATGTACCTTTACCGACATTTATAACTGTAGTAATGAATATAGATTTTGACGAAAAAGATGGGAAGGTAGTAATCCCTGAATTTTTATGGAATTTTGATGCGATACTTTGCAGCGCAGGATTTTGGTATCCGCATACTCTCTTTGAGAAAAAAGGTAAGATAATGGTAGATTCCGCGGGCTTCCAGTTTCGCGGTCGGGCTAACCTACATAGACGAGGTGAGTTTCTTAGTCTGAGAGAAAAGTATTATCGTTGGCAGTGTGAGTATGGTGACTATATCATTGGTGGGGATATCCCGATTGGTATAACTAAGGATATTAAGTTTATTAAAAATACGTTAGAGTTATCATTGAATAATATGCAGCTCCAATTTGATTTAGGTGCAGAGGGTCGTTACGTTAATGTTATACATGGTAGAGAGCCTGAGATAATTCGTTATTGGTATAGCGGAGTAAAAAAATTCCCTAGTATTGGTTGGGCATTTGGTTCTGCTTTAAAGACTTCTGTGTATGGTTTCGCTTTGCAATTGATAGCTCTTTATGAGTTAGGGGCATTTAAGCAGAAGCAGAAGATAATCCATTGTTTAGGAGCAACATCAAGAAAAGTCGCTGTTGGGATGCATTATCTCGTTGAGAAGTTAGGAATAGAAACTGAGATGTTATCTTTTGATGCATCTAGTTCATCGGCGCATCGGTTTGGTATGCTTATAGATGAGAATGGGGATGGCTTATCTTTCAAGGATGTTCGTGAAGGCAGGCCTTTTTTTCTTTGGAATGGCGAGAAGCTTGTTGATATACCGGCTAAGCTTGGCGGTGAAAGATTATATCATGTGATGAGAACAAATATGGAGAATGCTGTAAATGCTTGGAAAAAGAATGTTCAGAGAGTTGTTAGAGAGAAAGGAGAAGAGTATGATAGTTTGGTAGTTAGTAGTGGCGCCAAGTTTGTTTATGATACTTGGAAGGAACTTGGAGTGGAGGGGTTGTGTAAAGAGATAGACCGTAGGGGTTTGATGGGAAGAGTATCAGCAATTGAAGCTATCGATAGCTGTAGGATTCTTTGATGAAGAAGCAAAATATAAAAATGACAATGCAGTCTATCCTTGGCGGTTCTGTGGCTGAGGTAACTGATGAAAAGAAGAAAGGCAAGTCCGCTAGAGTGTCTTGTGAAAATTGCCCTCTTAATGGAAAGACAAAGGTTATAGACCCGCCTAAGACAGCTGCAAGTATTCTCATTGTTGGAGAGGCTCCTGGAAAGGAAGAAGAAGCCCAAGGTAAACGATTTGTTGGAAAAAGCGGACAGCTACTTCGTTCTTGTTTGGATAGAGTTGGCATATCAGTTGATAAGGATGTACAGTTTACGAATGTATGTAATTGTCGACCGTCGAATGAGCGTGGTGATAATCGAACACCTGAGGGAAAAGAGATTAGCGTATGCTCAAAGCTTTATTTGGTTAGAGATATAGAACGTTTTAAGCATATTATTGTTGTTGGAAAGACTGCGGAAGAGGCGGTTTTAGGGGAAACGAATTCTTTTGCAAGAGGGAATGTTGTTTGGCATGGGGAAAAGCGTGTGGCTGTAACACATCATCCGGCATCTATTTTAAGAAATCCTAATGCAGCAGATGAGTACGTAATGGATTTTCGTTTCTTTAAGTCCGTATTTATTGATGACTATGAGCCGAAATATGTTTTGGTTGACAGTATAGAAACAAGAAATGCTCTTTATGCGAGCATATTAAAGTCAAAGATAGTGGTTGTTGATATAGAGACTACCGGACTAGAAGTAACAGACCAGATAACTCTCGTCGGCTTTTGCACCAATGATGGTGCATTTGTTGTACCGATTATAGGCAAGTTTATGGAAAATATTGAGGTAGTAAAGAAATGCCTATCGGTAAAAGATATAACTTACGTACCACATAATGCGACATTTGAGTATAAGATGTTGAATAGTAACGGGCTTTGTGACTCAAGAATACATTATGATGATACGATGATAAATGCTTATTTGATTACGCAAGGAAAAGGACGGGCTGGATATAAGTTAAAAAGTGTTGCAGTTGAGTTTGGCTTTAGATGGGCAAACTTAGTTTTGAATCCGGCAACAGAGCAAGACTTTAAAAAGCTTTGTGCTTATAATGCAGAAGACTTAATCAATACTTGGAAGCTTTACTTTGAGCAGAAAGAAATGATGTCTAAAAATGGCTTGGCTAATGTTGCAAAGAAAGTAACTGCACCAGCAATACCTATCATTGGTGATATGGAACGTTATGGCGTTAAGATAAATGTAGCAGGATTAGATGTAATTAGAAAGAGGCTAACTAAGCAGATATCGATACTGACCGAAGAGTTAACAGATAAGTTTGGTGAAAGGAATTGGAATAGTACGAAACAGCTTCAAGAAATATTTGCGGGATTGATTGATGTAGAAGATGCTAAAAAGACTGAAGGTGGCAAGATAAGTACGGATGAAGGTGCTTTGAGGGCTTGTTTAGAAAGGTGTGATAGCAATGAGACGTTAAAAAATAGAGCGAGTATAATATTCCTTTGTGAAAGGCTTTTAAAGCTTAGAAGCTTCTCTAAGCTTTTGGGGACGTATGTTGAGGGATTGACTAAGCGTTTAAGTTCGGATGGAAGGCTTCGTGGAAACTTCTCTCTGATTGGAACTGCTACAGGAAGGTTGTCTTCATTTGACCCGAATCTGCAGAATATCCCAAGAGGAAGTGTCATCAAGTCGATATTCGTTTCGCAGGATAATTGGTCGTTAATTGAGGCCGACTTGTCTCAGATTGAGCTACGTGTTGTGGCAAGTATAGCGCCAGAGTCTGTAATGATAGCTGCTTACAATGCTGGAACAGACTTGCACTTATTAACAGCTAGTTTAGTATCTGGTGTACCGTTGGCACAGATAACAAAAGAGCAGAGACAGACTGCGAAGTCGATTAACTTTGGTTTGATATATGGCATGTCTTGGCAAGGATACAGAGCATACGCAAAAAATAACTATGGCGTAGTACTAACTGATGCACAAGCTCAGCAGTTTAGAGAAACGTTCTTTGAGAAGTATTCTGGAATAAGAGAATGGCACTTAGAAGTTGAAACTAAAATGCGACATGGCATGAATGAAGTTCGTACGGTTATGGGTAGGATAAGGTATCTAAAAGATGAGGAGTTCCTTCCTGGATTTTCGGGTGAGCAGGAGCTTGGACATAAAATAAGGCAAGCGTTAAATACGCCCGTTCAGTCAGCGGCATCTGACTTGAATTTACAGGCTATGCGCGTAATTTGGGAAAAAATAGATAGTAGTTATTGTCGATTTTTGCTAACAGTGCATGACTCATTTATGTTGGAATGCCGTGATGATAAGATACAGGAGGTATTGGCTTTGATTAAAGAGAGCGCACAGCAGGTTCAAAAGAATAATGATTGGCTTAAAGTACCTTTTATATTTGATGCCAAGGTTGGCAAGAGCTGGGGTGAGCTAAAAGAGGTTGAGTGATAACGCTAACTAACTGTTTATATCATAGGAGGATAAGAAGATGGAAGAACAGAATAGGCAATGGTCACAGATAGTCGTAGAGGTAGATGGGCATCAGTTTGAGATTGACCCAAATGAGTACCTAAAGATAGATTATTTTCAGATTAAAGAAGAGTTGCTTAAGTATGCATCGAATATGGCGTGGATTGGTAGCATAAAGGAAGCTGTATCTAAGCAGGTTGGTGATTTAGAGTTTGAGGTTGATAAGCTCTATGCTTCACTTGATTTAAAGTATAGGGATAGTTTGGAAGGAAAGAAAGCTCGGGAAAAAGATAGAGAGGTAAAGAGTAATATTTATGGTAATGCAACGTATCAGGAATATAGAAGGAGGTTATCAGAGATAAGGTATCTTGAGGGAAAAATAAAAGCTATCTTAAGTGCATTAGCTAAGAAAGATAGCATGTTAGTGCAATTGTGTACGATGTATAAAGCAGAAGAGGCTAGAAGTAGATAAGTAAGGAGGTTTGTTATGGGTTTACGCATCGATGACTTTAAGAAGAAAATGGAAGAGAAGCATTCTGGTAGCTCTCAGTTCTATAAGTTGCAGGAAGGACAGACGCATCAGATACGCTTGCTTCCAAGAAGTACTGCTTTTTTTACGGACAAAGGTGACGATGATTTTGCTTATGACTATCGCATACATTTCAAGATATTCGATGTGAAGGGTTACAAGCGCCTTATTTGCAAGAGGTCGATTGGCGAGAAGTGTCCTATTTGCGAGTACGCTTTTGGTATGAAGGGCGACCCAAAGGCAAAGAAGCTTTTTCCAACGACAACGTACTTGTTCAATATTTATGATTACAAGAGCAAGAAGATTATGGTATTGGACACTCGTCCGTCAATCCATGACCAGATAGTTAAGATTTTAACGAATCCTCGCTATCAAGATTCAATTTTGCAGATTAAGAATGGTCGGGACATTACTATTGAGAAAGGAACAATCACCCCAGGTAAGCCGAATCCTGATTTGTATTCAGTTATGGCAGTACCTGATAGAACAGATGTAGTTGACCAGCTTCCGGAAGATTGGGAGACGCAAATAAATAATTTAGCTGACTTAGTTCCGAGTATAGAGGAAGATGCAGTTTACTTGACGGTTGTAGATTGTCTGCGTAGTGGTAAACTTCCTGAGCCCCGTGAGATTAAGAAAGAGAAAGAGGTAGAGGAAGAAGCAGAGACAGTATCTGAAGCAAAACCGGCAGAGACTAAAGGTGAAGTTAAGAAGGAAGAGTCAGGGAAAGGTACAGATGCTCCTGCTACGGTTGAGAAGAAGGTTGAGGAAACTGTTAGCGGTGAGAAGCTTAAATGTTGGGGAGTAGACTTTGCTCCAAGGACGAAAGATTGCCAAGCATGTTCCTTGAAAGTTACTTGTAGGGATAAGGTATTTGCATCATAAGAAGGAGAAAGAAGATGAGTATAACACAGAAGGAAAGAGAAAAGCTTGAAGAGGGTTTAAGAAAAGACCTTGGCGGGGGTACGATGGCTGAGATACCTGTTAGAGGCTTTTTGTCTACTGGCAGTATTTCACTTGATTACGCTATTCGAGGTCAGCTTTGGGATGGCGGATATCCTCGTGGTCGCATTGTCGAGTTGTATGGAGACCCGTCAACTGGTAAGAGTTTGTTAATAGCCCACGCTATAGCTAATGCGCAAAAGCTTGGTTGGTACGTTATTTATGATGATGCAGAAAACTCTTTGGATTCGTTCTTTATGCAGAAGCTTGGCGTAAAGGATGACTTATCGATTGTTAATTCTGAGACAATCGAGGGCCACGTAAAGAGAGTTTCTCGTTGCATAAAGAAAATACGTGAAGCTGATGCTGAGACGCCTATCTTGATTTGTTTAGATAGCTTGGCAGCATTGTCAACAACGCATGAAAGAGGCTCACCTGAGAAGCTTGAAGCAGATGTTGAGAAGGAGATAATACCCGATGTCAATCTTGACAAGCGGGATATGACTAAGGCCCAGCTAATAAGAGGAGCAATGAGGGTATTAGCATCACGCTTTATGAAGGAAGATGTTCTATATATTTGCACTAACCATGTGACACAGAAGATTGGGGTAATGTATGGACCGACAACAACAACGCCAGGAGGAACAGGCGTTAAGTTTCACGCATCTGTTAGGATAGACTTGAACAAAGGAAAGAAGTTCGAGAACAATGAAGGCCCGACTGGGCATCAGATTTATGCCGAAGTAACAAAAAATAAAGTAGCCCCACCGTATAAGAAGGTCAACTTCAATATGTTTTTTGCTTCTGGTGTTGACCTTTATTCTGGAACCTTTGATATTCTCCAAAAGATGGGGATAGTTAGCGAAGGCGGCGGGTGGTATACAACTCGCTTAACTGGGAAAGATAAGTTTCGTAGCAAGGCTTTAGAGACGCCTGAGATGATGGCAAAGATAATTAGTGCCTTAAAGGAAGGAAAGGAAAGTATAGAAATTTCTGGAGAGAAAGAATGACTGAAGGACAGATTTGCGGGTATTGTGGAAAAATGACTAAGGGTAGTAAGTATTGTCGGGGCCATGTTCCTAAGACAGTTGAACATAAAAGAAGAATAGCACAGAGTATTAGTAGAGGTTTGCTTGGTAATAAACGTAGACTTGGATATAGATTTAGCCATACGGAAGAAACTAAGCATAAAATACATTTAGCTTTACTTGGTAAGAATAGAATTGGGCATCCACAAACTGAAGAAACAAGAAGAAAGATAAGCATTGGGCATAGTCGTCCTGTTGGTGCTACATTTATGGATAGAGGATATAAACGTATTAAGACTGCTAAGAAAAGCTGGAAAAGAGAACATAGACATATAATTGAACAGCATTTAGGCAGAAAATTGCATTCCAATGAAAGTGTACATCATAAAAATGAGGTTCAGAGTGATAATAGAGTAGAGAATCTTATGTTGTTTATATCGGAATCTGCGCATCAGCGTTATCATAAAAACCCATTAAATGTTAGACTAGAAGAAATAATTTTTGATGGGGGCACATTATGAGAAAGAAGATTAAGCTTGTAACTATTGGAATTGTAACCGCGGATAGATATCCGATGTTGCTATCCTTATTACGTTCGTTGGCTACAATTGACCACGTTACTGCCCACAAGACAGAGATTATTGTTTTAGACAATTCTGTTAATGATGGACCGGTAAGTAGTAGAGAATGGAACGCGATGCTTACTGTCTTAACGTTGTGTGGATTTACTGTAAGATATACTAAGATTTTGCATGGATATAACATATACCAGCTTAGGCAGATGATTTTAGATATGTGTGAGTCAAGGTACCTTTGGTTTTTGGATGATGATTGTATAATTGTTAGGGACCCCTTGGCTATAATGTTGGGTGCTATGCAGTATATGAATGATAGTTATGGATTTGTTCAAGGTGCTGTGATTGACTGTGACAACACTGAAGGATTTAGTGATTGGAGCATTCAGAAAGATAAACTTGTTGAGATAGGAGGAACACCTTGTTGGTATTACTGGTATAAAGAAAGTTATAGGATTCCGATTATAAAAATGACTAATGCAAATGTACTTATAAATGTTAGAATAGCTAAGGATGTTGGTGGTTATATCTATAAAGGAGAAAGGGTATTTGAAGCATATCGTGGGAATGCTGATACGTATTTAGGAGCAAAGTTGGCTAGTGTTAGCCAGTGCTTATTTACAAGTGATGCTAGAGTATTTCATTATCCTGCTGAGAAAAGAAACTTTGTAAGAGACTTTTCTTGGATGTTTCCTATATTAGAAGATGGTTGTAGCAAAAAAGTGGTTGAAGCTTTATACGCTTACCATAAGGCTAAGCATGGTAGTAACGGTAGTATATGAAAAATTATAATCCAAGACATGTTAAAGTTGTACGCCAGTTATCTAAATCTTATTTGGTTAAATCTTATGTGGTCAATGAATTGCCGATATCTGATATAATTTATGAAACTGGTTTGAGTAGGAAGGTTATTAGAAATCAGCTTAAGATGCTTGGAATTATGATTAGAGGTGTACCTGAGGCCTATAGAACAAAATCTTATAGAAATAGGGTAGGCACTGCTACGAAAGGAAAACTTCTTGGTAGGGCTTTAACACATAAAGTATTTTGTGGGTGTTGCGTATGTAATGCTAAGAGGGGAATTTTTAATCATAGGGTTAATTGTGAGTGTTTTATTTGTCAAGTAAAGCGAGGAGAATACTATGATAAGCACCCAGGTGTTATAAAGAAAAGAAATAAAAGTATAAAGGCTGCTCATATTAGAAAGCCAGGTAGCTGGGTAGATAAGCTTGGGCATATAAAACAAGCAAAAAGTTTGAAGGAGCATTATTTAAAGTACCCACAGTCTTCAATAACTAAAATTAAGCGGGGTTTAACTAATAAACAACACTATAAATTGCATTCAGAGCGCGGTAGGAATCAGGGGGCTAAATTAAGCCTAGCTTATAAGAAGAATCCAGAATTAGGCGAGAATATTCGAAAGAGAATGAGAGACCCATTAGTGCAATTAAAGATGGCTCACGCTAATGCAACTTTAAAGCCTAATAATGTAGAGAGAAAGTTATTCAACCTATGTGCGGAGGTTGCTCCAGGCATATTCTTATTGAATACCAAGGCTGAGGTGGGCTGTATTGGTACAATGAGACCGGATTTATTGTCTTTAGATAAGATGAAAGCAATAGAGCATTTTGGGATATGGTGGCATTATGGTCTACCAAAAAGAAAAGACTCCAGTTGGACTAAGGAGAAAGCGGAAGAAAAACGAGTAGCTAAGTTAAAGACGTATGGGGTTGATTGTTTAGTTGTTTGGGAAGATGAATTAAAACGATATCCGGAATTTGTTAAGGCTAAGATTAAGAATTTTATAGGAGATAGCTATGGTTCGTCAAATTTGCTTTTATGTAACAAGGCATTGTAATTTAGGTTGTTCTTATTGTTCTATTGTTAAGAATCTACGTGGTGAAGATTTATCTTTGCGTAGGATAACGGAGGCATTGAGTATACTTAAAAATTTGTTTCCAACTGCCCTTCTTACCTTGTTCGGTGGTGAACCTATGCTAAGGGATGACATAAGCCAGATTATAGATGAGGTAAATAAGAGAGACTTTGAGTATACGGTTATATCGAATGGAACTATTGATAGGGAATTTGTAATAAGAAAGATGAAGGGATTTACCTTATCTATTGATAGACCGGATGAGGTTAAGGAAGGAACGTCTGAGGCTTGCAAATCAAGTTGGAAGATGTTAAAGAAGTATAAGGATATAGTTCCTGATTTGGTTGCGAATATTACTGTGACACATGATAACATAGATGATTTGGAAAAGATAGTTGAACAGCTTAACGAGCTTGGGATATGGA
>Ga0315285_10007008_pt1 | contig 11599 bp, 19 predicted proteins | sample YL17G09_36_MG_FD_203698 | JGI IMG/M metagenome (GOLD analysis project Ga0315285, IMG submission 203698) | Sediment microbial communities from Yellowstone Lake, YNP, Wyoming, USA - YL17G09_36 | ecosystem: Environmental > Aquatic > Freshwater > Lake > Sediment | place: USA: Wyoming | collected... | reverse complement strand
CGTGACTGTAGCTGGTAGTACCATCAATACTGACGGGATCAAGATAGTCAGGATCGACACTACCAAAGTGGGCCCAGAGACCTTTTTGAAGGTCTATTACAGAAACTTGAAATAGTGCTTGACTTTTTTGTCGAATGGTGGTATATTAGTAGGACAATGTTCATACGCACGCCCAATAGCCCCAACCCACAGCAACCGCGAATCACAGATTCGTTGGGGTATCTGGGTACACGTTAGGTTCTGACTCAGAGACCAATAAGAAAGCCCCAACGGATCGAAAGATTCGCTGGGGCTTTTTTTACTTTAAAAGCGAATAGGCCGAAAGTATGTTGTATGTAGAGGCACTCCCCTACGTACAACAGAAAAGGATCGAGCCATGAAGAAATGGATGATCATAGCAGTCAGTATAGCGGCAGTAGTAACAGCTATAGCAGTGGTATGTACGATATGCAACAATGGCCAGTATGTCTACATAGGACCTAATGGAAAACAGGTCGCAGAGCCCAAAATAGAGGAGAACGCCTGGCAGCCCTACAAAGCGATAGACCTAACGGATTCTACGCACGTCTACAAGGTGTCATGGTCTCCAGAGTACAATACAGCGAAGGTAGTATACTGTAAGGCAGCGTTCAGGAACGATAAGGAGAAACAGTACAGACTAGTTGCCCCGTGGCTCGATGGAGTCGATATAGAACGACCGAACATGGATGATATCCAGTTCGACAGAGTGCTCATAAGTAGCCTGCCGGAAGGGGCTTTGACAAGGAAATGAGCATAATATTACTACCGAGCCGGGGCTTGGACATAGATTACAGTGCCGAGGATTTCGCATTCTTTGTACAAAAAGTATGCGAACCGTTGGGTTTGACGACCCTGAAGCAGATAATCGTTGCTCTGAATAACCCGAGACTTATCAGGCAGTATATTAGGGATATATCTTTAGGGCACTCATACGAAACGAACGGGATATACATAGAGGCAGTGAGAACAGGTCAGCAAGAATTTCACAAGCAACTTTTTCATATCATGTACGAGATACCTCTTGAGGAAGTCCCTTTATACGTGAACGATGATCCGGATGTTCTTCCAGTAGTACACTGGAGGCTCGAAATAGCCAAGTAACCGAAAAGGAGTTTTTTAATGAAAGTTACCGTGACCAAATCGAATAGAGTCGTCAAGAGCGAGAGTACCGAGTACTGCTGCGGGAATATGCAGGGTGCTGTAGAAGCTGAGAATATCCGAAAGCCTATGTACTCAGCGCAGAAACCCGCGGTGTTACTGGGCGGGAGGGTCGTGAACTTTTGCCCGTTCTGTGGAGTGAAGGTTGAAGTTGTGGTGATAGAGCAATAATCCCAGGAGTAACCCATGCACCACGTACACGTCGGCACAAGAAAGGCGTTCGGATCCTGGAAACTAATCTGGACGGATAGATGCCATGATACTCACGTAATGACCATATCTGCAAAGCTCGCAAAGAAGTTAATAGAGAGCGGAATGTCTTTTGAGGGATAACATTGTTGACGAGTAGCCTAATGGCAAGGCACCACACTGTTAATGTGGCGCGGGAAACCGCTTGGGGGTCCGAGTCCCTCCTCGTCAGCCATTTTTTGGATTACTACAAATGGAAAAAGTACAAAACATAGTGGCTCTCTCAAGCGACGACCTGTTTTCCGAATGGAAAGATTGGTTTACGTACTATCGTAACCAGGGAGAGCTGCCCGAGGACGATCGCAAATATTTCAGAAAGCTGTCTAATGAGATGAAGAAACGAGGACTCGTCTCCAAGTCGCTGCCGAGTTGGAGACGAGTTTTAATAGATTAGGTATTGGGGCATAGCTCAGTTGATAGAGCGCGAGCCTTTGGAGCTCGAAGTCGCACGTTTGATCCGTGCTGCCCCAGCCAATGTATATTGGGGTGTAGTTCAGTTGATAGAATGCCTGGCTCTGAACCAGGAGGTCGTAGGTTTAAATCCTACCACCCCAGCCATATAAAATAAGAGGTTGCCATGAGACTTGACGATTATCGAGAAATAACCCCTATACCTACTTTTTACAAGGGTTGTTTTTTTAGGTCGAGGTTAGAAGCACGGTGGGCTGTGTATTTTGATGAGATCGGACTTCCTTGGAAGTATGAGCCGGTATGTTTCCAACTGACAGATACTGATTTCTACATCCCTGATTTCAAAATACCAGAATTTGGCTTTGCTGAGGTAAAACCGAGTGCATTCACTGATTTGGAACTGAGTAAAGTGATATTGCTCAATAGAGGTCTTATTGGTCTACAGGATACCATCGATGGATACGATATAATGCTTTTGGACGGAGTTCCTGAGTACGGTAAAAGTTACGATATCATACGGGGATTCTCGGGAGACATGATTGGAGCATTCAATGAGCACGTGTACAAATGGGGATCGACACCTGATGTTGCTGATGGATGCTCTTGTGAAGCTACAGAAAAAGCACTATCTTTTAAATTTTCAGCTGAAGCTCCCTCATGGAACAGAGAAAAACCAAAAATATGTGACCTTAGGGAAGCTATAAAGAAATACGGGGTGCTAGAAATTGAATGGAAAAAACAGATAGATGAGCAAACTAAACGAGATATAGCATCACTTGAGGAATGCATTGTTTCCCTGGAATGCACTGTTTCCCTGGAAGATGTCATGAATAATAAAGTATAAGGGCGCTCTATGGATAGTACCGGCGTGAAACAAGTAATTGTAATGAGATCTGACCTACAGGCCAGAAAAGGCAAGCTCATTGCTCAAGGCGCTCACTCCGCTATGAAAGTGTTCCTGGATAGGAAAATACTGAACAACGATCCCAATATGCTCACGATCCCTATGACCGAGGACATGGCAGCTTGGGTAAACGGACAGTTCACTAAAATTTGCGTGAAAGTGAACTCTAAAGAAGAGCTACTAGACATATACAACAAAGCGGTTGAAAAAGGACTACCCTGCGCTATAATAGAGGACCAAGGACATACTGAGTTCAAAGAACCCACGCTAACATGTTGCGCTGTGGGGCCTGCAAAGGCGGAGTTAATAGATGAAATCACCGGTAAACTATCCTTGCTCTAACAAGTGCGAAACGTGTAACGGGACAAAGAAAGTTCTTGTGTATCCAGATGGGAGTACGTCAGCCTACATGCCTGCGCTCGCTATGGACTCACACCATAGTGGTGTTAGGGTAATGGAGTGTGAGGATTGTAAATAAACAGGATGTAGTTCAGATGGTAGAACGCCTGGCCTGGGACCAGGAGGCTCGCCGGTTCGACCCCGGCCATCCTGAATATATAAAATAACACTCAACAGGAAATCTATATGTCCAGAATAATAAACTGCGTGCGCTACGACAAAAGAGGTAGACGCCATTTCTCTACAAAAACCATAGATACTACAGCAGAGCAAGACATGCTTTGTGACAAAATGTGTGAGCTTACTCGTACTCATGAAGAATCGCTGACACTCGCTATAAGAAAAAAGCTTATTGAAAAGGGTCCCCTAAGAAAGTACGGGTATACAACACATCTCGATGACGGTGAGTTTCCTATAATAGGGGGGATTAAAAAAGGATACTACGCCTCAGAAAATGGGTTTACGGCTGAAAAGTTGAAGCTGTCTAAAATACGCTATAACGGTAACCTCATAACGATAGGAATAGCACCTCTTGTTGAAATAGCTAGTAATCCAGAGTTTGATTGGAAAAACATCAAAAAAACTTCATTCAACTCTATACTCAAAAAGATAGTAGAGTCCGATGTGTTCCTGAAATTGGAACAGAGAGCCTGGGACAATTTACAGGAAAAAATTCCAGGCGGGCATGTACGATGTTTCATCAGGACAGATGTGACAGCGTTGTCTGCGAACGATCCTGTAAAGAATCGGTTGGGATTTACTATATTTGAGAACATAGCCGTGGTTATAACAGAATAACATCCACATAAAAGGAGCCCCTCTATGAAAATCGTCCGTGCGATGAAGCAGATCAAGCGCCTGCAGGGTGAGGTAAAGGAACTGCAGAAGAGAGCGTCCCACTGCCTGAACACTATCGAGGGTAACGAGTTCTCCGAGAAGTTTGAAGACGTTATCAAGGAACTCGCAGAAAAAAAGACGCGGCTGGCTGTTCTCAAGAATGGCGTCATGGTCGCTAACATCCAGGGAGGAATGTTCAAAAAGATCCTGGAACTGGGAGAGCTCAAGAGTCATATTGATTTCATCAGAGAGCTCGAGCCTCAGGCAGGCGTCGCAGAAGCCCGGTATGGGGAGACGCCTCAGAAACGTATCTCTCAGTGGACCGTGGCTGATAAGAACAAAGCAGTGCAGCAGACTCAGCAAAGAATCAACGACCTCACAGATGAGCTCGATGATTTCAATGCGAAAACGGATATTGTACAATAGATATAGAGCATGGTTGTCCGCCCGAAACGCATCGAGATCCTGAGCCGGGAGAAATCTTGGTGAGGGATGGAGATCACGTTTCAAACTCATGGTATAAAGATATCGATACCTCTTTATGTCTTGGGTTTTCTAGTTCTAGGTCGTCTGTCACCTACGGCTCTTTTAGAGCTACGGTTTTTAGTTTTTGTGACGACCATGCTTTTTTATTTCTATGAGAACGAGAAAAGCATTCGAGATCAAATTCAAGGACGGTACATCTACCCTCCTTGAGCTGAGCAAGGCGACTGCTATCAAAGCAGATGTCGGGATGCTACATCTCGATCGCTTGAGGGACTCTACGTGGAGGTTGACGTTTAGTGATGACATCGCAGAGGATTTCAGTAAGATAGAATCGATAGGGATCATACGGGAAAGTTAACGAGGGGCAAAAACGTGTTCGAACAATCCCTAATAAATTTCGAAATTAAATCTGGAGAAAATATAGAAAAACTTTCTATATCAAAAAGCTACATATACGGATTCGTTGAAAAAGAAAAAGAGGGAATGTGTATCCTAACTAGTTTTGGCGTACATGTTCTAATAACACCTAAAGAGGATGTGGTAAAGCAAATCGATAGATACAATGAGTTTGTAGACGAGACAATCCAAAAGGATTCGTCTGAAAAAGCTAAACTTATTGTTGGAGAAATGAAGAAACTTCTGAACGAGTCAGAAAGAGACCGGTTATTTGGAGATAATCTGTAGATATCGGAGCGTGGCCCAGTCTGGTTAAGGCACCACTTCGGGGAGGTGGGGATCGCGGATTCGAATTCCGCCGCTCCGACCAATTTAGAATAGAGGTTGGTATGATACTATCAGATGCGATAATCGTCGGTATAGATGATGTCCGAATCCTTTGCGAGGCACTTGAGAGGATGGTGAATAACACTAAACTGAGAAAGCTACTATCGACAGAGCAGCTCGAATCCTATAGAAAGCTATCCGAAATAGTAATTGCTGTGGACGAAAGAAAAAGAGCTGTAGAAACTATGCAGGATGACATCCGTGAGATAAAAAGAATCATTGATTCTCATCAGTTATAATAAGGCTATTACATGGACCTTCAAGAAGCCACTATTACGATGGCCTTTTTGATGAAAAAGGAATCGGACTTCTATGAGCAGCACGCTACACCCGATCAAAAGCTCACTCGTGAAGACCTCAAGGAATTTGAATGGCTGAAAGCGAATACCCGTGAGTTTGGCAATAGATTAGCCGCTAACCCGTATTTTTTCGACGTAATGGAATCCTGGACCGTGGTAATAATGGGCTCTGAGGGCGTTGGTCCAGATAGCATGCAGGAAACTTTGAAAACAGACGATGTAGACGATCTAGTGGACCGAGCGAGCTCCCTGGCAGCCTCCGTAAAAAAGCATCTCAGAGACAATGGCTATGTAATATGTGACATGGGGGCCGGAGAGGATGGGTGGGACGTTGGAGTACGATGTACCGATAAGCAGTCTCGCAATCTATGCACAGAGCTACTACAGAGGTACACGCAGGCTATAGAGCTGGGACTACTGGCAGTATCGCGTAGATTCGCGGGGCACATGCTACCAGGACTCTTGAACTGGGAAGATGCAAAGCGCATACTGTTGATGTACGGTGATGATTTACCGAGCATGGAATAACGAGTGATATCAGATAGAAACTTAATACCTGAGTTCTTAAACGATAAGGGCCTCACCGGATATGGTGCAGAGGTAGGTGTTTTTAGGGCAGAGTTCTCAATTAACCTACTCAGTAGGTGGAATGGTAAAAAGTTATATTTGATAGACGCCTGGCGATACATTCCATCTACCAAGCGGGACACCAGCAATGTAGATCATAATGGTCATTTAAACAATATGGCGCGTACGTTCATGGAAGTGTATCCGTATGATACCAAAGCATGCTTAATACGTGAGCTATCTACAGAGGCCGCCAAATTATTTAATGATAGTTTCTTTGATTTCGTATACCTAGATGCTGCACATGACTACCAATCTGTGCTAGCAGATCTAGAGGCGTGGACCCCAAAAGTTAAAAGAGACGGATATGTTTTTGGGCATGACTATTTGAACTTAACCTACGAGCAGAGCGGTTATGCTGATTTCGAAGTAAAAAAAGCCGCTGATGATTATGCTAAAATGCATGGCTATGATATTAATGTTATAGAAGATCCGTTTCCTACTTTCTACTTTTTGAAATGAATTTTTCGGGATGTAGCTCAGTCTGGTTTAGAGCACCGCGCCCGGGACGCGGGGGTCGCTGGTTCAACTCCAGTCATCCCGACCACACTCAAATAGAAATACTATATGTCTAGACTACCTATCCAAAAGAACCCTCCCACCATCTACGTGGTAACCACTCTACGTTTTGGTTTCAAATACCTAAACGACAAACGCTCCCCGGATGGTAAGTATCATTCGTTTGGTAAAAGGACCTCCAAATCCCAGAGAAAGTATTTCACCATCATCGATGAAAGAACCTGGGGATGGTACTCCACACTCGCTAAAGCAAAAGAATCCGTCGAGCACAACTATGGTGACATGTACGAGGGTGACTATAGCCATGCTGTAATAGAAAAAACTCCAGAGGGTATCCTATGTGGCGGGCACATGCCCAAGGAGTGGTGGTATCAGTGGCGAGGCACCTGGGAAAAGGGAAAATACGTACCCTGGAAAAAACCCAAAGAATACGACAATGTGATATCATTCATGGGTAGAATCCGACAGATAAAAGCGCACTGGGGAATAGCCGACGAAAGGCATAAAACGTAGATAAGCATCATATATCAAATAATATCATCAAAGGAGTTGGGCATGGATAAGTTAGAAGTCGGCACGATTGTCACTACGCACACTGGTGGAGGAATGGTAGGGGAAGTCATAGGCGTCGCCACAGAGTCCGTACTGTCAGGTAACTCCTACATAATCAAAATACTCGATAAAGGTTCTCTTGAGACGGATGATGATAAGAAAAACAGAGGCGACGGCCCTAGCTGGGAGGAATATCCCTATGGATATACAGTCCTATCAGAAAAAGTGCTATCAATAACAACTAAAACTCTCATAGAAACTCTAAGATCATTAGGCAGGATACCTCAGTACTCAATGGGCAAAGAAGTCCAAGAGCAGCAAGAAATGAGGGCTGCTGTAAAGAACTTTAAGATAAATGAGACTCATCTTAGTAAATTCCTTGAAAAGTCCGCGAGAGAATACATGAAGGCTCAAGGTAAAAAATGTGTTATACTGGGGGTCTACCCTTTAGATTTTATCGTGCGTGTAAAAGGCCTCGGATATGGCGGAGCCATACACATAAGGATACCCGTGGCGGATTTTTTTGAGGGCAAGTCTAAACAGGTTCAAATGGCTGCCGAGATGAAAAAGATCCTGAAAGGGATGAAACCCAAAGTGGTAAAGATAGAGAAAAAAGAAATTTCCAACGCTAGCAAGATTTTTATTACTAGAGAGACACCTGAATCTACGGATCTGAAACCTGTTACTCTGGAGCCCCCTATTAAATCGAGTAAGAAAGTCAAAAGAGCACGCAAAAAGTAAACATAGTGAGAGTCACAAAGGAACAACTCATCGCCGCTGTAAATAAATCATCCCGTAGACCACGCTTAGGTCCATCCGCGTAGGCACTCTGTAAAAATGCCTACGCGGATTCGATCCTGCCAGGTGCGCTTTCCTCATCGCCACATACTCTATTATTGCCCCTATTTTAGATATATCTGTCTCACGATAGTATATTATCATTTAACCCAAGGGGATCACTATGCTCGTAAAAATCCTCGAGATACTATTAGGCATAGTAGTGGTATGGTTCGGGATAGGGCTCGTAGACCTGGTGCGTAGGCTCCTCTATCGTCCTAACATGTCAAAAATTCAGTATTTCAAGGATAAAGACGGCAAAATAGTCATATACCACGGCGTGAACGTCTGCAATTACTCCAAACGCTCCCCAGACCTCATGCCCTGGCATACACACGAAGACTACGATAAACTGAAAAAATGGGGTATCAATCTCGTACGGTTCGTGGTAGCCTGGGAAGGTATAGAACCTCGAAAAAGGGAATACGATTACACATATCTAGCTAAAATGTGCAGTCATATCAAATATCTAGGATCAATAGGTATAGATGTCATAATCGACCTCCACCAGGACGCGTACGCTCGAAAATACGCCGGTAATGGTTTTCCAGCGTGGGCGTGCATGGACGAAGGCGCTCCTTTTAAAGAGCAACGACCTTGGTACATGAATTATCTACAGCCTGCTACCATAATGGCTTTTAGGAATTTCTGGAAAAGTAATGACCTACAATACGCGTACATGCTCATGCTCAGAACAGTGTACAGACAGATAAAAGATCTGGATAACGTAATCGGCATAGACATCATAAACGAGCCTTTCCCGGCTCTCCCGTGGATCCGCAGATTCGAGAGGAAATACCTCACTGAATTCTATGGAAAAGCCGCGGCTGCCCTGTTAGCTGAAAGCTGTAAGAAAACATTGTTTTTCGAGCCCTGGATGTATACCAGCACTGGCATGCCTACGTATCTGAGATTCAAGTACGCTACAGTAAAAAAGGGCTACATGCCCCATTATTATGCTCCTCTCGCAGAGCGTCACGGAGTCTACAAGGACATCGATACCGCCCTGCTGAAATGGGCCCTGCGTATAAAAGCAAAAGAAGCCCAGGTATTCGGCACCCCCCTGCTATTTGGAGAGTGGGGGATTTCAGATACCTGTATGAGATACCTCGACTATATGAGGGACTTTATAGGGCTCTGTGAGTCATACGGGGCGAGCTGGGTGTGGTGGGCATATGACATGGAGCGAGACAGCGACCACGGTCTACTGGACAACAACAAGGCAGGAAAGAGCTATTTTAAAGAGCTGTGCCACGTGTATCCCCAAAGGATCGCTGGCAGCAGTCCAAAATACTCACACACAGATAAAATGTTCTGTCTGGAGTATGACAACACAGATATCCCTGGATATACTGTGATTTTCATACCAGAGGGTCTGACATACACGGTAGAGTCAAATCAGACCTATGAGCCCTATGGTAACACGCTCATAGTCCGAAACAACCAGGAAAAAGTCACCAAGGTAGCACTACACTACAACAAATAATCATGGCTATTTACGTCACAGGGGATACTCACGGTAGATTTGAGAGGTTCAGCAATAAAAGCTGGCCTGGTGTCCGGTCATTCACTGAGGATGATGTGGTCATCGTAGCAGGTGATTTTGGGCTCCTGTGGTCTAATGTGCCTGATCAGGAAGAACTGTATTGGAGAAAATGGCTCACCAGTAAGCCATGGACTCTCCTGTTTGTGTGCGGTAACCACGAGAACCACCCGCGACTGAGAGCCCTCCCCACAGTACCTATGTATGGTGGTACTGTAGGAGTAGTAGAAAAGAACATTTTTTATTTGAGGCGTGGGGAAGTCTACACTATCCAGGACAGGAAGATATTCACTTTTGGTGGTGCTGCCAGCATAGATAAGGCTATTAGGACTGAGGGCATCAGCTGGTGGCCTGAAGAAATCCCGTCATACGCTGAGATGGACTATGGGCTGAGTAACCTGGAAAAGCATCAGTACGCAGTGGAATACATCATAGCTCATACGGGTCCCCAGGACATCTGTGAGACGCTATTAAAGCAATACGGGTCATTTGGTGATGTCCCTGATCCTACTCGTGTGTATCTTCAACACGTATGCAGCACTACTGTCTTTGATCAATTTTATTGTGGGCACTGGCATGAAGAATATGAAAATGGTAAATATCATTTTCTTTATGAAAGAATCGTGCGCTTACCATGATAGATAGCATACGCATACTCCCTAGATACAGTGTAGAAAAGCTCATTAGTACAGAAGCTACCTGGGGACTACGACATCCCTGGATACTAATTTCTATTTATAGCGACACTACAGGGCCGTTTATTGTAGGTGAGCCTGATATAGAGAAACTCAAAATTAAAGGCTGTATAGATGTGAAAGCTTTTGAGTTCCATGACATCACTCAGAAAAAATTTAAAGCCTTGAAAAAATCGTACCCCAAAGCTAAAAAACAACTCAAGTTGTTTACCGAGAGTCAGGCAAAAGATATGCTTGAGTACATAGATAAATATAAAAACGACGATCGAGATACAATGCTGGTGATACACTGTGAGGCGGGAGTGAGTCGATCAGGTGCTGTAGGTCTTTTCGCATGTGGATATCTAGGAATAGATATCGTCCGTTTTAGAGCACTACATCCTACTATAAATCCCAATCCTTACGTTTACGATACTCTATGCTCGATGTCTAAGATAAAGTTTGTACACCCACCCGCTGCCCTTTAATAGTCTACTAATTTTATTTAAATGATTATGGCATCACTAAAATTCGAGGGTCATTCGGGATACGGCGATACGGGGATAGAGGAATTCTCCTTTATCTATAATGGGGATCGTTTCAAGATCCTCCCCAAGTACGGCGTACCAGGGAGCCTTGATAAACTAGAAAAGTTCATGGCATTCGTTCAGTACATAGCTCCTAAGATGCCTGATAAAAATCCTTGGCGATATCGAGTCAATCCAGAGCAAAAATTCACCAGAGTTTTTGACATCTACAAGAACGGCAAAAAGCTAGAGGATGACACAGAGACCTCTGTAGAACCCCAGGAGCTATCTAAAACTCCTATTCCTGCTACGGCACCCGCTACTCCGAGGCCAGAGGCCGAGCAGATGGAAATGCCCCTGATGGCGTCTCTGGACAGGATCAGCGATCGGCTCGAGAATATGGGACACGTCAAAGAAGCCTACGCACTGGATGTCATAGCGAACACGCTCGACAGGTGGCTGAGTTCTCAGTCGACTCAGTTTTTCGATGAGGTGACTAATTTGGGGGCTCAGAGCTGTTGACGTAAAGTCATGCAATATTATACAAACGTATACGGTATAAACAATTAATCGCTCTTGAAAAATGATATACAATAGAGCTATAAACATATCTTTTGATAAAAAAGATCAATATATTTTAGACGGACAGTCTAAAATATGTAATTGGCTCTATAATCAGCTACTAGACCTCAGCATAAAAGACTACAAAGAAAATAATAATGACAATAAATATTTGACCGGGAGAAACCTAAGAGATCAAGTACCTAAGTTTA
>Ga0315285_10007007_pt1 | contig 11600 bp, 7 predicted proteins | sample YL17G09_36_MG_FD_203698 | JGI IMG/M metagenome (GOLD analysis project Ga0315285, IMG submission 203698) | Sediment microbial communities from Yellowstone Lake, YNP, Wyoming, USA - YL17G09_36 | ecosystem: Environmental > Aquatic > Freshwater > Lake > Sediment | place: USA: Wyoming | collected... | reverse complement strand
ACCTGCGCGCCTGGTTCGTGGACCCCGATACGCTGATGAACCCGCACCTGGAATACGCGCAGGCCATCCAGGGGCGGGCCACCGGGCGCGGCGTCGGCATCATCGACACGCTGCACCTGGTCGAAGTTGCCCGCGCCATCGGCTTCATCGAGGAAGCCGGGGCGCTGACGCCCAGCCTCCGCGCCGGCGTCCGTGACTGGTTCGCCCGCTACCTGAAGTGGATGACCACCCACAAATACGGGCAGGACGAGCGCGATGCCAAGAACAACCACGGCACCTGCTGGGTGGCGCAGGCGGCCGAATTCGCGCGCTACACCGGCAGCGCCGAGCTGACTGCCTTCTGCCGCGACCGCTACAAAACCGTATTACTCCCCGGCCAAATGGCCGCCGACGGCAGCTTCCCGTTGGAGCTGAAACGCACTAAGCCTTACGGCTATTCGCTCTTCAACCTGGATGCCATGGCCGCCGTCTGCCAGGTCCTTTCTACCTCCGAAGACAACCTCTGGACGTTCCAGTTGCCCGATGGGCGCGGCATGAGGAAGGCGATGGAGTTCATGGTCCCGTTCGTCGCCGACAAGAAGAAGTGGGCGTACCCGCCCGATGTCATGTATTTTGACCAGTGGCCGGTGCGGCATCCCAGCCTGCTCTTCGCGGGCCTGGCGCTGGACGAGCCCGCCTACATCGATCTGTGGAAGACGTTGAACCCCGACCCCACGGTGGAAGAAGTGATTCGCAACTATCCCCTCCGCCAGCCGCTGCTGTGGGTGCGCTCGTGACCGCAGTTAGCCGCAGATTACACCGATGAAACAGGGGACGCAGATAAACGCAGATAAACGCAGATCCACGCAGATCTGCCCCCCGTTGTACCGCTGGCGTCCGATGGGCGGCGCTACGGCCGCTCGATCTGCGCGCATCTGCGTGTCTCTGCGTCCCATCTTCACGTTGCCTTTTGTTGTATCTCGCGGAATTCCACGGCCAGGCGATCGCCGGCCGCCAGGCCCACTGGCCGGGCGAATCGGGCGCACAGATAACCATCCCGTTTCTCCAGGCCGGCGGGCACGGCCTGGTTGCCGACCCGCGCGGCGACCGAGTAGCGTGCCTGGGGCGCCGGCGGGCGCAGGCGGAACTCGGCCAGCTCCAGCCGCCCGTGGCGCAACTCCAGCGAGGCCGCCAGCCGGCCGTCCGCCGCGGCGGACTTCTGCGTGAACAGGCCCCAGCCCGACCCGGCCGTGAAGAACGAGCGAAACGCCTCCTTGCGAATCAGGGGGCCGAAGGCAATCCACTTTCCCGGCGCCGAGTAGCGGAAGCCGGTGAGGGCCGGCAGAAGCGACCAACTGGCCATGGCCCGGGCGTAGTGCGAGCCGCACTCGATCTCGTTCCAGGGATTGCGCCGGAAGCCGTCGTAGCGGTCGCGGACGCCCTTGACCACGGCCAGCCCCTCTTCCACCATCCCCTCGTAAATCAGGTGCGCCGCCACCTGGTACTCGATGCCCGTCCAGGCTTCGTCGCAGTAGACGAAGGGCAGCGCCGGGCGCTTGCCCTTCGGCCAACTGCACAACAGCAGCGCCTTCTCGTCGTTCAGGGCGTAGATGCGCTGCGGATTGCCGAAGTCCTGAAATCCGGCCGTGAAGTTATGGCGGTAGATGGAGAGGAGGGCGCGGCGGATATGGGCCGCCGGCAGCACCTTCTCCAGCCCCACGACCTCGGCGAACCACTGCCCCAGCAACTGGTCCGAGAGGCAGCCTTCGCCGAACTGGTACTTGGGATGGGCCTGGGCATCGTATTTCTGCACGTAGTAGTCGCCGTTCCACAGCTCGCGGTCCAGCTTCTCGGCGCCCGACTGCGCGATGCGGGAATAGGTTTCGGCGGCTTCGGTGTCGCCCAGCGCGCGCGCCATGCGCTCGGCGGCGCGCAGCCCGGCCAGGTAGAGCGTGCCCATCATGGCATTGGGCCCGTAGAACTCGATGTCATAGGTGTTGTGCTGCTCGCCTTCCATCACGCCGTCGCGGTCGGCGTCCCACTGCTTCCAGGCGTACTCGACAGCGCGCTTGATGTTCGGCCACAGCCCGCGCAGCCACTCGGTGTCGCCCGACATCTGCCATTCGCGGTAGGCCTTCAGCACGCAGCCGAACTGGCCGTCGGCCGCGGGGAGGTGCTTCCAGAGTGTCTGGCCCAGCGGGATCAGGGTGCGGAAGGCCATGCTGCCGTCCTCGAGCAGGTTGTGGCCGAAGTCGGTGTCGCGCATGCTCCGCTCCAGTTCCGGGAACAGAAACGCCAGCGCCTGGGCGTAGTTCCAGACATGGGTGCAGTTCATCGGGCAGCAGCCGGAATCGTCGTTGCAGCCCTCGAAGGCGAAGAAGCGGCGGCCTTCGGCCAGCATGCAGGTGTTGGTGCGGATGATGGAGGCCTGGCTGGAGGCGGCATCCAGCACCGTGGCGGGCAGCGTCGTCTCCGACCAGGCGCGCTGGAAGGCGCGTGTCTCGCGCTCCAGCCGGGGCAGCTCAAGGCGCGCGTGCTCGGCCACCGCCCAGGCGTCGGCAAAGCGCTCGGAGTAGTGGTTGCGGAAGCGCTTTCCGCGGTACTCGGGCTCGCGGTTCCAGTAGTTCTCGCGCACCGGGAAGTGCCAGGCCAGCAGGAAGGTGACGGCGCGGGTTTCGCCCGGCTGCAGGCGCAGGCGCGGGGCCAGCGTGGCAATATCGGTGGTGTTGTCGGGGGAGGGTCGCGCCGCCAAGGGATTCGCAAACCGCCCGGTCCGCGAGAACTCGTCCCACCACTGGTGGTAGTCGTCCCACCACCGCCCTTCGGCCCAGCGCGGCAGGTGGTCGGCCTCGGCTGTGTCGGCGACCAGCGCCATGGTGCCGAACCGCGGTGAATCAGCCAGGTGCTTGCCGCTCGAGAACTTCAGCGCCGAATAGCCGTCGCCGCGCGCGACTTCGCAGATGTTCTGCCCAAAACCCGGGAAGTTCTTTCCGCCGAGCTTGGCAACCCCGTCGTAGCCGATGGGGTTGAGCAGCGAAAAGGCTATGGCCGCATCCACGGGCTGGCGGGCGAGTGAATGGAGTTCATAGCGCAGCACGGCGCAGGGCAGCGCCGAATCGTCCACTTCCAGCGGCACGAATGGCGTGAACGCTTCCAGTTGGATCCGGACCGGGAGCTTGCTGTCGGCGAATTCGATGCGCGCCAGCGGATAGCAGCCGAAGAAGCGGGCCGACTCCAGGTGGGGCAGACCCTCGCCGCCGATGCGGCTATAGCCGTGCGCGCCGGTAAACGGCGCCGCGGGCGGCGTCTCCAGGACCCGGGCCTGCGCCTCTCCGCCCGCCGCCCGGCACCACAGGGCCACAAACGAGAAGGGCAGCTTCCCGCCCTTGTTCGGCCGGTTGAAGATTTCCCAGTCGCGCAACTGGCCGCGCCCACCCAGCGACACCGTGCCCGTGCCGATGCCGCCCAGCGGGAACGCGATTTCGTTCAGGTAACGGCCTTCGAAGACGCGCGTCGCGCCCCCGGCAACCAGTTCCTCGCGGCTGAAGGGAATCTTGTTGCCGGCCGGCGAACTGAAGCTGACCGAGGGTTTGACGGGTTCGGCGGGCATTGCCGGCCCGATTGAAACCAAACCGCTGCCCGCCGCTGCCGCCGCCGATTCAAGGAACCGCCGGCGATTGACGTTTTCAGAATCATTGTCGGCTGCCATTTGTGCCTCCTGCCTGCATGCGCATTATACGGCCAGAAGCAGCCGGGAGGCACAATCATGCTCATTCACTCGGCTCCTTCAGCCAACCTCAGAGCCGGCTCCGTGACTTCTCATGGCTTTCGCACGACTCGGCGTCTGCCAGTCATGGCCAGGAGTGCCGTGCCTCGGCTCCAGCCAATAGCGGGCTAAGTACGGCCTTTTGTTTTGCACGCTCCAACCTGTACCACTTTGGTAACGGGACGGCACTGTCGGCATCCCGAAAACCGCTTGCATTTCTTCGCAAATCTGCCACAATGTTGGCGTTTCCCCCGTGGCACTTTTGTTTGCGCCGAACGAGCCAGGACTAAACCGTGGACAATATGCAGGATGGGTGCGCTGGCGCTGATCCTCCTCCTTCGCTCTGCCGTGGCTGCAGACGTCTGCTCGGCACGTCACCGCCAGGTGTGAAACTGCGCGAGAAAATCGCCAAGGCAAGTGCCGCGACGTGTCCCGTGCTGATCGTCGGTGAAACGGGCGTTGGCAAAGAGCTGGTCGCCCGTGCAATCCACGATTGCAGCGCACGCCGTGATAGACCATTTGTCCCGATTGATTGCGCGGCGCTGGTGCCTTCCCTGATCGAGAGCGAATTGTTCGGCCATGTGAGAGGCGCTTTCAGCGGGGCGGAACTCACGAGGCACGGGTTGCTTGAGACGGCCGATGGTGGAACGGTGTTTTTCGACGAAATTGGGGAGCTCGCGCCTGGGCACCAGGCAAAACTGCTTCGCACACTTCAGGAACGCGAAGTACGCCCCGTCGGCAGCACGCGCCGCATTCGTCTCTGCGCCCGCATCATAGCGGCAACCAATCAGAACTTGGAAGAGGGAGTTCGTCTTGGCAGCTTTCGTAAAGACCTTTATTACCGACTGAACGTGTTCAGGATCGCCGTACCCACGCTGCTTGAGCGGCGCGGTGATATCCCGCTGCTTGTCGCCTATTTTCTGCAAATGACAGGTAAGGGTCCAGCTCCCGCATTTTCGGACGACGCTATGGCTTGCCTGCTTGCCTACGGCTGGCCGGGCAATGTGAGGGAACTGGAGGGTGTCGTTCAAGGTGCTGCCGCACAGGCCTCCGGTCCCGTTCTGGAAATCGGGGACCTCCCTGTGCGGATAGCGAGGTCGCGGGAAGCGCTGCCTGTGGAGCAAGCCGTTAAGGAACTGCGTGAGTGCCTCACGCTTCAAGAATTAGAGCGTCGGGCAATTGAGCGTGCTGTGGAAAAGACAGGGGGGAACGTAGTGCGGGCGGCGAAGCTGCTCGGCATCGGCAAAACCACGCTGTACCGCAAGCTCAAGGACGTCAGAGCCACGTAAGCGGATAGCAGCCGCAGACGCACTCCGCTCTGATATACACGACGAGTATTCACTCCGCAGGCCCGCCCGATCCGCCAGCCCCAGTAATCCCAACCTTCAACCATTGTCCTCAGGGTGTACCAAAGTTAGAATCGCCTAACTTATCACCCCTCCACAATGGACCTAATCGTGCCAAGCCAAGCTGGCGATATTGAATGTGGAGGCAGCGTAGGTCAGCCGAAGACGCCCAGGAGCCAGGGGTCGCAATTCTTGGTGCCAACGACGGACTTCCCGTTCTGGGTTTGGCAAGTGTGGCCGAAATCGCGTTTCCACTGCCAGGTTCAAGAAGCGCCTTCGGAAAGAGAGCGCACGCGGAGCCTCCCGACTGCATAGTGCTCGATCTGGATGTGACCGACCTTCCGCTGCACGGTCGTCAGGAAGGGCGATTCTTTCACGGCTATTACGACAGCTACTGCTACCTGCACCGCGCGAGCCCACTGCACAAGGCCACGCGGCGCTCCATAGATGCGACAATCCGTTCAACTGCTCTCCCGCGGCTCTTTCCCGGGGCAGCCGGGCCATGTCGCGGCGCGAAACCGGTCGCTCTCGCCGCCTGTGAGAAATCCGGGGTACAGATCCCGCAGTCCCGTTGTCTCGTTGTGAAGCATGTTCTCAGTATTGAACACATTCCTCTGACGGGATCCTTGCTAACTCGTTGAAAGCGACCGGGCAGTTGTTGGCGCAGGCCTTGCCTTTAGCGAACGCGGAGGTTAAGGCCGTGAAACGACTTCTTCTGTTATTGGCGTTCGCGATGTTTGCCATGTCTGTGCCAGCATGGAGGCTTCAGGCAGAGATCCGAGTTTGGGCAGAAACTTCAATGGTGAAGGTGCGGCCGGCGGATCAGCCGAAGCAGCCGCCCTCGCAAATCTCCATTTCGGCAGCACGTAACGAATACGAGCCATTTCAGGTCGTCGTGCGCAGCCCGGGCGGCGCGCTCCGGGGCGTTGATGTGGACTTGAGTGACTTCCATGGCGGCAGAGGCGCAAAGATTTCGTGTGAAAACAACTGCACCATCTACCGGGAGCTGTACATCCGCGTTACGACCCCCTCCGGCCCATATGGATCAATCGGCGAATGGCCGGACGCGTTGATCCCCAAGATCGACCGCTATGCGGGCGAGCGCCGAAACGCGTTTCCCTTTGACGTCCCCCAAGACCGTAATCAGCCGATCTGGGTCGAGGTGTACGTCCCAGCCGATGCGCAGCCAGGGGAATATACAGCGTCTCTGAAAATTCAGGCGCAGGCTGAGCAGACAGTTCATATTCCAGTTCAGCTTACCGTTCGGTCCTTTGTCCTGCCGCCAACCTCGTCAATCAAGAACACCTTTCTGGTATGGGGTGGAGGATTGCCAGTTGTCCACGGAAGGCAGTTCTCAGGCGAGGCCCTCGACGAACTCGTTAGGCTTTACAGCAAAGCTTTGCTGCTGCACCGACTGAGCAACGGCTGGCTCCTCGGCGGCCTAGATTGGCAGCCGACGGAGCTGGTTCGCGCGAGCACCGATGACTTGCGGAAGCTGCATGCCGTCCTCAGCCCGTTCTTCGATGGTTCGATTACACCGAGCGGTGGCAAGGTCACCGCGGTCGTCCCGCCGACCGAGATCTGTCTCGGTGGCATATACGCGACGGAGTTCCCGGGATTCCCTGACACGAATCACAGCGGAGCTTTCTGTCGGCCGGACGTGATCAACTTCGTGCGCTCTGCTGGATGGGTCGAGCGCCTTTTGTTCTATCTTCGTGACGAGCCGAACTTAGCGAATCCTGCGATCCTTCAGCAAGTTCGATCCGATGCGGACGCAATCCATCAGCGGGATCGCGATCTTCGCACCTTGGTCACCCATAGCTTCACGCCCCTCCTCCAACAGTATACAGACGCATGGATTGTTCCGCTCGCAGAGCTGGATCTAGCCGTTAAAGACGGTTCGTATTGGTCGACCTACGTACCGGAAAGGAATCGCGGCAAACAGGTTTGGACATACAATTGCTGCCAGCAGCATGGTTGCGGGACGAATCCTGCCATCACGAGCCTGCCGGATTGGCCTACGTACATGATCGACATGCAGGGAGTCAAGAACCGGGTTCAGGACTGGGTGAACTGGGTCCTAGGGGTTGATGGAGAGCTATACTGGGGCGTCAACGGGTCCTACTACTGGTCCGGCACAGATCCCTTCCTTAGCCAACTGGTCGCTGGGGGAAACGGGGATGGATCTTTCTTCTATCCGGGCACGCCCGCGAGGATAGGCGGAAAGACGCATATTCCGATCGAGTCTATCCGGCTGAAGATCAAGCGCGAGGGTTTGGAAGATTACGAATATCTTGCCATGCTAGCGGGGCTCGGTGGTAAAGCTTTCGCCGATGCTACTGCAACCAGAGTCGCACGATCGGCCGCGGAGTGGGACCACGACCCGGCTAACCTGTATAACGCTCGAAACACAATGGCAAACCAGATCGAGAGCTTGCTGCAGTGGAGCCAGTTCCGGCGCCCGGCCAGATGATCGCCTGCAATCAACTGGAAAGGAAGCCGGGTGGAGAGTGCAGAAGGATCTGGTCCCTTGGGGGATCGTGACAAGCCGGTTCATCTTTTCGAAAAACATCCGACCGCGTCCCAGCGGCTTGCGATGAGGCCTGCCAGGAATCCCTTCTCTTGCAGGGAGGTGCAGATGCGCGGCGCGATTCCCTTTATGAAGGCGGCCGTATGGTGGTACTGATCGACATACAGATTCCCCCACCGCTCTTCCTGGATGTCGGCCAGCCACAGGAAGTTGTTGCCCTGTCCCAGTTGCGGGCTGGAGCGGGCCATCCTCGGGTACCCAGACCGGGATGCCGCTCCCCATTTCAGCGGCTCGACGCCCAGGTCGCGCAGCAGATGATAGCGCCCGTAATCCTAGCGATAGGTCGGCACGGCTGCCAGACGAACACCGCCCGGACATGAAACATGGCGGCGGATAGCTGCTCAATCAGGATATTGTTCGTCAACCAGCAAGCCGCGCGCTGGGTGCCCGGTTAGCCCGGTAGCGATCACGGCCAGCAGGAAGGGCGAGTCCTTAGCCTTGCTCGGACGCCGGCTTCTCCCCTGGCCGTAATGCCGTTCAATTGTCAGAGACTGCATCCGAAACTGCGGGCAAGCAGGCAATCCAGCGAGGCACGCAATCAAGCGCAAGGCGGGCCACCCGGCGCGCGCTCCCTTTCAGTGCAATCATCGTTCAGACTTGCTGGGCTTTTCGGACGGAGGCAGACGAGCGAAGGGCAACGACTCGGCTGAACAGACGGACGGCCACGCGGCAGACGGTGCGCATGGCGTAGAAGAGCCGGACGGGCACCCCTTTCACCAGCCAGACCTTTCTCGAAAACCGAATCATAGCGCCCCACGACCGGTAAGTTTCGGCCTGCAGTTGAATCGTCGGGTCGGTGGATGGATCCACCAGCCGGTGGAAAAATATCCCAACCCTTCCCATGTGCTCCTCACAGAACAGCGCGCCCCGGTCGATGAGCTCCTGCGGTCCCACTCGTTGACGATTCCGCCACTCCGCCCGTGGCACCTGCTCGTGCCGGAACAGCTTGCCGGCGGTTCCGAGGCAGTGACGGCAGGCGAGCAGCGGCGACGGGTTCGCTAGGTAGGCGGATAGCCGTTCGAAGAGCGTGTCCGGATTGTCCAGCTTTACGCCGTCCGCCTCGGCCTTCCATACCGGAGGCTTTCCTGCGCGAGCCGGAATGGCGTGCGCTTGCGCGCACCTATAGAAATAGCCATGGTGGACCGCGCAGCATCCCACCGCATACGACATTCTACACGTGTTGTAAATTCGCTGGACGAGCTTTGTGTCCTCGAACGGCAGCTCTGAGTAGGACTCCCGGAAAACCTGTATACGCTTGACCGCCACTTCCAGTTTTCTGGACGCAGAAGCTCGCCGCAGCCTTTCCAGGTCGGACTGCCTCGCCTCCCGGCCCGGATAGACGTATATCTCGACGCGATCGAGGGTGTCCCACAACTGGCCGGGCGCGCGGTTGAGCAGGAGCCCGTTGGTCAGGAGTACGATCTTGTCGGCGATTCCCGAGGCGCGCACTACCCGCGCCACCTCCGAAAGCTGGGGATGAAGCAAGGGTTCGCCGCCGACCAGGCGGAAGAGGGACGCGTGCAAGCAGGTGGCGAGCACCGACAGATCTCGTTCAAGTTCCGAGACGTCCAGAATCTTGTTGGGGGCGACCGGAGACAGATGGGAGCACGCCCGGCAGGCCAAGTTGCACTGGTCGGCCACTTCCACTTCCAATGCGTCGGAAAAGATTCTGCGCTTCAGGATGCGAAAGCTCATACGCCACGGCAAGACTCGAGGCCAGTCTATCACCCGGAAAGCATTCGTTGCAACGGCCGGGGTCTCAGCACGTCGAAGTCGGTGCGGTTGCGGCTGGACACCGGGAGTCAATGGCGCTTCACACGGAAGGCCCCAATACCCAGGTCCTACAATGCTAGGGCGATGTCTTTGACGATGCACCGTCTAGCAGCCGAGAGACATGAACCGCCTCTGGCCTCTCCAGCTTTTGTGATACTTTTTTCGGGCCGCGCCGAGAATGGAACCGAATGTGGTAAACTCGTAGAGCGACGATGTCTGTGAGATGAGCAGCACCGACGGCGAACCCGGGCACGGGAATGAGTCTAGCAACTTCCAAAGATATGCCGCGAGCCTCCTTTGAATCTGGGCGGGAGCCGGAAATTACGCTGATCAGGATTGGATCCGGCGAGGCCTCGCTCGCCTGCCGGTTGCTGGAGTTGTGGCATTACCGCGAATTGCTCTGCTTTCTCGCCTGGCGGGACGTCAAGGTTCGGTACCGGCAGACACTGCTCGGCGTTGCCTGGGCGGTTCTGCAGCCCCTGCTGACGATGCTGCTGTTCACGCTTTTCTTTGGAAGACTTGCTCGAGTGCCCTCCGAAGGCGTCCCGTACGCGCTCTTCGCCTATGCGGGGTTGCTGCCGTGGACCTTTTTTGCGAACGCTGTTACGAACAGCGCCAACAGCGTGGTTGCCAATCCGGACCTGGTCACGAAGGTCTATGTTCCGCGCCTGCTCGTGCCTTTTGCGGCCATCCTCGCAAGCCTGGTGGATTTCGGCATTGGTTTCGCCCTGGCAATTGGCCTCATGGCTTACTATCGCGTCGCTCCGGGGGTTGCGCTCGCCGCGCTGCCCCTGCTTGTGATCCTGACTGCGATCTTTGCCGCCGCGGTGGGCACATGGATGGCGGCGCTGAACGTCAAGTACCGCGATGTGCGCTATGCCCTGCCGTTCGCCGTTCAGACCTGGCTGTTTGCTTCCCCGGTGATCTATCCTTCTACCTTGGTGCCGGCTCAATGGCGACCGCTGTTCATGCTCAATCCTCTCAGCGGGCTCATCGAAGGTTACCGGTCATGCCTCTTGGGGCGGCAGTTCGACTGGGCTGCCCTGAGCGCTTCAGTAGCGCTGACTCTTGTGGCTTTCCTGTTGGCGACGCGCTCTTTCCGGCGAATGGAAACCGGGTTCGCCGACGTTATCTGACCTCATGAAACCGGCGATTCGCTTGGAGAACATCAGCAAACGGTACCGCATTGGCGCAGGCGGGCCCTCCTACAGGACGCTGCGCGAATCGGTGATGGCGGGTCTGTCAGCGCCCTTCAAGAAGCTGAGCCGGCGGAACTGGGCGCAGAGCCCCGAAAGGTACATTTGGGCCCTCGATGACGTCAGTTTCGAGATAATGCCCGGTGAGGTGGCCGGTGTCATCGGGCGCAACGGAGCCGGGAAGACAACCCTGCTGAAGATCCTGGCGCGGATCACGAAACCTACTTCCGGCCAGGCGGAACTGCATGCCAGCATCGGCAGCCTGCTGGACGTGGGAATTGGGTTCCATTCGGAGCTCACCGGCCGCGAAAACATTTACCTGAACGGCGCCATCCTCGGGATGACCAAGCGCGAGGTGCGCAGCAACCTGGACCGGATCGTTGAGTTTGCAGGCATCGAAGAGTTCCTCGAGACCCCGATCAAGCACTATTCGAGCGGAATGCGCGTCCGGCTCGCTTTTGCGGTTGCCGCCCACCTCGATACGGATATCCTGCTGGCCGACGAAGTTCTGGCAGTAGGAGATGCCGCCTTCCAGGAGAAGTGCATCGACGAGATGGCGTCCATGGCTCGCCACGGTCGCACGGTATTGTTTGTGAGCCACAACATGGGTTCGATAGCCCACCTGTGCCCGAAGACAATCCTCCTGGAGAAAGGACGAGTGCAGAGCTTTGGCAAGACCCACGACGTGATTCGGGAATATCTTGGCCAACTCTCCGCACAAGCACCCGAGGCCCTCGTTGAACCGCCCGTTGTAGACAAAGGCATGGCCATTTCACGCATCGCCATCAACGATCATTCAGGTCGGCCGGGCGCAGAACTCGATTGGCGTTTCCCATTTTCCATAAAGGTGAAATTCAGGGTGACGAAACGCTTGCCGGCCCTATCGGTGGGAGTGACCCTGCTAAATCAAATGGGAATTCGGGTGATGTTCTCCTGGATCACATTTCAAA
>Ga0315285_10007006_pt1 | contig 11600 bp, 8 predicted proteins | sample YL17G09_36_MG_FD_203698 | JGI IMG/M metagenome (GOLD analysis project Ga0315285, IMG submission 203698) | Sediment microbial communities from Yellowstone Lake, YNP, Wyoming, USA - YL17G09_36 | ecosystem: Environmental > Aquatic > Freshwater > Lake > Sediment | place: USA: Wyoming | collected... | reverse complement strand
GGGTCCGCAGCCCTGCCGAAGCGAGGTCGGTGTTGAAGAAGGGGCGGCTTTGATTGGCCGTGCGGTTTGATTCGATGGGAGCGAACTTCATGCTGCGATTGCTTTCTTTTCGCCCGGTTCGAATTGCGGCTGTCGCGTTGTGCCTTGCGGCGGCGGTCCGTGGCGGATGGGCCCAGGCCACGGCGAACGGGCCGGCGGACAGGCTCCTCGCGCAGGGGGTGACTACACTGGTGTTTGCCGAGCGATCGCCCGGACGCGATCCGGCAGGGCACTATTACGCCAATTTCGGCTACTCGTGCTGCGATCCGAACGTGTGGCTTCACGGCGCTGACGGCGGGCGGCTCTGCAAGCTCGACCTGCGCAGCGGCAAGGTGACGGCTTTGCTGGACGACCCGGCCGGTGCGGTTCGCGATCCGCAGGTCCATTACGACGCCGGCAAGGTGCTGTTCTCTTATCGCAAAGGCCCCGGCCATCATTACAACCTCCACGAGATCGACATCGACGGTTCGCATCTGCGCCGACTGACCGATGGGCCTTGGGACGACGTCGAGCCGACCTACCTTCCCGACGGCGACATCATCTTCAGTTCCACGCGATGCAAGCGTTACATCGGCTGCTGGCTGGCCCCCAGCGCCACGCTGCACCGCTGCGACGCCAACGGCCTGAACATGCGGATGCTATCGTCGGGCTCTTTTACCGAGAACACGCCCGCGGTCCTGCCGGATGGGCGCGTGCTCTACACGCGATGGGAGTACGTCAACCGCGACCCCGTGAGCTTCCACCACCTCTGGACGATCAACCCGGACGGCACGGGGCAGATGGTGTACTTCGGCAACATGCACCTGGGCGGCGTGTTCATCGACGCCCGGCCGATAGCGGGCGCCGGCATGGTCGTATGCATCGACTCGCCGGGTCACGGCCAAAACGAGCATGCCGGATATGTCGCACTGCTGAACGCCGAGACCGGGCCGGATGACCAGCAGTCCATGAAGGCGATATCCCGCACGGGTGACTTCCGGGATCCATATCCGATCTCCGCCAACCTCTTCCTGGCCGCCCGGGGCAACCAGATTGTCGTCATGGACGAGCGGGGCAGGGCGGAGGTGCTGTATACGGGCAAGCTCATGGTCCACGAGCCGCAGCCCGTCAGGCGCCGCCCGCGGGAGGCGATCATCCCGCCCAAGACCGATCCCGCGCTGGCCACGGGCACGCTGGTCCTGGCCGACGTCTACACCGGGCGAGCCATGGCGGGCGTCGAGCGAGGCGCGGTCAAGAAGCTGCTCATCCTGGAAGACCTGCCCAAGCCGGTCAACTATCACGGCGGCGGGTCCCAGCCCATCGGGCACGGCGTGACGTCCACGCTAAAACGAATCCTCGGCACGGTGCCGGTCGAACCGGACGGATCGGCGTACTTCGAGGTGCCGGCCATGCGGAGCGTTTACTTCGCCCTGCTGGACAATCAGGATCGGTCGATAAAGCAGATGCGCAGCTTCGTCACAGTTCAGCCGGGCGAGACATTCGGCTGCGTCGGCTGTCACGAACAGCGGACGCAGACTACTCACCGGGCGCCGGCGGCGGGCCTTGCGGCGCTGCGCCGCCAGCCCAGCCGGATTCAGCCGATCGACGGCGTGCCGTCGGTCATGGAGTTTCCTCGTGACGTTCAGCCGGTTCTCGACCGCTACTGCGTCGGCTGCCACCGCCCCGGCCAGCGCGACGGCGGCGTGTCGCTGGTAGGCGACCGCGGGCCGGTCTATTCGATGAGCTATTACGAACTGCTGCTGCACTGGCAGGTCAAGGACACGCGCGGCGACCCGGCCGACGGAAGCGGGCGGCAGCCGGGCGGCGACCCGGCGTATCAGACGTACAGCTCGGCCTCGGCGCTGATGAGCAAGATCGACGGCAGTCACCACGCGGTGCTCCTGCCGCCACGGGAGCGGCAGTTGATCCGCCTGTGGATCGACAGCGGGGTCCAGTACCCGGGCACCTACGCGGCTCTGGGCACGGGGCAGGTCGGCGGATGCTGGGAGAATAACAGGCCGATCCGTGTCATGGCCGATGACTGGCCTTCGACGGCGGCGGCGGTCCAGGCCGTCCAGCGACGCTGCGGCCAATGCCACTCGGCGACGCAATTGCCGCAACACGTTACCGCACGCATCCCGCTGGATGAATGGGGCGACATGCTCGCGTGGACGCGCCCCCTCAGCCGCTACTCGCGACACCGCATCTACAACCTCACCCGCCCGGACGAGTCGCTGATCCTCATGACGCCGCTGGCAAAGCAGGCCGGCGGATACGCTGAAGCCTTGCCCGTCGGCGATGCGCCCCAGCCGGTCAAGGAAGACCGAACCCGACCGCCAGGGCCGGTCAAACACCAGATCGTGTTCCGCGATGCCAACGATCCGGACTACCAGCTTATCCTCACGCACGTGCGCGCCGCGGCCGCAAAGCTCGACGAGATCAAGCGGTTCGACATGCCCGGCTTCGTTCCAAACGAGCACTACGTGCGAGAAATGAAACGCTACGGGGTGCTGCCCGCCAGCCTGGACACAAACGCCAAGCCGATAGATGTCTACGCGACGGACGAGGACTATTGGCGTATGTTCTGGCACCAGCCGAGCCGGCCTTGACGGAATGATCGGCGGTTGGCGCCGATCTGCCGCCAGAGCCGGCAGTGAACAGGGGTTAGGCACGGTTGTACATATGATGTGCAATCAGGGCGACGATCTCCAGTTGGCGGGGCGGCAAATAGCATATGCAATGGCCTATTGAATATGGTGTTAGGTTATTATCGTGGATGCCGGAACCTTGTGGCCCGTCTTTTGCATTTAAGGTTGATGACGTGGAAAGTCTATACGCGCATCGGCTGCGAGTTTTTCGGGATGTATGAAAGACATGCCGGGTTAAGGAGCATTGGGAATGCAAATGCGAAGGCGAAGGCGAATGCAAATGGTAAAAGGCTTGGTAAGTATATCGTTCGCGGCGTTGCTGTTGGTTTCTCTGGCGGCCTGCCAGGAAAAGACGTCAAGTCCGGCCAAGAGTGGGGACGGCAATTCCCCGGCCGAGAAGTCTGCCGCTGCCTCGCCCGGCGGCGGGGCGGTGTCGATGGTGCTTTCGTCGCCCAAGGCTGGCACGACAGCCCTGGAAGCCGACAAGCTGGCCAAGGCTCAGTCGCTGCTCAACGGGGGCATCTCGTATCTTCTGAGCCAGCGTGAGGCCGGCGGCGGCTGGAGCTTCGGCGGCGGCAAGCTGGAGCCGGCCCTGACGGCCCTGGTGCTCAAGTGCCTGCTGGGCCATTCGGATTTCGACCGCAACAGTCCGGTGGTCAAGAAGGGCTTCGAGGTGCTGCTGAAGTACCGCCAGCCTGACGGGGCGATCTTCAATCCCAAGGAGGGCCAGCCGTCCTACACGACGGCCATCGCGATCATGGCCATGTCGGCGGCGAATGACCCGCAGCTCCATGGCGCCATTGACGGCGGCGTGAAGTACCTCAAGGGAATCCAGATCCAGCCCGGCCAGGAGTCGCCTGACGGCGCCATTGTCGCGGAGAACGACCCCAACGTCGGCGGCATGGGTTACGGCAGCAACAAGACGCCCAACCTGAGCGTGCTTCAGTTCGCCGTCGAGGCCTGGCGTGACGCGGGCGTCCCGGCCGACGATGAGGCGATGAAGCGCGCCGCGGGTTTCCTGACGCGGCTGCAGAACCGCAGCGAGTCGAATCCCACGGCCATCGGCAAGAAGGGGTCTGACGACGGCGGGTTCGTCTACGACACGATTTCCTCCAAGGCCGGCCTGGATGCCGGCGGCGGCATGCGGAGCTACGGCTCGATGACCTACGCGGGCTTCAAGAGCATGCTCTACGCCGGCGTTGCCAAGGACGACCCTCGCATCGTGGCCGCGTACGACTGGATCCGCCGCTACTGGCGGCTGGACAGCAATCCCAACATGCCAATGGCCCAGTCCAGGGAAGGGCTTTACTACTACTACATGGTCTTCGCCCGTGCCCTCCAGGCCCTCGGGCGCGACGAAATCCCGGACTTCAGGGACCAGTCGATCAAGCACAACTGGCGCGGGGAGCTGGTCGCCCAGCTCGCCAAGCTCGCCCAGCCCAACGGCTCATGGGCCAACGAGGCCGACCGATGGAACGAAGGCAGCCCCACGCTGGTAACCTGCTACGCCGTCATGGCACTGGAAGATGCGCTGAAGAAATAGCCGCCGCTTGGAAAAGAAGGTAATAGTGCATTGTCTCTTTGTTTATGAGCATTCTGACGGTGCATAAATCCGAAATTCGAAGCACGAAATCCGAAACAATTCCGAAGCACGAAATTCGAAACAACGCCCATCTGGGAAAATTGTCGTGATTGGGCAATCTATCGTCCCTGCCGCTGGCGTTTAGAACATTGGGATTTGGGATTTGTTTCGGATTTCGAGATTCGAGATTCGGATTTGAGTGCTTCGGAGAATTGATGTCGTTCGAGAGACACTACGCTAGAACCTAGGATCTTCCTTTCAGGTATCTGTCCATTGCCGCGGCCGCTCTCTTGCCGTCGCCCATGGCCAGGATCACGGTTGCGCCGCCGCGGACAATGTCGCCGCCGGCAAAGACGCCGGGGATGCTGGTCATCTGGCCGGCGTCGGCGACGATGTTGCCCCACTTGTCGAGCTTCAGTTCGGGGCAGGTCGCGCTCAGCAGGGGATTGGCCCGCGTGCCGATGGCCACGACCACGATGTTGGCCGGCAGATCGAACTCGCTGCCCGCCACCGGCACCGGGCGGCGCCGGCCCGAGGCGTCGAGCTCGCCCAGTTCCATTCGCTGGAGCCGCACGCCGCGGACCCACCCGGCCTCGTCGCCGAGAACCTCCAGCGGGGCTACGAGGAACATGAACTCCACGCCTTCCTGCTCGGCGTGGTGGATTTCCTCGACTCGTGCCGGCATCTCATCCCGGCCGCGGCGGTAGGCGATGATCGCGCGCCGCGAGCCCAGCCGCCTGGCCGTGCGGACGGCGTCCATCGCGGTGTTGCTGCCGCCGAAGACCACCGCCACGTCGCCCCGGGCGATCGGCGTGGCGCTCTCGGACTTGTACGCGGCCATGAGGTTCACCCGTGTGAGATACTCGTTGGATGAGTAGACGCCCTTGAGGTTCTCGCCCGGCACGTTGAGGAACATCGGCAGCCCGGCGCCGTTGGCGATGTAGCAGGCGTCGAACTGGCGCATTATCTCGGGGACGGTCAGCGTCTTGCCGACGATCACGTTGCACTCGATCTTCACGCCCAGCAGCCGGAGGTTCTGCACCTCGCGGTCGACAATGTGCTTGGGCAGGCGGAACTCGGGAATGCCGTACCGCAGCACGCCGCCGGGCGCGTGCAGGGCCTCGAAGATCGTCACGTCGTGACCCACGCGGGCCAGTTCGCCCGCGGCAGTCAGGCCGCTTGGGCCCGAGCCAACCACGGCCACCTTTCGCCCGGTGCGTTTTGCCGGCGCGGAGGGCTTTGCCGTGCCGTTTTCCGCCGCCCAGTCGGCGATGAATCGCTCCAGCCAGCCGATGGCGACCGCCTCGCCCTTCTTGCCGCGGATGCACTTGGCCTCGCACTGGGTTTCCTGCGGGCAGACCCGCCCGGTCGTCGCGGGCAGGGCGTTGTCGACCTGCAATATCTCGGCCGCGCCTGCCAGGTCGCCCGCCGCCAGGTGAGCCAGGAACTGCGGAATCCGCACCGCGACCGGGCAGCCTTCCACGCACGGGGCGGTCTTGCACTGGAGGCACCGCCCGGCTTCCTTGATGGCCGCCGCCTCGGTGAGGCCGAGATTCACTTCCGAAAAGTTCGTGCCGCGGACCTCGGCGGCCTGCTCGGGCATGTTCGCCCGCTCGATGGCCAGACGCTGCTTGGGGGTCAACTCCTCGATGCTCACTTGCCGCCTCCGGGCGTCCGCGGACTCACCTGGGCGTCCAGGCGGCACTGGTGTTCCGTGTACATGTTCTGCCGGCTGGAAAGCTCGCGGAAGTCGACGGCGTGGCCGTCAAACTCCGGGCCGTCAACGCAGGCGAACCTGATCACGCCGCCGACGGTGACCCGGCAGCCGCCGCACATGCCCGTGCCGTCCACCATGATGGGATTCAGGCTCACGATCGTCCGGACGGCGTACTTGCGGGTCAGGTCCGCCACCGCGGCCATCATCGGCACCGGGCCGACGGCGTAAACCGCATCAGGGCGGCGGGCGTCGTCGTCGAGTATCTCCTTGAGCACGGCCGTGACGAAGCCCTTGACGCCAAGCGAGCCGTCCTCCGTGGTGCAGAGGACTTCCTTGCAGAAGGCCGCCAACTCGCCGCGGAGGATGACGTGCGGGGCGCTTCGCCCGCCGATGATGGCGACGACCTCGTTGCCCGCGTCGGCAAGGGCCTTGGCCAGCGGGTAGAGCACGGCCGTGCCCACCCCGCCGCCGACGCAGACGACCCGGCCGAACTTCTCGATCTCGGTCGGCAGGCCCAGCGGCCCGGCCACGTCAAGTATCCCGCCGCCCGGCGGCGTGGCCACGATATCCTTCGTGCCCTGCCCGACGGCCTGGATGATAAGGGTTATGGTGCCCGCCTGGGCGTCGGCGTCGGCAATGGTCAGCGGAATCCGCTCATCGCCTTCCTCGTGGCGGACGATCACGAACTGCCCCGGCCTTCGGGCCGCGGCGATCCGCGGCGCCCGGACCACCAGCTTGTGGACCAGCGGGGCGATCTCCTCGTTGCTGAGAACCTCGAACATCAGCCTTGGCCTTCTATGCTGTCAACCGCCGCTTGCCCGGCAACCTGCCGGGAACAAATCGAGGATACGCGGTACGACGTGTCGTATGCAAGCGCGTAACACAGCCGTCAGCCAAGGCTTTGCGATCAGATTCCCCCGGACCGCAGGCTTGCCATGGCCTTGCGGATGTCGCCCAATCTGGGCGCTACAGTTTCGCTCTTGCCGCCCGCCTCAGCCACAAGAACCTGCCCGCCCATGACATACACCGCGACAATGTAGGTGAACTCCGCTCCCGATCGATTGGCGGTGCATGTCAGCAGCTTGCCCTTGGCGCCATTGGCGGCCTCGGCGGGTTCCTCCTTGGCAAGCGTATAGCCCCGGCGGTTGACAAGCTCGTCGCGGACCGCGGTAACCCAGAAGTCCAGCGTGGCGTCCTTGGGGTTGGTTTCGGACCGAAGGGCGATGACGACCCCGTCGGCCGAGACGGCCCGCTGGGTATATGGGCCGCGCTGGTACGTCTCCACCTCGACGAACCCGGAGGGCATCTGCATTTTCGGATCGCATCCGCCCAGCAGCCCGCATGACAGCACCCCGAATGCCAGGACGGTAAGGATCGTTGCGTGTCTCATTGGCGTTTCCTTTCGCAGCCTAGAACGAGAGAAGTTCGTCCAGCCCAATTCTCCCAAGCCAATAGAACGGCAGCTTGACCTGCGTCTCGGCCGGGGCGTTCTTGGTCTGGTTGAACAGGACGGTCAGCATCGAGTAGGCCACCTCGTGCGAGAGCTTGTTGAGTTGTCCTTCAAGCCGCTCGATCTCGGTAGTGATGCGCTGAAGCTCCTTTTCGATCTCCAGCGTGTCGCGCACGGCCTGGGACTTTTCCAGCAGGGCAAGGAGCTTTTGCTGTGTGGCCTTGGCGTTTCTGAGGCGCAGCTCGAGGTCGAGATACTGGTCCGTCACGTCCTGGGCGGATATGTCCTTGTTGAGCACGGTGCCCATGCGATTCAGTTCCGTGACGGCGGCGTCGAACTTGTCAGCTGGGACGCGCACGACGATTGTGTTGGTCGTCATTCGCAGCATGTATCCGCCGAGTTTGTCCGCCAGTGCCTTGGTAGCCTGGATGGACACGGCCACGTCGCCGACCGCGACACAGAACTGCCCGGTGTACACGACCTTGCGCGGCTCGACGACCGTCAGCAGGGGGGTCGGCTCCTGGGCATCACGAGCCACCGTCGCCAGTGACGCGGCGTTGTACATTGGGGGTGCTTCTGGGGGTGGCGGCACGCTCTGGGGGGCGTTCGGGACATTCCTTCCCCCCAGCCTATAAGTTAAGTAGTGTGCTTGAGGAGACTCACACCCGCCGCACGGACAGGCAGCGACGATGAGGATTAGAACGCCGAGAATCAGTTTCTGCATTCGAGTTCTCCTTCTCGTAAGGGCCCCGGGGCGGCATTCACATGCCGTGCCGTCAGAGTATATCCGCGGCAACGAGAGTTGCGCAGAGGAATTGGCCAAAATAAAAGAGCCCCGGCAGTGGCGATGGAGATCGCCATCGCCCCTTCCGGGGCTCCGATTAGAAATAATGTCCACCGGGGGTTCGCGGGTACGCTCACCCCCGGCTACGCGCCACCGGCCCACTTCGGGGTCGGAAAGCGACACCTGCACGCCAGGATCATCAGACGCTAACAGCTACCGACTACCTGGCTTCGCCCCTGCCTGCCGGCAGCCTTAAAGTTGTGCAATGGCCGTTTCGGCAGTCCTAGAAAAGGGCAGGATGTCGCTTGTCTTACGACTCAAGGATGATCTGTGCGCAGGCCCGGAGGGCCGGCAGAATTTGGCCGGCCCTTGGGGCCCCTAACGGGGGGGTGACTGAAAGGAACCCCCGGAACCGAGCTTCTTAACATACGAGCCCCAGCGGGGCGGCAGAGAGTACCCCAGGTTGGACCGGCGTTTCAAGCCTCTGTCGCCCCTGCCGGGGCTCTGGTTTATGGGAGATGAGTTCCGGGGGTTCGTGAGTACACTCACCCCCGGCCAAATTCTGCCGGCCCTTCGGGCCTTGTTTCCAGGCGATCCGCAACTACCGCCACAGACGCGGCTTGCACACTCGTGTGACCTAGTTTGGAAAACTTCTATTGCACAACTTTAAGGCTGCCGGCAGGCAGGTTCGGCTACGCCGTGGCAAGCTGGCTCCCGGCTACGGGCTACTGGCTACTACACGAGTCCCTGTGCCATCATGGCCTTGGCGACCTTCAGGAAACCGGCGATGTTGGCGCCGGCGACGAGGTTGCCCTTCTTGCCGTACGCCTCGGCGGCGGCGATGCACTGGTCGTAGACCGCGTTCATGATGGTCTTGAGCCGGCTGTCGACCTCCTCGAAGGTCCAGTTCAGGCGCATCGAGTTCTGGCACATCTCCAGGGCGCTGGTGGCCACGCCGCCGGCATTGGCGGCCTTGGCCGGGCCGAAGGCGACCCCGGCGTCGTGGAACACGTCCACGGCCTCGGGCGTCGAAGGCATGTTCGCGCCCTCGCCGACCGCGATGCAGCCGTTCTTGACCAAGACCTTGGCGGCGTCGCCGTCAAGCTCGTTCTGGGTGGCCGAGGGCAGCGCCACGTCGCAGGGCACCGACCAGATGTCCCGGCAGCCATCGACGTACTGGGCCTTGGGATGCTTGGCGACGTATTCCTTGATCCGCCCGCGCTCGATCTCCTTGATCCGCTTGACGGTGTCGAGCTGGATGCCCGCCTCGTCGACGATGTAGCCGTTGCTGTCGGACATCGCGATGACCTTGCCGCCAAGCTCGTGGACCTTCTGCACGGCGTAGATGGCCACGTTGCCCGAGCCGCTGATGACGACCTTCTTGCCTTTCCAGTCGGTCTTGCGGGCCTCGAGCATCCGGCTGACGAAGTACACCAGGCCGTAGCCGGTGGCCTCGGTGCGGACCAGCGAGCCGCCCCATTCCAGGCCCTTGCCCGTCAGCACGCCGGTGAAGACGTTGGTGAGCTTCTTGTACTGCCCGAACATGTAGCCGATCTCGCGACCGCCCACTCCGATGTCGCCGGCGGGCACGTCGGTGTCGGCGCCGATGTGGCGGAACAGCTCGCTCATGAACGACTGGCAGAAGCGCATGACCTCCATGTCGCTCTTGCCCTTGGGGTCGAAGTCGCTGCCGCCCTTGCTGCCGCCGATGGGCGTCGTCGTCAGGGCGTTCTTGAATATCTGCTCGAAGCCGAGGAACTTGATGATGCCCAGGTACACCGACGGGTGGAACCTCAAGCCCCCCTTGTACGGGCCCAGGGCGGAGTTGAACTGCACGCGGAAGCCGCGGTTGATCTGCACCTCGCCCTTGTCATCCACCCACGGCACGCGGAAGATGATCTGCCGCTCAGGCTCGATCATCCGCTCGAAGACGCGGAGCTTGGCGAACTCGGGGTTCTTGCGGTAGACGACCTCCACCGACTCGGCCACCTCGCGCACGGCCTGGTGAAACTCCACCTCGCCCGGATTGCGGGCCATCACGCCGGCCATCAATTGCTCGACGTACGAGTCCGAGAATGCCTCGGAGTACGTCTTGGGTCCACTTGCAGCATTCATTTTATTTTCCTTTTCCTTTTGAAACTTGGCGCGCCACGGCGTTCCACATGCCGCACGCGGCGCGGCTCGAGGACATGCGATTATTGGCATATCCGGCGTTTGCGGATCAGCATGAATGGAGTATACTCTATAGGCGAGAAGACCGCCTATCAGAGAGTCTAATAGGCCGGTGAAGATGGTCTAATTGCCTGGCCGGGCCTTTTACCATTTGCCTTTTACCATTTGGCCCCGGCCAAGGCGCGACGCGATAATGGCACAGCCGGTGGAGGCGCCATCGTGAGAAAATACGTCGAATCGCTCAGCACCGACGTCATGCGGACGTTCTGCGACGTGGTGGAGACCGGCAGCTTCACGCGGGCGGCGGAGATGAACGGCATCAGCCAGTCGGCGGTGTCGCAGCAGGTGGCGGCGTTGGAGCGCGACGTTGGCACGAGGCTGCTGATCCGCGGCGGCACTGGCGCCGAGGCCACCGACGTCGGCAAGGCTTTCTACCGCGGCGCGAAGGACATCCTGGCCAGACTGGACCGGATGGCCGAAGAGGTGGCGGGGATAGTCAAGTCCGCCTGCCCGCTGCTGCGGGTCGGGACGATCTACTCGGTCGGCTTCTACCTGCTGGACGCGTACGTGCGGAAGTTCATCAAGGCGCACCCGGAGGTCAAGCTGGATGTGCGGTACACCAAGTGGGACGAGATCATCTCGGCCGTGCTCGGCGGCGAGATGGACCTGGGCATCGTGGCGTTCCCGGAAAAGCAGCGGTCGCTCGAGATAATCCCGTTTGCCGACGAGGAACTGATGGTCGTCTGCGCCCCGGGCCATCGCTTGGCCGACCGGGCGAGCGTGGACCCCTCGGACCTTCGCGGCGAGCGGTTCGTGGCGTTCGAGGCCAACGTGCCGACGCGGCGGTTCATCGACCGAATGCTCCGCGCCGGCCGGGTGTCCGTGGACGTGTGCATGGAGTTCGACAACAACGACACGCTCAAGCGGGCCGTCGAGGTCGGCGCGGGGCTGAGCATCGTGCCCAAGGGCATCGGCCAGAGGGAGGAATCGCTGGGCCAGTTGTGCTTCATCCCCTTCCGCCAGCCGGCAAAGTGGATCCGCAAGATATCCATCATCCGCCGCCGCGGCCGGCAGCCCTCCAAGGCCGAAATGCTGTTCCTTAGAACACTGCGGTCCCCCATATGAGGACGGCGGTTAGCCCAACTTTCGCAGTTTGCTCCCCAATCGCGGATTTTTCGCGCGATTTTCGCGCGTAAGTCCTGCTAGTACCGTCCGAGGGGAGCGCCAAA
>Ga0315285_10007004_pt1 | contig 11601 bp, 11 predicted proteins | sample YL17G09_36_MG_FD_203698 | JGI IMG/M metagenome (GOLD analysis project Ga0315285, IMG submission 203698) | Sediment microbial communities from Yellowstone Lake, YNP, Wyoming, USA - YL17G09_36 | ecosystem: Environmental > Aquatic > Freshwater > Lake > Sediment | place: USA: Wyoming | collected... | reverse complement strand
ATAAAATCATGAAATTGTTGATAACGGGCGCGGGGGGGTTTATCGGATCTCATCTCGCGGAGCAAAGCGTGATCGAAGGCTTCAATATACGCGTATTGCTTCGATACAATTCCAGGAATTCCTTTGGCTGGCTGGAAAATTCGATATATCGAAAAGAAATCGAGGTCACTTTTGGAGATATCCGGGATTTCGACTCCGTTGTCAGGGCCATGGAGGGATGCCAGGGAGTCTTCCACTTGGCCGCCCTGATTGGAATTCCCTATTCCTACGTTTCTCCCTTAGCATACGTCAAAACGAACGTTGAAGGTACTTATAATGTCCTCGAGGCCGCCAGGATCCTGCATCTGGATAATATCCTGGTTACTTCCACTAGTGAAACCTACGGAACGGCACAATATATTCCCATGGACGAACGCCATCCGCTCATCGGTCAGTCTCCCTACTCGGCGTCGAAAATCGCAGCGGATCAGCTGGCCATCAGCTATCACAAGGCTTTTGATCTCCCTGTGAAAATCGCGCGTCCCTTCAACACCTTCGGACCCAGGCAATCCGCGAGGGCCGTCATTCCCACGATCATTACCCAGATTGTCAACAGGCATGATGAGGTCCGACTGGGGAACCTGAACCCGACCAGAGACCTGACCTATGTCCTGGATACGGTTCAGGGGTTCCTCGAGATCTGGAAATCGAAAACACTTTATGGGGAAATCGTCAATATCGGCATGAATGAAGAAATCTCCGTTTCCGATTTGGCCGGCATGATCGCGAAGTTGTTGAAAAAGGAAATCAGGATTCTCCAGGATTCGGATCGGGTCCGTCCGGCGCAAAGCGAAGTGGACCGGCTGAGATGCGACAACACGAAGATTTTGGCACATACGAATTGGAGGCCCCAATATAATTTAGAAAAAGGGCTGAAAGAAACGATCGGGTGGATATCCGAGAATCGGGCTCTTTATAAGCCGGAAATATACAATGTCTGAGTTCATCCCTCTCTCAGTTCCTTCCATCCAAGGCAACGAGTGGAAATACGTCAAGGAATGCCTGGATAAGGAATGGGTCTCGTCGGCCGGGTCTTATGTCGACGAGTTCGAAAGAAGAATCGCCGATTTTTCGGGCTCTCGCTACGCGATTGCATGCGTCAACGGAACGGCCGCGCTCCATGTCTCGTTGAAATTGGCCGGGGTCCGAAGCGGGGACGCGGTCATTGTTCCCACTCTGACATTCATCGCTCCGGTCAATGCCATTCGTTATCTCGACGCCGATCCGGTTTTTATGGATTGCGATGATTTTTACAATATCGATATCGAAAAAACTCTTGAATTCATAAAATCTCAGACCGTTTTTAGAAACGATGCGACCTTCCATGCGAAGACCGGAAAAAAAGTCTCAGCTATCGTGCCCGTTCACGTGTTCGGAAACGCCGTTGATCTCGATTCCTTGCTGGATGTCTGTCGCGAAAGAAAAATTGTTGTCGTTGAGGATGCTACGGAAAGCCTGGGGACGACTTACAAGATGGGACGAGTGGCCGGAAAACACGCCGGAACGATCGGTAAGTTGGGATGCCTGTCTTTCAACGGAAACAAGATCATCACCACGGGCGGCGGCGGCATGATCCTAACGGATGATACCGATTATGCGGAGAAGGCGAAATATCTCACCACCCAGGCCAAAAACGATAAGATTCGTTATGTCCATGACGACGTCGGCTATAATTTCAGGCTGACGAACGTTCAGGCGGCGATCGGCGTCGCTCAGCTCGAAAATCTGAAAAAATACCTTGGCATAAAAAAGAGGAATTATTTCCAGTATAAGCAAGACATAGACCGAATCCCCGGTCTGCACTTGGCCGAAACTCCGGATTATGCGGAAAATAATCTTTGGATGTACGCCCTTCAAATCGACAAAGCCGTTTATGGAATAGATCGGGAACAGCTTATGAACTTATTCGATCAACAAAAAATCCAAACGAGGCCGGTATGGCATTTGAATCATCTGCAAAAACCCTATCGGGATTGCTATGGATATCAAATTGAAAAAGCCGCATTCTTGCATGAAATGACTCTCAATCTTCCTTGCGGCACCGGCCTCAAAACCGAAGAAATCGAAAGGGTCATATTGTGTTTAGAAAAGAAATGAGGCGCACCGCTACAGAACCTTTTCTTGGCTCTGGCCGGCGATACGGATGTGAGGTCGCGCCGATTGAAAGAGGGATGATCCTCTTGCAGGACTCACGCTTCGGTCGAATATGAAAAACAGAAACGATCGGTAATGAGAGCGCTCATTGTTGGTTTGGGAAGCATCGGACGCCGCCATTTGACAAACTTGCGGCTCATCGATCCAACTACTCACATTACAGTTTGGGATCAAGAATCGAGGCTTTCGGAATATAGGGAGTTTTTATCACATGAAGATCGTTTTGTGAGTCGGCTTGAAGACGCGCTTGCCGCCCAGCCGGAGGCGGCCCTCATCACGAGTCCCTCGCCGCTGCACGTTGATGTGGGGTTGGAATTGGCGAAGCAGGGTGCGCACCTATTCATAGAGAAACCCCTCTCAAATAATCTTGATGGGGTCGATGAACTGCTCGATCGATGTCGCAATCGCCGTCTGGTTTTGCTCGTTGGATATAATTTTAGGTTTTACCAACCCTTGCAGATCGTGCGCCAAGCATTGCAGGACGGACGAATCGGGCGAGTTTTATCGACCCGCGCGGAAGTCGGCCAATACTTGCCCGATTGGCGCCCCGCCGGCGACTACAGTCAGAGTGTCAGCGCCAAGTCCGAGTTGGGAGGCGGCGCGTTGCTTGAACTGAGCCATGAATTGGATTATGTGCGGTGGCTTGTCGGCGAGATTCAAACGGTCAGCTCTCAAATCGGTCGGTTGAGCGATTTAAATATCGACGTTGAAGATACGGCAGAGATCATACTCCATTTCTGCAACGGCGCTATCGGCAGCGTTCATTTGGACATGATACAGCGTGCGGCGACCCGCTCTTGCCGAATCATCGGCACCGAAGGTACTATTACTTGGGACGGAGGTTCTCATCAGGTGCGATTGTTCTCTTCCATAACGAAAGCGTGGGCGGATTTGCACCCGGCCCAGTCTGTCGACCGGAATGACATGTATCTTCGGGAACTTCGACATTTTATCGATTGTGTCAAGGGCGTCTCCGAACCGGTCATAAGCGGAGAGGAGGGACGGCGCGTGTTGCAGATCGCGCTCGCCGCCAGGCAATCATCCATCGAACAGCGGGTCGTGCGACTGTGAAACCCGAGATCGTGGCCGGGATATTCGCCCGAGGCGGCTCAAAGGGCGTGCCCCGCAAGAATATCCGCATGCTTGCGGGAAAACCCCTTATCGCTTACGCCATCGATACGGCCCGGGCGAGTCGTTTCATCAACAGGGTCATTGTTTCGACGGAAGATGAAGAAATCGCGACCGTCGCACGACGCTACGGGGCCGAAGTCCCATTCATGAGGCCGGCCGATTTGGCGAAGGATGACTCGCCGGAATGGCTGGCCTGGCGACATGCCATTCAAACGTTATGCGGCGAGGATGGCCGGCCTGCTTGGAGGGCGTTCGTATGCGTGCCGACCACTTCGCCCTTGCGAAGCGTAGCCGATGTGGATGGCTGCATTAAATTGTTCCTGGAAAGCGATGCCGATGTCGTCATCGCGGTCAGTCCGGCGGGTCGAAGCCCCTATTTTAATATGGTCACGCTTGATGATAAAGGCTATGCGCGGCTCGTGATCCAGCCTTCAAAAGCGGCATATCGTCGCCAAGACGTCCCTGCCGTATACGACATGACGACCATTGCCTATGCAGCGCGGCCCGAGTTTGTGTTGAGAGCCGATTCTATGTTCCAAGGCAAGGTTATGGCCCGAATTGTGCCATCCGAATGCGCCCTGGACATCGATACGGAGCTGGATTTCGAGATCGCCGAGTTCCTTTTGGGGAGGGCGAAACCATGAACACGCGATCGCTCAAGACCCTCATGGACCTGAAGGGGCGCGTGGTCTTGTTGACCGGAGCCGCAGGACATATCGGAGCGGCGATGGGAGAATCTCTGGCCGAACTTGGTGCGGACCTGGTTTTGCTGGACGTCGCCCAGGATGCATGCCGCGAAGCTGCGGGCCAACTGCGTTCCATATTCGGGATTCGTTCCATCCCGCTGCCTATTGATCTGGCAGATGAAAATGCTGTGAAGGCAGTTCCGCGCTTGGTCATGGATCAAATGGGGCGGCTGGATATTTTGATCAACAACGCCGCGCTGGTCGGCACTTCTGAATTGAAAGGATGGGCGACGCCGCTTTCAGAGCAGAGCGCGGACACGTGGCGTATGGCCTTGGAAGTCAATCTGACGGCTCCGTTTGTACTGACCCAGGCCTGTGCCCCGATGTTGACCGCTTCGGGCCACGGCTCCGTCATCAATATCGGGTCGATCTACGGGATCGTCGGGCCGGACAAAGGGCTTTATGTCGGCACGAAACTGGGCAATCCGGCGGCTTACGCAGCCAGCAAGGGCGGGCTTCTCCAATTGACCCGGTGGCTGGCGACGGTGCTTGCTCCGGATGTGCGTGTCAATGCGATCACAGTCGGTGGAGTTTGGAGAAACCAGCCGGAGGACTTTCATCAACGCTATAGAGACAAGACGCCACTAAATCGGATGGCAATCGAGGAGGACTTGAAAGGCGCCGTCGCTTTTTTGGCCAGCGATCTTTCGGCCTATGTCACCGGCCATAATCTCGTCGTCGACGGCGGATGGACCATATGGTAACCTCACTTGAATTCGCGGGCCGCCGGATCGGTCCCGGTTATCCCTGCTTCATCATCGCCGAAGCCGGCGTTAACCATAACGGCCGCCTTGATCTGGCTCGGCGGTTGGTCAATAAAGCCAGACAGGCCGGCGCGGATGCCGTCAAGTTCCAAACTTTCAAGGCCGAACAGCTGGTGACGCTCTCTGCCCCGAAGGCCGAATATCAGCGTCATAACACAGGCTCTGGCGAGTCACAATTCGAGATGCTGCGGCGTTTGGAGCTATCCCCGAAGGCGCACCAAGCGGTTTTGGCCCTCTGCAACCGCAGCGGCATACTTTTTCTATCATCTCCGTTTGACGAACAAAGCGCGGATTTTCTCGACTCGCTGGGAGTGGCGGCCTATAAAATCCCTTCGGGAGAGATCACGAATCTTCCTTTTTTGGTCCATGTCGCCTGTATGGGTAAACCGATGATCATTTCGACCGGCATGGCGACCCTGGGCGAAGTGGAGACGGCGGTCAATGCCGTCTGGAAAGCGGGAAACCGCGACGTTATTTTGCTACACTGCGTCAGCAACTATCCCGCGGATCCCGCCGACATTAATCTGCGGGCCATGCAGACCATGGAGACGGCGTTCGGCATCCCGGTCGGCTATTCCGATCACACGCCGGGCGTTGAGGTGTCTCTCGCAGCGGTCGCCTTGGGGGCTTGTATCATCGAAAAACACTTTACGCTGGATCGCGCCTTGCCCGGTCCGGATCATCAATCTTCCCTGGAACCGGACGAATTGACCTCTTTGGTCCATGGCATCCGCCTTGTTGAATCGGCGTTGGGACACGGCCGCAAGGAACCGGCGGCCTCCGAAGCGAATACAGCGGCAGCGGCGCGCAAAAGCTTGGTAGCGGCCTGCGACATTCCGGCGGGGATCCCGCTGACAAAGGAGAAGGTCGCCGTCCGGCGGCCAGGCACAGGTCTTCCGCCGGCAATGAGTTCTTTTGTGATCGGACGCACATCTCGCGTTTTTATTCCGGCCGGAACGATCCTGACTTTAGAGATGCTGACATGAGAACCATAAGCATCGTGACGGTCTCCCGTTCCGACTATGGTATCTATCTGCCCATATTGCGCAAGATCCAAGCGGATCCGGAACTAAGCCTTCACTTGATAGTTTCTGGAATGCATCTGTCGCCGGAGTTCGGGCTGACAGTCCAGGCGATCGAATCCGACGGCTTTCCCATCGGAGAACGGGTGGAGATGCTGCTTTCCTCGGATTCTCCTGAGGGGATCGCCAAATCCATGGGCATGGGCACGATCGGCTTCGCGCAAGCCTTTGGTCGATTTCGCCCGGACATCTTGGTCGTCCTCGGGGACCGTTTCGAGATGTTTGCCGCCGTGGTGGCGGCGCTCCCATTCAAGATCCCCGTTGCGCATATTCACGGCGGAGAAATTACCCTGGGCGCGATCGATGATGCTTTGCGCCACTCCATGACCAAGCTGAGTCACCTGCATTTCACGTCGACCCAAGAGTATGCCCGGCGTTTGGGGCAAATGGGAGAGGAGCTCTGGCGGATTACGGTCTCCGGAGCGCCGGGGCTTGATAATATTCCGGCGATAAGGCTATTGTCGCTCAAGGAGCTTGAGTCACGCTATGGTCTGCGCCTTCAGCCCCCTCCCCTTCTTGTGACATTCCATCCCGTGACGCTGGAGTATGAACGGTCAGATTGGCAGCTCGGCGAATTGCTGGCCGCGTTGGACGAAGCCGAAATGCCGGTCGTCTTCACGATGCCCAACGCCGATACAGGCGGCCGGCTGATGATGCAAAGAATCGAGACATTTATCCAGACGCGTTCATGGGCGCAAAAAGTGGACAACCTCGGTTCTCAAGGATATTTCAGTCTGATGGCGATAGCGATGGCGATGGTCGGCAATTCATCGAGTGGAATCATTGAAGCGCCATCGTTTGGGCTGCCGGTCGTCAACATCGGGACGCGCCAGACAGGGCGGGTCAAGGCCGCAAACGTCATCGACGTGGGATATGAACGTACAGAAATATTAAAAGGAGTTCTTAAAGCACTCCGGCCGGAATTCCGGGCAGGTTTGCGTCAGCTGTCGAATCCATATGGTTTTGGGCGAGCTTCCGAAATCATCGTCGCTAAGCTGAAAGATGTGCCCCTGGACAATCGGCTTCTCGTGAAACGATTCCGTGACTTGGATATGACGGCGGCGGATGAAGGATGATCGATGGGTGATGTTTGCGTGATTCTGGGAGGTGGCGGACACGCCCGGGTGCTGATCGATTGCATCCAGCTCATAGGCCAGATAAAATTGGTCGGTATCCTCGAACATGATCGAACTCGCTGGGGCCAAGAGCTTATGAATATCCCGATCTTGGGCGGCGATGATCTGCTGGCGGAAATCAGCGCCCGAGGCGTCACTTGCTTCGTGGTCGGAATCGGGGGGACCGGAAACAATCAGCCTCGCCAACGATTATATGACGTGGGGCTCGCCAATCATTTGAAGCCCCTGACCATCGTGCATCCCGCGGCTGTTTGCTCGCGTTGGGCCAAAGTTGGAGCCGGTTCGCAGCTTCTTCCGGGCAGTATCATCAACGCCGGAGCGGTGATGGGCGTGAACGTGATCGTGAACAGCGGTGCCATTGTGGAGCATGATTGCGTTGTCGGAAACCATGTTCATATCGCGACGGGGGCTATACTTGCCAGCACCGTTCGAGTCGGCGATGGCGCGCACATCGGGGCTGGTGCAACCGTCAGGCAGTGCCTCACGATCGGAGAAAGGGCCATTATCGGGGCCGGTGCCGTCGTCGTGAAAGACGTCCTTGCGCATACGGTTGTGGCGGGCGTTCCGGCTCGTCCGCTGAATACTGTTTCTTAATTGCAAAAAGAATTCCTGTCGGGTCAAATAGGGTAACGGCATGTATTTTCGGGTGATTCCCAGATTGGATATCAAAGGCCCAAACTTGGTGAAAGGGATTCATCTTGAGGGCTTGCGAGTGCTCGGCAAGCCGGAACGGTTTGCCCGGTACTACTATGAGCACGGCGCGGACGAATTGATCTATATGGACGTCGTTGCCAGTCTTTATGAAAGAAACGGTTTGTTAGACATTGTCAGGAGGACCTCAAAAGAGATTTTTATCCCTTTGACGGTCGGCGGCGGATTGCGGACCGTGGATGATATACGAGTCATGTTGCAGGCAGGAGCGGATAAGGTTTCATTGAACACGGCAGCGATTAGGCGACCAGATTTGATCCGTGAAGCCTCCCAGCGTTTTGGTTCGTCTACGATCGTTGTTTCCATAGAAGCGAAAAAACGGCCGGACGGATCGTATGAGGCTTATGCGGATAACGGGCGAGTCAGGACGGGGATGGAAGTTTTTGGATGGGCCAAACGAGTTGAGGAATTGGGAGCGGGCGAAATCCTGCTAACATCGATCGACCGTGAAGGTACGGATCAAGGGTTCAATCTCGATCTTACAAGCCGAGTCGCCCAATCGGTCTCCATCCCCGTTATTGCTTGTGGAGGCGCCGGAAAAGTCGAGGATGTATCTACGGTGTTGACCCTGGGAAAAGCTGATGCCGTCTGTATCGCCTCAATCTTACACTACGACTATATCCGGAATAACTATACGGAAGACGATTATTCTAGCGAAGGGAATATTGAATTCTTACGCAGTGGGCAAGGGTTTTCCCGCATCCAAGGGGCGGCTTTGGAAGAGATCAAGACGGATTTAGCTGCGCGTAATATTCCGTGCCGACCCATAGAAAAAACGCCGATAAATGTCTGACGCAAGAAAACGGGTCGCTATTGTTGATTATGGTATGGGTAATCTGTTCAGCGTGCAGAATGCCTGCGAACATGTCGGCTTACATGCTTCGATCACTTCGTCGCATCATGATATAGCGAGCGCGGATGCCGTGATTCTGCCAGGCGTCGGGGCATTCGGTGACGCCGTAGAGACACTGCGGCGTTTGGATCTGATAAATGTCTTAGTAGATTTGGCCGCCTCCCAAAAACCTTTGCTTGGGATTTGTTTAGGAATGCAGTTAATGATGACCGAAAGCCTTGAATTCGGCTGGCACGCCGGGTTGGACATCATCCCTGGAACAGTCGTACGTTTTGAGACCCCCATTGGCATTCAAGGAGCATTAAAAGTGCCTCAAGTTTGCTGGAACCGGATGTTCAAAACCGAAGGGGTTGATGATCCCTGGGCTGGCTCGCTTTTGGAGGGATTGTCGAATGGAGTTTTCATGTATTTTGTTCACTCCTATTATATCCGTCTTGAAGAGCGGAAAATTGGAATTGCAGTTACAAGGTATGGGAATATCGAATTTTGTTCAGCCCTGAGATACGGTAATATTTTTGCTTGTCAAGGCCATCCTGAACGAAGCGGACCTCAAGGTTTGAGGATTTACCATAATTTTGCTGCCGCGCTTAATCGGAATTAGAAAGAGATGCACCATGATTAGTCCCAAAATACTGGATAGGCAATTACCGATCCTTCCTAAAGAAGTCAAATTTTGTAAAAAATGCGTCGTGTCGAATCAAAGGCCTCGTATTCATTTTGGCGAAGATGGACTCTGTGGCGCGTGCCGATTCGCCGAGATGAAGAAAAACGAAACTGATTGGCGAGAGAGGGAAAAGCAGTTGCGAGAATTGTGTGATCAATATCGAAGAAATGACGGCCACTTTGATATCATTGTTCCGAGCAGTGGCGGTAAAGACAGCAGCCGCGTGGCACATGAATTGAAATATAACTACGGGATGCACCCTTTAACCGTTACGTGGGCGCCTTTTGAGTATACGCCGGAAGGCTATAGGAATTTTAGAAATTTTATAAAAATTGGAAAATTTAATAACTTGATGGCATGGCCCAATGGTCATTTCCATCGAAAATTATCCCGAATCGCCTTCGAGGCACTGGGAGATGCCTGGCAACCGTTTACTTATGGGCAGGTGTGTTATGCTTTTCACATAGCAAAAAGCTTCGGAATTAAGCTGGTCTTTTTTGGCGAGAATGGTGAAGCCGAATATAGCGGCGATCCACGAGTGTACAATCTGAGGGGAATGCCCTTCGAAATATGGACCGAGCAGTACTTTAAAGGGGTTATGGTGGACGATTTGGTTTTATATGGATTGGAAGAAACCGACTTTTTTACCAAGGCTGATTATGATGAAGCCGATCTGACGTTCTACCGCCCCCCGGATATCGACGAAATGAGAAGATTAGGCGTCGAATTCCATTGGTTCTCTTATTACAAGAAATGGGTGCCTCAAGAAAACTATTATTATGCCAGCGAACACACCGGATTTCAGGCAAATCCGGAAGGGCGTTCAGAGGGGACGTACTCAAAATACGCCAGCCTGGACGATCAGATGGATGGGTTTCATTTCTATTTGGCTTTTATCAAGTTTGGCATCGCCAGGGCAACATCAGATGCGGCCCATGAGGTGCGGGATGGACATATTACGCGAGAGGAAGCCGCGACCCTTGTCCGGCGATTTGATGGAGAGTTCCCACGTCGCTGGTTTAAAGAATTCTTGGAATATTTGGATCTCTCAGAAGAGCGCTTTTGGCAAATCACGGACCGTTTCCGGCAGCCTCATATTTGGAAAAAGGAAAACGGCGAATGGAGGCTGCGTCACGCCGTTTATGACGAATACAAGAACAGTGAGAACAGCCTGCCAGGGTACATTTCCAGTCTGGCAAAAGCGAATTCCAAATAACTCGTGACGGGGAACGTCATTGGTCAAGGAGATGATCTATGCTGTCACAATAGATGCAAACCCATCAAGCAGTTGATCCTTCGAAAATGAGGGCGGCTGATTTTTTGAAGGTGCAAGGTGAGATTGAGCAATCCAAGCTTCGCGCAATTTTGGCGGGCAGCGGCTGGAAAGAGATTCAAACTTGCCCGGTGTGCGGCACGACGGAAAGCAGACCTGAGTTCGAAAAACATTCCGTGAAATATGTTTGTTGCTTGACTTGCGATACACGATACACCTCACAGGTTGCGGCAAACTTGGATGACGTGTACAGAAGCCCATGCTATCTCTCGTATTCTAAAGAGGACTCCGACGATCACTACAACTATCGCCGTGAACGTTCTGTTCGCGAGAGAGTCGGCATTTTAGAGAGATATTGCGGAGATCTCACTGAGAAACGTCTCCTTGACGTCGGTTGCGGGAATGGCTACTTTCTTTCCGTAGCAATGGAGAAATGCCGGCATTGCTTTAGTACGGAATTTTCCGAAAAACTCCGGGAATTCACTGAAAGTAAGACCGGCATCACCGTGTATAATAAGAGATTGGAACAACTGCCAGAGCATGACTTTGACATCGTTACGCTTTTTGACGTGATTGAGCACATTCCCGCCCCATTGCCCTTCATGCATGCGGTTGATCGGATTCTTCGTCCGGGTGGATCTGTTCTCATCTTTACGCCCAATTTTGATAGTTTCTCCATTCGAGTCATGCGCGAGTACTCCTCGATCATTGACCCAACCGAACATGTGGTTCTCTACACGTTGTTCAGCCTGCATTTTCTGGCAGGCAAACTGGGGTATACGGTTGTCTATGAAGAGACCCAGGGACTGGACGTGGTCAATGTTCTTTCGATGCAGCAATTCAAGCGCGAACCGCAAGACAATTATTTAATCGAATGGATCTATGAATTGCAAGCGATGATCAATGCTTCCCGGTGTGGCGATGGTCATGACCCCCATTTTTCGAACCACTTAGAGGGCTAATTTCCGCTAACATATCAGCCGGGTCTTTTGCCCTTCTCTTTTAGATATCGAATCGGCGATTGGTTCTCAAGCGCCGAGTGTCGGCG
>Ga0315285_10006998_pt1 | contig 11610 bp, 8 predicted proteins | sample YL17G09_36_MG_FD_203698 | JGI IMG/M metagenome (GOLD analysis project Ga0315285, IMG submission 203698) | Sediment microbial communities from Yellowstone Lake, YNP, Wyoming, USA - YL17G09_36 | ecosystem: Environmental > Aquatic > Freshwater > Lake > Sediment | place: USA: Wyoming | collected... | reverse complement strand
TCGTAGATTCCTGTATACCTTATAGGTTTTTTGACGATAAACAAAATACGAAGGTTCTTGATGTAGGTTCAGGAGGAGGCTTCCCGGGAATTCCATTACAAATAATTTTTCCTGCATTAAAGATGATGTTGCTTGAGGCGACAAAAAAAAAGACTGAATATCTGCAAATTGCAAAAGAGAAATTGTCTCTTATTCATTGTGAAATTATAAATGAGAGGGCGGAAATTTTGGCACATAACTCAAGTCACAGGGAACGATATGATGTTGTGGTTACACGAGCCTTATCAAAGTTAAATACACTTTTAGAGTTATGCGTTCCGTTTCTTCGAGTTGATGGATATTTGTTAGCCTATAAAAGTGAGAATATCGATAAGGAACTTGAGGATGCAAAGAATGTATTTGATATTTTAGGGGTAAAATTGGAAGACTCCATAGACACAATTTTACCAAACTCATTGAAAAAAAGGGAAGTATTAATTATAAGGAAGCTGAAATCAACGGATTGCAAATATCCAAGAAAAAATGGTATCCCTCGAAAAAGACCCTTGAAATGAAAAAAATAGTATGTTATAAAACAGATTAGTTTAAAAAATGTTCTTTGAAAAACTGAAGATAAACAAAAGCCTGAAGAGGATTGGATAATCGCTTTCATAATAGTAAGGGACGCATATATGCATCCCCTACATTGTGAAAGAGGAAAGTCCGAACACCACAGAGCGGGATACCTCCTAACAGGAGGGAGAGGCGACTCTACGGAAAGTGCAACAGAGAAGAGACCGCCGATAGCTTCAATGTATTGTAGTGGTCGGATTCATTCCCTCTTCCTAACCCTCTCCCAATGGGAGAGAGAAGGATGAGGTGTGTGATAAATCACACCGTTACATTATTGAGGCGTAGGCAAGGGTGAAACGGTGAGGTAAGAGCTCACCAGTATTGGTGGTAACATCAATAGCTTGGTAAACCCTATCCGGTGCAAGACCAAATATGTGGGGAGAGGTTGCTCGCCTCGTTTATACTGAGTTTAATCCTGTTCTATTAAAAAGGGCAGAGTGAATATCTCTTTATCGGTTGCTCTCTGACTATCAAATCACATCTAATACACCTTAAGCAATGTGATTTAAGGTATTTGGTAAGGGCGTAGAATAATACGTCCATACATAATTTAATCGGAATTGGAATCAGGTCATTCATCTTTTAGAATGATTACAAATATTTCCGAGAATACTATCAGTTATAACTGATAAAGGGAGTTCAAAGAATAGACTCAGTATAAAGTTACTCACGGGTAGGTCGCATAAGTTGGTTGGTGACAATCAACTCAGATGAATGATTATCACCTCATTACTTGTAGGGGCATATTGCATATGTCCTACAATATGAGGGACAGAATTCGGCTTATAAATCCTCTTCAGGCTTTTTTCTTTTTTGTAATTTTTTACAGTTATTTGAGGATGTTGAGAATCGAGGCATCTATAACATTGTAACGCAACATTATAAATTTTTCATTTTGAGTTTTTTCATTCAGAAAGAAAGAGTAATTGATGGAAAATGAATAACGAAGAATTTGGCGCATACATAGAAGAGAAGTCAGAGATTGTTGATGAGGAAATGGAACAATGTATATTTGAGGACATTGAGATTGAAAATCTTCATAATGCTGTTCGATATGCATTAGGATTGGATATTCCTGATAAGAAAAGAAGGGGGAAACGTATTAGACCGATTCTGTGCTTGCTTACTGCTGAATCGTTGGACGGGAATCAAGATATGGCTCTTGTTTTTGCTGTGTCTATCGAGCTTCTCCACAATTTTTTTCTTGTTCATGATGATATCGAAGATGGCGATACAGTCAGAAGAAATAGAGAAAGTGTATGGGTGAAGTATGGTTTGGCTAATGCTATTAATATTGGCGATTTCATTTTTTCCAAAGCTTTACTCAATCTTAATTCTCTTCTTGAAAAAGGTCTAAATCCTGATAAATTTTTCAGGCTTTATAACCTTTTTATTTCTATTACAGACCATACAATCAAGGGGCAAGCCCTTGATATGAATGCAAGGATTAGCGATAAAATCCTGATGGATGAATATATGCATATTGTGAGAGAGAAGACAGGGTATTATCTCTCTGCACCGATGGTTGGTGGTGCAATTATAAGTAATGCCGATGAATTTATTATTGATTCTATCAGAGAGTTTTCATTCTTTATAGGTCCAATGTTTCAAATCATTGATGATGTGATTGACTTAACAACAGGAAAAGGAAGAGGAGAAAAAGGTTCTGATATAAAGGAAGGGAAGAGAAGTTTCTTGACAGCTTATACGCTGAGTAAATGTACTCCGCAAGAGAAAGAGAAGTTGATTGCTATTCTGAATAAGCCTCGAGAATCAACTAATCAATCTGATATAGAGACAGTTATCCGTTTATATGATAAATATAAGGCAGTCGAATTGGCGAAGAGTAAATGCGAGGAACTTTTTGAAATGGGCAAGAAAGCCCTCGATAAATGTCCTGCAAAACTCAAAGAGAATCTTATCACATCTGCAAGATTTATGCTTGAAAGAGAAACATAAGCCAACGACATTATAATTGGAAATTGCAATTTGCGAATTGGAAATATTAAATTTAAAATCTCTTATCTCGAATTTTTTTCAAACTTACAAGAGCTATGTTTATTGATTACGTAAAAATATATGTTAAAGCAGGTGATGGTGGAAATGGTTGTAAGAGCTTTGCACATTTTAAAAATGACCCCAAAGCGGGTCCCGATGGTGGCAATGGTGGTGATGGTGGAAATGTTATTATTGAAGCAAGGGAAAATTTGCTTACTCTGTATGATTTTAAATTCCGTCCTTACATCAAAGCAAAACGCGGTCAGCATGGTAAGGGGGAAAATAAACAGGGTAAAAGAGGCGAGAATGCTCTAATCTATATCCCTTTGGGAACAATTGTGAGTGACGAAAATGGTTTCATTTGTGATTTAACGAAAGATAAACAGCAGGTGATTATAGCTAAAGGAGGGAAAGGTGGCAAGGGAAACACGGAATTTGCTACGGCATCAAACAGAACGCCACGATTCGCTGAACCCGGTGCAAAAGGCGAAGAGAAAAATTTGATTCTTGAATTAAAACTCATCGCTGATGTAGGTATTGTTGGTTTGCCAAATGCCGGGAAATCAACTTTGTTATCTGCGTTAACTGCTGCCACGCCGAAGATTGCGAGTTATCCTTTTACGACTATTCATCCCAATTTGGGCGTTTTAATAAATGAAGATGGGACACAGGTTGTCATAGCCGATATTCCGGGATTGATAGAAGGGGCTCATAAAGGAGCTGGTCTGGGTGATAGATTTCTCAGACATATTGAAAGAACAAAAATAATCGTTCACATTATTGGTCTGGATGATTTTGAGAACATAAAGGATTTTTTTTATGCTTATAATCTTGTGAGAGATGAGCTCCGATTTTATAGCGATAAGATGCTCGAGAAGCCACAGATTGTTGTTGTTAATAAGATAGACATCCCCAAAATAAGAGAGAATTTAGACGCAATTATGGAGTTGTTGAGAGAAAAGAGTATTGACTGTATTCCTATTTCTGCTTATGCTAAAGAAAATATTGATATTCTTATTAAAAAAATAAATGAAGAGTTGAAATCTTTGAAATAAAGATATTGCTCCCGAATTACACAAATTTTTACGATTAGGGATTTCTGAGAAACTGAATTTACACACCCCGACATTAAAGCGTCACCCCTCTCAAGAGGGGAATATTTGGGCGTGATAAATCACGCCCCTACAAAAACACCTGTCATTGCGAGGAAGCCATAGGCGACCTGTCTGCGTGCTCGCACAGGCAGACGAAGCAATCTCACTTTTAGTGGTTTTTAAACAATTAGTTTAATAATATTCTTCAGGTTCTACGAAAATGGTATCAAAGGATGAGGGAAATTTGAGACAGAAACTATCAGCTAATAGAGTTGTCATTAAGATTGGGACGAGGATTCTTGATTCGGATAAAGTTGTATTTGACACAACTCGAGTTAAAGGAATCGTTTCCGAAATTGCTCAATTTCACAATGTTGGTAAGGAAGTTTTGATTGTCTCCTCAGGAGCTGTGGGTGCTGGGATGCGTGAATTAAACGTTTCAAAGAGACCACAAAATATTCCTGAATTACAGGCACTCGCTTCAATTGGTCAAGGAAGATTAATGCATCTTTATAATCAGGAGTTTGCGAAATATAATATCAAAGTGGCTCAGTTACTTCTTTCGCGCGATGATATTAATGATAGACGAAGATATTTAAATATCCGTTATACCCTCCTTGAGCTTTTGAAGTTCAAGGTTATCCCTATAATTAATGAGAATGATACGGTTACGATTGAAGAATTAAAGTTTGGCGATAACGATAATCTTTCGGCTCTTATCGCCTCAAAAATTGATGCGGATTTACTGATTATTCTGACTGATGTTGATGGTCTTTTTCATTGTGATCCCAAAACATTTAAGGATGCAAAGTGTATTTCTGTCGTGGAGAAAATCACAGATGAGATTCGTCAAATGGCACAGGGCGTCAAAGCAGAACTCACTGTCGGAGGAATGACAACAAAAATTTCGGCGGCAGATATTGCGGGCAAATCAGGAATTCCTACAATCATTGCTAATGGGCTTAAAGAAGGAACGATAACGAAAATTATGAATGGCGAAGAAATCGGGACTCTTTTCCTTCCTGTTAAAAGTGAGAAAATCTCTATGAAGAAACGGTATCTTCTTCTCAGTAAAGTTGCTCCTGGCAAGAAAGTTGTGATTGATGAAGGTGCTAAAAATGCCCTCATCAAAAACAACAAGAGCCTTTTGCCCATTGGTGTCATAGATGTAATTGGAGAATTTTTAAGGGGTGCCCTTGTTGAAATTGCTGATAAGGACAATCATATTATCGGGAAAGGGCTGGTTAATTATAGTTCGGAGGAGATTAAGAAAATCCAAAAGAAAAAAACGTCAGAAATTGCCATAACATTAGGCACGAAACCGTATGATGAAGTAATACACAAAGATAACCTTGTGTTAGTTTAAGAAAATTATCCAAATCCAACGATTTTGTAGGGGCGGGGTCACCCCGCCCATTCATACGGGCGAGGAAACCTCGCCCCTACCTAATAAAGATATTATGAGTAAGAAATTAAAAAAGGGACTCCTTATTGTCTTCGAAGGTATTGATGGTTGTGGAAAATCCACGCAGGCAAAACTCGCTTATGATTATGTGAAAAGCTTGGGGTATGAAGCAATTGCATTGAAGGAATATACAAATGGGAAATGGGGGCAGAAAATTCGGGAGCTTTCACTAAAAGGAAGAGATAATGTTACAGCGTTTCAAGAATTTGAACTATTTTTAAAAGATAGAATGGAGGATGTTGAATTAAACATTAAGCCTGCTCTGGAATCAAAGAAGATAATCATTCTTGACCGCTACTATTTCTCATCAATGGCTTATCAGGGTGGACGAGGTCTTGATGTAAAGATGATTCAAGAAGAAAATGAAAAAATTGCTCCCGTTCCTGATATGGTGTTTTATATAAGAGTGGATATAAACACAGGATTAAAAAGGATTTCTTCAAATCGACAAAATCGATTCGATGACTTCGAAAAAAAAACCTACCTTAAAAAAGTGATGCAAATCTTCGGTAATATGAAGTTTGATTATTTTATTACCGTTGATGGGAATAGAGATGTGAACATAGTCCAGGAAGAAATTAAAGGATATATTGACAAACTTATTCAAAAACATTCATTATGAATTGAAATCTTTGAAATACTTAACTTGAAATCAACGCATCTGAATTTACACTCCCCATCCGCTCCACAGACGTGCCTACCGAGAGGGAATTTAAGTGTTGTTTCGTGAGACTTCGTGATTAATGTTTTAATTTTTTAGAGATTTCACATCACGCATTTATTTTTCTTTAAATCTTTCTAAGATTAGTTTAATAATATCTTTTGTAGCGTTTTCTTTGGGGTCGCCTGCGATAAAAACTTCTCCACCATAGGATAAAACTGTTTCACGTTCAGGAACGGTTTCTTTTGTATAATCTGTACCTTTCGCATGAACATCTGGTTTTAATTTTGCCAAGATGTTATCACAGGTTTTATCATCAAAAAGAAATATGTAATCCACCATCCACATTGCAGAAAGGATTTCGCATCTCTCTTGTTCAGGAATGATGGGACGATTTTCACCCTTGAGAAGTCGAACAGATTTGTCACTATTAACAGCAACGATAAGGACATCACCTTTTTTCTTTGCTTCTTCGAGATAGGAGATATGACCACCGTGTATGAGGTCGAAACAGCCATTAGCAAAGACAATCTTTTTGCCTTTTATCTTTAAGTTTTTAATAATTTCTGCGATTTCATCAAATGTTCTTAACTTTTTTTCTAATGTTCCCAATAAGAAACTCCTTTTTGATATTTAATTTACACATCCCTAACCCCTCTCAAGAGGGGAATACAAATCCTGACGCTAAAGTGTTACCCCTCTCCTTAATCCTCTCCCACAAGGGGAGAGGAAACGAATAATGTCATTGCGAGGAACGAAGTGACGAAGCAATCTCGTCCTTATAAGAAAATTCCTTGAGTTTTCAAACAATTACTTTACAATGATTTTATTTGTTGACCGTAATAATGAAACTGCATAAATAAAAGTAAAGAAAAATGTCAGATATTCAAGAAGAAAAAATGAAAATTGTATCAGCAGAGTTTATTAAGAGTGCAGTTGAGCCAAAAGATTATCCAAAGGAAGATTTTCCGCAGATTGCCTTTATAGGTCGTTCCAACGTTGGCAAGTCTTCTTTATTAAATGTGATCGTAAATCGGAAGAATCTTGCGAAGACAAGTTCAACTCCGGGGAAAACTCGAACTGTTAATTTTTTCTTAATAAATAAAAATCTATATTTTGTTGATTTGCCAGGTTATGGATATGCGAAGGTATCCAAGAGTATGAAATCTGTTTGGGCAAGGAAGCTCGAACAGTATTTTTCCAACGCGAATATTAAGATGGGTATTATTCTCATCGATGTTCGTAGGATTCCGAATGAAGATGATTTGTTAATGAAAGAATTTATGGAGAGCCGAAATATCCCTTATGTGTTTATTATAACGAAAAGTGATAAGGTTTCAAAGTCTCAGTATTTGAGAAATCTGAAGGAGATAATGTCAGCTCTTAATGTAAACGATTCCTCTTTATTTATCCGCTTTTCAGCATTGAAGAAAATAGGGAAAGAGGAAATACTGTGTAGAATCGAACGAGTGATTTCTAATAATTCCTAATAAAAATTGGAAGGGAAAAAAAGAATTTTATTTATGCACTCGCCAGGAGGGGTGTTTTAGACCGAATTTTTTTATCCGCGAGTTCATTCGGTCAATGGAGATGCCAAGTAATTTTGCGGCGTCTTTTTGACTCCAGTTTGATTTTTTCAGCGCTTCAATGACAAGGGATTTCTCCACCTCTTCTAAATTGATTCCTTCTTCAGGAATGTCTATTTCTAAGGGAAAGGAACGCATATATGCGTTCCCGACAGGTTGTAAATCCTTCTCCTCAGGGATTCCGCATCGGATTATGTCATTCTTTGTGATAAGGTTGTTTCTTGCTCTAATAACCAATCTTTCTATTATGTTTTTAAGTTCGCGAACATTTCCATACCAGGGATAATTCTTAAGTAGGTCCATTGCATCTTTTTCAATTTCCATGGTTTTTTTGGAGTAAGTTTTTGCAAGTTGAGTTGTAAAGAATCTGACAAGGAGGGGAATATCTTCTTTTCTATCTCTTAAAGGGGATATAGTGATAGGATAAACATTTATTCTATAATAAAGGTCTTCTCTAAATTTACCTTCTTTGACAAGATTTTGTAGATTTCTATTTGTGGCGCAGATAATTCTGCAATTAATTTTAATGGGTCTTGAACCGCCCAGTCTGTATATAGTGGATGTTTCGAAGACTCTTAATATTTTCTTTTGTGAGTCAAAAGAGAGTTCAGAAATTTCATCAAGGAATAAAGTTCCGCCTTCTGCGATTTCGAATTTGCCTTTGCTTTGAGTTTTTGCGTCAGTAAAGGCACCTTTTTCGTGACCAAATACGTCGGATTGAAATAAATTATCAGTAGGCAAAGCACCACAGTTGACATCGATGAAAGGACCATCTTTTGTGAAACCGCTTCTATGAATAGCCCTCGCAACCAGTTCTTTTCCACTCCCGGTTTCTCCTGTAAGTAGGACAATAACATTTTTGTTACTAATTTCCTGAATTTCTCTTTTTATATCTTTTATTGCTTGGGACTCACCGATAATTTCTTTAAATTCATCCTGACGAGCAAGCTGGTCTCTCAGATACCTGTTTTCATTGAGGATTTGACTCTGTTTAAGAACCTTTCTGATTCGCATTAGGATTTCTTTTTTTTCGCTTTCCTTTGTGATGAAATCCGAGGCGCCGACTTTCATTGATTCCACTGCTGCATCAATCGTATTAACTGATGTTAAGACGACGATGGGGATGTCCGCGTCAATGTTTTCGTTTTCACCGGCTCTGATTTTTCTGATTAATTCAATTCCATCCATTTTGGGCATTTTTAAATCGGTGATGATTATATCAAAATATTGCTCCTTAAGGATTTTAATAGCTTCTTCGCCATCCTTTGCAATTTTTACTTCGAAGTCTTCCAGCTCCAGATTTTTTTTGAATCTTATGGCGTAGGATTCTTCATCCTCGACAAGTAATATCTCGTATTTTTTCATTCTTACAACTCCTGTAGGGGCGAGGTATCCTCGCCCACTTTTATGAACAGGGTTACCCAATCCCTAATCAATTTATCGGCAATTCGATGATGAATTCACATCCTTTATCTTTCTCACTGTTGACCAGAATTTTCCCGTTTATGTCATTGATGATAGTTTTAGATATGTATAATCCAAGACCTGTTCCTTCTTTATCTTTTTTAGTTGTGAAAAACGGTGTGAATATTTCTTCTTTTGATTTTTGGTCGAGTCCGGGTCCATCGTCTTTGATGCGCACTTTAATTATTGAATCGGTTTTCGTTGTGCTGATAATGAGTTCTCCTTTTCCATTCATTGCTTGATAAGCATTCAGAATTATATTTGAAAAGACCTGAGTGAGTTTTGTGGGATTAAGTAAGATAGCGGGTAACCCTTTATCTGATTCTAACTTCACACTTATATCCTTTTGTTCATATTTTACGAGGTTAAGTGAGTTTTTAATGATTTCATTTATGTCTATATATTCATCCCCAGATTCAGTTTTGCTCACGAACTTTTCTATGTTCAAATCTTTAAGCATCGAAAAGAAAAAGGAAATTTGTTTTGAAATATTTTCAATAAATGCTTTAGCAACGCTTGATTTTTCTTCAGTTAGTTCTTTCTCTTTTACGTATTCGAGTTCATTTTTTATATTAAGGACGGGCTTTCTTATATCGTGAAAAATATTTGCGGTTAGTTGACCGGCTAATGCGAGTCTTTCGAGTTTTATCATTTCCTTTTTCTTTTCTTCGAGTTCTATTGTGGTTTTACTAATGACCTTTTCTTGAGTAACAATGCGAATGAGGACTAATCCCACAGTGAAAATTAAAAGAATGAAAAGGGACAAAATGGCGTATTTTATAAGGAGAATATTCCTGACATCTAAGTCCAGATAAATATATCCTAAGATTTCTTCTCCACTTTTGAGTTCTCTTTTATCGAATGTTTCAAATTCCTTTTTCCAGTCAGGATGGTTTATTGAATAAGAGAAAGGATGTATGAGAATTTCACCTTTTCCCTCGACCACTTTGGATATAAAGATGTTTCTGATATAGTCCGAAAGACTTTGAGAAGCGAGCTTTTCAATGGAACTAAAGTTTATCTGCTTAATGTTTCTTGGTGAGCCTATGATGGTGATAGGGTCAAAGGAATTTACCACTTTATCTATCGATGCTTTTTTCTCCCATTCAAATTTCATTCTCAACCACACTAATATGGATAAGGAGAAGAATAAGGACGTTAATACTAATATGAATATTATAAAATTTCTCTTTTCTCTTTTTGTCATAGTCGTCATCTACAAATAATTATAAATCAAATTAAAAGATATTCTGATTAAAAATCAACTAAATTTAATTAGGGGTCAATTCGTTGTCTATGTTTCAAAATGATGGGGTGAATATACTTTGCCTTTGTAAGAGAGATGAAAAATTTATGTGATTATAAGTGACTAAAGTGAATTTAGTAATACGAGATTATTTCTAAGATTCTTAGTCATAGATTTTTAATATGATATAAAATAATTTTATTAACTGGTTTAAAAAGTGGTATACAAAATATATCAAATTAAGGGGTTAGGTGTTTTTTCATATTAAAAATGTGTAGAAAGAGTGTAGAAATTGAGTTAAAAAATGTTTTAAAAATTGCTAAGCTTATTAGATTTTTCTTGATTTTGCTAAGATTAAAAGTCATATTATTTTTATTTTAAGAAATAAATTTGGTATAAAAATATCTTCTAATCTGGTTTGTTTATAGTAAAGATTTGAATTTAAAATTATCTAAACAAAGTTGATTGGAATGGGATGCTGAAACGAGTTCAGCATGACAGACGAAATAATCTCGTTTTTGAAATATTTCATAGGTCTCAATTTATCATTTTTAGAGAGAGATAATGGAAACTAGATGATGGAATATTCCCGTAGAAAGAAGGTTGTTTATCAACCTCTTTTTGATGAGCTGAAGAGACAGATTGAGGAAGGGAAATTGCGGGCAGGTGACCCGTTGTTATCTGATAGGAAACTTGCGTTGCAATTTGGGATAAGTCGGGTTAGTGCAAGAAAAGCTATAAAAGAATTAATTGATGTTGGCTATGTCAATTCTGTTCCGGCAAAGGGGACTTTTGTGGCTAAGAAATTTAAGAAGGTCAATCACAATTATGATTCCAAGACACGGACAATAGGATATATTTTTTGGGGTGTTCAAGAATCAGATATTCATGATCCATTTTTCAGTGGTCTTATCAAAGGTGTTGAGAATGAATGCAGGATTAATGGTTACGATTTGATGGTTTCTGCTTATAATCAAGAAGGTCGTAAAAGGATTAGCATTCCTGCGATGATTAAGCTAAAAAAGGTGGATGGGGTTTTACTTGAAGGAGGCACAAGCGAAATTTATGATGCTATTGAGAAAATCTGTCCGGTTGTTGTAATAGCCAATTTTAGAAAATCAATGCCGCAAATTGAATACCCAAATACTGATTTTGTTGGTGTGGATAATATTAATTCTATCATACAAAGTGTGGGGTATCTGGTTGGATTAGGACATAAAAAAATTGGGTATATTTCCGGGACATTTATTCATAGCAGTTTTTTTGAGCGATTTGAGGGGTATAGATTAGCGTTAAATCTTTATGGTTTGGAGTATAATGCTGATTGGATATCGATTGCCGATACAGGTTATAATGCGATGGAGAAGATTCTGGATTTGAGCGATAGACTGACTGCTGTCATTTGCTGTAATGATTACTTTGCTTTATCGACATATAAGGGTATTAATAAAAGGGGATTGAAAATACCCGAAGATATAAGTTTA
>Ga0315285_10006996_pt1 | contig 11611 bp, 13 predicted proteins | sample YL17G09_36_MG_FD_203698 | JGI IMG/M metagenome (GOLD analysis project Ga0315285, IMG submission 203698) | Sediment microbial communities from Yellowstone Lake, YNP, Wyoming, USA - YL17G09_36 | ecosystem: Environmental > Aquatic > Freshwater > Lake > Sediment | place: USA: Wyoming | collected... | reverse complement strand
CAATGATTCAAGAAGTGAAGCTCATGAAGAAAGGATGGGAAGTAGATTTGTCCCAAATTCCCTCCGGGTTAGTTTACGTTTGGCATGGCACCGCAGACAAGACGGCCCCAGTCAGCAATGCATACAAAAATGCAAAAGCCATCCCTGGGGCACATCTGGAAATATTCGAGGGTGAAGGTCATACGCTTTTCTTCGATAATCTGGAAAAACTAGGCGAAATATTCAGTTCATGATAGCCCGCGTCAAACAACAACGCGCGCGCGCCTGCCCAAACAAATAAAGTGTTTCCCCTTTTACGACAAATCAAGCCTCCACAGGAAACACGCGAACGCCTGTGAGTGTTCAGAAACCCAGATGAAAACGAAAAACTCGTGCACTTAAAACATGGTGGAAGAGGGCATTAGCCAGTGAAGACTGCATAACCACCTCAGATGGTTAGAGCCCTGTCTTCTTTCTAAGCGCTTTTATCGTGCCCGACACGCGCAAGACATGGACCGTTGCCGGTCTGCCCTCGATGCTTGTTATCGACGCTAAGGAGGCGCGCACCATGTCGACATTCCTATGACCCACGCGCACGATTCCGAATCTTTCCTGAGGCTCGTAGCTTATGAGCCGCAACCCAGCTTGGCTTGCACCATATTCGCCGTAAAGTTTCATCACGGCATTCCAGACAGCGTTCATAAGCTCGCTGGAACCGAAGGACTCGGCGGAATCAACATGCAACGCCAGGTACCGGCGTCTCACGTCCTTCAACAGTCTTTTCCCTCCCGGACGAGTTTGATTCCGGGCGCCACGAACGTGGAGCTGAGTTTTTCACGGTTTCGCGTGATAATGGCTGAAGGATTCGCGGAAACCGCGTCCAAGGCAAGCTTGCCAGTTGGGCCGAACAGTGAAGACAACGCTGCAAGGTCCATAGGCTTCCGAACCAGCAGGGGGTCAGAAACTCCGCTGGAGACGATTACTGGGACATGAAAATCCACGGCTGTGGCAACTTCTCTTCGCAGGCTTGAAAGCAGGCGTATTCTGTCTGCTCCCTCAAGCGTCAGCAGACGTCCCGTGTCTATTTCTAGGCAAGCCAGACTTTGCGAGGCTAACTCGGCTTCGGCTAAGTCGAAAAATCTCCTCCTGAAGTCTATCTGCGGAAAATCTAGAAGATCAACGCGGCGGTCCTTGGCAGCTTGCCGCGCAACAGGTTTGGAGTCGCATAGCACGGCAATTATTTCGAACCGGCGTCGGCACTTTCGCAGGTCTCTAAGCAGTTCGTCAGGGTTTCGCGGTCTAAGGTCTACGCGGGTAACAAAGTCAACTTCCGAGTCTCTGCAGATCGTGCGGAGGCTTTGCATGTGAACGTCAACGTTCTTGGGCATTGGGACGGCCACGGCGCTGTAGCCGAGTTGTGAAGCCTTGTCAATCAGCCTTGAAGCCTGTTCCAAATTGTTCAGGTTTGCACACAGGTGCAGGTCAGTGTAGGTTCTTTTCATGGAAGCAACCCGAGTTTTCTGCATGTTTCTATGGCTTCTTCAGGGGTGTGCGTCTTGAAGTGCACCTGGAGGTGAATAGGGTCTGAAGAGCTGAACCTGAAAACACCCTGAAAAGCCAGCTGCTTGCTAAGCCGAAGGAAAAGGTTCCCCTTTTCCAAGTGCCGCATAATCTCGCTGCCTAGAGACTCCTTGTCCATCATGTTCAGGTCTGAAGCGAGTTTTTCAAGGACTGCCTGTGACAAACGTCGGTCTTTGATTCTTGTTTCGATGAGAACTATGGGGTTTCCATGATGCCCCGTCAAACCGGACGTGCTGAACACTACAGTGCCAACTTGTTCAGGAGGCAGAATGCTGCGGGCCGCCGTCAACACTTTGTCAAGGTCCTCGGTTGCATGAGCAAAAACACGCACGTCTATGTAGGCAACCGGAATCTTGGAAGACAAAATTGCATCACTGCTCTTCATTAGCGTGACGCTTACTTTTTAGACTTTTTCTCAGGCTTCTTCGGCTTCTTTTTAGGCTTCTGTTCGGCTTTCTTCTGCGCCACAAAAGCCTTGACAGCCTCAATGTTCTCTTCGTGGGCTGTTTTTCTTCGCGGGTCCAGCGGGATCCTAAACTTCAAAGCTTCCGTCATGTTGGTTCCGGCCTTTTTCAGCTCTTCTCGACTGAAGCCTTTTCCATCTCGCTGCTTCTCTCGGGCTTTGAACACTCTCGGCTTTGCTATTGTCATGGCTTACTTCCCACCCCTTCTTGCATTCAAGCTGGGTCTAAAGCTTTCGGCACCACGTCCTCTTCTTCTCAGACCCCTGATTTTCTTTCCTGCGCTCGTGAGGCTTCTGAAGACCCTTCTTTTATGCTGTTTCTGAGCTATCCAGTTTATGCGTTTGTCTGCCTGTATAACAGGATGATGAGGGTCAACCAGGACCACTTCGAACCATTTTGACCTGCCGTCTTCGCCAACCCAGTAAGAATTCAGTACTTCAAGGTTCGGGAATTTTCTTCCAACGCGCTCTTCACCGATCAGCCGCATGCTCTTGGAATACTTGAATTTCGTCACACCCATACGTTTGGGTCTTCTTCCAGCCCTGGGCCTCAGCTTCCTCATGCCGCTTCTTCTCACGCGGACACGCACAATAACGTAGCCCTGTTTGGCTTTGTAGCCAAGTTTTCGAGCTTTGTCCAGACGCGTCGGCTTGTCTATCCGAGTTATTACGGATTGTTTTCGCCATTCTACTCGCCTGTGACGCATGAGCTCGTGCACGAAGGATTTTTCAGGCTTAGCCCATGCTTCAGCAATATACTTGTATGCCATCTTTGTTCACTTGTGCCACTTGTTTATGGTTCAGCCTTGCGGCCACATCCCTGCGGACTTTGATCCGCCAGTAGCTTGGTTCATAGCACTTCGCATCAAGATAAACCTTTCCAGATTGTCACTTGGTTTCAAGCACGGCTTTCTTGACTAGGAAGGAGCCGCTTTGGCTTTTCCACACTGTTTCAGCGTCAACGATTCGGATTCGCTTTGTGAAGATAGGCCCGTCAAGAACAAGCGTCTCATATTCTCCTCCTTCACCGACAAGCGAAACGCCATACTTCCTGTTAAGCTTCTCCAAGGCTTCGATGACGTCGGCAGTGATTCTTTTTCCAAGCCATTCGCGGGTGAAACCGTAAGCGTAGACGCCTGTTATTATAGCGTTGAAGTTCAGGTCCACAACCTCCTGTAGAATGCTCATGGGGTCCCTGTGCCACAATGGCGCGAGGGGTTTCAGCCCCAACTGTTCGCAGACCGCGTCTATTCTGGTTTTCTGGTACGTCGAGGCTATGGCGCCTGTTACGATGCCGTCGACGTTCAGCCGTTGGATCAAGTTCTTGAGGTCCTGAACTTCCTCCTCTTTCACGCCAGAAGATTCCGTCTTGGCTAATGGAATGCCGACAGCTTCAGAGAACAAGTCCACCAGACGTATGTTCGGGTAATGGAACATCCAGCTGTCTTCTCTCAACGGAATGACGCTTGCGAGGCAGACCACTTCGTGCCTATCCTTCAAAGCATGATGCAAAGCCAAAGCCGAATCTTTTCCGCCTGATACCAGAACTGCAACGCGCATACTAAACACTCTGCTGTTTGCCGTTATTGAATTTTGAGGCAGCGTGGCAATTGAGGTTTAGTCCACTATCTTTGATTTCGCATTTTTGAAAATGGACACTGTTCGCCTACGCCATTCTTCAAAGTCTTCAGGAGTTTCTGGGTACGTCTTGTAGTGAGCTCTGACTTGCTTCATCATCTTAACCGTCAGCCTGAGCTTGTTCAAAAATCTCAGGTTCCTAAGCCCTTTGAACACTCGTCGTGCAGTCTCGCTGATGTTGAGGTGAAACTCGTCGCCCAAGCCGGCTTTGAGGACATCTTCCTCCTTCAACAGTTCATAGTTCATTCCGAAGTTCAAGTCCTGGTCGCTGCTCGTCAGTAGGAGCATTCGGAAAATGTCCAAGCTTGCCTGCTTGGCCCCGTACAGTTCGTTGTATCGAACGTTCAATGGCCAAAGATGCTCTTTGCGGGCATCATTCTTCTCCAAGGCTTCAACGATCGTTTTGCCAATCAAGTGGCCACTGAGCATGGAGGGACCTATGCCGCCGCCGTGGATGGGGTTGACGAGGCAGGCTGCGTCGCCGATGACTGCGACGCCGTTGCTGACCATGTTGTCCAGAGGTCGACGTGTAGGGTCGTACCATGCGCCGCCGGTCAGGAGCAGAGAGCCTTCGAAAAGCGGTCTGGTCAGGACATGGTCGTACAGTTGTTTCTTGGGGTTTGGAAACTTTGTGTGCATGCATATGCCAAGCCCAACGTTGACTTTTGCTCCGCTCTTGGGGAAAACCCAAGTGTAGCCGCCCGGCGTGACTTTCTGGTTCAGGTAGATTTCGCAGTATTCCGTGTCTTTGGTTTCCTGTTTAAGCTGGCGAATCTCGCGGTAGCAAGCTTCAACGTCTTCATTTGCAACTTCGTTGTCTACGCCGAAATCTTTGGGAAGCCTGCGTCTCACCACGCCCATGAAACCGCTTGCGTCAACAACCACTTTGCATTGCAGGCGCGTGTCCCTGCCCGTTTTGAGGTCTCTGGCAACGATGCCTGCAACAGAATGTTTCTCTACGACCGGCTCCATGAACTGGGTGGAATCCATGAGAACCGCGCCCGCAACAGCGGCTTTTCTGAGCAGCCATTGCCCGAAAAGACGTCGGTTCAACAAGTATCCGGTGAAGTCCTCATGTGCGATTGTGAACACGGTTTCCAGGTTAGGCGAGTAGATCTTGATGCCTTCGATGCGTTTCTCAAGCTCGCCGCCTTGCGGTTTCTCCAAGCCGAGGGTCTTGAAATGGTGTTCTCCCAAAGCGTCGCCGCAGATCTTTTCGCCGACCTCTTCTCTGTTCTTGTGCTCGACAATGCAGACTTTCAAACCAGCTTCCGCCGTTGTTTTTGCGGCCAAGCAGCCGGCTGTGCCTGCGCCGACGACTATTACGTCGAATTTGTCCAAGTGTGACACCCCCAGCTTTTTCGGATAACTAGTTCGCTTGCATTGGTTCATAACCTTTGCTGAAGGTCATATGACGAAGGATTAGCCTGCTAAGCAGGGCCGGGGGTTACTCACTTACTAGTAATCTGTATTAGTGATTCATAATCGTTATTTGTATTCTGAGCTAACCATGGAAAACAATCATTGAAAGCAACAATGGTGTGTTGAAAATGATGAACAAAGAAGCAATTGAGAAAAGCATGTGCACGATTGACCTGACGAAGCTCGACGGTGATGGGTCGTTTTCATGTCCCAAATGCGGGACACTGATTAGTCCTGATGACGAATCAGAGGAGACTTACCGCATCGTTAAGACCGAAGTCAAGGGCGATGAGCTTTCAGAACTGGTTCTAGCGTGCAAAAAGTGCAAGACCGTTATGAAGCTCACGGGCTTCATGTCTCAGCCGGAGACTTGAACGAAAGCTAAGCCTTTCTGACTTACTTTTCGCTTTCAAGTCTTCTGCTTATCGCCAAGAAAGTTGCCCACAGTATGACGCCGTAGAAGACTCCGTTGAACATGGCGCTCAGCCAGCCTCTGTATTGGCTAATTTTTTCGCCGATGAACGCGCACAGGACGTTTCCTGGAAACATTGGTGAGGGAATAAGCAGGGAAGTAAAAGTGAATACTGAAAAGAAAACAGCCAAGATTAAGGTTCCCCTCATTGTGGTTCACTCAGTGCGTTACACTCAAAATGTCATGTATCGCAATATTTAATAAACGTTCTTGTTCACGCGTGCAACACAACGACACTTCCAGAAATTTAGAGGAGCAGCTGAGGCGGCATTGAACAAAGCACAAGGATCACGACGAGAAACACTGACAGGGCTTTCCTTTTTGTTGAAAGACTGGAAACTTCATCCAAAGGCCCCGGGTGTCTCGACCTTGAAATGAAAAGGACGAAAAGGGCCATCGGCCAGAATCCTGTGAAAGCCAAGTAAACGATTGAAAGCAGAGTAAGCACTGTGGCGGTTTTCTCGCCGAAAACGGCTCGGGTCACGTGTCCGCCGTCAAGCATGGCGGCAGGCAACAGGTTAAGCATCGTGATAACCATGCCGACCCAGCCGGCGAAAGCCACAGGATGCAGCAGCACGTAATAACCCTGCGGAATCTTGACCACAAACAACGCGAAAAGTTCAAAGATCAGTGGCGACGCAAGAAAGCCCTCGGCTCCCGTTACTGGAAGGATTGGGGAGAACCAAAGGCCCACGAGGCTCACTATGAAAGCAAGAATGAATCCTATGATGGGGCCGCTTGAGCCAACGTCAAACAGGGCATCCCTGTTCGGCGGTAGTGACTTTTGCATGATCACGGCGCCAAAAGTGCCTATTCCAAGAAACCCTGAAAAAGCCGGCGGACCAGGAATGAAGTATGGCGGCGTGGCCTCGACCTTGTGCTTGTTCGCCGCCAGCTTGTGGCTCATTTCATGCATGCCGAGAACGGTCATTATGGCGACGGTGAAGGTTGCCCCGCCAACGTATGGGTTTATGAAGCTCTCAGACATCAGGTAGCCCGCCACAAACGTGGTTGCGATCGTGGCAAAGAACAGCAGCCAATTTACGAGAACATTGCTTTTCTTGACGGGAAACTTGGGAAGAATTCTTAGCACTATTCTTCCGTCTGCTCTGCGGAGAAGCGCTATGAGGTTCAACGGTTCAAGGTTTTTCAGGAACCTGAGGAAAGCCTGTTTTGTTTCTTGTGGCTGTTTCAAGTAGAAAGTCGGGATGCCATGCTCCATCAAGGACTCTTCAACCTGAAACTCGGCTGAGACCAGCTGGGTCAGTTTTTCGAAATCGTTCTGGCTTATAGATGGCGCGTCAGAGGATTGATTGGGGGATTGGCTCATGTTTTTTTTCCCTTTCACCTACAAAAACGTCAGGGGTATAAAAAAGTCTATTGGAAAATTTCTCCGCTAACGGTGACGCAAGTTGAAGGGGCTTTGAGGCTTCTGTTTCTGCAGCGGAATGGAGAAGGAGCTTGTGGCTCTGCAGGTTTGAAGAAAGAGAAGAAACCTTTGAGGCATTGCTGTTTCGGCAGGAAACACTATCACTGCGGCCGTCATGATTCTTGTGGTTTCAATGATGTTGGAAAAGGCTTAAAGCAATTGGGTCAGCATCTGAATCATGCAGAGGCGATGAGTAGGTCGTGAAAGTCTGCATCGTGTTGGGAACTAGACCTGAAATCATCAAGATGTCTCCCGTTGTTCGAGAATGTGAACGACGAGGATTGGACTTCTTTGTCTTGCACACTGGTCAGCACTACTCTTACAGCATGGATGGAGCCTTTCTCGAACAACTCAGACTGCCCAGGTCAAGGCACATTCTGGAAGTCGGTTCAGGTAGCCATGCTGAGCAGACTGGAAAAATGCTTGTGGGCATCGAACGTGTCCTGAAGTCTGAGAAACCGGACGTTGTGCTTGTTGAAGGCGACACGAACACGGTTCTTGCAGGAGCTTTGGCCTCGGCCAAATTGGGCATTAAGGTTGGACATGTTGAGGCTGGATTGAGAAGCTACGACAGAAGGATGCCTGAGGAAATAAACAGGGTGTTGGCTGATCATTGTTCGGACCTGCTGTTTGCGCCAACAGAAGAGTCGGGGAGGACGCTTCTGAAGGAAGGCATTCCTGAGAACAGGGTTTTTGTGACTGGAAACACTGTTGTGGATGCTGTGTTTCAGAATCTGAGGATCGCCCAGAAAGAGGCTGATGGCCTAGGCAGGTTCAAAGTTGACAGAAAGGCCTACTTTTTGGTCACCGTTCATAGGCAGGAAAATGTTGACAGCAGGGAACGATTTGCTGATATCTTGAAAGGGCTCAGAAAAATACATGACGAGTACAAGTTGCCCGTCATTTATCCGATTCATCCCAGGGCCAGAAAACAGCTAGAAAAGTTCAAGTTGGATTTGGAGGGAGTAACTCTTGCTGAACCGTTGGATTATCTGACGTTTCTGCATCTTGAAAGCAACGCTAAGCTCGTGTTAACCGATTCTGGCGGAGTGCAAGAAGAAACCTGCATCCTCAACGTTCCATGCGTCACGCTGAGAGACAACACTGAGAGACCCGAAACGTTACAGGTCGGCTCCAACGTCCTGGCAGGCACAAACCCAGACAGCATAAATGAGAAGACGACTGTGATGCTGGAAAAGCCGGCATCCTGGAAAAATCCTTTCGGCGACGGAAAAGCAGGACAAAGAATCATTGAAATAGTGGCCAGACGAGCCTAAGCAGGAAGCATACATGTCAAGCGCACTGATGCGTTTTTGTGCAATTCTCTGAAAGCAAGCAGAAGCTGAGCGGCCCATTCTTCATTGTCTCATCGAAAGTTATATTAAAACACAAGTTGAGTTTGTATTGGTTCGAGCTGATCTAATAAATGGATTTTACATTGGCCTGTGACATAATGCTGGACCTGGAAGGTTCAATTCGTCCAGCCATGTATCTTGCCGAAGCCTTGGTAGAAGAAGGTCACAGAGTCACGGTCATTTCGCCAATCATGTCGAGGGCCGTTGAGCGACATCTGAGCATGATGGGCATGAAACCTGTGAACCTGCATGCGCGGCTTTTTGCCCAGAAGTTTGGTCTCTCCGTGCTGTGGTTTGAAACATGGGGACGCGAAGCACTGTTAAGATTGAACTCCAGACATGTCAACCGAAGCTCACGCGCCACCATCAATTTCTCCCATACTCTGGCCGTGCCTTCTACGTTCTGGTACCTCCAAGGTCCAACATCATCAGCGTTAAGAGACATGGAAGACGAACTCTCGGTGGCCTACAAATCCGTCTACAAGATCCTGAAACCAGCCCTCGAATACACCGACAGGAAATTGGCTCAAGAGATGGGCAGTGAATCCAAGTACATACTAGCCAACTCCAAGTTTTGCGCGTCTTTATATCGAGGCTGGGGAATTGAAGCTTGTGACATAATATATCCTCCGATAGACTGCAAGCTCTTTCAGCCGCAAGCATCGAAACCGTCAGGCGACTATGTACTCACGTATTTCGGCAAAGAAACAAAGTTCTCTGTGGTCAAAACAATCGCGGATCGAGGTGTGAAAATCAAGGCTTTTGGGTCCAAAGCACCCTTCATTCCCAAGAGCTTGACAACTCATCCCAACATTGACTTCGTAGGAAAAGTCCCGGTTAACGAACTCGTCAGGATCTATTCTAATGCTCTCTTCACGTTGTTCCCATTCACTCATGAACCCTTCGGTTACATACCGGTCGAAAGCATGGCGTGCGGAACTCCCACACTCACATCCAACACTCAAGGGCCCGGAGAGTCGATCGTCAACGGGCACACAGGTTGGCTTGCAGAAAACGATCTGGAAATAGCGGATCGAGCTGTAGAACTTTGGAGAAAGGGATACTTGCCGAAGATCAGACAAAATTGCATAAAGGAAGCAGCAAAGTTCGACAAAAGCATCTATGTTGGAAAATGGCTGGAGATAATACAGAAAACTGAGAGCACAGGAAACTACTGCACCCTGCAGAATGGGATTGTCAACTCTCACATCGGCATACCCAAGACTCTGGCATAGGCGTTTTCTGTCCTCTCAGCAACGTCATCCCAAGAATAAAAAACAGTTCCATACTTGGCATTAGCACTGAGTTTTCTCCACAGTGCCTCGTTGCTGTAAAGTTCTTCGATCGCGTCGGCCATCGCCTTCGGGTCATCGTGCCTCACGATAAGACTGTTCTGATTGTGCTTTGCGAGTCCGTTGATGGCTCCATTGTTGGGGGTATTGGTGAGAATGACAGGCAAACCTATGCTTAGAGATTCGGCCATGGCCATGCCATACGTTTCGAACTCACTCGCACTTAAGAAAACCCATGATTTTCTCAATTCAGATATAAGCTCTGACGCATTGGCAGGTGATATGGCGCCGTGTAAGTACAATCCTTTCATCCGCCTCGACGCAGATAGGAGTTGGAAGTATAGAGGACCTGACCCAATAATGTGAAGCTCAAGACCTTCTTGTCGTCGCCTCGCCATCTTGAAAGCTTGTAAGACCAAATCCAGCCTCTTCTGCCGCTCAAGCCGACCTACAAAGACCATGCGTCCCCACTGAGGTGATACTTTCGCTTTCAAGAATTCATCTGCAATACCATTGGGTATCACTTCTAGTCTGGTCCGATCTATCCGCAAGTTCTCGGATAGGTTGTTCTTGGCGAATTCTGACACTGTGACGTTGTGTGCGCTCGACCTCGAAACCATACGAGCGAGCACTGTGACGAATTCGCTCACAGGTTTATAGATAGAAAATGGCCAAGCTACGTTCCATGTGACCACGATAGCGTTTTGAGGTCTGAACATCTTCACTGAAAAAAAAGGCAATGCAGGCCAAAAATCTACATCAACAACATCGTAAGAATGTATTAGCAAGTGAAACAGGCAAGACAGGCTTTGAACAAGAATGCGATGAGCCTTCAAATTGCCGAAGAATCCCGGCCCAAGATTGCTTCGATAAACGTGGAAGTCCAACATTGAATCTACGGCACTCTGCTTCCCTAACGTCAGAACGTCTATCTCGTGCCGCCGGCTAAGACGTTTCGCTATCTCGAAAAATCTCACGCCAGATCCTCCAATCTCTGGAGGGAACCGTTCCACGATCATTGCTATTCGCATCAGAGTTCCTCAACGGTGGTTTTTTACAGTTTCAGACTTCGTGCTTGGGTGAAGTTCAACACGCCTTGCTATCCGTCGCATATGATCCTGACGATTTGATAAATCTTCTCAAGGGCAGAAGCACAGGCAATCGATTGTGCTTACTCATGGGCCAACTTGGCTAACCTGCACGTAATCAAGTGCAACGTAGGTATTGTTCGAGCTCGCCCAACCTCGGAACTCCCATTTTTGCAGCCCCTTGACCATGAAGTAAATCGTGAACTCTTGCCATTGATTCAACGAAGAGAAATCTCCCGAAGTAAGTTGCCGACTAACTTGGGAACTTGGATCTTGAAAAGAATAGGCATCTATTGTGAAAACAGAGTTCGGAGTTTTTGTCCTCAACACAAAAGTTGCGCTATAGTTCCAACCCACACTAACAACCTCTCGTCCGATTCCCCCGAATAGGTAAACGTATGGACCAAACCATACGTTCCTATCGTTCTCCAATGTGAAATGATGCGTATCGTAGACTATTGTTCCGCCCGACCGGCTTGACGCGTCAAATCCGATATAAGATCTCACAGGATTTCTAATGAGATTCTCGAAGTTGAAAGATTCTTCATAGGGTTTTGTGACAATAGAACCGGAGTAATCCTTTTTCAGCAGCAATATTCCATCTTGATAAGTAAGGACTCCGTATTTCTGGCGCATGTTTTCGTCGTCAAGGAGAGTGGCCAGAGCATCATTTGGGGCCGTGTAGAAGGCTGTTCCTCCATAGAAAAAGTGTGACGATTTTGTATCGACAAGTATGTAGTCCGAATCGAATGAATCGACTGAGGACTGTTTTGGCCAACCGAACAGGAAAATCTCTCTTCTTTGGGCTAGGTGTGGTAGTATGTCATTTTGTGTGGCAACCGAAGCATTGGGCGGGATCAGACCTAGGATTTCGTGGAGCATTTGAACGTGC
>Ga0315285_10006995_pt1 | contig 11612 bp, 10 predicted proteins | sample YL17G09_36_MG_FD_203698 | JGI IMG/M metagenome (GOLD analysis project Ga0315285, IMG submission 203698) | Sediment microbial communities from Yellowstone Lake, YNP, Wyoming, USA - YL17G09_36 | ecosystem: Environmental > Aquatic > Freshwater > Lake > Sediment | place: USA: Wyoming | collected... | reverse complement strand
CCGTAAAACCGGCATTCCCCGTGCCCGCCAGGGTGGTGATGATCTTCCCGCTGACTTTGCGAACGCGCTGGTTGAGCGTGTCGGCGATGTACACGTTGCCGGCGGCATCGACGGCCACGGCCGAGGGAAAAAACAGCGAGGCACTCGAGCCGAAACCGTTGTCGCCCGAAAAGCCGCTGATGCCGTTGCCGGCGACTACGGTGAGCGTGCCGTCAGGCGCGATCCGGACAACCAGGTCGTTGCTGGAATCGGCGGCGTAGACGTTGCCGGCCGGGTCGGCGGCCACGCCCGCAATGTTGCCCAGCGGCGCCGACGTCGCCTGGCCGCCGGCCCGGAAGATCCAGGTGCTTCCCGCTACCGTGGTGATGACGCCCTGCGCGTTGGCGGCAAAGGGAAAAGACAGCAGAGTGCAAACGGAACAGAGGAAAAGCGACTTAAGCGTCCGCCTCATATTTGACTAACCTTGTCCTGCCGCATTGTACAGTAAGTGAACCGGCCCTGCATTGGCGGAAACAACGAACATGAAAGGGCAACCACAAGGGTGGCCCCTACGACGCCCGGTTCTTCACGGCTTCTGAAGGGCGAGGATGAGGGCGGCCTCGGGCGGGCATGAGTAGTAGCCGGGGCGGCGGCCGGCGCGGCGGAAGCCGTGGCGCTCGTAGAAAGCAATGGCCTCCTGGTTGGACTCACGCACCTCCAGCCAGACCGATTGGGCGCCGGCGGCGGACAGCCGCTCGAGGGCGGCGGTGAGCAGGCTACTGGCCAGGCCGCGGCGCCGCTTCTCGGGCGCCACCGCCAGGTTCTGCACCTCGGCTTCGCCGGCTGCCAAGGTGGCGGCCAACAGTCCGGCAATTTCGCCCGCCGGCTCCTCGGCAACCAAGCAAAACGCCGAGCCCGAGCGGTCCGCAGCGACGCGCTCGTACTCGCTGGCGGGCCAGTTGGCGGCGCCCGGAGCGAGGCTGGCCAACCAGGCCGCCAGCGCCCCTTCGCCCGGATTCAGAAGTCGAATAATCATTCCCGCGGCTGCGCCACTCAGCACTCGTTACGGATGGGAGCTGAAAATCTCGGCGTCGGAGCGGCGGACATAATTGGCGTCGGCCTCTTCCGGCACCAGCGACGCCCCGGCCTGATGCGCGTGCCAGGCCAGGAGGGCGACCGCGCCGGCCAGCGCCCGCCCCGTCGTCAGCCGCCGGAAATGAGCCAGCGGCAGGCGCTCGACGTCGGGACCGCAGAAGGCAGCGCCGTCCATCGGCAGGCGCAACCCGGCTAGGCGCTCCTGGAGCGCGGCGGCCGGACCCACCACTTCCTGCATGACCAGCCTCAATGGCATGGCGGGCGGGGCATCGGAAACCCGTTCATAGACGCCGGCATACAACTCGCCGCGCCGCGCGTCCAGCACCGGGATCAGCAGCCGCGGCAACGAAGCCTCCGCCAGCTCACACGCCAGCAGCGCCGTGGCGGCTAGGTTCGATACCGGCGCCACGCGCTTGCCGTGCGCCACGGCAAGCCCTTTGGCCGCCGTCAAACCCACGCGCACCCCGGTAAACGAACCAGGCCCGGCCGCGGCTGCGTAGAGATCAATTTCCGGCAGGGTCAGGTTGTGGCGCTCGAGCAGCGATTCAATCTCTCCAAACAGGACGCGGGAAAACGACTGCGGCGCCTCCACCTCGAGGCATTCCAGCAGTTGCCGGCCTTGCAACAGCGCCAGGCTGCCATGGGCGCTGGTGGTGTCCACGGCCAGGATGATGATCTCGCCGTCCTTCACGCTTTCATCTTACATTAGGCTGTGGGCTGTGGGCTGTGGGCTGTGGGCTGGAACCTGAAACCTGGAACCTGAAACCTGGAACCTGACACTTGGCACCTTCTTCACCGGCGTGCTTGGCTGGACGGCGACTGCACGTCGCCGGGGAGGACCGGGCCGGCAAGGAAATAGCCGGGCCGCGTGATGGCCTTGGTGCCCGGCCGATCGACAACCACGTCAATGCGATGGTAACCCAGTTCGCTCAGGTTATTGGGCCGGTAGGTGACCAGGTACTGATTGTGCAGCTCGCTGCCGATCTTGCCGATGGCCGCCTGGATGGCGCTGCTCTTGAAGCTGTGCAGGTCCGCGCCGCCGGTGCCCTTGGCGTACACCTCCAGCGGATTATCCACGAAGAGACCCTTCACGCCTTTCACCAGGTCCACAATCAGCGGTATGAAATTGGCGCTGCCGCGGTTCTGCATTTCGGCGGTGGGCGTCGGGGGCTGGCCGGGATAGGTGCCGGTGGCGCCGGGCGGGAACGGGGAGGGGGGCGGCGGTGGCGGCTGCCGCGTCAGCTCCGCCCTGGTGGCGCTCAGCATCACCGAGTAGATGGCAATGCCGCCGATCTGCGCCTCACGCAGCACGTAGCCGGCGTCGGTCCTGCTGCCGAAGTCGCGGCCCTCGCTGATCACCACAATCACCTTGCGGCGCGACGACGGCCGGTCGCGCAGCATGGTCAAGGCGCGCACCATGGCATCGTTCAACTTCGATTGCGAGCTGCCTTCCCTCAAGCCCCGGAAGGCCTTGATCAGCCTGTCGGCGTCGTTGGTGAATTCCTGGGCCACGCGGACCTCGTGGTCGAAGGTGACCACGGCCGCTTCACCCCGCTCGCCCACCACCTGGGCGTCGAACAGGCTGCCCACCTTGCGGATTTCCGGCAGGAAGGCGGAGATCCGCGAACTGTTGCAGACCAGGATCACCAGCGACAGCGGCGTCTCGGCCAGCTCCACGGTGAAGGTCTGCGGCATGCCGTTGTCAAAGACCCGGAACTCGCTGGGCTTCAGATCGGTGACGAAATTACCGCTCTCGTAACGTACCGTCACCGGGGCGGTCACCACCGTGACGCCGCCACGAAAGATGGGGATCTCGTCCGGCGCCGGCGGGGCGGGCGGGCGCTGAGCCATCGCCGCCTGTGGCAGCGCCGCCAGCATCATCAGGCCGGCAACCCCCCAAAAGCGCCTTATCAACCTCACAGCCTAATTGTATATCCTCCGGCGGCTAGAAGTCAGGTGTTAGGTGTTAGGTGTCAGCCTGCAGCCTGCAGCCTCCAGCCCACAGCCCACAGCCCACAGCCCACAGCCTACAGCCCACAGCCTACAGCCCACAGCCCACAGCCCACAGCCCACAGCCTACAGCCCACAGCCTACAGCCCACAGCCTCCTGCCTCCCACTTGCAGCTTGTAATCCGGAAGCCGAAACTCGAAACTGGGGGCCATGGAGTTTGCGCTGTACCGCTTCCGGCTGGCGCCCCGCGAGACGCTGTTCCTGCCGGCGCGTAACAAGGGCAACGTGCTGCGGGGCGCCCTGGGCGCCATGCTGCGGGAGCTTTCCTGCGACCCGGCGTGTCCCGGCGCGGCTCGCTGCCCGCGCCGCGCCACGTGCCCTTACGCGCAGGTGTTCGAGCCGGCTCCGCCGCCCGGCGCGCCGGCCCTGTCCAATTACGTCGCCATCCCGCGTCCATTCGTCATCCGGCCGCCGCTGGAAGAGAAAACGCGCTACCAGGCGGGCGAATCGCTGGATTTCGAGCTGGTCCTGGCGGGCCGGATTGTGGAATTGCTGCCCTGGTTCCAGCAGTCGTTCGAGCGGCTGGCGGAGCGCGGATTCGGCCTGAATCGCGCCCGCTGCGCGCTGGAAAGCACCGAGCGCGTGGAAACTGCGCGCCCGGAATATGCCGGGGCAGGGCCGGCAGCGCCCCCGCGGACAGGCCAAATCGCTGTCCGCTTCCTGACCCCCACGCACCTGGTTTTCCGTGAACAGACGGTGCGCGAGCCGGAATTTCATCACCTGTTCAAGCGCCTCCGCGACCGCATGAACACCCTCAGCACTTTCTATTGCGGCGCGCCGCTGCCGCTTGATTTCAAGGGGCTGGGCGAGCGCGCCGAGAAGGTGGCGTGTGTCCGCCGCGATCTGCGCTGGGAAGAGCGCGAGCGGCGCTCCTCGCGCACCGGGATGCGCCATCCGCTCAGCGGCTTGCTGGGCGAGTGCGCCTTCGCCGGCGAGCTGGCCGAGTTCCTGCCGCTCCTCTGGCTGGGCCAGTACCTCCACGTCGGGAAACACGCGGCCTGGGGCAACGGCCGTCTGGAGCTGGTCCTGGGTCCCGAGCGCGAGGTGGAAGCCGGGCGGCTCCCCTTGTAGCGGCGGCGGGACGCCGGCGATGGGAGGAATTCGCGATCCTCAACCTGCGGTGATGCGCGTTCCGTCGCGGCCGGCCAGCGCCTCACGCACCCGGTCAGGCGAAGTAATCAGGCACTCGGCGCCGCCGGCTTCCACGAACTCGATGCCCGCCGTAATCTTCGGTCCCATCGAACCCGGCGGAAACTCGCCCGCCGCAAGGTAGCGGCGAGCGTCGCCGGTGCTCATGGAACTCAGCCAGCGCTGGCCCGGCTTCCTGTAACTCAGCGCGACCTGGCGAACGGTAGTGATGATGATCAGCCGCTGGGCCTTGAGTTGCCGCGCCAAAAGGCCCGAAGCCAGGTCCTTGTCCACGACGGCTTCCAGGCCGGCCAGGCGGCTGTGCTTCCAGGCCACGGCGATGCCGCCTCCTCCGCAGGCGATGACCACAAACCCGGCGTCGAGCAGGCAGGCGATGGCGTCCTTCTCGACCACGTCAAGCGGCCGCGGCGACGGCACCACGCGCCGGAACCGGCCGGGCTCGATTTCTTTCAAGATCCAGTGCGGCTTCTCGCGCCGGATCATCTCCATGTCGGCGGCGCTGTAGAAAGAGCCGATGGGCTTGGTGGGGTTGCGGAAGTCAGGATCAGTCTCGTCCACGATCACCTGGGTGATCAGCGTGGCGATCTCGCGCTTGATCCCCTCGCGCCGGAAGAGCTGATCGGCCAGGCGCTGCATCATATAGCCCATGCCGCCCTGCGAATCGGCCACGCAGGTGTCCAGCGGCAGCGGCGGCACGCGCCGCTCCCCCTCTTCGACGCGAATCAGGATGTTCCCCATTTGCGGGCCGTTGCCGTGCGTCAGCACCAGGCGATAATTCTGCCGAAAGGCATCAACGAAGCCATCGAGGATCTCCGCCGTGTGCGTGAACTGATCGGAGATGCGGCCGGGCTCATCCTCCCGGGTAATGACGTTACCGCCCAGCGAAATCACCCATGTTTCAGGCATAAACAATCCGATTGGCCGTCATCCCACCACGGAGACACAGAGACCATCCTCCGTGTTTTCTGTGGCTCTGTGGTGCGAACACACAATTCTACATCCGCGGGAAGCCCGTTCTTGCCGTTCCTGGTGTACAGTAAACGGCTGGCGAAAGGAGAGAACCATGCGAATCAACCGGCGGAGTTTGCTGGCAGGCGGAATTGGCGCGGGAGCCATTGGGCTGGCGCCGGCGAGTGCGGCACAGCGCAAAGCGGGAGCACCCGCGCCCGGCGGCCCAAGCCCGCAGGACCTGGACCGGGCGGCCGCAGCGCCGGTGCTCAAGCTCGACGCGCTCAAGTCGCCGGTCATCATCGAATCCATCAAGCTCCTGAGGAAGGACAAGCAATACCTGGTCCAGGTGCGTTCCCGGGACGGGGCCGAGGGCGTTTCGTTCCCCAACCCGCCGCGGGCTGACTACCTGGACAAAATCCTGAAGCAGCTCGTCATCCCGTTCTTTATCGGCAAGGATGCGCGCGACCTGGAGAACCTGCTGTGGGAGCTGTACCGCTTTCAGGACAACTACAAGCTGTATGGGCTGGCGCTGTGGAGCCCGCAGGCCTGGGTGGAGTTCGCCATCCTGGACCTGCTGGGGCGGGTCGCGCGCCAGCCCCTGGGGGCGCTGCTGGGCGGCATCGTGCGGCGAGAGGTCGCCATCTACGCGGCCAGCGGCCGGCGCGACAGCACTCCCCAACAGGAGGTCGAGTACCTGCAGAAGCTGGTGCAGCAGTCGGGCGCCAGGGCGCTGAAGTTCCGCGTGGGCGGACGCATGAGCCGCAACGCCGATGCCATGCCCGGCCGCACCGAAACGCTGATCCCGCTGGTCCGCAAGACATTCGGCGAGGCCATCGATATCCACGCCGACTCCAACAGCTCCTACGATCCGCCGCAGGCCATCAAGGTGGGACGCATGCTGGAGGAGATCAAGGCCGTCTACTTCGAGGAGCCGTGCCCCTTCGACCACCTGGAGGACACCAAGGCGGTGGCCGACGCGCTGACCATTCCGGTGGCGGGCGGCGAGCAGGAGTACAGCGACTGGCGCTTCCGGTGGATGGTCGCCAACCGCGGCGTCGATATTGTGCAGCCGGACCTGCACTACTACGGCGGGATGATCCGCTCCATCCGCGTGGCGCGGATGGCGCAGCTTGCCAAGATGCCCACCACCGTTCACATCTCCGGCGGCCTCGGCTTCGTCTACATGCTGCACTTCGCCTCCTGCGTGCCCGACATCGGACGCTACCAGGAATACAAGTTGGGCACGGAGAAGTACGGCAACTGGTTCGATCCGCCGATCACGGTGCAGGACGGCAAGATGACGGTGCCGAGCGGCCCGGGCCTGGGGATCAAAGACCTGCCCGGCCTGCTGCAGGAAGCAAAAGAAGTGTAGAGCGCGGAGTGCGGAGTTGTACGGCCGGCGTCCCGGCGGCAGAGTCCTGCTTTCCAGCGGCATCCCGGTTGATTCTTCCTGCTGGCTCTGGCACGCTGTTTATAATGACGGTTCACATCCAAGTCGAGCGTGAGCGGCTAGCCGACATATGCAGGCGCCATCACATACGGCGCCTGGCACTGTTCGGTTCCGCCGTGCAGGGTGATCTGGGGCCCGATAGTGATGTGGATATGCTCGTCGAGTTCGATCCCGCGCACCGTCCGGGCCTGGTGGCTTTTCATGAACTGGAGCAGGAGTTTTCGCAGCTTTTCGGCGGCCGTAAGGTGGACCTGATCAACCCGAAATACCTCAACCACCGGCTCCGCGACCGGATTCTCTCTGAAGCCGAGGTTCAGTTTGCCGAAGGATGACCTTGCCTTGGCCGCGCGGTTGAACGAAGTCCTCCGTGAATGAGCTTCTCTGCGTGTCGCGGCAGAACGCCCCGCTTGTTCCCCGCCTGTTCGCAAGGGGGGCGCGGGGCGGGTAAGGGGTTCTTCTCGAAGCAGTACAAGAGCCGCTGGCTAGTGCAGCAGCAGCGGGCGGTCGAAAACCACGTCCAGGCTGCTTCCCTGGCGCAACTCCACTTCCCTGCCCCGCGTCACGAGCACGGTGGCCAATCCCACGGCGCTGCCGATTCCGGCCCCGATGCCGGCGCCCCTCCAGCTTCGGTCGGCAATGCCGCCAATGGCCGCGCCGCGCCCGGCATAAATCACCACCTGGCCGGTATCGCGGCCTTTGCTTCCACCCTGCTTGATGGCGCTTTCGCTGCGATCCACCTTCTGGTCGGTCTGGTTCGAGTCCACCGAGCTGAGGCGCGGAGAGAATTTCAGGACTTCACCGCGCGGCAAGGTCACCGTCTCCAGCCGGATGCCCAGCTCGGCCCTGCCGGACACGCGCCCACTGCGCCTGACGTGGGACACGATCCCCTGCACATAACTGCCCACCGGCGCCAGCGTGCGCCCGCCGACGCTGATCGGGCTGGCCGTCCGCAGGTAGACGTAATCGCCATTCTGCGCGGTCCTGGTGGTGATGGAGTTCGACATGCGCAGCAGAACGTGAGTGCCCGCCGGGATTTCGGCGGATTCGCCCGCCGAGGCCGTCAAGGCGCAGGCCGCCAGGACAAGCACGCCGGCGGCCCCGAAAGCAGATGCGGTTCGACGCCCCATGGAAGTGCTCCTGTCAGAAAGAACCCCGCCGCCCACTAACAGTTTCGATGGCCGGCGCGGCGGCTCGGTTTCGCCTCCTGGGGCGCTGCTTTGGCCTGGCCCCTGACACCTGCTTCACCGCCTCTTGGGCGCGGGCTTGGGCGCTTCCTGGGCCGGCTCGGGCTGAGCCGCAAGCTTGAGTTGCCCAAGCTTTTCCTGGCCCTCCAGATAGTTGACCAGGTCGGCCAGCGGCAGCGGCTCGTATTCGCCCGAAAGGAAGTCGCGGATCTGAAGCACTGTTTTCTTTTGGCCGATCAGCACGCCGAGCTCTTCGGACATGTGGGAAGGCAGCTTGGCGCGGGCCGCCTGTACAAACTTGCGGTCGTCGGGCGAGAGCTTCTCCAGGGCCTGCTCCGCGCCGCGGAAGCGGCCGAAGCCGCCGCCCGCAGCCTGGTCCCCGGACTGCTCGATGAGCGTGCGCGCAGCCTGCTTCTCGGCATCGTTGAGCGCCAGCTCCGTCGGTTGCACCTTCTGCTGCTCGGCGCGGAGGCGGTAGAAGGCCGCAGCCTCGTTTTCGAGCGCCGCGGCGCGCTGGTCGATGAACGTCTCGAACCCAACCAGTTTCTTTCCCGCCTCCTCGGGATTGGCGAACAGCACGGCGGCCGAGCGCACCACGCCCTTCTCGACGCCGGCTTGGTGGCGGATGGCCACCTGGGCTTCGCGCCAGGCATCGCGCAAGCCGGCCGCCTCCGCGGTGTCGGCCACGTAGCCCAGGCCCTTGCGTTGCGCCTGGCCCATGCGCTCGGCGCCGCGCGCCAGGGATTCGGCCGCCACCCGGGCGCCCATTTCGTCGCCGGCCGAGGCCAGCACACTCATTGCCGCCGTTCCGACCACCGCCGCCCGCTTGAACTGCGTGGAATCGAGCTTGTCGGGCGTGTCCTGCGAGGAGTGATACCAGGGGTCCGGCCAGGTGACGAACATGGCCGCGGGAATACCCTGCCGCAGGTACACGGCATGGTCGCTGGCGCCGTAGTACTTGACGATGTTGACGTAGAACGGGTCGCGGCTGCCGTTGGGCGCCAGCACCGGCAGCGTGAACGCATAGCCGTGATGCCGGTAGTTGACGCGCTCGCGGTTGGTGTTGGCGACGAATTCCAGGATGCTGGCGCACAGATCATTGAGGAACGTGGGGACGGTATCGGGCGTGCGGTGCAGCACCCAGGAACTGAAGCCCATGCGCAGCCCCAGCCCTTCCATGTCGAAGTTGAGGTCGGCGATCAGCCGCTTCCTGACGTCCTCGTGGGCCCGCAGCCAGGCCATGGTGCCGCTGATTTCCGGCACCCACAGGAAGTGAATAGTGCGCTTCACCGGCGGCAGCTTGCCTTCCTTCACCAGCCGGATGAGCGTGCGGCCCATCTCCAGTGTGGCGGCGCAGCCGGAGCTGTCGTCGTTGGCGCCCTGCTTGATGTAGCCCTCGTAGAGGTGAGCCGACATCATCACTTCCTGGGTGGTGGAGCCGTCGCCGGGAATGGTGGCGTGCACCACTTCCATGCGTCCCGGCGCGCTATCCGCCTTGACCACGGAGCGAAGCGTGATCTTCTCGCCGCGCGCCAATCGAGCGGCCAGTTCCCTGCCCTGCCGCGGCGAGATCGACCAGCCGAAACCCTGCGGTTTGTCCTGCTGGCCGCCGCGGCCGGAGACGCTCTGGGTCAGAATCTCGTCGGGGAAGCTGTCGCGGTTGCCCATGTTCCAGTAGCTGACCACGCCCACCGCGCCCCGTTCGGCCACCGCCAGGCGCGCCAGCGACGAGGCCGACGCGGAGCCAAGCACGATCTTGCCCTTCACGTCCTTGCCGGCGTAATCGCCCGCGGTGGCGCCGGCGCCGACATCGACCAACTCGGCAGTTACATCGCCCGACTGGCTCCCCGAGCAAAGCGACACGGCGACGTCGTAAATGTCGTACAGCTTGCTGGTTTCCGGCTTCACCATCCACAGCTCGCCCTGTGTGGCAAACCACGATTGCGCGGAGGGAAACGTCTCCACCTCGACGCCGCTGAAGCCGTACTCTTTGGCGAACCGCGCCATCACTTCGCTCTCGCGGAAGCGCGTCTCCCACTCCGAGCGCGGCCGGATACGCGGATAGGGCACCAGCTCCAGCACGTGGTGCATGGCGCGCTCGCCCGACGCCTCGTTGACGATGGCCCGCATCTGCTCCCAGCTCAGCAGCGTGCGGTCCTCGCGCTCCTGCCCCGGAAGGCAGGAAGCCAAGAACAGGCAGACAACCAATAACGGCAGATATTTTTTCATTTGAGCGTGGAATTTAACACAAAGGCGCGAAGACACCAAGCAGCTATCGCCATAACCAAAACGTTATCCGCGGATTACGGGGATTGACGCGGAGTGGGCACATCCTCACGAAACCCAAGCGCTCAGGAATTGTGATAAGATGATCGCGGATGCCGACGGTTCTCAGGTTTGATGGGCTGCGCGTGGTGATCTACCCGAACGATCATCGACCGGCTCACGTCCATGTGATAGGACCAAGCTGTGAAGCGGTTTTCGATTTGAATCGTCCGGCAGGCCCGGTAGATCTCCGGGAGAACTATGGATTCTCACGGCGGGAAATCACGCACATCCAAAGCGTGTTGACGAATCACCTGGAAGAGCTGTGCCCGGCATGGGAGGAAATTCATGGCACTGCATGACAATTTCGAACTGGCGAACCAGCAGGCCAAGGACCTGCAAGCAGGTGTCCCCAGGGCCGTCTCTGCGCATTACGACCGCACAAGTGGGCACATCGTGATTCATCTAAGCTCAAAGCTGATCGTGAATTTCTCGCCGCACCATGCCCAAGGGCTGGAGAACGCTAAGCCGTCGCAGCTTGATGAGATCGAGATTAGTCCATCTGGCTTCGGGATCCACTTTCCAAAGCTTGATGCGGATCTTTATCTCCCCGGCCTCTTGGAGGGCTTCCTTGGATCGAGGAAGTGGATGGCATCCAGACTCGGTCAAATCGGCGGCCAATCCAGAAGCAGGGCCAAGAGAACGGCTTCTAAAGCGAATGGTAGGCTCGGGGGAAGGCCTAAAAGAGCAGCTAGGTGACGGCGAACAGCTCTTTGTTTTTGAGGGCCTTGACGCGGTCGCGGAACTGGGCGGCTTTTTCGAACTCGAAGTTGCGCGCCGCCTCCTTCATCCGCGCTTCCAGGTCGGCGATCAGCGCGTCGCGCTGCTCCAGCGTGGTCACTTCTTCCTCGGCCGGCTCCAGCGGCACGGTCACGTAGTCGGCCTCGGCCGTGGCCACCAGGCTCATGTCGATGGGCTTGATGATGGACTGCGGGATGATGTTGTTTTCCAGGTTGTAGGCCGTCTGCTTGGCGCGGCGGCGCTCGGTTTCGTCGATGGCCCTGCGCATGGAAGCGGTCATGACGTCGGCGTACAGCAGCGCCTTGCCGTCCAGGTGGCGGGCGGCGCGGCCGATGGTCTGGATCAGCGAGCCCTGCGAGCGCAGAAACCCTTCCTTGTCGGCGTCCAAGATGGCGACCAGCGAGACTTCCGGCAGGTCCAGCCCCTCGCGCAGCAGATTGATGCCGATCAGCACGTCGAACTCGCCGCGGCGCAAGTCGCGCAGCAGCTTCACACGCTCCAGGGTCTCGATCTCCGAGTGCAGGTAGCGGCAGCGCACGCCCAGCTCGGAGTAGTACTCGGCCAGGTCCTCGGCCATGCGCTTGGTCAGGGTGGTGACCAGGACGCGCTGGCCGCACTCAACGCGTGCCCGGATCTCGCCCAGCAGGTCGTCCACCTGGCCCTTGACCGGCCGCACTTCGACCTGGGGATCAACCAACCCAGTGGGCCGGATGACCTGCTCCACCAC
>Ga0315285_10006993_pt1 | contig 11615 bp, 6 predicted proteins | sample YL17G09_36_MG_FD_203698 | JGI IMG/M metagenome (GOLD analysis project Ga0315285, IMG submission 203698) | Sediment microbial communities from Yellowstone Lake, YNP, Wyoming, USA - YL17G09_36 | ecosystem: Environmental > Aquatic > Freshwater > Lake > Sediment | place: USA: Wyoming | collected... | reverse complement strand
ACCCACACTACCAATTGATTCCCAAGTAATGTTATAAGTTGTCCCTCTTTGCCAACTCTCTCCACCATTCGGCGATGTAACTGTAATACAAGGAGTTATCTTAAAATAGTTATCACTAAAGTCATAAATAGAACCATCTGTATTAGAGGTGATTCGAACTCTATAATCTGAGCCAGTAGGAAAGGATGACGGGATAGGCCAAGGATAACTGCCGATATTTGTTATAGGTATAGGATTGACGAGAGTTGTGTAAAGTGTGTTCCCTTTCCATAAAGTGATTCTTAGATCGTTACCAATACTCCCTGTAGAAGTCCAGGTGATATTATATGTATTCCCCCTCTGCCAACTCTCCCCTCCATTAGGTGAGGTAACTGTGATAATGTTATTAGATTTGACTTCGATATTCTTAATCAGTTTATCCCCAAACCGAGCGACATATTCTTGAAGCATTTGCCAATCCGATTTGTAAATGCCGGGTGTATTGGGTGCCTTAAAGGGACTTATCGTAAATGTATAAGTCTGACCTGGATTTACAACAACTCCCACTGGTAAATTTACCCTTGACCTTGAATAAAATGGATCACTATCGCCGATTGCCCCAAGCTTTATTGATTTGTCACTACTCCACGATTCAATTCCAATATTTTTAACTGTTACAGTAACATCATATCTAACTTCTCCCACATATATCGTATCAGGAAGATTATTTGCAATAATCTTAGCATAATGGGGAAAGAGCGGAGTATACACCCCCGTTCTTTTAGGATTATTCATAAACATAGGCCATTGCATTGTGGGCTGATAATAATCCCCCGCCTCATAACAAATAATAAGCCCGGGTGGAGAACTGCTTTTCCCTTGAGTACAAACAATAATTTCAACCTTCCCATCATTATCTATATCTCCTATTGCAGGAGTTGACCAGGTTAATCCATGGTCACCAAGAGGAAATCCATTTACTATTGAACCATTATGATGCCAAGCAAGTAAAGCTCCACCAGCTACTACCAAAATCTCTGGGTCTCTGTCCCCATCTATATCTCCTACAACGGGAGAGGAAAATATTCCTCCGGGAGAATTTGTTGGTGTCACAGGAAATCCTGTTACAGGAGTCCCATTATGATGCCAAGCATAAACTTTTCCATTCCCACCACCACCTAAATCTGCAACAATGATCTCCAAATCTTTATCACCATCTAAATCTGCAAGGGCCGGCGTTGACATAACAGAACCAGTGGTAGTAGCAAACACACCATCAGTGTTAGGATCGCTATCCCCATCTCTTATTTCTATATTATTATGCTGAAATCCATAAATAAATTTACCACCATATATACTCGTCCCAAAAAAAATCTCATAATATCCATCCAAATCTACATCGCCAACAGTAATTCCTGTCCAATTTAGGTAGTCGTGAAGTTTAGTAGATGGAAAATCTGGTAATTCATTTGCTTTGCCATCGAAGGCCCTTAAAATCCCATACCCCTGGTAATTAATAGTCGTTTCACCTCCAACAATAAACTCCAGCTTGCCATCTTTGTTAATATCACAGATGGCTGCACTACTCCAAATTACGTCCGTGTTATCAAATGGAAAGTCCCAATTATCCTCATCAACTTTACTGAAATTAACACTCGTATCTCCTGGTTGAAATGAGTCTTCATCATCATCACAAGGATGCCCCTCATCAATAAGACCATCTCCATCATCATCAACATGATAATATCCCGGTGCCACAGGTTCTATCCCCGGTGTGAAAGGCGTTCTATCCCCTGGTGGGTCTTCATCCCATCGTCCATCATTATCTGCATCGCGCCGATAAACCGAAGCATAGAAGAAATCAGGAGCAGAGGGATTCATACGAACAAGATTCCCATAAGTATCCACTTCTTTTGCCAATCCCTCTCCATTAAGAGCATAAATGAAATGGTCAAACGCACCAATAACAATTTCAGGTTTACCATCCTGGTCTATATCACCCAAGGCTGGTGTAGCATGAACCCCATCAGCATAACCATCAGGAGAACCCCCCGTTGAGACATTAAAAATATCCTGAGTTTGTAAACGAAACTTTACTCTCCCATCACTTGAAAAAACATATATCGCACCATTTTCATTCGCACCTTCAGCACCATCCATACCCACACCAATCACGATTTCCATAAGGCCATCGCCGTCCACATCACCAACTGCAGGTGAAGAATCAATTTTAGCAGAAGTTGTCTGAGGCCAACCTGGTAATGGTGTACCCGTGAAAGGATCAAGGACATATACTTTTTTATCAAGACATCCAACAATAACTTCTAAATCACCATCTCCATTCACATCCGCAAGTGCTGGTGACGAGAACTTTATCCAAGCCCCTGTAGAATATGTCCATTGGACAGTAATAGCAAACGATGGTGAGGAAATAAAGAATAATAAAAGGAGGTGTATTAATAAAAACAGAGATTCATTTAATTTTTTTTGAACGATTTCCAACTTATAATACCCCCATCACTATTTATATATTATACATTTCGTCTTGTTTAGTAATAAAATTAATTCTTTACAGGCTTTTCTCTTTTCTGGCAATGTCAATCTGATTATAGAAGCTTGGGCTTCTAAGAAATATTCTGTTCCCAAGCAGGGCTTGGAAACAAGTTCAGCATAACAAACAAAGTAATCTCATAGTTTAAAATACATAGAAGAGAAAAATTATTGTGTCTCAAATATCAATAAACATAGACAGAATTGATTTGAAAGATTCTAAAGTCAATTTTGAAATTGGTCTAAAGAAATCCGGTGCCTTTCCCTGTTTAATAATTACAGGGACAAGCTTAACTCTCGATTTTTATTCCAAAAATGACTATTGTCATCCTGATGCACATTTAGGCTGGTGGAGTTTCCCAATGGATGAGCTTACTGAGAATCTCACTGTTCAACTTGATTTTCTTCAATCTGCGCATCTTATAGTCACTCTTAAAACCGAAGGCAACAAATCAATCTCTGCTTATGACTATTGGATAAACAAAAATTACAAACTAAGCAATAATGAACTACACCTTTTATTAGTCATAAGAGATGCTAAACAAAACATTCTTGAGCTTCAAAAAATTAACTTTAATTTCCCAGAAGAAACAATAAAGGGATTCGATTTCATACATTGGTATGCTCAGCAATATGATTCTTCAATTCCACTAATTGACCTTGATAGTATCTTCGTTGAACTTACAAATCATTGCAACATAAATTGTTTGTTTTGCCCAAATGACAAAATGACTCGCAAACGACAATTTATGGACTACGAATTAGCTCTGAGGATATTAGATGAAATCAGTCTCCCTTATTTTTCTTTTAGTCATATCAATTTAAGTTTGATGGGTGAATCACTTCTCCATCCAAAATTTCTCGATATAGTCAATTATGCCGAGAAGCAAAAGAAGATAAAATGCGTGATTGTTACGAATGGTGTCCTGCTCACTGAGCCATTATGCGAAGACCTATTACGTTGCAATCCTTATTGTATTTGCCTGAGTTTTCAAACACCAAGTGAACAGTTATTTAAAACACGACGAGCAGGGAAATTAACTTATAGTGATTACAAGAAGAGAATCGAGAATGTAATCCGACACAAGTTCAAATTAGGTAATAAAAGAACAAAAATTGAATTACATATCTTGAATACTTTTAATTTCACCCCAAGAGTAAATATCATTAACACTTATGATAAGGCAATGAAAGTCATTGATGATTGGATACAGTTTGGACAACAAATCATAACGGAATTTGGGATAACTGATTTTTCCCAGCAATCCTGCAGGGCGAGTAATATTCTTAACCTTGAGGAAAAAGACAATGGAAGCGAAATATTGCCCAATGTTTTCTTAAGATTCAAACGTTCCTGTTCTTTTGGCAATAGTGTTGTTACTCCCGGAATGAAAATTATACCCAGAAAACGTGGATTTTGCCCTCTCCCTCTGCAACAATTAGGTATCCTTGCAAACGGCGATTGCACTTGTTGTTGTATGGATTATGATGGGAAATTAACCTTTGGTAATTTGAACAATGCTAAATCACTTGCATCATTATGGTATAATGAAAAGGCAATCAAGATTCGCGAATGTGTGATTCAACATCAACTCATAATGCCTTTTTGTCAGTATTGCCGAGGATATAAAATCGATCTGTATAGCCCCTTTCAAAAAGTAAAAACAATGTTTACCAAATTGACGCAAAAGGGAAAATAATCTGACAGGATACGCAGGATAAAAATTATATAAAGAAAATAAGCAGTTAAGATCAATCCTTCTTGCAAATGAAGCCCATCAGATAAGCCTCTTCGGGCCTATTTGATATGGGATTAGGAGTAAAAAATTCCTCCTTAAAAAACTTTTTCTCTCTTAGAGATTTCGGGAAAGGGCATATACCAAATTCTTTTATATTTAAAAAACCTTTAACAAATACATAAAGCTAATCCGGTACTCCAAGCTATATAATGTATCTAATTCGACTATTAAATTTATCACTAATGAAATTATTATATAAACAAATAATCATAAAATTTAATATAGATTTATTCTTAACAAAGTATTTTACGGTTCACCTAAAAAACCTAAAAAAAGTCTAATTTGAAAATAATAAGAAATCACGATAAACGATGATAAAACAGTGATTTGAAGACGAGGACGATTCCGTAATATCTCCGCAATTATTAGAAAACAGGGAAAAAATGCTGCAACATAACGAGAAAACGCAAAAGGTCTGTATATGTAAAAAGCAAGAGAAAAATAAAAAAGTAGAATATAAAACATCTCTAAATATCTTTTTCTAATACCAAGATAGATCGCCCCAATAATACTAAACCAAGTATATATACATTCCTTATGCATCGAAATAAAAAGATATTTAAAGGACCACCACTGAGGATTAGTTCCCGCAGGTATATGATAACTCAATAAATCAGCAGTCCATTTCTCATATAACGCTGTTATATTATTATGAGTAATAAGATAAATATATAGGTTCCAGAATAAGAAAATTAAAAAACCCGGACTTACTAACATTAGTTCCTTAACTCTTATTTTTTTATCTTTGATCGATAGAAAAATCTGTTCAGCAATTAAAGCGAAGCATAAAAACATTGCAAAAGTTCTGATTAGACAAGCAAAACCAGCAAGAATTGATGATAACAATAATTTATTGTTTTGCCTTAATACAAACACAAATATTGTTACAGCTAAAAAGAAGGAATCACTATATGCAGCAAAAAAAACATTATGCCCAGGATAAAAGAAAAGTATGAGAACTACAATCCAAGCTTGAACTTGCTTACCAGAGAGCTTTTTACAATATAAATAGAGTCCATTGACAATTAATATATGAGAAACAAAATTTAAGATTACCGCTGATTTCTCAAATGCCATTTGTTTGAACTGAAATAGAAATGCTATTAGACGCAGTGTAAGAGGATACATTGGTGGGAAAATGAGTGAGTCATATTTATAAAACAAATTTTTATACCATGCACTATCCCACCCAAAAAACAAATAACTCGGAATGATTTTTATGGGATGTCTTAAGATATTATGAAGATTGAAAGATTTAGCATAAAACCTTATGAAAATAACGTGAATAATGCAAACAACCAGGTATGTTAAAAACCAATCATATTTACTTCGATGCTTATCTAAAAAACATAATACTTTATGCAAAAGTTCCTCTTTTTTCAAATTATTTATTTTCAATTTCAGTATAATCTCCTTTTTCCCATATACCTATCTCAACCCTACCCTCGATATGATCTTAAAAATCAAACTTTCATACAAAAGAAACTCATTAAATAAGCCTCTTCGGGCTTATTTGTAATAGGATTAAGAATAAAAAATTCTTCTTTAAAAAATTTCTTCTTTCTTAATGATTTCGGGAAAGGGCATAATCCAAATTCTCTTATAATTGAAAAACCTTTGTTTCGGATTTTCTCCCTCATTCTCTCAGGGGTGTATTCAATTTTATGTTCTGGATTGATAAATACGTCAGGACACTGCAACATAGTGACTAACCGATTCGGAGTATCAAGTATAAGATAACCGCCTTTTTTTAAAATCCTGAAACTTTCAGAGAAGGTTTTATCTCCTTCTTCCTCTGAGATATGTTCAATACTTTCACCCATAAAAACCATTTCAACAGAATCATTTTCTAAAAAGGATAAATTACTCATTGTTCCATAAATATAACGAATTGTAGTTCCTTCAAATTCAAAAACAGGCTCTTTAGGAAGTGCTGTAGACTTTATTAAACGATTTTGAGGAGGTAAATCCACAATATATAATTCCTTTGCCCGATAGGGATAACCCATTACATAAAGAGCCCCTTCAGGTCTACTCTCACAAACACCACCTAAGTCAACTATAACTGAAGCATAAGGAAATGTCCTAACAAATTTACATCTTGCTCGATGCAAAGCATCACGCTCATTCTTACAGCATAAAAGTTCAAATTCTTCACTATCAACAAGGGCTTTAAGAATCTCTTTCCTTGTGAGTTTTTGTTCCTTTAATGACTTGAGATAAAATCTCTTTCCTTCTTCATCTGGAGACCTATTTAAGATTAATTCATACAATAACTCTATGTATTCCGCATTAGTAAAATCTTTATCTATACCTACCCGGGTTTTTAAATAAAGAGCATGAACTTTATTTTTGATTTTTGAAAACATCGCCCACCTCATTTTTTACCCCATCAAATAAATAAACACGCTCATTTACACAAATAATTTTCTCTTTATGTCTATGGCTTAAACTTGTTATTATAACATTTTTTTAACAGTTTCTATATACTCAAGGAGGAGACTCGCCATATTTTCTCTCTTAAAATCTTTCAATCTCTCATTCTGCCCTTTAACAATCCTTTCTCTTATTGATTCATCCTTAAATACTATGTCCATTAATTCGGCTGTTTCTTGAAATTTCTTCTTATTTATCAAAACTCCTAACCCCTTAAGCGTATAGGGAATCCCCGTCGAATTATATGCTATTATTGGAATCCCAAAGTACATCGCTTCTATTATTGGGATACAAAATCCTTCGTGTTCACTCATACATAAAAATAAATCACTAACCCTATAATAAGAAATTAATTCTGGAAGTGTCACAGTCCCTGTAAAAATAACATTACTTAAATCCAAAAACCGAATTATATTTTTGAGATAATGATAGTATTCAATTGAAAAGTCGTAGGAACCAACTAATATTAGTCTTGAATGTGAATTTATCTCATTAAAATAATAAAATATCTTCAACAAATCTTCATACTTTTTATTCGGGGCAATTCTTCCAACAAATATTACATTTATATGGCTATCCTGAAATTTACTCCACACCTCCTTAGAATACTTCTTATTAAATTTCTCAAAATCAATAATAATCGGGAGAACAAGTATCTTACCAAAACCAAGCACTTTTAAATCAAGACCGTTAAATTCAGAAACCGCCATTGTTAATACTACTTTTTCTCTTAGCCTTAATACATCATCTTTTCCTCTTTTCATCTCCGCTTTCAGCTTGCTATCGAACAACTCAAAATAACTATAAGGAGTTACATTATGATAACGTAAGATTATCTTGTCGGGTAAATCCAAAACAAAACCAGTCACTACAGAATAGGTGGCATAATGATAAATTAATATATTATTTGAGGAAGAATAATCCTTATACTTTTTGTAATCATAGACTTTGCTTTTGCATTCAGAACATACATAATCAAGATTGGCAAATATCTCGGATTTGTATCCAAAGCTTTTTAAAACCTTTTGAATTTCAAATGCATCATTTGTGACCGCATCCGTCACGTACATTCCCTGAAGCATTTGATGAACTGAACCTGAAAATTTTTCTTCCATTCTATTAGACTATCCTCATATTTGCAGTAATGCGACATCCCTGAAGAAATATATTTCCCCCTCACCCTTCCCTCTCCCCTCTGGGGAAAGGATTAAGGTGAGGGGTCGGTGTTTTAACACACAAATTCTACAAACTTGTCTATAATAGCATCCCACTGATAATTTACTAATACGAATCTCTTGCCATTCTCACCTATCATTTTTGCTATATCAGGTTTGTCCAATAAATAATTCAATATCTCTCGGAACTCATTATAATTTTCATAATAAAGTCCACCGTTCGATTCGATACAATGATTACGAGTTACATCACATCGTGCATCAACAATAACTGGTTTTCCTAAAAACCACGCCTCTGTCATAACAATGGAAAAACTCTCATTTAAACTCGGTTGACATAATGCCTCAGCCGCCCCAAAGGCATTATATTTGTCTTCCTCCGATAAAAACCCAAGGTCGATTATGGCATCGTTTCGAGGTAATTCCACAGTTCCATTCCCTATCAATATCAATTTTAAGTCTTTCTTCTCATCTCTGGAGTATTTATCAAATAGAGCTATTAAGCTATGTACATTTTTCGTTTTATCTTTCCGACCCGCATATAGAAGGAATTTAGATTCAATCCCGAATTTTTTCCTGAATTCTTCAGGATTCGCTTTCAAATCAGGATTAACTCCAACGCCAAGAACAACATTCCGTTTGCCATTTAGATTATAAATCTTATCTGCAAGAGACCGCTCTGTTTTTGTATTGAAAATTAATCCCTCGCTATTTTCAAACATATGCCGTATCAACCGCATATAAGCGTAGCCTTCATTATGAAGAGCTGGCAGTAGGATACCCTTATACTGACAAGCTTTCATTCCATAATAGGATATGGGGAAACAATAGGGAATAAATACAAATTTATAATTAGAAATATTATCCGTAATAAACTTATAAAGTCTCCCGCTATTAATACCTTCACTCATCCACAATCGTTCTTCTCGAACACTAATCCGAATACGATGAATTAACTTATCATTTATATTATTAAAAACTCGATGATTCCCTTTCCTGATAGAAAATCTTTTCACATTCACACTGTTCTCATTATAATTGCCCTCAGCAAAATAATTCTCATTCCAATTACTCTGAAACTCTTTTACACAAGTTGTTAATACTTCGACTTCGTAACCGTGTTTTAAGAGTTGCCTAACATAGTTCCGACAAAGAGCTTCTGCTCCTCCCGGAATATTCTCCCCATACCAAGGTATGACAAATGCAATTTTCATAGTAGCCTTATAATATTTTACCACAACGACACAACAAATTTAACAAGGATAGACAGGATGGACAAGATTCATTTTTTTTAATTCATATCCTGTCTATCCTGTATATCCCTGTGAAACAATCATTGCAGTTAAATATTTTATTATTCAACCCATAACTTATTAACTAAAATACTCAACTCTCTGTCATCCGTTGAATTCTCATCAAGTTTTCTTGGTATCCAAACAGAATCGCTAATTATCTCAACTTTCAATATATTACCAAAAATATCGTTCTTAATCGGAGCTTTAACAATATGCCATTCATTATTATCTAATGAGAATTTACCGCTCTCTTCATTATTTATTATTATTCTCCCATTTATTGGTTCGCTCACAACTTTTGGAAAATACGTCTTTATATTCACCATTAGAAATTTGGATGTGGTATCTCTCAACAAATAAGCAATCCCATATTTTCCCATCCACCTTGCCCATAAATTCTGATCCTGATGCGGAGCATACCACTCCCCCTTTATGAATTTTGCACTATGTAAATCCATTATTAATTCTTTCGGTGCATCACCATAAAAAATCTGGATTAATTCCTTCTCTGATTTCTCCTTTCTTGTCTCATCTTTTCTAAAAGTTACCTGCGAATCAAGTTTTGAGATACCAATACAATCAAGAGGTCCCATAACTTCAAATACAAGGGCATCAACACGATAATCATAGAAATGTCCACCAATTGTATGTATCGCTGAGGAAATTGTATAAGAGCCAACTCCAATATCCATCGGAAAATCAAAATCCACAAAAACTTTTTCTCCTTCAAGATAATATCCTGTATCCATCTTCTTCAAATAAGTATTCGTCCCGAAAATCTCCTGCCCTATTCTATTCTTTATCATCACTCCAAAAATAGGATTATCTACATTGGCATTAAATAAAATCTCATACCTTACTTTTGTGGTTTCTCCTGATACAATCTTCGTTGTCTCTTTACCTTCAGAATTAAAAATCCGTATAGAAGCAATCTTCGCTTCAAATGTTCCAAACCTCTGTTCAAGCATATCTCCGCCAGTTTGTAATGCCCCGATGTCATGAAAAGTTATTCCTCTCGAACCACTAATCGGTTGCGTAGACAATCGTTCTGCAATCAATACATTATACCTGTGAATCACATCTTTAGGATTGCCCTTTGCAATTAGATTTCCCCTATCAAACATCATCGCATAATTACAAATTAATGAAATTATATTAACATCGTGTGAGACAAAAAATATCGTGACTCCTCTTTTCTGCATATCTCTAATTTTGCTTAAACACCTATGAGCAAAGACAGCATCTCCTACAGCTAATGCTTCATCAACTAATAATACCTCAGGATTTAAATTGATTGCTATTGAAAATGCTAATCGGACAAACATACCTGTAGAATAAGTCTTCACAGGCATATCAATATAATGTCCGAGTTCGGAAAATCGGATTATTTCATCATACATATCATTAATCTCATCCTGATTAAATCCCAATAATGATGCATTCATACTGATATTTTCGCGACCAGTAAATTCAGGATGAAAACCTGTTCCAAGCTCGATTATTGACGAAACCTTTCCATTGACTTGCACAGAGCCTTCTGTTGGTTCAATTATCCCGGCTAAAATTTTTAATAGTGTACTTTTGCCTGCACCATTCGGACCCATCACACCTACCGTCCAACCTTTTTCAATCTCGAAATTAATATTATTTAAGGCGGTAAATTCCCGATGTAGCTTCTTATGACCCAAACCAAATTTTTCCTTTACTCGATCAAAGGGTTTTGAATAACATTTATATTTTTTCGTTAAATCCTTCACTGCTATAGCAGTCATTCTTCAAACCTCATCGACAAACTTTCTCTTATACCTTTGAAAGAATCCAACACCCAGAAAAAGCATAATGAGAGATAACACAATCAAATATACTACACTATAAAAATCAGGAAATTTTTTATACATTAAAATATCACGATAAATATTTACCATCCGATAAAAAGGATTTATCATAAACCAATAATGTGCCGCTTTAACCTTAAAAATATCAGGTGAATAAACAATAGGCGTTGCCCAGAATAGAAATGTAAAAATTGCCCCTAATATTTGTGATGTATCTCGAAAAAAAACATTCAATGTGGCAAAAAAATATGATGGTCCCAATGTGAAAATCAATTGAAGAAAGAAAACAAATGGCAAAAAGAGAACATAAATCAAGATTATCGGTCCTTCAATTATTAATAAAAAAATGAGAAACAATGTATAAGCAATTAAGAGATGAACAAAACTTGATAAATTCGCAAAAAGAGGTAAAATCGTTTGTGGAAAAGAAACACGTTTAATCAGTGAAGAATGTTCAATAATAATATTTGATGAACGCAAAATCGATTCGCTCATCGATATCCATGGAAATAAGGCACAACATAGGTAAATAGCAAAATCCTGAAG
>Ga0315285_10006992_pt1 | contig 11616 bp, 9 predicted proteins | sample YL17G09_36_MG_FD_203698 | JGI IMG/M metagenome (GOLD analysis project Ga0315285, IMG submission 203698) | Sediment microbial communities from Yellowstone Lake, YNP, Wyoming, USA - YL17G09_36 | ecosystem: Environmental > Aquatic > Freshwater > Lake > Sediment | place: USA: Wyoming | collected... | reverse complement strand
TCTTGTGTCTTGTGTCTTGTGTCTTGTGTCTTGTGTCTTGTGTCTTGTGTCTTGTGTCTTGTGTCTTGTGTCTTGTGTCTTGTGTCTTGTGTCTTGTGTCTTGTGTCTTGCGTCTATCTTCCCTGCTGCATTTTGATTCTTGATGTCCCTTCACAGCAGCTCAACGTAGTCGGCCAAGTCGAGGTCGTGCTCAACCTCGAACTTCTGCATCTCTTCTATGCGTTCAATATCGTCCTTTATTCGATTCACTAACTTAAATATGTATGGCTTGCCGCCCAGCCGGTTCTGCAGGTCGTCAAGCATCGGCGCCCACGAACCCTCATAGAGCTCTTTCTTGAGGACAACCAGCATCCGGTGCTCGTTGCTCAATCCCGCAACATAGCCCTTCACAGCCCTGCTAACGGCGGTTTTACCGCCCTTTTTACCCTTTTCGCCCGGTCCAGCCATGCGCCAAAACCTCAGTCGTGCAGAATACTATCCACCCCTCCCCGAAATTGCAACACTTTTTCCATTTTTCCCCGCATCTTATTGAATCCGGCGGGATATTCGGCACTTGCTCGCTTGAGGAATATCACTGTGCAATGCAGATTCCGTTCGTTCAAATCTGTCCGCTTCTTGGCAATCAGATGGAGTCCGCTCGCCCGCTGTATCTGACGCACCGAAAGCCATAGATGTCATATCCAAAGCAGACATCTACATAACCTGGATTCTCGTAATAGCGATAACCGGAGCGGCAATTCTGGGCGCTGAATTTCCACGCGCCGCCACGGACCACTTTGCTCTGGCCTTCTTTGGGTCCCCTGGGGTTCTCCTGGGGAGACTCCTGGTAGTAGTCCACCTTGTAGAAGTCGTTGCACCATTGCCATACATTACCGCACATGTCATACAATCCCCAAGGATTGGGCCGCTTTTGACCCACGGGGTGAGGGTGTCTGCCGGAGTTCTTGTCAAACCAGGCATAGTCAGTCAGTTTCGAGGCGTCACTCCCGAAGAAATAGGCTGTCTGTGTTCCCGCCCGGCAGGCATATTCCCACTCTGCCTCCGTGGGCAGTCTGTATCCGTTCGCATCAAAGTTGCATTGCCAAGTCTTCAAGTCATAGCAGGGTTCAAGCCCCTCCAGGCGAGAACGATGATTGCAGAACTTCACGGCATCGGACCAGCGTACCTGCTCCACGGGATTCTTGCTTCCTTTCCAGCGGGAAGGATTCTCTCCGCAGACTCTCTGGTATTGTTCTTGAGTCACCAGGTATTTGTCTATGTAGAATGAGCCCAAGACGACCTCATGAGGTTGTGCATCCGGCTCATCCTTGTCTCCCATCGTGAATCGGCCGCCCGGAAGCTGAACCATCTCTATTTCGGATTCGGTCCCTGTCTCGCTTGGGCGGTCACCCGAAGCTTCCGGTTCATCATTTGGAACCTTGCGTTCACAGCCTTGAAGCACTGCCAAAGCCCCAAACAGGATAAATACTGATACGATGAAGCGCCTCATGATTCTCGGTTTCCGTTCTACACTGCTGAGCTTGATATTTCATACTCAATAATTCGGCCATATCTCGTAGCCGTCGGGATTCCTAAGGCACTGCCTGCAGCGTCTTCTAACCTCTTGGGCCAATTCAATCGCTTTGGGCTGAGTCGCACAGCCATACCCCGCCTCCTGAAACAGTTTCCTGGCTATTATGTGATACTGCGCAAGAAGACCATCTTGTGCACCGCCCATTCCTCTCCACTCTTTGCAGAGTTCCAGGCAGGTTGGCAGGTTTTGCGGAGATTTCCCGCGGGTCAGATCGGTTGTCTTGCGAGCCAACTCACCAGCATAATTGAGAGATTTGATGTTCTCTTTCTGCGCCTCGTATTCCTGGGGAATTTGCTGCGCTGTCTGCTCCAGACTATCAAGGAATGGCCTCAGCTCGGCAGAAGAGCTTGCTGTCGCGCGTAGAAACTTGATCATGTCATCGGCAAAGGCCCTGTACTCATCGATCCTTTCTATATGCCGTCTGACAAAATAGAGCACATCCTCTACGGCCCCCTCGACATACTCCCTCCTGTCGTTCTCTTCTCCCGCCTTGAAGACTGCCTCTATGGCGTCTGTGCATCCGCAGGTGCAGGCGCGACGAATGCCCGCGGCTCCCCTTCTATGATGGGTGCGCAGCTTGCGGCCGGCAAGGTCGAGTATCCTATCGCACATCTGCCGGCCCAGCGTCGCCTTCATAATGTCAACAGGCGTAGAGATCGAGACAGGAGTGTCTTTGCCTTCCAGGAGGTAGATGAGAGATTCGCCCTTCGGCGGCACCTTCTTGCTCAGATAATAGAGTGCGCTGTCCCCGTCGAACCAGACCGGGTAGTTATACATACCGGCTACCCCGCGCCAGATCTGGCCTTGGGACTCTCTGAATGCAAAAGTGGTTTCCACCTCGCCTTCGTATAAATGGGTAATCCATCTTGCGGGGAAAGGCCTTTTCCAGTTGATTGCTACATCCTTCTCCAAATAGGAAGGCTTTAACTCTTCTTTATGCCAGATGCCGGGCGCCTCCAAAATGGCCATATAGAGACTCTGCCCGTCATTGTCAAAATCAACAGACCCGATGAATTGGCCCGCTTGTTCTCCACCGCCCAACCCAAGCCCGCCCGGACTATGGCGGGCAAGCCTCACCTGCTGCTTCCCTTCCGGCCAGGTGATGACCAGTACACTGTTTTCTCCCTTCAGCAACCCAAGGAAGATATTCTCTGACGGAATGCAGAGTGTATCCACCGAAAAATGCCGCCCACGACCATATATCAGGTCATCGCCGATGAAGCCGGGCACTACACCATACTCGATTGGGCTCAGCAGACTGATTCCCTTCATGTGCAGAGCAGGTTTGATCTGGACAATCTCCGTCTTGTCAAGAGAAAGGACGGCGGACAAATCCGGTGAGCCGGCGGCAGAAAAAGAGACTTCCAGCGCCGCCTCATCACCCGTATTTTGCAAGATCCCGCAGCGGCTGATGCTCGCCGGCCTTGTCTTCATTTGAAGCGGGACAAATTCCACAATCTTCCTGCCTGGAGCGGCTTTCGAGTAGATAGCCACTCTTCCTTTGCCCGACCACAACACCGCGGTCAGGCAGCCGTTCTCTATTACCGCATCTCCCTCGAAGGAGTACTCTCTGCCATAGTAACCCGGGTCTGAGGAGGCCTTGGGTGGGTCGGCTTCGAGCATAAGAAGATCGGCAGGCACAACTTTCCAGCCGGTCCTGTTTCCAATATCGACCACTTCGGCAAAATGCGAGCAAGTGTCCCAGACCACGACATTGGCGGCTGCCTCGCCCTGTGCTGCTGATGACCCTATGGCGACTGCCACGAGGACAGTCAAGATCATTCTTTGCGGAGGTGATTCAGCCTTCCTGACACAACGACATGATTTCATAACCTGTTGTTCCTTGAATCGTTGCTTTACTGCGAGAAGCCTTGGCCTGCAACGAGGCAAATCAATGGCGAATGGTTACTGCGTCACCTGAGCCGCCCAGAGGTACCGGTTCGAAGCGACATACAAGACACCGTTGGCTGCGACCGGTGTGCTATAGATGGGGTCCGACATCCGGGTTGTGCTGAGCAACTTGGGCTCTCTTCCGGCTGTCATAATGTAGAAGTCTCGCTTATTGCCGAAGTAGAGCTTTCCGTCGGCGACGAGCGGGCCGCCCCACGTCTCATCGTTTGTCTCGTGCACCCAGCAGCGTTTTCCTGTTTTGGCGTCGATGCAGTGCAGCCGTCCTGCGATATCGACCAAGTACACCAGGCCGTCCGCAACCGCCGCTGTTGCTATGCTGCGGTCCAGGCCGTCGTATGTCCACACGCAGCCAGTCTTGGTAATGTCGCCCGTCTTCGAGGCGTCGATGCAGTGCAGCAACCCTCTTCCGCGTCCGTGAGCGGGGTCCTGGCCGATAGCTACATACACGCGGCCTTCGTGGAAGACGGGAGTTGCTATGATCTGGCTGGGGCCGAGGTAGCTGCCGTCACTTTTGTTGGGGCTGTCGGATTTGCGTTTGTCGCCATCGTAGTAGGGGATCTCTTTGCCGTCGCGGAGTCTGTACTCAGGGGGGTTGCAGTCGTAAGACCAGACTTTCTTGAGGTGGATCGGTTTCTCGGCGGCGGCAGAGATGGCTTCGAAGGCATAGCATATCCCGTCTCCGCCCGCGAAGAATATGAGCGTTCTGCCGCCAATCTTGCCTGAGGATGGGGGTGCCCATTGCGCATGCCACAAGCGGGTTCCAATCTTCTCGCCCTCGGTGGCTACGAGCCGGCCTGTCCTTTTATCCAGGACGATCAGACTGGGCGCCAGCGGCGCGAGGACTTTGTCGTGGGGTTTGTCCACGCCGTTGGATGTGCCTACGTAAAGCATATCGCCCACGATCAGGGCCGCACAGCTTGCGGCATCGTGAGGGATGACGCCCAACTCGTCGATAGGGTCGAACCGCCAGATAATGTCGCCGTCTTTCCCGGTCAACTCGACAGGGGCCTTATCGGTCCCGGCCATGTACTGCCCCTCATCCTTGAAAGGGCCGTCATTTCCGTTGGCCTGCCCCTTTACGTCAAGAGACAAAACGTCAGCGGCGCTTGTCACAATGTACACGCGGTCGCCGTCAACGGTCGGCGACGAGCATAAGCCGAGGTACTGCTGGCCGAAGTGGGCGCCGGGCGGCAGATTGCGCCGCTCGGGGACAGCAAGCTGCCAGAGCACCTCTCCGGCGGCCTCGTCGAGGCATATAAGCAGTCCGCCCTTGGTGAAATCGAACCTTGGGTCCGACGATAGCCCCTGTGCATTAGTGCCCACAAAGACCCTGCCGTCGGCCACCGTTGGATTGCCGTAGGCGTAGGCGCCGAGTCTGGCTACCCACTTGACGTTCTTGGCTTTGTGCTCGGCTGCCTTGTCTTTGTCTGCTTCAAAGGATTCCGGCAGTCCCTTCTCCTGTGAAACCATATTGCGGTTGTTTGTTCCGCCCCACTGCGGCCAGTCGCCAGCCGATGAGCAAAGCGAGGCGCTGAAGATGCAGAGGACGATGGTTATCTGTGAAGCGGGTCGATTCGAAAACATAGCTACCTTTTTACTATCATAACAGTTCAACGAGCTGAATTGGCATGTTGCTATTATACCAGGCGTTTGGCCGATTTCAATGGGGCCTATGCCATTTTTTGAGTCACGAAGATAATCGCTCACTGAATGCAGATCGCAAAGGACAGACCTGCCGCTGCGCTCCAGGATACCGGAAATGTCGTTGACAGGCCGCGTGATTTGCCTGATGATATTGCCGCGATGTTTAGAACCACTAGCTTCTGTGAATGAGCTGCTGAAAACGGATTCGGGAATTGGACGAGACCGAGATTATGACGAGCACAAAAGGACGCGCGAGAAGACAAAGATATGCGTGCAGGTCGCTGGCCGCAATACAGTCTGCGCACTCCTGCTCGGAGGCGGATGGTTCCTTATGTTGAGAAGATGTGCGGCATATTTCTCCTTTGTCCGTTCGGTTGCGGACATCGGGATCATAATCTTTATTTGGATCTGCGCTTACTACCTTCGCTTTTATTCCGGACTGTTTCCGGTCACAAAAGGCATACCCGATTTCAGGGAGCATCTGTTATTAACGCCGCTGGTTGCGTTCATCTGCTATGTGACTTGTATCTGGTCGGGGCTGTATAAATCCAAACGTGTCCAGAATCTGTTCAGGCAGTTTCTTGACCTGTTGAAGGCCACCCTGTTGAGCGGTTTGTTTATGCTCGCATTCTTCTATTACCTGATGGCTGCGCCGTACTCAAGAGTGTTGTTGGTGCTTTTTATAATAATGCTCTTTTTTGGATTATCTCTTTCGCACCTGTTGGTGATGCTTGTCCTGCGGTCCCTGCGCAAGAGGGGATATAACCAGCGTCATTATATTGTGGTGGGGGCGGGCGAAAAAGGCCAGCAGTTAGTGCGGGATATTGAAGCCATGCCGTGGACCGGACTAAACTGTGTCTTTTTTGTGGACAATGATCCGGCCCGCATTGGAACGGAATTGCTTGGCGTTCCCGTGTATGGGCCTATTGAGAAGATTTCGGAACTGGCGGACCCGGACAAGCTGGACGAGGTTTATTTGACTTTGAGCGGGAACGAAGCGCAGCAGGCCCATCCGTTTCTTGAGAGCCTGCAGGCGGGCGGGGTGACTGTGCGCATTATTCCAGATTGGGGCAATCTTGTATCTCTAAACGAGGCGGTGGCAATGCCTGTCGGCTCACAGATTTTGTTTTCGGCGGCGGATTCGCCCCTGGGCGGTTACAACGTTATTATGAAGCGGCTGTTCGATTTTACGGCGGCGCTTCTGCTGCTCATTATACTGTCTGCTCCAATGATTGTGATTGCCCTGCTGGTCAAGCTCACCGGCAGGGGGCCGGTCTTCCACAAGCAGACCAGGATTGGAGCCGATCAGAAAGAATTCCGGATACTGAAGTTCCGCACAATGAGAAATGACGCCGAAGAAAGGACACCCCCGCAATGGGCCAAGCCAAATGATTCCAGACGCACACTGCTCGGCAGAGTGCTGCGGAGGCTGAGTCTTGACGAGCTGCCTCAGCTTGTAAATGTTATAAGAGGGCAAATGAGCCTGGTTGGGCCGAGGCCGGAACGTCCGTATTTTGTGAAACGCTTCTCTGAGGAGTACAAAAGGTACATGCTCAGGCACAAAGTCAAGGCGGGAATGACCGGATGGGCCCAGGTCAACGGCTTCCGCGGCGACACCTCTATCCGAAAGAGGCTGGTTTACGACCTGTACTATGTCAGGAACTGGTCATTCGCGCTGGATATATGGATTCTGCTGCGAACGCCTCTGCACGTTCTGAGGGGGAAGAATGCACACTAAGACCATTTCCGGACAATCCGGCGCAAGGCAGGACATCGTTCACCTCTCGATTCTGCTGGCAGTCGGACTGGCCATTGGGATATATTTGATTTGCACAGCGGTTGTCATCGCAAAAGACGGAGTGACCTTCATAGAATACGCCCGAAATCTACAGACAGCCCCCACTGAAACGATGATAGAGGAAGCCCAGCATCCGGGCTATCCATTCCTGATTCTGACGGCGCACAGGATCGTAGAGATTGTGCATAACGGCTCTTCGTTATGGACATGGCTTTACTCTGCTCAGGGCGCAGCTCTGACATTCAGATTATTGGGGATAGCGGCGATATATGGACTGGGGAGAGTCCTGGTTGGGCCGGGCCAGAGTTTCCTTGCCACTCTGATTTTTGTCTTCTTGCCGGGCCCGGCTGAATATGGAAGTGACGCTCTGAGCGACTGGCCTGCCTTGTTCTTCTTAATCACAGGCCTCTTGTTGTCAATACGCGGAGCAGCGGCGCGCAAATGGTGGCTGTTTGGCTTGGCTGGAGTTTCTGCCGGGGCCGGATATCTTATTCGGCCGGAATGCGCACAGTTAATTGTGTACGTTTTTTTGTGGCTGGCTTTGCAGTTATTCCGGCCAAAGCATATTATGACCAGACCGAGGCTGTTGCTTGCATTGGCAGCGCTGCTGGTTGGCTTTTGCGTTTTGGCCACGCCGTATATGCGCCTGAAGGGAGCGGTATTTCCCAAGAAGGGTATCGGCGGGTCCGTGTCAAACGTGCACGCGGGAGGCTGTCAATCTGATCCTCAAACCACCTCAAATGCCATTTATGCTCACTTCGCCGGACGGTCACTTTATGTTGCGGACATTGCGTCTTTGGGCGTTGTGGAAGGCGCGATAAAACTGTTTGGAAATATCGGCGATACAATGATGTGGTTTTTTGTGCCGCCTATGTTCATAGGGCTGTGGGATTTCTTGAAAAGGCGGGCCTGGCTGGAGCCGAAACAGTTCTTTGTAATTGTCCCTATTATTCTCAATGTGGCTCTAATGCTGTGGCTGCACGCCAAGTACGGATATATGAGCAATAGGCATACTTTGCCGTTGGTAGTATTCTGCGTTCTTTATGTCCCTCTCGGCCTGCAAATATCAGCATCGTGGCTGTGCGGCAGAACGGGCCCGATAATCAGGCAATGCGGCCCTTGCCGCCTCGGCGGGCGTACGCCTGATAGTTGTAAGAATTTCCTTTTCTCTTTGCTGCTGGTTATGGGCATTTGCGTGTGTATTCCGAAGCTGCTCAGGCCACTACTGCATCACGACAAGCAATCTCTTCGCAAGACAGCTCTGTGGCTTGCGGAGAACACCGGCCAGGCGGATGTCATAGCCGTGCCTGATTTTCGCATCAGCTTCTACTCCGGGCGCAAAGCGGTACTATTTGACGGCGTGACAATTCCCCAAGAAGCGCGGTATGTGGTTGATGTGCTGAAAGAAGGAAGGAGTGTGTCGCCGCAAGGGGTCCGAGAGGCAATAGACAAAGGGGCGCTGCGAGCCGAGAAGTCTATCGATGATGATAGCGGAAACCTGAGGATTATTATATACAGGCGGGTGGATTAGACTCGGTTTGACAAATCGGAGCAGAAGCGCCGTCAATGACGGATTGAATATATTCCTGCATTGAGCGCTTATAAACGGAACGATCAAACCTCAAGGCGTTGCTGCGACACTTCCGGCTGTCGAAACGATGTTCAATTTTTTCGAACCGCAGGATTGCTTCTCTAAGAGCTTTGGGGCTTTGCTCGTGGAAAAAGATGCCGGTGGGATCGGCATTTTTGTCGGAAGCTCCGTCGAAGCCTATTACCGTTTCCAGTGCTCCGCCTTTGCCGTATGCTATAACGGCTTTGCCGCAGGCCTGCGCCTCGAGCGGCACAATGCCGAAATCCTCTTCACCCGGAAATATCAAGGCCCGGCATTTCTGCATATACCCGGCGACTTGTTCGTCGTCGGCGGCATCGACAAAATCGACGTTGGGCGACGCTGAATCTTTGAGAGAAGGCAGCTCAGGACCGTTTCCCACCACTATGAGCCGTCGATCCAGGCTGTTGAAGGCCTCAATCGCCAGGTCCACTCGCTTATACGGCGCCAGCGCGGAAACAATAAGATAGTACCGGTCGTTGTCGTTGGAGATGCCGAATCGGCCGCAATCAACGGGCGGGTGGATAATCACGGAATCTCTGTTGTACGCTTCTCTTATTCGATTCTGGACGTTTCTGCTGACGGCCACAAATCGCGTTACTCCCGACGCCGTCTTCCTGTCCCAGTTTCGGATGCGGTCAAGCAGAAGACCCGCCGTTTTTCTCCGGAGATAGCCGAACCTCCTGAGATACTCACTCCTCATATACCAGGCGTAGCGCATAGGGGTGTGGCAGTAACAAATATGCGGGATGTTTGCGGGGACCCTGACGCCTTTAGCGACGCAGTGGCTCAAACTCAGGGCGCAATCATAGCCGCTCAAATCAAATCGCCGTATCGCGTCGGGGAACAGAGGCAGGTATCGCCTGAAATTCTTCTGGCCGCCAGGCAGCCGTTGGATATATGACGTGCGAATCTCGTGGGATTCTATCGTCTGTGAGACAGAGTGCGGAATATGCACCAGTGTAAAAATGTCCGCTTTCGGATAAAGCTCGCACAGAGCCTCCAGGCACCTCTCGCCGCCTCTCATGCCGGTCAACCAATCACAGACAAGAGCTATTCTCATTTACTTCCAGCAGGGGCCTTCGACTTGAGTTTTCCAGTCGGCACGGGGCCCGCAAAGCTTCTGTGTGTGGGATTGTGTGTGCGAGGGTATCTGAACACCGCTCTTATGTATATCGCTGCAGGAAATTCCTCACCGTGTCAATGAAGTATTCGATGTGCTGATCGGTCAGGTCTTGATGGACCCCTATATGCAAACCGTTATTACCGATATACTCGGCGTTTGGGAAATCTCCCGGTTTGCAGCCCAGAAATGAGAAGCCGGGGCACTGCGTGGGCATCGAAGCGAACAAGTCCCTCGTATCGATACCGTTCTTGTCCAGATAATCGGTGAACCGGTTTCTGCTGAAAGGCGCCCCCTCATTAACAATCATCGGCAGGGCGTGCGGACCTATTCGTTCGCCGTCTTGCTCGTGAATTGTGGCGATATACTCGTCAAATTCACCGAGCTTCTCTATCATTGTAAGGAGATTATGCCGCCTCTTGTCGATGATCTGCTCGTACATTTTGAGACTGCCCAAACCGACCGCAGCTTCCACCTCGTTCATCTTGCAGGAGTAACCGATTCTCTCGAAGACGAACCTTATGTCCCTGCCGTGCTCGAATCTTTTCCTGCAATAGCCTGAGCTCGTGTTGACGACGCATATCTTACACTTGCAGGCCCGGCCGTGACATCTCAGCGACCGCAGTATCTCGGCGAAGTCTTCCCTGTCTGTAGTGACGATGCCGCCTTCGATAGTGGTGATGATGTGCGCGAGATACAGACTATACGCCGCCATATCACCTATCGTGCCGATATTCTTCCCCTTATAGACGGCCCCGTGAGCTTCAGCGGCGTCTTCGATAACAAACAGATCGTGTTTTTTGGCGATTTTGTTTATCTCGTCCATTCTTGCAGGCTTTCCCATAAGATGAACGGGCATTATCGCACGAGTCTTTTGAGTTATTCTCTCTTCGATTTGCTGCGGGTCGATGTTTAACGTCTTCCTCTCTACATCCGCGAATACCGGCTTGAATCCGGCCTGCAGGACCGCATTGCCTGTCGCGACAAACGATAGCGCCGGGACGATGATCTCATCGCCCCGTTCGGCTCCATAATCATACAGGACGGCCAGGGCCAGGGCATCCGCGTCCGTGCCGCTGCTGAATGCAACAGCCTCTTTGGTCCCGGTCAGTTCGGCAAATTGTTCTTCAAATTCCCGGACGTATTTCCCGCTGGAGACCCGCCCGGAATCCAGAATCCTGCTGACGAGGTCTTTGGACTCTTGCGTTATCGATATCGTGCCAAATGGAATCTTCATTCACAACTCCACCAAGAACTTGTCGGGACCACGTGCGTAAAGAAATAACCTCTCTCACACTTTGCCGGCGTCAAAGAGTTCTCCGTTCCGAAAAACGCCGTAATACTTATCGCCAAAGAGGACTATGTTATACCCGCGATAGTCCTCCTCTATCAGTATCGGCTCCAGTGACCGGTTTGAGCGGGCGGTGACCTTATCAATTATGTTCTTGATTTCGTCGGTGGTTGTTGTCTGATAGCAGTGGTCGTACAGATTTTTCTGAAACCTGGTAATGTCAAACTCGCCCTGTTCCTGAGAAATCCCATAATACTTGTCTCTAAAACGGATGATATTGAATCCGTGATAGTTGTCCTCCACGAGGTGAGGCTCCGAGCTGCCCATATTGGCTGTATCATTTTGGGGGCACAACAACGAGTTAACAGCCTTTTTGACGTCTGCAATAGAATTAGCCCTGAAACATTTTTTGTACTTGCGTTTCTTTGCCATCTGCGGCTCAAATGCGCCTTCGTCCTGTGATAGGCCGTAATAATCCCTGCCATACTGCAATATGTTGAAGGTTTCATATCCCTCTTCAACAAGCAGCGGCTCTTCGGCCGGCTGTGACTGGGCCAGCAATATGCTTATTGCGTCTTTCACTTCCAGGACAGTCTGGCCTATTAAGTACTTGTTTTGCTTGCTCATTTTACGTTCCCCCATTTTTGGCCAATAATCTTGTTACGGT
>Ga0315285_10006991_pt1 | contig 11617 bp, 11 predicted proteins | sample YL17G09_36_MG_FD_203698 | JGI IMG/M metagenome (GOLD analysis project Ga0315285, IMG submission 203698) | Sediment microbial communities from Yellowstone Lake, YNP, Wyoming, USA - YL17G09_36 | ecosystem: Environmental > Aquatic > Freshwater > Lake > Sediment | place: USA: Wyoming | collected... | reverse complement strand
GCTGGGCGCCGTTGTTCAGAGGCCGGGTGATGGCCACGACCCAGAGCCGCCCGTTCTCCCGAGTCTACGACTTCGGCGGGTTCACAGACGGGGACAGAGCCGTATTCCTAGCGAATCACTTCGGTGCGTCAAAGATACAGCTCCTCGGCTTCGACTTCGAGCACCCGAGCCCCAAGGACGAGAACCCCGCGGTCAAGCTGCGGAAACTCGCTTGGGCGAAGAAGCTCATCAGCAGCCTCGGGATCTTCTAGATGGGCTACTGCGGCTTTTCGCCGCCAGCCTTCTTCTGCTCCTGCCACATCCGCCAGCTCAGGATCGGTTTCCTCGCCGCAAGGACCTCATCGACGCGGGAGACCGCCGTGTTGTGCGGTGCGGATTTCAGCACGTCCGGACTCTCGGTCAGAATTACATCGATCGCATCCGCGAAGGAGTCCAGCGTCTCCTTGCTCTCGGTCTCGGTCGGCTCTATCATCAGCGCCTCGTCGACCAGGTGGGGGAAGTAGACAGTCGGCGGGTGGAAGCCGAAGTCCATGAGCCTCTTCGCAACGTCCGCCGCCCTCAGCCCCCTCTCCTTGAGCTTCGCGCAGCTCAGCACGAACTCGTGCTTCCTGAGCTCCTGGTAAGGTAAGTCGAGGACCTTCTGCAGCCTGAATCTGAGGTAGTTCGCGTTGAGTACGGCCCGCTCGGACGCTTTCGTGAGCCCGTCCCCGCCCATGCGCAGGATGTACGCGTAGGCGCGGACGAACATCCCGAAGTTGCCGTACCACGAGTGCACCTTGCCTATCGTCTTGGGCTTGTCGTAGTCGAGTTTGAACTCGTTGCCGTCCTGCCTGATCACTGGCACTGGCAAGTATGATTCGAGGGGCTCCTTCACGCCGACGGGACCCGCGCCGGGCCCGCCGCCGCCATGGGGAGTCGCGAATGTCTTGTGCAGGTTGAAGTGGACAATGTCGAAGTTCATCCTGCCTGGTGAGGTCTTGCCCATGATCGCGTTGAGGTTCGCGCCGTCGTAATAGATGAGGGCGCCTGAATCGTGGACGGTGTCCGCTATCTCCAGGATCTCCGGCTCGAAGATGCCGAGGGTGTTCGGGTTGGTGAGCATGAAGGCAAGCGTCTTCGAATTGAGGGCGGTCTTCAGGGCGTCAAGGTCCACTAGGCCTTCCTTGCTCGGTATCTCCACGACCTCGTAGCCCGCCATCGCGGCTGACGCGAAGTTGGTGCCGTGGGCCGTGTCGGGGACGATTACCTGAGTCCTCTGCTCGCCCCTGTCCTCGTGATACGCCTTGGCCAACAGGAGCCCGGTGAACTCGCCGGCGGCTCCAGCGGCGGGCTGCAGGGTGACGGCGTCCATGCCCGCGATCGACCTGAGCATCTGCTGAAGCTCGTACATCAGGCGGAGCGCGCCCTGGACCGTCGACTCGTCCTGGCAGGGGTGGATCCTCGAAGCCTCCGGCAGCGCCGCGAGCTCCTCCGTGAACTTGGGGTTGTACTTCATCGTGCAGGAGCCCAGAGGGTAGAATCCCGTGTCGATGCCGAAGCTCATCTCGGAGAGCCTGACGAAGTGCCTTACGACGTCGTTCTCGGGGATGTTCGGCAGCTCGAGGGACTTGCGCTCAAGCGCCTTGGGGACGAGGCCTTCCGGCAGCGGCTCCGTCTCTCCGTCGAACTTCTCGAAGAGCAGCGGCTCGTCGAAGTACGCCTGCCGGTACTTCACTCGATCGCCCCCAGCGCCTTGACGATCCTCTCTCTCTCGTTCTCTCCGTGAACGTCGGTCGTCGCGAACAGGGCGACGTGTCCCAGCTCGGGGAACCTGTCCTCGAGGGAGAGCCCGCCATGCAGGCCCCGCCTCAGCAGCTCCCTGTGCACGCGCGAGTAGGGGATCTTCGAGCGGACAGTGAACTCGTTGAAGTGAGCGCTCTTGAACATCGGGGCCTTGAAGCGCCTCAGGTGGTTGATGTTCCTGGCCAGGTCCCTGGCGGCGGTCATGTTCTCAACCGCGAGCTTCCTGAGCCCGCTCCCGCCGAGGACGGCTATGTAAGCGGTTGACGCGATGGAGACGAGGGCTTCATTCGTGCAGATGTTACTGGTCGCCTTCTGCCTCCTGATGTGCTGCTCTCTGGTCTGGAGGGTCATGCAGAATGCTCGTTTTCCCTTCGCGTCGTTCGTCATGCCTATGATCCTGCCCGGCATAGCCCTGATGTGCTCCTTCTTGACGGCGAAGACTCCGAGGAGGGGACCGCCGTAGCTCGGCGGGTTCCCGAGGCCCTGTCCCTCCCCGATGACGATGTCGGCGCCGTATTCGCCCGGCGGCTTGGTGATCGCGAGTGAAAGGGGGTTCGCGCCGACGACGAGGACGGAGGGCACCAGACTCCTGATCTCGTCCACCTTTTCCTCGAACACACCAAAGAAGTTCGGGTTCTCGAAGTAGACGCCGCAGGTATCCGGTCCGACCTGCGACTTCAGCATATCGAGGTCGAGTTGTCCGGTGTTCGCGTCGAACTCGACCATCTTGATCTTCAGGCCGACCCCGGAGGAGTAGCTCCTGAGGACTTGCAGCCTCTCGTGCCCCATCGCCCTGCCAACGACGAACTCCTTGCCGCCGTGGATCCTGTGCGCCATCAGGGCGGCCTCGCCCAGGGCGGTCGCCCAGTCGTACATCGACGTGTTCGCGGCATCCATGCCTGTCAGCTCGCACATCATGCTCTGGTACTCGAAGAGCGCCTGCAGGACGCCCTGGCTGATCTCGGGTTGGTATGGGGTGTAGCTGGTGTAGAACTCCGACCGCGACTGTATCGCCCTCACCGCCGCAGGGATGAAATGATCGTAGATTCCCGCTCCGAGGAACGAGGGCAGCTTCTCCGGGGTCTTGTTGGCCCCGAGAACCTTCCTGACCTTCGCGACAGCCTCAGCCTCGGAAATCCCCGCGGGAAGCGTCAGGCCGTTGATCCTGACGCTCTCGGGTATGTCCTTGAACAGCTCGTCGACCGAGGCGATGCCTAGAGCATCCAGCATCGCCCTCTCATCTGATTGCATACGATTTGATTCGGAAACCTCTGTTGTAGATAAACATTTGCGGAGGAGCCGTCCGCCATCGGCGCCAGTGATGCGCCTAGCCGCCAGAAACGACAGCGATTATGCGGACGCAATCCCCCTCCTTGAGCTCCTCGTCGATCGGGATTGGCACGTCATCGCGCACGAGGATGTGGACATCGGGGGCGAGGAGCAGAGATTCCATCAGGTCGTGGCCATTTGATCGAGCAGGGAGCTCCGCGATGATGTCCCGCCTCTGGGGAAAGAATTCCACGCTGACCTTCATCATCGTGGATGATGCATTGGCGGTAGAAAACACCTGCGGGCGATACGGTTAAGAGATTGGCGGGGATTGCTGGCGGGTGCCCAGGTAGCCCAGCCCGGTCAAGGCGGTAGCTTCGAGCGTGTCGAGCCGCAATCCGGCGGCACCGAGCAAGCTACTGGCCGCAAGGCCTCGCAGGTTCGAATCCTGCCCTGGGCGCTATTCTTCAGAGAAAAGGAAAGTCCGGCTTACCTCGGCACTTCACGAGTTCACGGTGGTTTTAAGAAGCCCGCTTGAGATGCGTCATCTAGATGCGTTCGTCGGAGGATTGTGCAAGGAGCTCCCGTCGATGGGGCGTGATATCGATTGGGACTTACGCTGTGTTCATCGGCGCCTCCGCGCTCATAGGCACGGGGATCCTGCACATCGGGAATTGGTTCCACCTAGTGATAATCTCTGGCATCGTGTGCATCATAACGACGGGCATTTCCCTCGGTTGGTGGACGCAATGCGATGTTGCCAATGGACGGTTCTTCTCACACCCAGGACGATCTGCGCTCATCCGGTTCGTGCCTGGACTCATATTGATGTGTGCGTATGCCCTTCCGCTGGATGCAGTCGGCCAGATACTCTTCATCTCAGGGTTCATCTACTCAGCTTTAGCCCTCATCTGTGAACTCTTTGCCTCTATCTGGGCGAGGAATCTCGAACTCTTCCCCCCTCTCCCCATAGTGTCCTGGGCATGGGCCACCTCACTATATGCCTTAATGTCTAGTCCCGTAGCCCTCGCCGCGATTCCTGATAGGCGAATAATCATAGGCGTCGGCGTCATCCTTCTAGCTTGTGGGGGTTTTGCTTTTGCGGTCCTCTGGCAGGGAAGTCGCAAGGGCAACACTCTGGCATCCCCACAAGCAAAATACTTCTATCGATCTCTGACGCCAAGAGAGCGCCTGGCTCTCATGGTCTGTGCAGTGCTCGATTTCCTTATCGCCGCCTTCGCGCTTTGGGCAGCTTTGTGAGTAGGACGCTATCCTGCTTCGAAACATGGAGGAAACGAATCCTGCCTTTGGCTCTCACTAGTTAGAAATAGGCCATGAAGGATTCTGCAAGGCATGGGCACAAAACGAGAGAAGGAAGCTCTGAGGACGCGTCCTGGTGCCGTCCACGGATTCGCAGCTATGGCGAAGGGGCAGCATCTGGAGCCGTTCACCTACGACCCGCCAGAACTGAAGGAGCACGAGGTCCGTGTCTCCGTCACGCATTGCGGCATCTGCTTCAGCGACATCCACGCCATCGACGACTTCTACGGGATCACATCCTTCCCCTTCGTGCCCGGCCATGAGGTCGTCGGCCACGTCTCCGAGGTCGGCTCCGCGGTGGCGGGGCTGAGGGTGGGGGACAGGGTGGGCATGGGGTGGCAAGGCCGCTCGTGCATGAAGTGCGAGTGGTGCCTGAAGGGGGAGGAGCAGCTCTGCAAGGATGTAGAGAAGAACGGCGTTTGGGACCCCCATGGTGGCTTCGCGTCCTCCGTCATGGCGGACGCCAGGTTCGTCTATCCTCTGCCCGAGAGCATGCCATCGGAGGTCGGAGCGGTCCTCCTCTGCGCGGGTGTCACCGTCTATTCCCCGCTGAGAACATTCAAGGCGGGACCTTCGGACAAGGTCTGCGTCGTCGGCGTCGGCGGGCTGGGTCACCTCGCGATTCAGTTTGCGCACGCTCTCGGCTGCGAGGTGACCGTGATATCCTCGTCTCCGGGGAAGAAGGAGCAGGCGCTCGGGTTTGGTGCTGACGACTTCGTCGTGGCGGGAGACAATGAGCGGATAAAGCAGCTCTATTACAACTTCGACTTGGTGCTGTATACCGGTCATACCGAGATCGACTGGACGCGCGTCCTGTGGACCGTCAAGACCAACGGGCGGCTGGTCATGATGGGCTTCCCGCCGGCAAACGTATCCGTGGACCTGATGGAGCTCGTGGTCCACCAGCAGTCGGTCACGGGTTCATTTCTCGGGAGCAGGGCCACGATGAAGGAGGTGCTCTCCTTCGCCCAAGCCCACAAGATCGCGCCGATGGTCGAGCAGATGCCGATGGCGCAGGCGAATGAGGCGATACAGAAGGTCAAGGAGAATAAAGCGCGCTACAGGATTGTCTTGGTCAACGATGGCGGGAGCGCAAAGGTCTGAGCATGAGACTGCGTCCGGCGGAATGGATGAGAATCACATCGTCTCCCGAGCATTGTCTATCGTATCGATCAGCTTTCGGAGGCGTCGGCCCTTGGTCTCGATTTCACGAGGCGCTAGCGTGTCAGCTTCGGGGCATAGCGTGTCGATGACGATCTCGCCATCCTCCGCCAGATTGACCGGGTAGATGACACAGCCGAGCGGGCGGCTGGCGTACTCCTTGCACCGCTTTCGGTCATGATCATAGAAGAAGCAGTATCCGACAACATTGCGCAGCCTCGGCATCCCGTCGGTCCCGCGACGCGAGAAATCGTCCTTCCGGTAGCCGCGGCGCTCCAACCGCGCGATGTCCGCTTTGCAGAGCTCCATCTCCGTTTCCTCGCAACACTTCTCACAATTGGAGCAGCGCATCGAACCTACGAGGTCGGGAGGATAGTTAAGGCTTGGGTCACCCACCCTCGCTGACTTCCTTCGACTGGAGATGTCTCCTCCTCATCCCTTTGACCGGGGTTATCAGCGTGTCCCGCCGATATCAGACTTCCCGCGCTCGGAGAGTCTGTCGAAAGTTGGAGGCCGCCGTCGTCCGGGAAAATGGAACGCAACCATATTTGATAATCACAAGGAAAGCGTCAATATCCACGGTTCCAATTCATTCCGTGGCCATGTCCTTCCTCCTCAACCGCCGCCGCGAGATGTCGTGCGACGACACGCACTGGGCTGCCATTTCCGACAGGCTCCGCGCGGACCCCAAGGATCCGGACGCGCTATTCGCATGCGCGGCGTACCTGGCCGCGGGGCACCGGATGACCGAGGCGATTGAGTCCCTGGACAACCTCTCTGAGATCGCCCCCGAATACCCCGGGCTGTGGCGGTTCAAGGCAAGGCTCTTCCGGGAGATGGGCGAGACGGAGCTCGCGTCCATGTGCTGGGAGAAGGGCAGCCATGATCCTTAGGGGGCCGTGGTGGGATCTCCTCGACACGGTCGCAAGGCCAATTTCATGAGGTCGCCACGGCTTCGCGCCTATGGAATTCTAATGCTTCATCCAATCGTGATGGTCATCGAGATTTCCGTTGAGCCGCCGTCATCATCCTCCACCGTCAATGTCATGACATAGGTCCCCGCAACCGGATATGTGAACTCCACATATGACATGGCGGTAATAGGGTTCACATCGGGGCTCGGGTATGCATCTGGGCTCACGCCGTTGTTGAATGTGACCTTCGTCAGGTTCCGCCCATCCCCGGAATCCCACACGAAGTACAGGTCATCGCTCCCTACATCGTGAGCCGTTGCGCTGAACTCGATAGGTAGGCCAACTAGGAACACCCTCAGATCGGTGACGTTCCAGACCCAGGTGTCGTTGTGCCGCACGTTGAACTCGTGGTGTATGCGCACCTCAGAGCCATCCTTTGCGGTGAGGATGAGCCACGCGGGAGTCGAGCCCCATATCTGCCCGTTGATCGGGTCGTCCATCGGCGTATACATAACAACCGCCGACATTGCACCCGTGAGGTCAATCGTCACGTTCTCGATCGTTGCGGTCTGTTCGTCAGGTGAGCCGGGGTATCTCGTAACTCCGACGCTCGCGGTCTCATTCCCGTCTTTGAACAGCGTCAGTGTGACATCGTGCCACTTCTCGCCTGCAACGCGCAAGGTGAGGTTCGCGATGCTGACGGCCCGCATGTCAAGTATCGTTGGTGGTACATTGAGGATCGTGACATTCGCGGTGTCGGTGTCCGTGAAGTTCCCATCTGAGACCTCCAGGGCAACATTCCCGACGAAATCGTCGCCCCACACATGCGCGAGCGTTGCATCCGTCATCCAGGGAGTGTCCCAGATACCGTCGTTCTCGAAGTCCCAGCGGTACATCAGCGAATCGTTGTCGGGGTCGCTGGAACCACTCGCATCCAGCGTCACGGCCGTGCCCTCGTAGCCTTGATACGGGCCTCCGGCCTCAGCATTCGGCGCACTGTTCCCGATCACATCGATGAATGTCTCCGGGAACGGCACGCTAAAGCGAGTGTCGTCGTAGCGCGTGTATGTCACCATCGTGTCCGGATAGGACAGCGCATAGAGGTGCGCACCTTGGATGCTCGATGTGACGTTGAGAGTAGTCGTCCATGTTTCATTTATTTTGAGCTTGGAGAAGTTCCACATCAGATGGAATTCTCCCCCGTACATGCCCGCGAAGTCTGGCGTCGGCACCGCGCTGTCATCGACGTAGCGCAGGTAGTCCGGCAGGATCGCGTCGACGTTGTTGTCGCGGCCGGCGGTGTCCGGATATCTCACCATCTGGCTGATCTCCTCGTAGATGTCATCGAGGACGGTCGCATTCTCCGCCCTCAGGTACTCGCCGTTCGTGACGTTCGCGATGTCCATCAGGATCGACTCGTTGACGCCGCCGGTGCCAATCAGCCCGATCGTGAAGACCGTGATGTTGTTGTCCGCTGCCCTCTGCGCCTGGCTGAGTATCTCGTCGCCAGTGAAGCCGCGCGTGTCAGCCCCGTCCGTCAGGAAGATCTCCAGCCAGACGTGAGTGTCGTCGCCGCGGACGACCAGCTCGTCAGTTGCTATCCTCAGCGAGTCGTAGAGGTTCGTATAGTAATCCACGGTGATCGAGTCGATGTTCTGCTTGACGTGCGGGAAGTTGGAGCTGAGGTGGTCCCCGCCGACAAGCCACGCGTCGTAGTTGAACGCGACGACGGCCGCCCTGTCGGAGCTGTTGAGGAGGTCGACGTAGTGCTTCGCCGCCTCTAGCCTCAGGTCGTACGGGTCGTTCTCGTACATGCTCCACGAGGCGTCAATCACGAACATGACGTCCTCGGGCCTATACTCCTTCACGGGCACCCCGAGCCCGTCGAGCTTCAGCGTCAGCGTGCTCTCCTTCGGTTCCTGGCCCGGAGGGGATGATTCCACCCATATAGTCGACGGGTCAGCGCTCGCGTTTGTCTGTTCATAGGGGGGTGTGCCATCCCGTTGAGGATTCACCAGAGGGGATGCAGCCAAGTCGTTGCCCTTCTTCGACACCCCCACGCAGAACGCCGCAACAATCAGCATCCCGACCGCAAAGACCGACAACAGCATCTTCGATGACATTTCCCCGACTCCCCATGCCCGATTCTGGGCGTCTGGATATGGGGCTTGCTTCTATAAATGGGTTCGTCCAGCAGACGCCTGGCCAGGTCGAAAAATCGGGTCTAGGCTCTGATTCCTTCTACCTTTTCCGTCACTTCCATTCCCCGCCTTCGTGCCTCGCGGATGAACTGCTCTGGCGGCACCGCACTCTCGACCGAATGTGCCCCGGGCTGGATAGTGCCCCGTGCGATCATCGCCGCCACAATGGCCGCGTGCCCGCCGGTCAGTCGCTCCATCGCTCTGAACCCTGTTTTCTCATCGTATCTGTCGGTCAGGTTGACGACGGCCGAAGATGGTACACCATCTTTCAATCCCCGCCCGACGACATGAATCACCGCCACGTCTCGGGCTTCCGGGTCTGATGCCCGAGCCTCGAACAACTCATGGAAAACTTCGCGCGGCACTACTCTGCTTTTTCCTATCTTCACAGGCTTCTCCGAGAACATGCCGAGGTCTGCGAACGCCTCCATGCGTGACCAGTGACCGGGGTACCGCAGCGTCTTGTTCTCCAGCACCCGCAACGTACCATCGTATGTCCACGGCATGGTTGATAGACCTCCGGTGGTGACGCGCGCCTCGAGAATGCCAAGGGATGGGACCATGATCTCTTCCTGCTCCGTCAGGGCCGGCACCTCGACCATTTTCCCGCCGCGGAGGAATGTCGCAGTGCCTGAGTATTCATTCGTCAGACCGCCGACGCTGAAGAAGAGCGAGTAATTCCACGGCGGTCGGGGACTAAGAGGAAGCCCGCCGTCGTATATCCTAACCTCCTCCGCCTTGTCGAGCATTTGAATGGCCCTCACCGCCAGAGTGATGTTCGCCCCTGGTCCCATACCGCAGTCAGGCACGATAGCGATTCCAGCCTTCCTGGCGTGGGAGTCCAGCTTGAGCTGCTTTCTCACGATCCCCGTGTGCCCGCCTAGATCGACCATAGACGCCTTCGCCTTCACTGCGAGCCTTGAAAGCGAGAGGTTGAAGGAGTAAGGCACCGCGCTCAGGACCACGTCCACGCCCTTCAGGAATCGCAGCACGCTCTCGGGCTTCTTCGCGTCGACCTTCGTTGCATAAGCGACCTTCTCCCCCGTCAAGCGGTTGACACGTCTTGCGGCGGAATCGGCGGCAGTACGGTCGACATCGCCCATGCGAATCGAGTCAGCGTCGCCATGCATCGCGAAATCGTATGCTGCGGCGGTCCCTTGACGTCCAGAGCCAAGTATCGCATATCTGTGACCCATAATCGCGGCATCACCGTGCATCAATTATAGGTTGCTCCTCCCGCGTGTTGCACGATTCTCGATTATTCTTCTCGGATTTCGATGGCGGGAGACCGTTTCCTTCATTCTCTCCCTTGAAGTCCGTCATCGCAGTGGCTTCGGTCGTCGATTTTCCACCCAATCTGGTCATTTGAAGACCGATTCCTACTCTCGGACGGCCGTCCCCGGACAGGCGCCTGCTTGCTGCGGCGAGATTCCTGTCGCGGAGGTCGGGGACAGCTCATCGGACATCTCTGGCAACCTTCCACCGGACTCTTCCCAGCTCTCCGGGACCAGGTGCTTGCTTGCGGCAGACCGCAGCCGACCGCCCGCGGGCCGATTCTGCCGCTGGAGGACAGCGACAACTGTCCGAGACTCACCGCACGCCGTCACCGGGTCGATTCCGACTCTCCGAGAACGAGAGACGGCGCGCTGAATGTCACTTTCGGAGGCATGAACATCGGCTGTTGGCGGGGGGTCCTCAAGCACGGTGCGCCGGATGCAGCAATCGGCGGGAAAACACTCGGATTCGTTCGACTCCTTCTTCAATGATGCTTTTGGCGGGTGAAGAAGTCTCCACCGCGACATGCCTCACCCAAGAATCGCCGTGACCTAGAACCGCAGCTTGCATCTCTGTATCTTCCCCGTGGCAGTCTTCGGCAACTCCGGCAGAAACTCGACCCACCTCGGGTACTTGTACGGAGCAAGGCGGGTCTTGATGTGATCCTGGATCTTCTTGGCAAGGGTCTCATCCCCTTTCTGTCCCGATTTCAGCACGACGAACGCCTTCGGCTTGACCAGCCCCTGCTCGTCATGCTTGCCCACGACCGCGCACTCGAAGACCTCGGGCAGCTCCATGATCGCGTTCTCCATCTCGACGGGCGAGACCCATATCCCGCCGACTTTGAGCATGTCATCGCCTTTGCCCTGATAGTAGTAGCCTTCCTTGTCCCGCGAGTACATGTCCCCGGTCGCCAGCCACTCCCCCTGCATGACCTTCGCGCTCTTCTCGCGGCGGCCCCAGTGCCCGCCAGGAAGCTCACGACGAACTCCGGGCTGTCGTGGAGCGGGATCATGAACCGGTTCTCGATCTCAAGGCCGAGGTACTCGAACGCGTTCGCCGCCTTGTTGGCGTTCTCCTTCAACCACGAGTAGGTGAACGTCTTCTCGAGGTAATGGATCGCCGTCCTGTCGCCCTGCCCCTTCTTGATGTGCTCGTCCAGGAGCAGCTCGCCCATGTTCAGCTCCACGGGAATCCTTGAGTAGAAGTCGTCTTCAGAGGATTCTTCTTCTGGCAAAGGGAGCGTCTCCTGTTGTCGAGATTCCCTAAGTAGGCGCGTTTATTGTCATTGCGGTATCAGAAGATGCGCTCATGCCCCAACACACTGGACAGCCGCCGAGACTGAACTCGATCAGGCCGGCCACTGCCAAGTCGCGATGATTACCGCGGCGGACATGAAAATGCAGAGGAACACGACGACCCAAGGCGGCACCTTAAGCGCCTTTTCGTCTTCCTGATCGAAGTACCTGATGAGCCCCGCCGCTGAGTGGAATCCTTCGCTCTTATTCTTCGGCATTCTTCTCGGCCATTCTTATTGGCGCGTGTGTATTTATAGGTTTCTTGCTGGGGGCTTTGTAGAAACCCTATGAATCTCGGCGTCTCGGCAGTATGATGATGCGGCACGACTTTGTACCATCGCAGGGGAGCAACCAAACTCCTTCTATGGAGAACTTCCCTCGGGATGGGATTACATCG
>Ga0315285_10006990_pt1 | contig 11618 bp, 16 predicted proteins | sample YL17G09_36_MG_FD_203698 | JGI IMG/M metagenome (GOLD analysis project Ga0315285, IMG submission 203698) | Sediment microbial communities from Yellowstone Lake, YNP, Wyoming, USA - YL17G09_36 | ecosystem: Environmental > Aquatic > Freshwater > Lake > Sediment | place: USA: Wyoming | collected... | reverse complement strand
TCGGGAAGTACTGACCATGGTAGCCCCTCGAAGACTCGTATCAGCTATCGGAGCCACAGCAGCAAGTGCTCGTGCTCAGATTGAGTCTTTGGGGCCGGTGCTATCCAACAGTCCGGTTCCGGCTCCGGGGGAAGTTCCGGTCTGGGATGGTGTCTCCTGGGTGCCTGGAACCGGTGGTGGCACTGGAGCCCAGCCCAGTTTCGGTTGGACTCTGGATGGTGCGATCTCAGCTTTTCCCCTTCAACCGGGATCATTCGACGGGATGCTCCTCACGGACCCGGCTCTCGTGGGTCCGGGTCCGTTCAATGGGGCGAGGACTGTTCAGGTCGCGAGTACAATCACCCTCAGTGGGTTCTTTCTGCGGGTGGCGACAGGCCCGGTCACTTTCGTAGAGGTCTACAGAGCCAGAGCGGGACTCGTAGCTTCGCTAGTCATGCTTGGTCTGGGTGCAACAGGGTCGGCCTTCAGTGGGGTCACGACTGTGCCACCCATTGTAGACCTGCTCCCTGGTGACCTCCTGTTCGTTTCGCTGGCGGCGGCCCCGGTTGGATCTCAAGACCTCTCGATCTTCCTACAGGTGACCTCGCCATGACAGCACCCCGAAAGATCTACCAGGCTATCGGGGGTACTCCCGCGAGCGCACGATCTCAGATCGAGGCCGTGGGTCCGATGTCCACGACTACTGCGACCCCAACCGTTGGTCAGGTGTTGACCTGGGATGGGACTTCTTGGATTCCGGGGGCTGGTGGGGGTGGTGGAACGGGGGGACTCGTATGGCCGTTGGGAACGCCCTGGTCTGACATGATCACGGCGCTCGCGACCGCCGGGGATGCTGCGATCCTACTGGTCGAGGGAGACCCGACCGGAGCCCCGCGCCAGATCACAGGCAAGCCTGACGGGATGGGTGGATACCTCGGTCAAGATTTCTCGCACATCATCTTCGTGGGAGCAGCCTCGAACTTCTCAGCGGGGAACACCGTAACGGTCGAGCTTGGACTGGGTGCGACGCTCAATCCAGGCGTGCTTCGCTCGCGGGACATCATGTGGGCTCCGCTGTTCCCGGACATCGTGAGCGGTCCGACCGCTGCTTACGATGTGGATCTCGACGGCGGAGGGATCACTCCCCCCGGCCCGCTCGCTGGTGGTTCGGTCTTCCGTGCCGCTACATCGAACGGCGTCAACACGATGCGTCTCCGCAACGGGGCGGTACTCGATGGCTCGAACCTCGCTGCGACCGATGAGTGCATCTCTCGGATCCGACCTGGTTTCAGTGGAGAGGTCGTGCTCACGATCGTGAGCTACGGAGGCAGAATCGGTCCTCGCAGCTTCATCAACTTCGTGGCTCCAGCACCGATCTTCCCGTTCCCTCTTCCAGTCTCGGTCACTGGCATCGTGTCCATGTTCATGGACGCGAAGACGCTGATTGATCCAGCATATCAGGCGTCGTTTTCTACACCTCCGCCGCACTCGCTCGTTCTCCTCCAGCAAGACCTTGGGGCTCGGGACAACTCAGCTTTTGTCTCCTACGATGACACGGTCGTACCCGCGTTTGGCGTGGACAACGTGCAAGGCGCGATCGACGCCTTGAAGGCGAGCGGGCTCTCCGGCGTGCTCGGCGTCGGCAACACGACTGGCGCGAACGACATTCTGATCACCGCAGGGCAGGCACTCGATGCAGAGCTTTCACTCGGTACGCTGAGCCTTGGCACCGTGAATGCGAAGATCGTCGCTCTCGGAAACAACACGGCTGCTCTTGCAGACGACGATCCCATCGTTGTCATCAATCAGGCTGGGGTGAGCTTCCTCTCCAATGCGGGGATGCAGTTCTCCTCGAAGCGTGCGAACCGTGCTCAGTTCCGGGGCAATCAGTTCGGGGCAAACACGGCTGGGGCCGGAGCGACCGGCTTCAAGTCGCGTGGCACGAACATCGGGGACATGGCTTCTGTGGTAGCGGGAGATCTCCTCTATCGCATCACGGCGATTGGCGTAGCGGCAGACAACGCGAGCGCGCCTCTCGCTGCGTTCATCTCGCTCCAGGTGCCCACAGCAGGGGTTGGCGCGAACTACGTCGCGACAGAACTGGAACTCCAGCTTGTTCCGCTAGAGGGTCCAATCAACGGCGCAAAGGTGATGTTCAAGATCACCTCGCAAGGTGTGCCTGTTCTTCGGGAGACAGCACTTCCCGCAGGAGGCGCTGCTGCTGGACTTGCGGTTCTTGGTGCAGGCGGAACAATCACGGTCGCCAATCCCAGCGTGCAGGCGGGCACACGCTTCGTGCTCACGGTGCAGGACGGAGGGGCTGCTCCTTCGGGTTCTCTCATCTACGTCTCTGCGCGAGTCGCCGGAGTGAGCTTCACCGTCACGTCCATCGCAGGGGCGGGAGATGCGGGCGTGCAGGTCTACTGGCAACTGTGGGAGGGCGTCTGACCATGAAGACCGCGAAGGCCGACATCACCCCGATTCGGCAGAGAAGTCAATATACCTGTATGTCCGCAAGTCTCAGCATGGCGCTCGAAGCTCAAGGGGCGAAGTTCGACGAAGACACGGTCAACAAGGTCATGGGCTGCAAGCCCATGCAGGGAGCGTCCTGGGAACAGGCGATCGGTGCAGCCCAGCACTTCGGAATGCGGGCTACGCTCGTGTCTCCGTGTGCTCTGAGCCAACTCAAGGACTGGACCGACCGTGGCGTCGCAGTGATGATCGCCTGGAACCCAGAGGGGCGGGACTGGTCGCACGCCTCGTGTGTGTTCGATGTCGATGACGACGGGAACATCCACATCGCTGACCCGAACATCCCAGACCCAGACCAGACCGTCCGGGTTGTCCCGAAGGACGAGTTCTTCAAGAAGTGGTTCGAGAAGTGGCCGAACTATCTCGTGCGTCGGCCTGCCCTCGCAATCGAACGGGAGATCACCAAGGACGGTCGTCAAATCTTGGCAAGCGCCCTGAAGGTCGCTGAAGCCTACGATTGCTACCAGGACTACAAGGCTGGTGGCTTGTCCTGGGAGGAGTACCAAGACTGTCTGAAGTCCTTCGGTGAAGAAGAGGATGAACCTCGCGGGTATCAACGACGATACCCAGTGCGTCCGAGCTACCAGAGGCCGCCAGCGCCAGTTCATGCGCCTGCTTCGCTTTCCCCCGGTGAGGCTCGAAAGATTGAGGTTCTCGACATGCTCTTGAAGAAGCGTCCTGGGGACGGCTTCCTCAAGTCAATCCGCGAGCAGGTTGCTCGTGGAAAGCCGCTGTCAGAGGCTCAGTTGAAGGCGATCCGGCAGAACCTCTACCGAAGCTCGATGCGCCCCGAGGCGGACCACTTCCGCATGGCTGCTCGAATCGTCTCCAAGCTCCTTGGTAGGTAGGCTCCCTATAATCTCAGGGAAGAGCTACGGTGATCCAGCCTCTTCGTACCAGACGTGACTACGGCTCCGACCAGACGGCTGCCGATACCGCAAGCTCAGGAGTTTCCGCCATGATGATCGACGCAGCCGAGTTCGAGAGCATCCTCAAGCAGTCCATGCACGAGACGGGAGTCTCCGTCGATCCGACGAAGGACATGTCCCCCGAGGATGCTGCCGAGTGGAAGCGTCAGAACGAGAAGCACAAGGACAAGTTCAAGTCCGCTTCCGTCTCGGTCGCTGACTACGAAGCGGAACTCGACAAGGAGTCCAAGTTCGAGCGGGGCGAGAGCGTGAGCCTCGAAGAACTGCCTCCGGAACTCAAGGAGAACGTCGAGAACCCGCCTCCTGCGGTCAAGAAGCTCCGGGAGGAGATGGAGTCCAAGTCCGCCACCGACAAGGAGGCAGCGAAGCTCCAGGCCCGGCAGATCAAGATCCTCAAGGACTACCTCGCGGACCACCAGGGCCGGTTCATCTCCTGGTTCGACGATCTCCCCCAGGAGGTCCAGTCTGCCCTCGTCCGCGTGAAGGACAGCGAGACCCTCCACATGGACGTGGACCGCTGGCTCGGGGACAACAACAAGACCGCCGCTGAACAATGGATCGGGTGGTTGAAGGATGATGAGGGGTACCTGGTCAAGTTCTTCGGTCCAGGGGCGAAAGCTTCCATCAAGAAGATCCCCACTTCAGATCGTGCTGTGTCCGAGGCGATCGATGACTCTGGTGGGGAGTGGGAGGATTCGAGTTTGGAGTACGCCTTCGGTACACGAGGGAGACTTTCGGGGAAGTCAATCTCGGACAAGGAATTCTCCAGATTGCCTGCAAAGGACAAGAAGGAACTAGAGGGTCTGATCAAGGGGTCGGATAAGACCGCCGCCGCCTGGGCTGAGAAGTCGGACTCGAAGGGTCCGTTCTGGGAAATGAAGGGGAAGGGCGACGTGATCGACGCTGCCCAGATCCGCGAGATCCCCGGCCCCGGAATCCCCCTCTACCTCCAGTACCTCGTCATGGCGGACGGCGGAGTGCTGAAGGAGCGAAAGAACTTCAAGAGCCTGTCGGACGCCCAGAAGGCTGCCCAGGCGTGGCTCAAGTCGGACGCGCAGGGCGCGAGCCTGATCTTCCAGACCTTCTCGAAGGTCTCCTCGACCGTCGAGGGGTCGGACAAGACCGCCGCCACTGGCCTCTACGGCTTCACGAAGGAAGCGGAGAAGGTCTGTGGCTCAGCCACGAACAAGCTCTCCAAGTTCACGACGAAGCTCGCCAAGGACATCTACGAGAAGGACGCGGAGACGCCTGCCTTCCTCGAAGAGCACACGGCACGGACCGCCTCGAAGGCTGCCAGGATGCTCCGTGGGTGCATGGCGGAGATCGGCCCAGGCCAGCCCGCCAAGACGGCTGCCAAGGGCGAGAAGGGCCGCTACGGCTTCTCTGCGAAGACTGCACGGCTGGCGCTCGAAGCCTGCAACGCGGTCGAGCACGAGGCCGGTGTGATCGCGAGCGACTTGGATGCCCGCATGGGAACCAAGTACGCAGCGATCACGGGCTTCCTCAACAAGCACGCGAAGCGCGCCAAGTGCGGATGGAGCGACCTGATCTTGGAAGCGTACCCGGCCCAATCTGAGCAGATCATCGCCTCAGAAGAGGCTGTCGAGAAGACGGCCTCCGACCTCAGCGGCTACGAGGTCCACCCGTCGGTCGCGGAGATCCTCACCTGGGACGGTCAGGGCACGCCCCGTGCGGCTGCCTCGTTCCTCGCCTCCGAAGATGACGACCTCATCGCTGGACGCACCTGGGACGGCGACAAGTCCACCCCGGACGATGCGACTCCGTACAACCTCCACCCGAAGTCACCCCCGGCTGGAGCGGACGGGAGCGAGCAGCGGTGGAAGTACAACCAGTGGTTCCGCCAGAACGTGTGCCCTGGTCACAAGACCAACTGCGGCCTCTGAACTGAAGCAGTCATGCGTACACCGTCCCCAATCCGAGTCGCGTTCCGGTCCCTGATTGCAGGGAGCGTGGAATTCCAAAACTTCGGGAAGGGTACTGACCCGAAGTCGATCTTCCGCAATCTCGTGGACGACGCCAAGCACGAGTCTGGACACGGCGGGTACTCCGGGACCATTGCAGAAAAGTACGACTTCGAGCTTCGGTCCAGAACGCCAATGTCCCGGCAGCAGGCGCGGGACTTCATCGAGAAGGACATGGACCAAAGTGACAAGCACGGTCCGGCGTTCGCCGTGCCGATCGCTGAGTCGAAGGTCAAGTCCGAGAAGGAAGTGACCCTCAAGATCCCAGCCCTGAGTGGGTGGAACGCCGAAGAGAGCTTCAAGAAGCAACTCTCGGAGAAGTTCCCTGGGGCGGAAGTCTCAGTGTCAGGGAACTCCGCCACGAAGCTCAAGGACGGTGGTCTCCCCGACATCGAGATCGTCCCCGACAGCAAGAAGATCTACACGTTCGGAGGATGGGCGCACGCAGGGGAATACTCCACCAAGAAGGAAGCTCTCCTCGCGCTGAAGAAGCGCCTCACGGACGAGCCCAATTCCCATGTGGTTCAGACCTGGAAGTCTATCCCAATCATGGAGATCAAGACCCTTGCGAACGTAGTCATCAAGGCCCCGACCTCGAAGCTCCCCGTATGGGAGGTCAAGGGCAATGTCGGCGTCGTTGAGATCGGCGGCATCCAGGGCTACATGTTCTACGGCTGGGCTTCCAGTTGAGGGCCTGAGCCCTCCCGGAACCCGAAGAACGACTGATCAGCAGGAGCACGCCACTCCTGCCACCAGATTGGTGCCCCGCGCCACTTCACGGCGACCGTGATCACCATGATGCCTTCGTGGACGAAGGCACCTGAGACGATCTGGGCTCCACGGAAGAGGGCTAGCCGGACTCGCCAGGGGAGGTTCTCTGCGTAGACGCTGAATCTCATGCGGGACTTACGCCCGCCTCAGATCTTCTTGATCCCCTGGGTCATCATCCACCAGTGGAACGGCATGGCCAGCTTCGACGGCAGGGTGAACTCCAGATCCGTTCGCGGACCGTTCGGGTCGCGGAACGTGATGCAGATGTTCTCGTTGCGGTTCGGGTTGTATTCCTGTCGTTGAGTCATCATGGATTCTCTTACGCCCAACGGTTGGTCTGGCTTCGTGGAACACCCTCTATAGGGTAGATCCCGTCCAGTCAGAGCACTACCCGTTGTCGGTATCCTGAGACTCAGATCGCTTCCACCAATCTGGTCGTCCGTTGGCCTGAAGCTTCCCGATTGCTTCATCCACGAGGCCCACGGAACCGTGGTGCCACTGGCGAACCACCTCGGCCGCGTCCTGTTGCAACGAGGCGAAGTCTTCCTTGAGGCCGTCTGCATCACCTCGCAGTCGTCGGAGTTCAATCTCCGCCCTCAGCTTCCAGGCTCGAAGCTCTTGGAGTTCCTCATCGGGTGTGCTCATGGTGTCACCCTCTTGAACTTGACCCGCCACACCCAGGGGTTCTGAGCCCAGGGGCGGCGCTTCCCGTCTGTCTTCTCCCACAGATTGGCGAAGGCGTGTCTTGCGTCTGACAGGCACTCCTCGTGGCTCTTGGTCGGCCCCATCGACCAGCCGCGACGCTGTACGAGCGTAGCCCCAGGGACGCCACCTGAGAAGTCGTGCTTCCCGTAGTCGGTGAACATCGCCCCTTCTGCGATGGCGTCTTCCTCGGTGATAGATTGGAGTCGCTCGACACGAACCTCCAGAACCTCCAGGTCGATGCGAGATGCCCACTGAGGCATGTTGCTGGACGGACGCCAGGAGGACGAGGGTTGATCCCCGTCCCCCTCGAACTGCTTCCAATCTGGATGGTCCGCCCGATAGGCGAACCCACAGAGGTTGTCTCCACCCCAAGTTTCCCGGACCCACATCTTGTCCCCAGGGTTGCCTAGAGGGCACTTCATCCCGCCGCCAGGGTTTGCAACCTGAGAGATGACCCCAGGGGTCAACTCGAAGTCTGCGAAGATCCACCCACCATCAGGATGTGGTGATGCGTAGGGGTAGTCGAACTTCGCCCAATGCCCACGGAACTTGACCGCCTGACGTGCGACGGTTTTTCTTCCTTCGAGGACCGCGAGAACAGAGGGGGCAGCGAACTGGATTGGCTTCATGGTTTCGGGGTCACCAATCTCTTACGCCCGTCAGAACTTCGTCAATGTGATTGTACCGTTGCGGAGATCCTAGAGGTCACCCTTTTTCAAGGGAGCGGATCAGATCTCGAAAGGTGTCTGCACCCTCATCGACTTCCTCGGTCAGCGTCTCCTTCGGCTCAGGAACCTCAGGAACCTCAGGAACCGGAGGGGCGTTCCCGTTCCTCGTCTCGTCCTTCAGGACGTGCTTGAGGCACATCGGACAGGTCGGTCGTCTTCGGTCGTACCCACGCTTGAACTCGACCCACTTCGAGCATGAGGTGTACGCGCCACCCCGAAGGATCGGTGGGGGTGATGCCTGCTCCTGCGTCAAGTGCCAGGTGTTGTCCCCGTCCATGACGCACTGGTAGTCAGGCGTAGTCACGGTCGTCGTAGTCACGGTCGTCTTCCTGGTCGTAGTCACGGGTGTCCTCCATCGCAGACTCGACAGCCTCAGACTCGATGCTCTCGATCTCGCTCTTGCTCATCGGCCACCAGCAGTACGGCACCTGAACACACGGGCCAGTGCCCGTCGGCTGCCAAGACACCGAGACGATCTCCACCTCCGGGTACTCGGCGGGCGAACCACCGTCGTAGCCCCACGTCTCCGGGGAGTAGCCACCCGAGACATCCACCTCGAAGGTGAGGAGGACGGTCACGCCCTCTTCATCCGGGGTCTCAATCTCGATCTCTCGCGTGATTTCGACGGTGCTCATACACTAGAAACGGATGGCAGGGGGTCTTTTACACGATTCGATTTACAACCAAGGTGGATCGTGTAAAAGCCGACCCACCATTCGTTTCGTGTATGGGGACGACCCTAGGGATGCTTCGCTGAAAGCCCCGCGCCTACCATCGCGGCACACTGCGGTACTTCCTAGAGGCGTCCTTCAGTACCCGTCCTTCGCCCAGCCCCCGCCCTTCAGAACGAAGGAGGCAGGACCAGAGATCAGGCGCTTCACTGGACCCCCGCACGACAATTCGATCGCAGGCTTGTACGCCTCGCATTTGGAACATCGAGCACAAGGGTGTCCAGCATCCCGCTCGTAGTGTCGATGCGGAGTCGGGTCGTCGCCCTGGCACTTGCAACGGTCTGGGTGAACTGAGAACGGTCGGTGGTTCCAAGAGACAGCGCCACCCGCGCTGTTGAACTCAATGAAGCGTTCTTCGAGGGTTCGCGAGTCTGGCAGCGGACACGACATGAGCTTCGGGTCAGTGATCTTCTGATCTGCCTCGAAGGTCTCGTGACACTTCTCGCACTCGTAGTCGTAGGTGGGCATGGACGGACTCTACTTCGCAGCGCGAGCCTTGGCCTCGCGCTCAACCCACTGGAGGACAGTCAAGCCGCACTCATCATCTTCGATGCCGTCGGAGGCCCACGGGGTGCTCTGCTTCACCTCATCTGAGAGATTGAGCTTCGCTGGATGTATCTGACCCGTGGTTGGGTCGAAGGTGTCTCTCAAAACGATGGGTGAGGCCACAACGCTCTCTGCCGGGTCTGAGGACCACTCAGTGATGTTGTTCTCGACCCACCGGGCTGCTGCGTCCTCGTTGAGAGCAGTCACGAAGATTCTGTGGGTGACCTCGACTTCGTAGACGCGCCTCATGGCTTCGCCACACGGACGTTCTTGATAGCAAGCGGAACCCACACCGTTCGCTGGAGAGTCCGACCAGGGCCGTAGGACTCACGCTTCCAGTGCCCTCGCGTGAATGCAGGGGGTGGGATCTCCATCCTGTTGATTGAGGGTGTCTTGATCGGGGACGGCTTCATCTTACCTCGTAGGTGTGACCCGCGATTGGGGTCGGCAGATCGGCTCCCCGAACGTGGGGCCTGATCCACTTTGCTCTTCGGAGAGAGTGCTTCGGACCGTGGGCCTGATCTCTCCAATGCCCTCTCACCACCGTTCGATAGGCGAGTTTGTGGCCCTCACCCGTAGTGACCCCGAGAACGTAGTCCCGGATCTCTGGATCAACGGTCACTTCAGAACCAACTCGAAAGATCTTCTCGCTGAGAAGACGGCGAGCCTTCTTCTGGACGGGCTCTCGAAGGTTCTTGAGCTTCTTCCCTTTCATCAAGCGGTCGATCTCCGCCTTGTGGAAGTTCTCAACCCTGGCCTCTGGCGTCCCCAGGTAGATGCAGAGGTTCATCAAGAACCGTAGGATCTCCCGGCGGATCTCGATGCCATCGAGTTCACGCTCCCCAATCTTGCCCCTGAGGTGGGTACGCTCGACTTCTGGGTCACACAGGGAGTCCGTGATGGCCTGCTCCATGTTGGCCATGGGATCGCCAATCTGGTACGAGTGGAACGCCCACATGTCCTCGAACGGAGTGGTCGAGTTCTCATTCGGGGTTCCGTACATCTCGATCAGGAGACGCTTCCCAAGCTTTGGGGCTTGGAGGTTGAGCTTCCCGTGGGCCTCAGCGGTCTGCTCGGTGACCTCACCCTCTGTCACGACCAGATACCTGATCGAGTGCCACCCAGTGGCTTTCTGATGCAGGTAGAACACCCCGTCGGGCAGTTCGACGTAGAACGAGGAGACGGGCAGCTTCAAGTCCCCGACGACGACGCCACGCAGGTCAGTGGCGAGAAGCTGGAACGTCAGCGGGTCACTGGGCACGAACCAGTTGCTCGTGTGAGAGATGGACCGCAACCGGGTTGCCACCCAGGTCATGATGGCGGTCATCGTTACGTCTGGACCCTGATTCAGGTGAGCACGCTTCACGAACCAAGGCTGGGTCACAATCTCCGTGAACCATCCTAGCGATCCGGAAGTCCTGAGGGCATCATTCTGGTCTGGGATGATCGCGATGCCTGCCAACTCTCGAAAGCGAGCGCACTCTCGGTAGAAGGGGATGCCTTTCTTGAAGGCGGTATCGATCACCTCTGCGGACGAGATCAGTGAGAGCGTCTCGGGATCAGTGAGGGTCTTCTTGTTGAAGGTGCCTGGCTTGAGTGTGACGTTGGCCCTATCATCACCACTCTTTTCGGTGACGTAATCGATCGAGCCACCCATGCGTTCGACATCCTCCTGTGTGAATCTCACAGGGATGGACATCTGGTCCAATCTCGATTGAGCGAAGTCCCGGATCTTCATGGCCCAGGTGTTACGCCTCTTCGATCAGTACCGTGGCTCCTGAGGTGCGAATCCAGGCAGCGAGTTCCTCAGCGAAGGCGCGTGGATCCTCATGCTTGGCGACCGGGAGGATGACGAAATCATCCCTGGACTCCAAACAGAAGAGAACCCGTCTGGCGCTTCGCTCAACGATCAAAATCAAGGTGAGGCTCTGGAGCGTCATGTTCCAATGGTCAGATAGATCATGCACCCGCTAGGTGAGCTTCTTGGCCCAGTCACACGAGTGGCATGGCTGGATATAGGACTCCTCCCACAGGTGACCTTTGGAGCACCTGTATGAGTCCCTGATTCGATTCGGGTCATGGTGGTGGGTGACTCCGTCTTCGTCGCGGAAGTAGAAGTTCCCCCCAAGCAGAGTTGTGCTTGAACCCCCAGGATAGACGCGGCTCTTCTGATTGAGCCGCTCACACTCGGGGCAGGCAGGGATGGCAGACATGGCAGACATGGTCATGAGGTCTTTCCTTGTGGGTGGGTGAGGAGGTTCATGATCTCCTGTCGAAGAACATTGGCAGCGTACCTCTCAGGTCGTGGGGCGGAGGCGTAGTCCAGGCTCTGGTCCCACCGGTTCGCTGCGTCCTCCAAGGCAGTAGCTCTGGCCTCAAGCTGAGTCACGACGACCCTGATGGCTGTCTCGTAGGCTGCCTTGGAGGCTCGTGTCATGTCTTCGCTGCTCGCCCCAGGTGAGTTGCCAACCTTGTGGCAGTCGGGGTTCCGGCAGAGCGTGTTCTTCTCCCCAAGGTTGCCACACCGGGAGCACATCCCGACCTCAGCGGGGCCAGCCATCTGCGTCAGATTGACTTCGACACGGGGGAACTTCGGCAGGCTCACTTTGAGTCCCCGTAGTTGGTGTTGGTGGTGTTCCTTGCCTTTGCCGCAGGGGTCATCCCCCCGTCCATGAGCCACCGGCCAAACTTGTCGAGTTCCTTGTCGGAGGGGTT
>Ga0315285_10006989_pt1 | contig 11618 bp, 6 predicted proteins | sample YL17G09_36_MG_FD_203698 | JGI IMG/M metagenome (GOLD analysis project Ga0315285, IMG submission 203698) | Sediment microbial communities from Yellowstone Lake, YNP, Wyoming, USA - YL17G09_36 | ecosystem: Environmental > Aquatic > Freshwater > Lake > Sediment | place: USA: Wyoming | collected... | reverse complement strand
CGGTGTCACAGGGCGGCGCCGTCAAGCAGACGGCCAGATCGAAGGGCATCGGATAGTATTCCTCGTATTCGTCCTCCCAGCGCAACGACGCGCGGTTGCCGATGGGGGAGCTGATCCACAGGAACCAACAGTTGGGATTGCCCACGCCCTGCACCGAAACCCACCCGCTGAGCAGGCTGCACGGCGGAGTGAGATCGGTCGAGTAGTAGAGCATCTCGAACGTCCTGCCGAGCAGAAAGTACCGCAGACCCGTGGCCGTGGGCGCGAGGTTCACCTCGTAGCTGCAGATCGCGGCCGAAGCCGGGTAACCTGCGCTGTCGGGGAAGAAGCCGATAGAGAACGGCATCGGATCTTCGCGGCAGGAATCCGAGGTGCCCGAAGCGACGTTGAGTCCCCAGAAATGAAAATCGAGAATCGGCGTTTCCACCCAGTAGTTCTCGTATGCCCGCAGTCCCTGACTCACCTCGCTCAGGATGCCGCTCCAAGTTTCCTCGGGCAGGTGAGGATACTGTGCGAAAAGCGAGGTGTCCGGCGGGCAGCCGGGACGGTGCGGGCACGCCGAGTCGCAAGTCAGCGTGTAGTTCCACATTCCCCGCAAGGAATCACACTCGAATCTCGTGGTCATCACGCAGGTGGGGTCTTGAGGATCGCCGTAGCAGCAGCGGCCCGTGCTGCACGCCGTAACCGTCAGAGTGAAGTCTCCGCACTGCCCCGATGTGCCGGGTTCAACGTCCAGAAAGTACCTGCCCGAATCGAGATACTGACAGGTAATGACCGACGCTCCAGCGGCGACTCCGCAGCCGTCGTCATTGCCGGCGATGATTTCTCCACCGCAGTAGTCTGCGTAGAGATAGATGTAGGTATCCCAAGTGGCCGTGCCGCACAGGGAGAAAGTGTACCACGCGGCGGAACCCACCACGATCCGGATCACAACATCTTCACCGCTGCGCAAATCGCAGTCATCACCCCAACCGCAGCTCGAGACGGGACCCACGACGGACACCGGAGACCCGGGCCGCAGCGTGTCAGACAACCAGATGTCCGCCCGACAAGGCCCCGGTATGCCGAAGACACCCGGGAAGAACACAGGTCCGGGCCAGCCGGGCCAACCGGGGTACGGCGGCAGTGGAGGAGGAGGCGGTGGTGGAGGAGGAGGCGCGTTGAAGTTTGTCGTGTCCACGGTGGCCCATATACCCTTCCATTCCGGACTGGTCGAGAAAGTGTCGCTGATTTGAAAAACGAAATTCCCTTGATATGGCCCGGCAATCGTCCAGTCGGTTTGCTCCGGAAAGTACGCGATGTTCCACACCCCGGGTCCGATGCTCCGAGCCGTGCAGATGTTCAGAAGGCGAAGGCTCACCACGGTCGGCCCTGCCGGGTTTGTGACCGTTCCCCAGTAAGTCCAAGTCGGCTGGCCATGATGGGCAGCGGTCCGATTCGCGTTGTCTCCGGGGACGCGATTCTGGAGATCGCCGGTGGTGATCGCGTTAGCCCCGATGTTTCCCCAAAGCCACTGAGCGGCGTAGATGTCGTCATTATCCAGCACGATCACCCCGTAGGTCTCCATCACGTTGTCGCCCTTCCCCTGCGTGTTCGGCAGTGAGGGATCAGAAGGACGGTGATCCGTGAAATCCTCGGCCTCAAAGGTATTGACACCGTGATTCACATAGTAGAGGTCTCCGACGCCCAAGCAGTGACCCCACTCGTGGAGAGCGACAAACGAGAAAAAGGCCCGAGCTGCGGACTGGCTCCAGTCGGCGTATTGGTTGGGGTTGATCCGGATCAAGGCTTGCGTGAGCGTGTTTCCAACCCATTGCCACGCCTGCGCGTCCGCAGAGGAAGTTGCGGTTGTGAAGCGAATAACGACATCCGCGCTGGCGCTGTCCGGGGCCTGAGCGAAAGTCAGGTTAATCCACGCAGCCCACTTCGCCAGTTCCGGCGGCACGAGGGTGTTCAGAATCCCGAAGCACGTGGCGTCGCATAGCTCGTAAGTGAGGTCGCCACGCACGAGAAACCAGGTGAGAGTCCCGCCGGTCGGCCCACGGTTCCACGAATACAAGAAGTAGCGCGAGTCAACGCCGGGCCGTCCCAAGCGTCCACCGAAGTAAGTGAAGTTATAGGCGAGGGCTGACGACGAAAGCAGCAGCATCCCGATCCCCGCGAACAGTAGCGCTGAGCGCAGGGACAACGCGCGCTTTGTCGGGAGAGCCCCGTGGGTAAGCCGTAACATGATCGTCTCCTAAGCGAAAAGGAGTTGACGTTCCAGCCGTTCCGAACTACCGGCGTTGTTCATGTTGCCTGCGAATCTCTTCGAGTTGCTGCTCGCGAGTCTTCTGATACTCTTCTTCGGCCTTTCGGATTTGCTCGTCGGTGGCGTGGGGAGCCCACTTGATATCGCGTCGCAGCGCCAGCGTGGGGCGAACCCACTCGAATCCCGCCGGGTAGTATTCCGCGTCCACCGCTCCCTGATAGACCAAGGCAGCTTCACCGGCGAGGCTTTCCAGAGAGATGATGCTCGATAGAACCTCCTCGAACTCCGCGCTCGGCGCTCCGCTGGGCTCAAACACCCGCAGCTCGTCCTCGAAGTTGCGAAGGATAAGCAGCGGTTGACCCGAATCCAGAGGAGGAGGTTGGTCTTGTTCCAGCTTCATGGTCAACAGATCCGCAGTTTCGAGCCGGCGTAATAATTCCTGCACCGCCTCCGCCTCGTGGAGTTGATAGCGGAGTTCCTCCATTTCCCGGCTCTCGCTCCGGCGTATTCTGCGAATGATGATCGCTCCATCTCCCCCCAAGAAAACTTCGAGTCCGCCGAACAGCGGACCCATCTGATGAAACACTACCGAAGCCTCACTCCGGTTGGCAGGTGATCCCAGAAACTGCGAGGTGGCGTTGCCGGAGGCCTGGGCGAAAGCCAATCCGGAAAACGCCACCATTGAAATCAGAATCGCGCACCAACTCGCAGAACTGAAACGGTGCTGCTTCATGGGTACCTCCTGATGTGGTTAAGCTAAGAATGCCCCCCTTTGGCAAGCTTGACGTGCTTGAGGAAAACGACGTACAACAATGTAGACTGGAGAACTCCGGAAGTCAAGGCTATTCATGGATAGCTGATAATCTATGACGTGAGCATTAGAACTTGAGAAACATGAGATTACAGGCCGCAAGCGTTGACGGTTCAAGCCCTGACTTGCGATGTTTTCTTATGCCTCCCTGCTCCTGAATAGCGGTCTTCCAAAGACGGCCGCGGAGTGAACCCCAACACTGGATGGTCAGGTGTGGTGAGTTAAGATTTGTGTCCGCGCTTGGTTTCGTGAACGGCGGCGGCAGTCACCGTCACCGCCGGTGGCAATCCGCCCCCTGCCGACATGTACTTCGGCCGCGTTGAAGCCATCCTTATGGAGCGTAAACAGCTCAAAGAACACACTCAAATGGCCCGCAAGCAGGCCAATCTGACTCCCACCAAAACCCACGAAATATCCGCAACTTACGTGCAAAAACCCTCCAATAAGTCAAAGCCAAATGTATCCCATTTGTTCTGACAACTTACACTTCTTAGTCGTGGGGGCCGCATTACACGCACGGGCGCCGCACGGGTTAGACGGCCTGACGATCCGGCGGCCGTGCGTTGACTCTGGCTCACCGTTTTGCTAAGTTAGGGCCAAAGCATTTCGGCCGAGAATCCACTCCGCCCGGCACCGGACAAGCGAGCGAATTCTCCGCTGAAGAAGTGGCGGGGTTCGCTCGCGTTTGTCATCTCCCCTCCCACCGCCTTCACCACGCTCTTCGGTTTCCCGCGAGCGCCAAGAAGGCGGCGCCCTTTCACTCCACCAGCCCGATGTTTTCCGTGACTGAATTCCAGATGAACGAGTTTCATTCCCCGGTTGTCTCCCAGAGTACTCCGTCGGCATTGACGGACTCCATCGCGGAGCAGTTCGAGATCAGCATGGGTAAACCGGAGAGAGTGGCAGCGGACTGCGACGCGTTGCGCATGCATCTGACTGCTTGCGGGCCGGAAACGGCGGCCGGGATTTTGAGCGGTCTGCTTCCCCTTTTGCAAAAGCGAACCGGTGACATCGCGCGGCGGCTGTTTGATTTTTTGGAAACTCAGTTGGCGGCGGCGGGGGATCGCTGGCTCGTCCTGAAAGGAATGCTGTCCGCTCTGGATGAAGGACTGGTTTCGCGAGCGCTGGAACTGACCGCTCGCTTGGCACAAACGGGCGACCTCGCCGTCGGTCAAGACGTCGTGCGCTTTGTGGCCGAACGAGTGGAAGTGGAAGATTCCGTCATGGGCCGTCCCGAGAATCTGCCGAAGATCGGCCAAATTCTCCGTTTGCTGGCCGTGGAAGAAAAGGGCGATGCGCGGGATCCGGTAGGATTTTTGTTCGAACGCTCCCGGGACATTTCCATCCGTCAGTTGGCGGCGCGACTGCTGGATCTTTCGGGCGAACCCGTGCCTCCGGAGCGCATTCGACGCGTGCTGGGCGACTTCGGGCATGAATTCCTGCTGCCTTATCTCATCTACACCCGTGCCGGGCATTTGGATCTGACCTATCTGGCTCCCGAACCGGGCGTGCCGCCGCTGGCCCTCGCATCCCTCTATCAAGCGGAAGCCATGCACGGCAAGGAAATGTTGCGCTCCATTATCTCGGAGCTGGGCTGGTCGCGGATCTGTCTCGGGATTCAGATTCAGCCCCGCGTCGGCATCAGCGTCAGCGCTTCGCTTCCCCTGCTCGTTTCACCCGCCGAGGCGACGCTTTTCCAAGGTTATGAAGAGGCGCGCAACACCTCCGAGTGTTTTCTGATTATCGCCCACGGTGGAATGCTGGCGCAGAATCCGTGCAGCCACGACACCCACGATCCCGTCACCCGCTTTCGCGCCTACAACCTGACCCATGCCGAACTGTTGGAGGAGATTCTCGATGTGGCCCCGCTCACCCTGGAGAAAATCCGTCACATTCTTCAGGGCATGGACCGGGTGGTGGAAGACTTCCTGGCGCTGTTCAAGGCCCACACTGAGGAATGCGCCATCCTCCCGGACATCTACCGGAATCTGAAAGCGCGCATTCTGGCCGAAATGGACGAGACTCTCGCCCCGGCACAGCTTTCCGCCGAAATGGTCCGTCTGGTTCAGATGTTCGAAGATCCGCGCTCCATGGGAGAAGTTCATACCCTGCACGGCTTGAAAAGGTATCTTCATCAACGGGGCTTGCGGCTGGGGTTTCGGCTGGTGGAAGCGGGCCGCGCGCCGAACTGCACGGTGGACATTGCGGTCTTCGCCGACACGCGCATCCTGCGAGCGGTGAAAAGGATCCGCTACACCGATTTTGAGAGGACCTCGGAAAGCCGCGAGAAGGCGGCGCGCATCCCCTATGCGGTGGCCGTCGTGGCGGACGGCTTCGCCCGGCAACTCCTCTACGACCACGAGAATTTTCCCAGCGTGGACATCTTCTGCTACGGAAATGAAGTTCATTATTATCTTACCTACCGCAATCATCCGGCCTTTCTGCGCATTGATTACGCTCCTCCTCTGCGCGGCGGCATGATTGATCTGGAGTATCTCGGCGTGAGCGCCTACGACCTGTCGGCGCACCCCAATCCGAATCTGGATGCGATTCGAACCTTCTTCGAAAAGTTGGAATTCGATGTGGAGATTCGCACCTCGCGCATTAACGCCCGCTACGACAAAGAACGCGTTTTGAACCTGGGGGATCTGTGCAGGAAGGCCGAAGCGCTTTTCCGCCTCGTGCCTTACTTGATGGATGTGGACTGGATGATCGGCTCGCTGCAACTGGACGCCGATGCACGAAAGAAAGTGGCGGACGCCTGGGCGGCCTCTTTCATCCTCTGGGGCTGTATGCCCATGCGCCAACTGCTGACTAAGGATCGTTTGGGTATCATCGAACGCATCGAAACCGACATTGTCGGAGAGCGTGAAGTGGCCTAGTCGGGCGAAGGAGCGTATCGAGACCGCTTCAGTCGTACGCCCTCGTTGGAGTTCCTGTCGAAATTGACCTCGACTCTGGAGTCGTATGGTCTCGATATCTTGCCGATTCTGGACGAGGACTGCTATCGCCCGATGGGGCAGATTCGGTTGGAGCAACGGCTCTTCGGTCCGCTGCAGGAGGCGCTGGCCCGCGGGGAAATCTTCTTGGGCTCGGAGGGGATCACGCGCCTGCCGGATGACCTGTTTCAGCGGGAGCACGAGGCGGCGAAATTCGCGGAACTCCTCGCGGCGGGCGCAGAGACCACGGCGCGCGCGGTGGCCCTGGCCCGCCTGGTAACCCCGCTGGAAAAGATTCTGGAATTTCAGACGACCGGAAACGTCGGAGACAACGTGGTCCAGCGGGCGCGCTTGCCGCTGCGCGGTGAGAATCTGAGTTTGTATGTTCTGCGCGGACCCAAAGGCATCATTCGTCTGGCGATGTTCTCCCACGGCGCGGTGCTCTGCCGCCGCCGGGAGCGCAGGTCCGATGAATGGACGTCCAACGGCCGTTATGATGTCCAGGAACTCAAGCAAGTCCTGCTCGCGAACAACTACATCGCCCGTGGTCAAGAGCCGTCCCTCGCGGGAATTCTGGAAGAGGCTCAACGGATCTTGGAACGCTGCAATCCGCGATTGGCGGCGCGGCGTCCGGCGCGGCTGCCCGGTCAACGGATCATCCACGGCTCCAAGGCGTCCCGCGGCCGCGCCGTCGCTAAAGTGCTCTTTGGCACGACCGGCCGCCGGCCCGAGGATTTCGACGATTCCATTCTGGTGGCCGCCTTCATCCGGCCGGAAGACAACACCTTCTTCTATCATGCCGCCGGGATCGTGTCCACCGGCGGCGGGATTCTGAGCCACGCCGGTTTGATCGCCATCCAATTTCACAAGCCGGCGCTCATCATCTCCGGCCGCTGGCTGGTGGCCGACGACGGATCGCGCGCGCTGCTCTACCTGACGCAGGAATATGCGGAGATCGAGCGCGAGGTCTGCGGCTACCAAGTCTGCCTGCGACAAGACATTCGGGAACGGGAACATCGTCTCCGCGAAGGAGATCTGGTCGCTCTGGACGTGGATGACGGCGCGCTTTATGTGCTGGGACACGAGCATGACGCGCTGGCGCTGCATGACGGGTTCCGCCAGTTGGAGAGCGTTTATCGGCTTTTGAAAAGGACCCGTGACGACCGGGACGTCCTGACCTTGCGCGGGCGGCGATTGCGCGCCTTTCACCAGGTGGCCAAGATCGTCAACCGGCTCACCGATCCGGTCCTCGCGAGGCACGCCGTCCATGAACTGCTGATGGGGGAGAATCTTTCCGACCAAGGGGAGTCGCGGGATGACAAGATCGGGCTGCTGCGATTGCTCATCGCCAGTCCGCGCGTCGGCCCGTCGGCCCGCGAGTATCTGGCGTGGACGGCGCAGATTCTGGAAATCCGTCAGCGAAGTCTGGTTCAAAGGGCGCGCGATCGCATTCCGGTGTCGCGCTACACCTTCGAGATCATATCTCTGCGGCTCGAACTGATCCGGCTGCAACGGGTTTGGGAAGGCGCGCTGGCTATTCTGCGGGAATGCGGGTTGTCCGTCGTCCCGGCCGAGGACAGGCGGGCGTTTGATGTGGACGGACTGGCCCGAAACCGGCTGGCGCAATTGCGCGCTGAACAATTCCGGGCGATCTCCACCTCCGCCAACGCGGCGAGGAAAGACTCCGGCCTCCGGCATTTCCTTCGACGGATTGAGAGAATTGACCGCTTGCTCGCCGTCGGGGAAGAAGAGCGCAGGCCGATGGAGGTCTGGCGCGAAGAACTTGCGGCGGATGACGCGCAGGCGCGAAAGAAGTCTGCGGACCGGTTTCTGCTGGCTTCCGAAGAATGCGGTTTCGAGCTTTTTCCGCTCATCGGCTGGAAGGCGGCGAATTTGGGGGAAGTTGGGCGCGTCGGCGGACAGGAGTTGATCCCGGCCTGGTTCGTCGTCACGGATCACGCCTTCAGTTCCGTGTTCAATTCCCCGCTCACGGCTTTGGGGCACGGTCACGCCGGCGGTCCGGACAGCCGGGGAACGCTGCGCGAAGCCGTGGAACGCGTCTTGCTTCGCTCCGAACTCTCCGACGCTCAGAAGTCCCTGGTGATTCGGAACCTCTGAGAATCTGTCACACTTCCGCGGGATCTCGTCCACGAAGTGACCCGGATGTACCTTCAGATCGGTGAGCAGGAACGCGGCGCGGATCGGTCGCGGAGCGAGCCGCCGGCGCCGATGATGGCGCTTCGCTCTTCCACCTGCGAGGAAGATGCGGAGCTGGCGGCCCGGGCCGGCGAATTCGAGACCTATTTGTTTATCCGCGGAGAGCAGAATATCGTCGAGCATCTTAAGCGAACCTGGAGCAGTCTCTGGACGGAGCGGGCCATCCATAACCGCAGCATCCTGAGAGTGGACTCCGCGCGCATCGGCGGCGGGGTCATCGTTCAACGCATGGTTCTGTCACGAGTGTCGGGCGTCCTGCAGACGGTGAACGTGGCCAGCGGCGAACTGAGCGAGATCGTCATCAATGTGGGTCTGGGTCTGGGCGCGGGGATCGTCTCCGGAGTGGTGGAGGCCGACCAGATTACCGTGTCCAAGGAAGGGGATTTGCAGTCGGGACATCTGCGTTTTCGATACGTCACGGGCAACAAACAGAAACAAGTGGTCTTCAACCAGCGAACCGGTTTCGGAACGATCCTGGTGGACACGCTCAGTCATCAACGGCTTCGCCCCGCTTTGGAATACATCGAGCTCTGCGAACTGGTCCGCACCGCCGTTCGGCTGGAGGACGTTTACGGATACCCGTTGGATATCGAGTTTGCGATGGAAGGCTCACGACTTTGGATTCTTCAGGTGCGTCCCGTCGCCACCTTTCTGGCGAATTTGAACCAGACCATCGAAAGCTTCTCGCTGGCCGCTGACCGGACGGGGACTTGCATTATCCATGAGGTCGCCCGCTCATGATTAAACGTGAAGAAGCGCTCTCCTATCATGCCCTGGATCGTCCCGGCAAGATTGAGTTGCGGCCGTCCAAGGCCTGCCTCACGCCCCGGGAAACGCGGCTGGCTTACTTGCCCGGTGCCCTCTTCCCTTCGCAGGAGATCTGGAGAGACCCCGGCGAGGTCTTTCGCTACACCGCGCGAGGAAATCTGGTCGGTGTCATTACCAACGGAACCGCCGTGCCGGGATTGGGAGATATCGGTCCGCTGGCCTCCAAATCGGTGCAGGAAGGGGTGGCGGTTCTGTTCAAACGTTTGGCGGACATTGATGTGTTCGACTTGGAGCTGAACGCACGCGATCCCGACCGCTTCATCGAAACGGTTCAAATGCTGGAACCCACCTTCGGCGGAATCAACCTCAAAGACATCCGCGCCCCCGAAGGTCTCTACATCTACGATCGCCTGTGCGAAGTCCTGAACATTCCCGTTTTTCACGAGAATCTGTACAGCACCGCGGTGGTGGCGGCCGCGGCTCTCCTCAATGCGCTGGACTTGGTCGAAAAGAAAGTCAGCGAGATTCAGGTGGTGCTCTGCGGTGCCGGTACGGTGGGAATCGGCTGCGCGCGATTGTTGCTGGATCTGGGCGTGACCCCCGCCAATCTTCGAGTCTACGATATTCACGGCCTGCTGCATCCCGATCGCGAGGATTTGTATGATTATCAGCGAGCTTTCGCCCGCGAGGATCCGGCGCGGGACTTGAAAGATGGCATCGCGGGAACTGATGTCTTTGTCGGGGCTTCCGCGAAGGGAACCCTCACGATGGAGATGATCCGGTCCATGAATTACTTCCCCGTCGTTCTGGCGCTGGCCACTCCCGAGCCGGAAATCAGCTATGAGGAGGCCACCGGCAGCCGGCGGGATGTCATCGTGGCGACGGCCTTGGGACAGTATCCCAACGCGGTCCTGGATTTCTTGAGCTTTCCCTACATCTTCCGCGGGGCGCTGGACGTTCAGGCCACGCGCATCACCAAAGGAATGCTGCTGGCCGCGGTTCATGCGCTGGCCGATCTGGCAAAAGAGGAGGTGGTGGAAGAGGTCGAGCAAGCTTACGGCAGCGAACGTTTTGCTTTCGGTCCGGAGTATCTTCTGCCGAAACCGATTGACCCGCGAATTCTGGTGCGGGAGTCTATCGCCGTGGCGCGGCAGGCCGTGGAGGAGGGGATCGCCCATCGTCCGCAGGATGCCCTCGCCTATTCCGAAAGTCTGGAGACTCGGCTCGGCACCGGCCGCGAGACCATGCGCGGATTGATTCTCCGAGCGCGCCAGCACAAGTTCCAAATCGTTTTCACCGAGGGCACCAGTGAAACCGTTTTGCGGGCTTGCAGCATTCTTCTCGATGAGGAAATCGCGGTCCCCATCCTGCTCGGACCCGAAGCCGAGATTCAGGAGAGAATTGAACGCTTGAACCTCGATCTGCGGGGTGTTCTCATGGTGGACAACAACCGCAGCCCGCACCTCTCGGCTTATGTGGAGGAATACGCCCGCATGCGATGGCGGCATGGGGTGACGCCGCCGGTGGCGATGGATCGTCTGTCCCAACGGGACTATTTTGCGGCCATGATGGTGCACAATGGTGATGCGGACGTGATGGTGGCCGGTTTCTCCACGCACTATGTCGAGACTCTGCAGAGCATTCTGGACGTGATCGGCCCGGCTCCGGGAATCCGGCGAATCTCCAGCCATCACGTGCTCTTATTGCCCAACGACGTGGTGGTCTTGGCGGATTGCACGGTCAACATTGATCCGGGAGCCGAAGAATTGGCCGAAATCGCGCTGCTGGCCGCGAGCACCGCCCGCTCGCTGGGGATCGAACCCCGCGTGGCCATGCTTTCCTTTTCGAACTTCGGCAGTGTCCGTCATCCTCTCGCCGCCAAAGTTCGTCAAGCGACGGTGATCGCCAAACAACGGGATCCCCATCTGGCCATTGACGGTGAAATGCAGATGGTGACCGCTCGCGACGCCTTGCGCCGGCGCACGTATTTCCCCCGGACGAATCTTGCCAAGGATGCCAACGTACTCATCTTCCCGGATCTCCAGTCAGGGAATCTGACGATGCACGCGCTGCAATGCATGGGGGAAGCCAAACTGGTCGGACCCATACTCATGGGGACTCGTCTGCCGGCACATCTGCTTCAGTACGGAGCTACGGTCGAGGAGGTGGTGAACGTGTCCACCATTGCCGTGGTGGAAGCGGCTGAACTGCGGACTGTAGGCCATTCCGCATGAGTCTTGAGCGCGCCCCCATCAGCGCGGCCGTCAGATTCGGGGCGATGAGCATGGGGGCGGGATTCGTTGTGCTCGAGCTTCAAACGCCGCCCGCCCGGCGCGTTGGCACCCATGGCCCGTGCAAAGGCTCTTCAGCAATGGAGAGCCTGTTTGCTCGATCGGCATCACCGGTCTCATTCGGGGCTTTGAAATTTCGGCGTGCGTTCGCGGAATGAACAACCAACCGGAACCGTGCTGCTCATCGTCATAGACAACTACGATTCGTTCACCTACAATCTGGTGCAAGGCTTCGCACAGTTGGGGGCTGCACTCCGCGTTTTTCGCAACGATGAAATCTCGGTGGACGAACTCGCGCGCTTGCGCCCGGAGTGCCTGGTCATCTCTCCGGGACCGGCCAC
>Ga0315285_10006988_pt1 | contig 11618 bp, 21 predicted proteins | sample YL17G09_36_MG_FD_203698 | JGI IMG/M metagenome (GOLD analysis project Ga0315285, IMG submission 203698) | Sediment microbial communities from Yellowstone Lake, YNP, Wyoming, USA - YL17G09_36 | ecosystem: Environmental > Aquatic > Freshwater > Lake > Sediment | place: USA: Wyoming | collected... | reverse complement strand
CGTACGACGAAGGAATCCCGGGCCACATCTACCTCGAAGCCCGGTTCCACCCCGACAGGCCTCCCTATACAGCCCTCATCGTGCCGGCCGGCTCCACGCCGTTCGCCGAAGCCGAGAAGCTCGCCCACTCGATCCTCGCGGCGGTCCGCGACGTCCGCAAAGCACAAAACGCCCCGTGCCCCACGTGCGGCCAGAAGAAAGAGAGGTCCTAAGTGACCCCGTCCGAGTTTTTCAGCTTCGCGACCGACTTCATTCTGAAGGCCCTCACGATCATCGTGATCGGCGTCCTCTTCACGCTCGTGTGGGTGACGGTCTTCTCGAACGTCCTCCAGTGGCTCTTCCAGTGAGCCCCGCCCGCAGGTTCGACCCGCACCTCGTGTGGCTGGTGCTCGCGACGCTCGCGGCGGCCCTGGCGGCCGCGGCGCTCCTAGGGCTCTTCGAGGACGTCCTGAAGGCGCCCGCCCGCCCCGAGGCCTCGTCGAGGGCCAGCCAGGAAGGGCCCGCCCTTGCCCCAGGGCGCCGTTTCGTGGTCGACCTGGCCCCCGGGACCCACCTCGTCCGCGGTTGGGCCTCGGAGGGCGACGGCCCGATCGTCCGCCAGCGGCTGCCGGCCGGCTGCGTCCTGCTGGTCCCGGACCCCGACGGCTCCTACCGGAGGGCGTGGGCCGGGTCGGGCGAGGCGCTCGTCTTCGGCCGCGGCCGCCCTCGAATGTAAGGAGGAGGAGGGGCCGGCGGCCCGAGAAAGGGGGGTCGGTGGACCCCCTCCTCCATTCAGGGTTCAAACTGTAGTTATCTTCTTCTTATTGGGAGGCGCTGCAAGATGGCGCCCTACTGTCGATTACCCGGAACGCTAGGGGGATAACAAGATGGGGAGGTTTTTGCTCTACGGGAAGATGCGGCGGGAGCGGGTGCCTTCGGCCCGCGCGAAGACCGTCCGGGTGCCCGGCGGTCGGCTCCCGAACCCGTACCTCGGGCACCGGCGCGACGGGCTCACCCGCAGGGAGCCGCTCTACAACAACCTCACGGCCGGCGACGCGGCCCGGGTCGTGTGGCTCGCGAACCACGAGCCGATCTCGAGCCGCGCGGGCCTCACGCTCGCGCACCTCCGGCGGCTCCTCGCGGGCCGGTTGATCGAGCCCCGAGTTTACGAACGGCTCCACAAAGCGCTTGCCAAGCACCTTGACGTTGTGCTACAATCCGAACCTCACACCTCAGCCCGGGCCGCCGCGTTCCGCGCGTGGCTCAAGGAGGGTACGAGTGCCTGAAATCCCCCCGATCCGCGCGACCGACTGCTGCGGCTGCCCCTCGTTCCCCGGTGCGCTCTGCCCCCCGTGTGCGCGCGCCAACGGGCACCCGTGCGCTCCCGTCGAGTCGATCGACGTCAACGTGGACCCCGAGAACCAGTTCCCGAAGATCGAGCCGCTCCCCGCGCGGTGGACCCCTCCTCCGGCCGCCGGGTTCCTCCCTGGTTCCTGTACCGAGTGCGGGGCCCACATGCTGATCCGGGCCGGCGCGTGCGCGGTGTGCGCGAATTGCGGCACGACCACGGGCTGCTCGTGAGTGGCTACGCCGACCTCTTGTTTATGTACGCAGTGCCGTGCGTCCACTGCGGAGAGCCCGTGATCTACTCCCGCGACGACGCAGTGTACATCCACCGGTGGGGCCGGTGGCCCGGAGACAACGGCTACTACTGCACGCAGGAAGATAGAACCTCGGCGCTAGGGGGCAGCTGATGACGGACTACACGCAGAAGGCCGAGCGCGACAAGCTGGACGGCCCCATAGTGCGGGACGGATTGGAGCGCCGACCGCAGATGGCCCTGTCGCTGCTCTACAAGATGAAGGACGCCTGCGACACGCTGGAGGCTCGCGCTGAGGCTGCGGAGGCTCATGTTCGCAATCACCATCTGGAGCCGTGCATGTCATGTGCGGTGATGGAAAGCGCGACACTCCCCGTGCACCGTCCCGACTGCGTAGCCGGGGAGGGACAGACTCACTGGTACGCCTGTGAGGAGCGCATCGCGGCGCTGGAGGCTCGCGCTGCGGCAATGAGCGAAGAAAGCATGGGCCTTCAAGAGATACTTGATGGAGCTAGGCGGGAGCGCGATGAGAACGAGGAACTGCTGAATCTCTTGCGGCCCATCTTGGACGGGGTTACGGCGGCTCTCAAGGGACCACCGGAACCGCTAAGGCTTCGCACCTGGCATGACCTGCCGAAGCTGGCCGCCGAGAAGATGGAGCGCATCGCGGCGCTGGAGAAGGCGCTGGAGGACATCGCAGACAACTACATCTGCGGCACCAACTGTCCCCATCCGACTGCCCTTGCTTGCACTCAGGCTACGGCGCGCGCCGCGCTGGAGGCCAAGCCATGATGCGGCTGGAGCGCATCGAGCGTGTCCTTGCCGAAGATGCAGCAGAGGACATGAACTGGTCGGCAGTTGACCACCGATGGCTTGAGTGGGCCTTGGCGATGCTGCGCGAGGCCGAGCAGGAGTGGAAGTGCGAGGAGTCGGTGGACACGCTTCCCTGTTCTGCTAGGAGCAATCCTTGCCCCCGCTGTCTGTGGCTTGCCAAGCTGCGGGAGGAGGTGTGATGCGTAACAACCCGGTAGAGACACTTCATCGAATGAATCGGGGGACTCACGATTTCACCCTGACCTTGGCCGACCGGCTGCGCGTCGTTGAACAAAAGGTGGCGCAGTTGGAGCGAGCTACCTACGGAGAATGCAAGGAGTGTGGTCAGCAGCGGAAGCCGGAGGAGTGATGCGCGACATCGAGCAGGACCGCAAGAGGCTGGAGACTGCCATCTGTTACAGCGACGACGGCGATTGGGCGCGGTCTGCTCTGCGCGACTACATGGACGAGTGCGAGCGGCTGCGGGCCGAGGTCGAGAGGCTGCGGCAAGGTAGCGAGCAAAGTCCGAATTGGGGAGGAAGACCGGAGTGAAGGGCTGTCCGGCTTTGTGCCTTGTCCGCCCAATCCGGACAACCGGACAAAGGAGGAATGATGACCCCCTCGATCCCGATCCCGTTCGAAGTCGGGTCCACCGTGTGGTGGCCCGGGCGCGGCTACAAGACCCGCGAGGTTACGTGCCCCGAGTGCTGCGGAACCCGGAGCCTCAAGCTCACGCTCGGCAACGGGGCCGTCGAGACCCTCAAGTGCGCGCACTGCGGGCCCGGGTACGACCCGCCGCGCGGCAGCGTGACGGAGCACTACCACGAGCACACGCCCGAGGAGATCACGCTCGGTAACGTCGGGCTCGACTCCCGCGACGGGCCGCGCTACAACATCCCGGACGGCGGCTACGTGTACGCGACCGCGCTCTTCTCGACCCGCGAGGCCTGCGGGGCCCGGTGCGTCGAGCTCAACGCAGCGGCCGCGGAGGACGAGGAGCGTCGCCGGGTCGTGAACCTCGAGAGCAAGCGGCGCGGGCTCGCGTTCTCGGTCTCGTACTGGCGCCGGAAGATCGCGGACCTGAAGCACGAGATCGAGGTCGCGGAGAACCAGCTTGGGCGCTCGCTCGAGCGCAGGAAGATCACCCCCTAGCAGGAGGACCCGTGAAGCTCGAACTGCTCGGCACTCACGACCTGATGCTCACCCCGCCGCCCCCGATGCTCGTCGAGCACCTCGTGTACCGCTACGGGGTCACGGGCGTCAGCAGCGACCCGGGCGTCGGGAAGACGTTCTTCGCGCTCGACCTCGCGCGGTGCGTCGTGACCGGCGAGCGGTTCCTCGGGACGTTCGACGTGAGGCCCGGGGCGGTCCTGTTCGTGGGCCAGGACGCGTCGCTCGTGGAGTACGCGCGCCAGCACCGGAAGGTCTCGGGCGCCCACTACATGGGGCTCGTGCGCGACGCGGCCCGCGACGAGGACACCGGTGACAGCGACCCGCTCGCGCAGGATCGGCTCGAGGACTTCGAGGACCGGTTCCGGTTCCTGATCCAGCCCGGGCTCCGGCTCGAGCAGGTCGACAACGTCCTGGCGCTCGAGGCCGCCGCGAACAGCGTGAAGCACTCGTGGTCCGAGATCGACCCCGACACCGGGGACCTCGAGCACCACACGGGCGTCTCGCTGATCGTGCTCGACACGCTCGCGTCACTCCACGGGCTCGAGGAGAACAGCAACACCCAGATGCAGGTCCTGTTCCAGCACCTCCGGGCGCTCGCGGAGAACACCCACGCGGCCGTGGTCGTGCTCCACCACCACCCGTACGCGAACGAGTTCAACCAGGGCGACCGGTGGCGCGGCGCGTCCTCGATGTTCGGGGCGCTCGACGGTCACATCGTTCTGAAGCCCCAGCCCGCGACCGACCTGATCCAGGTCGTCCTGAAGAAGTTCCGCGGTATCAAGATCGAGCCGTTCTCGTACCAGATGCACATGACCGAGGAGCGGGTCCAGCTTGAATACAAAGGCCAGCGCGGCGAGACCGACCCGTTCCTGAACGACGTGATCGCGTTTGTCGCCGGCTGCGGGGAGCTCTTCAAGAACAAGCACGTGGTCGAGAACCTCCACAAGACCTACCCGCTAATCGACCAGAAGACGCTCGAGGCCCGGGTATCGGACGTGCTGTCTACACTCAACCGGCGAGGCCTCGTCGAGAAGAAGGGCCGCGGGCTCTGGCTCCGGCCGCCGCTCACCGAAGAAGGGGGAGGGGACTAGGGATGCTCTACGAAGACGTGGCTCGCGCTGTAAAGGCAGAGCGCCAGTTCCGTGAACTCGCGGAAGTACATGAGTCGACGCGGGAACGCCTGGAGTACGAGTGTGATGCTCTGCGCGAGCGCATCGCGGGGCTCAAGGCTGCGCTCCGCGAGGCTATGCGCCGGCACCAGAGCACGATCGAGTCCGAGTGGTCCCCGGGGAACACCGACGCCGACTGGCGCCGGGACTGCGAGTTCAAGGACCTCTACGAGATTCTGGACGGAACCCCTTGACACGCCCCCTGACGCGTGCTACAATGCGGACCTATGGGCAAGACCTACCACCGGCCGCACGAGGGCCCACGGCCGGACAAGCGCACGGACGCGCGGCGAGAGCGCGTGAGGACACGGACGGCCCTCGCGCGCTCGGTAACGCCCGATGACGTTCTCGGTGATCCGCGTGCCGGACCGGGAGCGCGACGACCATATCGTGACCGTGCGCGACGACTCCGGTGACATCGTGTCGCGCATCATGTTCTACTCCATCGGCCAGGCGGCCGACTGGATCGGGGCAAACCACCCAACCGCCCGGATGATCCGGGAGCCCGAGCGCTACCCGTTCGGGAGGGAGGACTGATGGACTTCATGCCGCTCGGCGGCCGGGTGCTCGTGCAGCGGGACCTCGTCGAGGACAAGGTGACCGCGAGCGGCCTGGTAGTGCCGGCCGCGGTCCAGGACCGGCCCCAGATGGCGACCGTGATCTCGGTCGCGCACGCGGGCCGCGACGAGTTCGAGAACGCGCAGCTATCGCTCCTGAACGAGGGCGACCGGGTCGTGCTCGGGAAGTACAGCGGCGCGGAGATTCCGGGCACCGAGGGCCTCGTGCTCACGATCGTCCCGGTCTCCGACATCCTCGGGATCGTCCGTGGGTAGCCCGTACCCGACGGCCGGCGAGGCCTCCTCCGCACTCTTGGCTGCCCACAGGGCGCTCGACTTTTACGTTCCGGACTCCACCCGGGTGATGTACATGAACGTGGTACCCGGCGAGCACGTGCAGATCACGCTGAGCGCCGGCGGCGAGCGGGAGGTCGCCACCGCGCTCCTCGCGGAGCTCCGGCGGCTACTGGAGTTCGACCGGCGCCCGTTCGTCGAGATCATCCACGGTACGGAGGAGGACGCGCCGGAGCTCGTAGGGTTTGAGCTCCCGGACCTCGGGGTCGAGCTCTACGTCAGCGACTACATGACGCTCGCGGTCGAGGCCATCCTGAAGAAGACGAAGGAGACCCTGATCGACCCCGACATCCTCGCGCACGAGCGCGAGGTCGAGTTCTACGGCGGCGAGCCGCCAGAGGAGGACCAGCCGTGATCGAGACCCCTGAGACCCCCGAGACCCCCGAGACCCCCCAGGAGCCCGTGACGGGCGCCGAGTTCCTCGAGCGCGTGCAGGCCGCGAAGGACGCGGGCCAGAAGACGATCCGCCAGCGGGTGTGGCGCGTCGAGAGGACGGGCCCGAACAAGATGACGGACCTCCTGAACGCGCTCGAGTTCGAGGGCTGGCAGATCGTGAACGTGCTCCCGAACGGGATCGAGTCGTTCGTGGTCGTGTCCGCCCGGATCGCGACGCTCGTGGTCCCGGACGAGGAGCCGGCGCCGCTCGAGGACAAGACCTCGCCCGAGGCCGCGCCCGACTCGGTCGTGGAGGACGAGCGCGCCCGGGAGAAGTGGGCCGAGGAGACGTCGGGCCCGGTGCTCACGCCCGAGGCGTTCGACAGGACCCTCAAGGCGATCGCGGAGTCCTAGCGTGAGCTTCTTCAACCCGCTCGAGCGCAACAAGCCCGAGCCGAGCCCCGAGCGCAAGCGGTTCGAAAAGCGCTACGTGGCCTCGATGCACGGGTTCCTGGACTCGTGGGGCAAGAGCTACAGTAAGCGCCTCGCCACGTGGCTACGTGACCAGCCGGACCCCGACAAGCAGTTCAAGCCAACCGTGTTTGGTACGCCCGTTCCCCTCAGCGCCTACTGCGCGGATGATGGGGTGTACGCCTTCGTCCAGCGACGGAAGCCCGTCACCATTCCGTTGACCTACACCAGCGTCGTGACGTCGATGCGGTGTAAGCAACTCGAGGAGCTCAACAAACTCTGGGAGGACCCGATGAGCCAGAAGTCGCAGTCGGTTATGAGCGTCGTGAAGGACAACGCCTGCCCCAGCGGCTGGGGGTCGCAGGCCAAGCGCGAGATCAGCCTCTCGTGCGAGGAGTACGATCGTCTCATCCGCGCCCTCGAGCGCGAGGCCCGTCTCCGGGTCTTCGCGTACGAGCTGATCGGTGTCAAGCAGAAGGGCGTGGACTGGGTCGCGGCTGACGCGATCGTCCGCAAGGCCGAGACCGCGCTCGGGCTGACGTTCACGTCCGACAAGGCGGTCGCCGCGCTCACGGAGCTCATGGACTCCCAGCTCCCGGACGCCTACGTCAGGGGGCGCGTGCAGAAGATTATCGCGCGGGTTCGGAAGTGAGCCCGGACTCCATCCTCGAGCGCGTGAAGAGTCTCGTTGAAAGCGCGGTCCGGAAGGCCTCGTGATCCTCAACGTTTCCAGCGCGAAGGCGTTCCAGAACTGCCGGCGCCGCTGGCTCTACGAGTACCACTTGGGCCGCGTGCCAAGGAAGGGCGCGCGCGCCCTCGAGTTCGGGCGCCTGTACCACGTGGTGATGGAGCTCCACCTGAACGGGTTCCCGATGGGCGAGGCGATCGAGAAGGCGTCCGCGATGTGGGACGTACTCTCGCGCCAGGCCGACACCCCGGCCGAGCGCGCCGTGATCGCGGACGCGGTCTCGGACCTCAGCATGATGGTCGAGCCGCTGCTCCAGTGGCGCGACGAGTACCCGATCGAGCAGACGCTCGAGGTCGAGGAGCCGTTCGAGTTCGAGCACCAGTGGGCCCCGGGCCTCCGGATCAGGGGACGGCCCGACCGGGTCGCGATCATCTTCGGGAAGCTGTTTCACGTCCAGAACCGCACACTCGCGGGCTCTCGAGACATCGGGCTCTACATCGACACCGCGCGCGACGACATGCACGAGCTCTTGTACGCGTGGGCGCTCCAGAAGAAGTACCCGACGATCCCGTACGGCGGGACGCTCTTCAACATCATGAAGAAGCTGAAGTACCGGGGCGTCGCGACGAAGCGACACCCGGAGGGCCTGGTCCTCCACCCGATGAGCGAGATCGCGGTCCAGCTCGTGGTCCCGATGCTGCCGCCCGCGGTGCACCAGGCGCTCGTCGACATCGAGTGGGTCTCGAACGAGATCGAGCGCACGATCCGCGAGTACGCGGACGGCAAGATGCCGGCCCGGAACCGCTCGCTCGACGCTGGGCCGTACCAGAACGCGCTCGACCCCTATCTCCTCGCGCTCCGTGAGCCGCTGCTGCTCGCGGACGAGGCGGTCTACAAGGACCGCACCGACCCGTACCAGGAGGCCCCGTGATGAAGTTCGAGGACATGCTCGGGAAGACACTCGTGAGCATCACGGGCGCGGAGCAGTACAGCGATCACATCGAGTTCACCGACACCGAGGGCTGCACGTACATCATGGAGCACTCGCAGGACTGCTGCGAGTCGGTCTCGGTGGAGGAGATCGTCGGCCCGATCCAGGCGCTGATCGGGTCCCCGATCCTGCTCGCGGAGGAGGTCTCGAGCCCGGCCGAGGGGAAGGAGAACACCGAGTACTCGGACGACGAGCAGACGTGGACGTTCTACAAGCTCGGTACCCTCGAGGACACCGTGACGTTCCGCTGGTACGGGACCTCGAACGGCTACTACTCCACGGTCCCGTGCTTCTACAAGAAGGGGGAGCGGTGGTGAGTGAGTTCGAGCGCCTCTGGTCGCTGCTCCCCCACCCGCCCGGGAGCGTCGTCCGCTACATGGCGCGCCGGAAGGACGGGCCGGGGGAGCGGGTGGTCGGGGACTTCGCGGACACGTGGGAGGACCTCGAGCACGCGGCCCGCGCGTGGGAGAAGGACGGGTTCGACTTCTACGTGCAGCTCAACCCGACCCCGGAGCGCGCGAGGCCTCGCTGCCGGGCGCGTGACATCACGCACTGGTGCTGGCTCCTGCTCGACATCGACCCGAAGTTCCCGCACGCGGACCCGTTCGGCGCGCTGGACGCGTACCTCGCGGCGCTCTCCCGGGTCACGGGCCAGACGATTCGGCCCCTCGTGCTCGACAGCGGGCGCGGCGCGCAGGCGTGGGTCCGGATGGACGATACCTCGCTCGAGCTCCCGTGGCTGATTACGGAGCGCTACGACGAGCGCGGCGTTCCGGTCCGGGGGCCGCGCGAGCGTGTGGTTGCCGGCCGGACCGTTGCTCGCCGTGTCATGGGTTTCTGGTTGCGACGCTTGCTCGAAGACGTCGGGGTGGTGTCCGGATGCGCTTTGGACACCGCGTGCTCCGACCTGCCGCGCGTGATGCGGTGCCCTGACACGGTGAACAGCAAGACCGGCCGGCGCGCCCGGATCATCGAGCCCGGGGCGGGGGCCCACCCCAACCTCGTGAACCTGCTCCTGGCCCAGGTCCCGTTCTCGGAGTTCAGCCCGCCGCCGCCGTCCGAGAGCGGCCTGATCGAGGGCCGCACGTGGCCCGACGTGCTCGTCACGATGTCGAGGACCGCGCGCGACTTCATCCGCGGCGGGGCCGAGGAGCCGGGGCGCCACAAGGCCGCGGTCGCGACCGCGCGCTCCCTCAAGGAGCAGGGCCTCACGCCGGCCGCGTGTCGCCAGGCCCTCGACCGCGGGAACGAGCGCTGCACACCGGAGCCGCTCCACCAGGAGTTCCTCGACAGGCTCATTCGGGAGACCTATGAAAGAGACCTTGACGAGGACCCTGACGACGTGGTACAATACGCAGGTCAGTCAAGAGAGGAGGCCTAGTGGCCCTGCTGGAGTTCGAAGTCACGCCCGAGACCAACCGGGAACGAATCATCATCTACTCGTGGCCCGGGTTCGGAAAGACCCGCGCCGCGCTCTCGCTGCCCGACACCCCGAAGTGGGGCGAGATCGTCTACTACGCGTGCGACGAGGGCTCGGAGTTTCTCGGGTCGTGCCTGAAGCGCTACCGGAAGCGCGTCCACGTGCTGAAGCCCGACCGCGACGATCCGCTCATGAACTTCACGGAGTTCGCGGTTCATGACTGGAAGACCGACTTCCCGAAGGCCCGCACCCTCGTGGTCGACACCTACACGAAGGTGATGTTCGACATCCTGCGCGACTGCGCCCAGAAGGGCAGCATGACCCAGGAGAAGCACTTCCAGTTCGTGACGAAGGGCGGGACCGCGGTCACGATCCCGAACCGCAGCGACTACTTCGCGATCCAGAACATCAGCCGCAACCTCGTGGACCTGATCTTCCAGCACCAGTCCGACATGCACATCATCTACGTGATGCACGAGGACATGATGCAGACCGAGGGCATCGGCGCCGTGGGCGGACCGTCGCACCCCGGCCGGCAGATGGCGCTCGAGCTCCCGTCGAAGTTCAACACCGTGATTCGGCTGACGCGCGACGCGCGCGTGACCCCGAACGGCGAGGTCAAGATGATCGTGACGGCCCACACGGACTCGCACGGCCAGTACGTGGCGCGCATCCGCGAGGCCGAGGAGGACGGCAACCCGATGCCGATGGTCGACCTCGACGTCGACCCGGTGAACCTGTGGCAGATGTATGACTCGCGCGACGACGTGACCCACACCGAACAGGAGGCCCAGACGTGAGCATCAAGTATTACAGCATTTCGAAGGAGGCCGGAGAGGCCGCGGTAGCCGCGACGAGCTTCGACATCGTGGAGCCGACCGAGGGGTGCGGGGTGCCGTTCAAGGTCCAGAGCGGCGGCAACCCTCCGCGCGAGTTCAAGCGCTGGAGCGAGCCGCTGAAGGTCGTGAGGACCCACGCAGAGCCCCAGGAGTTCACGAATAAGGAGTCAGGAGAGAAGCGTCCCGTCACCACGTTCTACCTCGCGCTCCAGGGCCGCGCGACCTCGATCCTCAACAAGGGCCGCTTCTTCCACGCGCGCCACAGCATCAACTTCGCGACGCTCCTGGGTCAGTCGACCGAGGACAAGGGCTCGAACGACCGCTCGATCAAGGCGCTCATCACGCTCTTCGACGCGTGCGGTACCAAGCTCCCTGGGGGCGAGATCACGGACGCGATCCTCCAGGTCGCGTTCCCCGAGAAGGGCGGGCCCGGAAACTCGATCCTCGCCGGCAAGGAGTTCACGGCCGTCGTGTGCGCGAGCCCCAGGACCGACGGCAAGGAAGGCCGGAAGATCAACGTCGAGGAGTACGCCCCGAAGGCGTAGGGAGGCACCGTGGGACTTCGTGAGTCGTTCAGCAAGGACGGGCGGATGGTGCTCTTCAAGGACAACCCGGCAACGCGGCTCGCGGATAGGATCGCGGAGCTCAACTCGATGTACGGGACCCGGGCGTCGGGCGGGGGTGTTCCCTCCGCTCCGGCCCCGGAGCCCGGCGGGGAAGCCCCGCCCACCCTCAACAGCGGCCTGAGCGAGGACGGCGGGGGCGGACTCCGGATGGTGGCCGCGCTCCCTCCGGAAGAGCAGGAGCGCCTCAACAGGCGCGCGGTCGAGGCCGGCCTCATGGTCGACGACAGCATCCCGGCCGACAACTCGGACCTCGAACCGGCGGCGGACCCCCCGACCCGCAGCCTCGTCGGGAAGCGCGGAACGCCGGTGCGGGGAGTACAGATCACGGGGCTCTCGGCGGACCCGGCCGGGCCCGTGAGCTTCACGGACTTCCAGACGATCGACCTGAAGCAGCGGCTCGTGTACGTGGGCGGGTTCCCGTTCCCGTACGGAGACGCCGAGGCGCGCGCGTTCGGCGCGCTCATCGTCGGCATCATTCGTCGCGTTGTCGACTACGACCTGGAGAAGGCCCTTGCAAACCTTAGAGAAGACGTGCTGGCGGTGCCGGGGGCTGAAGCCACTGT
>Ga0315285_10006987_pt1 | contig 11619 bp, 9 predicted proteins | sample YL17G09_36_MG_FD_203698 | JGI IMG/M metagenome (GOLD analysis project Ga0315285, IMG submission 203698) | Sediment microbial communities from Yellowstone Lake, YNP, Wyoming, USA - YL17G09_36 | ecosystem: Environmental > Aquatic > Freshwater > Lake > Sediment | place: USA: Wyoming | collected... | reverse complement strand
CGGCGACCATCCGCTCGACCGCGAGCTTGACGGCGGCAGACCCGTTCATCGAGGAAACTGCGACCGGTCGCGACTGTGCGGTCGGCTTCAGTGTCTGGGCAACCGTCGGGTGGACGACGGCGGCCACCGCGGCGGCCTTGGCGGTCGTGGCGATGAGCTCACGACGGGTCAGGGTTTTCTCGTCGGGCATGGCGGCCTCCTTGCAGGTGGCAAGAATACCCTCTCCCCGTTGCTCCGGCGCTCGCGCGCCGCTACAGTATCCGTGTGCTACGCCTCCTGGTGGCGGCTTCGCTCATGACCGCTCTGGCTGCTGCCTGCTCGCGCGCCCCGCACTGCGACCGGCTCCTCGTCGGCGGTCAGGTGCACACCCCTACGGGCGTCCAGCGGCTCGAGGTCGCGGTGGAGGGTGGGCGCATTGTCGCGCTGGTCCCGCCCGGCGACGCTGGGGCGTGGCGGCGATCCGCGGCTGAGGTGGTGGACGTGGCGGGTGCCCACCTCTACCCTGGCTTTACCGAGAGCCACGGGCACCTCGTCGGCTACGGCGCGTCGATCGAGCAGGTGGACCTGCGCGACGCGGCGAGCTTCGCCGAAGCTGTCGAGCGCGTGAAACAAGCAGCGGCGAAACTCCCGCCCGGCAGTTGGGTGGCGGGCCGGGGGTGGGACCAGAACCGCTGGCCGGAGAAAGCGTTCCCGAGCCACGCCGCGCTCTCGGCGGCGGTGCCGGACCATCCGGTCGTGCTCCGGCGCGTGGACGGCCACGCGCTGCTCACCAATGCGCGGGGCCTCGCCGCGGCCGGCATCACCGCGGCCACGAACGATCCACTGGGCGGCCGCATCCTCCGCGACGCCGCCGGGTCCCCCACCGGGGTCCTGGTGGACACGGCGGAAGATCTTCTGGACAGGGCCGTCCCGGCGCCCACCGCGGCGGACGTCGAACGGCGCGTGCTGCTGGCCTGCAACGACCTCGCGACGTTCGGCATTACCGAGTTCCAGGATGCGGGCACCACCCGCGAGGAGCTGTCCGTGCTGCGGGGCCTGGAGCGACAAGGACGGCTACCGGTGCGGGTGTACGTGATGCTCGACGGCGGCGACGACCAGCTCCTGGACGGCGAGTTCGCCGCCGGGGCGCGGGTGGGCGTGGACGGGATGCTCGCGGTACGCGCGGTCAAGCTGTTCGCGGACGGGGCGCTGGGCTCCCGCGGGGCGTGGCTCGCACAGCCGTACACCGACGAGCCGGGAGCGCGCGGTCTCGAGGTGACGCCCGAGGCACGCCTCGCAGACGTGATCCGGCGGGCCGCGAAGGCGGGGTTCCAGCCGTGCGTGCACGCCATCGGCGACGCCGCCGTGACGCGAGTCCTCGACCTCTACGAGCGTGAGCTGGGGCCCGCCGGGGCCGCCCTGCGCCCGCGCATCGAGCACGCCCAGGTCGTGCGCCCCGCCGACGTGCCCCGCTTCGCCACGCTCGGCGTCATCGCCGCGGTTCAGCCCACGCACTGCACTTCCGACATGCCTTGGGCGCCGGCACGCCTCGGTCCGGAGCGGATCGCCTGGGCGTACCGCTGGCGATCGCTGCTGGCCGCCCACGCCAGGCTGTGCCTGGGCTCGGACGTCCCGGTGGAGAGCCCCGACCCCCGGCTCGGCCTGTGGGCCGCGGTGACACGTCGTACCCCACAGGGGACACCCTCGGAGGGGTGGAACTTGGCGGAGGCGCTCACATCGGCCGAGGCGGTGGCCGGCTACACGTCCTGGGCCGCGTATGCTGCGTTTGAGGAGAACTGGCGTGGGACGCTCGTCCCCGGCAACGCTGCCGATCTCACCATCCTCGACCGCGACGTCGAGGTGGGAGGGGCGGCAGAGATTTTGCAGGCAAAGATTCTGCGCACCGTGGTCGCGGGGCGCGATGTTTTCGTTGCGAGGAGCGGGACGTGAGGATGCCATCGGTGCTTGTGATGCTCGCGCTCGCCGGAGGTTGGTCGTGGGGTTGCGGGGGAGGCAGCACGGCTGACCAGGAGGAGCACTGGGCGAAGCTGCGCGACGATATGGTCGCCACCCAGATCGCTGCGCGCGGCGTTCGCGATACAACCGTTCTGACGGCGCTGCGCACGGTCCCCCGTCACCTCTTCGTCCCGCCCGAGGTGCGCGCGGAAGCGTATGCCGATCATCCGCTCCCCATCGGCGAGGGGCAGACGATCTCCCAGCCGTACATCGTCGGGCTGATGACCGAGCTCCTGGAGGTGAAGCCGGGCGACCGCGTGCTCGAGATCGGCACCGGCTCGGGCTATCAGGCGGCGGTCCTGGCCGCGATGGGGTGCGAGGTCTACACGATTGAGATCCGCGCCGCGCTGGCGCACGAGGCCGAGAAGCGCCTGCCATCCCTCGGCTACAAGAACGTCCACGTTCGGGCCGGTGACGGGTACGCGGGCTGGCCCGACGTTGCGCCGTTCGTGGGCATCGTGGTCACTGCCGCCCCCGAGCGCATCCCCCAGCCGCTGCTGGATCAACTGGCGATCGGCGGCCACATGGTGATCCCGGTGGGCTCGTTCTACCAGCAGCTCAAGGTGATCACGCGCCGCGGCGACAAGGACTTCCCCGAGAGCGACGTGATCCCGGTCCGGTTCGTCCCCATGACCGGGGAGGTGGAGAGAAGGCCCTAGGCGGGCCTTGAAACGCCTGCTTTCCCCAGGACACTGACAGGCTTCAACTGCTTCTTCTTGCCCCGGGGGTTCGGAGCATGCTCGCTGCGCTCGCGGCGCCTCCGCTCGCGACCGGACAGCGCGATCCGCAGCGGGGTCCCTCGCCGTCCGCAGAAAACCGCGTCGGCGTCTCCCCCCCGCGGCTCACGCGTCCGGGACCCGCGAGCTTCGGCGCGAACGCTCCTCCACCCCCGGGGCGGATTCACACCCACCCGCCCAGAGACTCAGTGCGCTGGGGACCCCGCGGCCTCCGGAGAGATCGCCGCTTGCACCCACGGCGCGGATTAAAAGCCCCCCACCCGAATGACTCAAGGCGGCGCGTGCGGGTCCCGCGAGTTACGGCGTGATCGCTCCGTTATCCCCGCGGCGGATTTACCCTCACCACCCAAAGCTCAGCGCGCTCGGTGCCCACCAGCCTCCGGAGTCAGGGTCGCCGGCATATGCGCCACAATCAACTGCCACGGCAGAATCAGATGCGGTAGCGGCGCCCTCTAGGCGAATCTTTTCGTGTAGTGCGCGCAGATAGCTTGCACGAACGCGTCGTAGTTCAGCGGATCGCCGACCTGGGGTGCGGGAGGGCCGGTAAGAAACCTGGTCTTCTTGGCGTCGATGTTGTCGTGAACGACGACAACCGCACACCTGGCGTCAAGACCTTGCCCTGTTGAACCACCCCGTGTCGCGACTGCGCGGAGCTCAGCTAGACAGTGTTCAACCAGCCGGCGAGGATCTTTGTGAGTCGTCGGCTTACTTCTCAGACTCGATTGAAAGATCGGTGCCGCGTTCACGATCAGGACGCCAGCAGCGATTGCCTCCGCGCCATAGTTGTGAACGTGCTCATGGTGAGCCTCAAGGTCCCGCTTGCGGTTCTTCACCGCTTTGTGATGCTCGGTCATCACCGACTTGATCTCGACCGCAACTTGCACCGTTGACGGTTTCTTGCGACAAATGGCCTCACCGGGTTCCGGGGGGGTTGCTCCGAGCTCAGGCGGGCCAAGCACAAGGTCTACGTTCCAGTCCGCCGTGCCAACACGTAGCGTGAAGTTTAGGTCGTAGACAAGCTCGCCTGCCTGGGCTTTCTGTTGCATCCCGGGACAATACTTCACGAGGTCGTGAACGATAGCCTGTGCTAGTGAGTTTGAGTGTTTGTTCGAACGCGAGTTGTAACCCTCCGAACGAAGGTGGTCCAAGAACGAGACTGGATTAGGACTCATACCGTCAGACCTCGCGTGCGTCCCTATCAACGAACTCGATCGTTGCATCGAAAGGTAGTTGTGCGAGACGAAGTCGGGCTGCCTCGAAGTACTCACGCTCGATCTCGTAGCAAACTGATGACCGATGCATGTCGATTGCTGAGAGGCTCGTCGTGGCAAGACCACAGAACGGATCGAGCACGGTGTCTCCCACGAACGAGAACATGCCTATGAGCCGACGAGCGATTTCCTTGGGGAACGGTGCGGGGTGCTCTCGCTGTAAGTCGCCTGGGACGTCAGTCCACACTTGCTGGAACCACCGACGGTGGTCCTCCTTTCGAATCATCGAAAGGTCCCGTTGTTCTCGAGTGGGGTGACGGTACTCTCCAGGCTTCCGAAACAGCAAGATGAACTCGATGTCATTCTTCACGATCGCGTTTGGTTCGTATGGCTTGCCTAGAAACGTGGAGCCATTACCTTTGACTTCCGTCACAGCGTTCGCGATCTTGTTCCAGATGATCGGGGCGAGGGGGTCAAGGCCGGTTTCTTGGCACTCAATCTGAATTTGCGCGTGCAAGGGTTCAACCAAATGCCGACCGAACTGGCGGCGTGAGCGGCACACATCTCCCACAACAACACACATGCGACCGCCTGGTACCAGCAGGTCGAAGCAACGCTTCCACACCTTTCTCAACTCGCCAAAGAACTGCTGCTTGTCATGGAGGTTGCCCAGTTGGGCCGAACTGTGGTCAGGGTATTTCTTGAGGTCCCAGTAAGGCGGCGAGGTCACAACCAAGTGAACGGAAGGCTCATCACCGAGTGCGCGCATCTCACGAGCATCTCCGAGGAAAATGCGATGGTGTGTCTGAAGGATGTCCGGGTTTCGCGCCCATGCCCGCTGATGAGCCTCAAAGCGCTCACTAAGGGGCGGCTCCTGGGCCGGCTCCCGGACCATCAAACGATCGGTGTGCGGCAAGGCTTTTGTGGTCTGTGTTTTGACCTTCACAAGCTGACTCCCAACCTCCGCAACCTAGGAACAATACCACGCTTGCGTGACCGGGTGGCTAGGCGAACGGCGGGCGGAGGGTAGTCAATCCGCCGGGGCCGCAGTGGCGTGATCGCTCCGCAACTCGCGGGGCATTCCGCCGCAGGCAGGATCGAGGGTGGAGGAGTGTGTGTGCGCAGCGCGCGGGGGTGCGCAAGCCCGCACAGAGGCACCGCGGATCCGGCAAGAAAAAATCCGCCGCGGAGCGGCAACAAGGAAGCCGCTGGCTCAGCTCGTGGGCTTCTCACCCGGCAGCGGGCGCACCTTGATGGCGTCGCCGTGGTCCTGGACGATCTGCCGGTACCAGGAGTCGGGGTACTTGGGGTGGGTGACGTTCCCCTGGGTGTCCTTGACGTTGCCGTCCATGTACTTGACGATCAGGTCCTCGCCCAGCTTCCGCCACCTCTTGTGCACCAGCTCGCCCTGCGCGACCGAGTACCTCGTCAGGTAATCGCGGGCGAGGTCGGGCGCCTGCGCGTAGAGGGCAAGCGCCGCCTTGTCGATCCCGGGCTGGTCGGCGAGGAAACGGCCCTCCAGCTCGAGCTGCACCTGCTGGATGTCAACGATCATGTCGGAGTAACGGGAGTAGGCGAAGTTCGCCACCCAGTTGAACACCCAGAACAGGGAGTCCCACGAGAAGTGGTGCAGGTCGGCGACCCCGACACCGTACGGCTTCGGCACCTCCCGGATGCCGCAGTACATCGGCGCCCACACCGTGGAGTAGGTGTCGTCCACGCCCCACCAGATCACCCCGCCGATCGGGTCTGGCAAGCTCGACCGCATCTGGGCGACAAAGGAGTACCCGGTCTGCTGGGTGGAGATCGCGCGCTCGTTGACGTACTCCTGGCCGTCCACCTTGAACGTCATCGGCCGCCAGCGGTACGGGCAGGCGAATGGGCCGGCGCCGACGTCCTTCGTCATGTCGAACTCCGTGCCCTCGAAGTGGTCGCGCATGAGCGCCATCACGTCCGCGACCGACAGCTTCCTGTCGGGCCTGCTCCACAGCGGCAGCGGAGTAGCGCCCGGCACCCCCTTCACGTAGTCGATCGAGAGGTTCGCCGAAGGGGCGGCGCGCCGGAACATGCTCCACACGCGCGCCTCGCACGCGCGCAACGCGCCGAAATCGAGCGGTGCGTAGGCGTCGGCGAAGGAAAAGTCCTCGTCCTTGCCCGAGAACCACCCCTTCTCGCGGGCGAACGAGATTACGTCCTTGGAGTACAGGCAGTTGGCGGGGTCGCTTTGCGGGAACTGCCGGATGCGCGCCTGGTTCGCGTGCGCCGAGATGTAGCCATCCGGCACGCGGCGCGCGACCCAGATGGCGCCCTTGACCCCCTTGCCCTTGCCGATGATCTCGAGGATCCAGGCCTCGTTCGGGTCGGCCACCGAGATGGACTCGCCCGTGGAGGCGTACCCGTACTCGGCGACGAGGTCGGTCATGACCTTGATCGCCTCGCGCGCGGTCTTCGCGCGCTCCATGCCGAGGTTCATCAAGGAGACGTAGTCGATGCCGATGGGCGGGTCCGGCTTCAGCTCGTCCCGGCCGGTGAACGTGGTCTCCCCGGTCGAGACCTGGTGCTCGTTGATGTTGCCGACCACCCAGTAGGTCGTTGGCGCCTGCGGGATCCAGCCGAGGAACTTACCCGAATCCCCCTCGATGACCTCGCGCCTCGCACCGGCCGGGAAGGAGCCGCCCGGGATCAGTACGAGCTCACCGTACAGCTCGTGCGAGTCCGCGTTGTACGTGATCATCGTCGAGCCATCGGCCGACGCACCCTTGGTGACGATCAGGTTGGTGCACGCATCAGCCGGCCGCGGCACGACGGCAGCGCAGATCAGCGCGGCGCAGAAGGCGGCGATGAGTCTTCTCACGGTGTCTCCTCCGGTAGTTTGTCGGTGCGGGCGACGCGCCGCCCGCACAGGATAGCAGCACGGGTGTTCGCCCCGCGAACGAGCATGGGGGCGGCGCGACTCTGCCGTGCGCGCAATGCCTCGGGAAGCAACGGTTGTAGCGGTCCTGGGGGGCGAGCCCTGCCCAAACCCGGTCGGGAGGGGCTAGCCCTCCTTCAGCCAGACCTGGGTGGTGCGCTTCTCCTGGCCGAACTCCAGCTTCCCTTCGCGCGCCAGCCAACCGATCGCCATGAAAACGACGCCCCGCGGTGCCTTCACGGCCTTCTCGATGCCGGACAGACTCGTCTTGCCATGCTCGTGCAGGTATTGCCAAACTTTGCCTGCGGTTTTCCCGATGGTTTCCGTGTACGTCATCGCTTCTACCTCCGTAGAATCTGGATTTTGACACATTCGCAACAACGTGACAATCCCCTGCCGGGTCAGAGAACACGAGGGTGTGGGCTTGCCGGCCTATCAGGCGCCGGGCGCCTCGCCCTTGAGGAACACGGCTCCCAGCGGCGGCAGCGTCAGGTTCAGCGAGAACGGACGGCCGTGGGTCGGGATGTCCTCGGCCGCGACACCGCCGAAGTTGCCCATCCCGCCGCCGCCGTACGATTCCGCGTCGCTGTTGAGCAACTCGCGCCAGGTGCCGCCGAACGGCACGCCCAGCCGGTAGCCGATCCGCGGCACTGGGGTGAAGTTGCAGGCGACCAGCACCGCATCCCCGCCCCCACCCTTGCGCAGAAAAGAGAGGACGCTCCCCTGCCAGTCGGCGCAGTCCACCCACTCGAACCCGTGTGGGTCGCAGTCGTGCTCAAAGAGCGCGGGCTCGGAGCGGTACATCCGGTTGAGGTCTGCGACCAGCCTTCGCACGCCCTCGTGAGGCGCGTACTGCAGAAGGTGCCAGTCCAGGCTCTCCTCGTGGTGCCACTCCCGCCACTGGGCGATCTCGCCGCCCATGAACAGGAGCTTCTTGCCGGGCTGCGCCCACATGTACGCCAGCAGCAGCCGCAGGTTGGCGAACTTCTGCCAATCGTCCCCGGACATCCTCCCGAGCAGCGAGCCCTTGCCGTGCACGACCTCATCGTGCGAGAGCGGCAGCACGAAGTTCTCGTGGAACGCGTAGAGCTGCCGGAATGTAATCTGGTTGTGGTGGTAGGCCCGGTGGATCGGCTCGAGGTGCATGTACTCCAGGGTGTCGTGCATCCAGCCCATGTCCCACTTGAGCCCGAAGCCCAGCCCCCCGACGTAGGTCGGGCGCGAGACCATGGGCCAGGCGGTGGACTCCTCCGCCATCATCTGCACGTCCGGGTGACGGCGGTAGACCTCCTCGTTGCAGCGGCGGAGGAACGCGATGGCGTCGAGGTTCTCCCGCCCGCCGAAGACGTTGGGGATCCACTCCCCCTCCTTGCGCGAGTAGTCCAGGTAGAGCATCGAGGCCACGGCGTCCACGCGCAGCCCGTCAATGTGGTACTTCTCGAGCCAGAACAGGGCGTTTGAGGTCAGGAAGCTCGAGATCTCCTTGCGGCCGTAGTTGAAGATGTAGCTCCCCCAGTCGGGGTGGTACCCCTGGCGCGGGTCGGCGTGCTCATACAGGTGGGTGCCGTCGAAGTAGGCGAGGCCGTGCTCATCCGAGGGGAAGTGCGAGGGCACCCAGTCCAGGATCACACCGATGCCGGCGCGGTGCAGGGTGTCGATCAGGAACATGAGGTCCTGCGGGGTGCCGTAGCGGCTGGTGGGCGCGAAGAAGCCCGTGATCTGGTACCCCCAGGAGCCGAAGAAGGGGTGTTCCATCACAGGCATGAACTCGACGTGGGTGAAGCCCAACTTTGTGACGTACTCGGCGAGCCTGGGCGCCAGCTCCCTGTAGGAGAGCCACCGCCCCCCGTCCTCCGGGACGCGCATCCACGAGCCCGGGTGCACTTCGTAGATCGCCATTGGGGCGTCGAGTCGGTTGCGGGGGCCTCGCTTTGACATCCACTCCGAGTCGCCCCACGTGTAGTCCAGGTCCCACACGACCGAGCCTGTCTTGGACGGGGTCTCGTGGTGGAAGCCGAACGGGTCGGCCTTGTCCGCCCGGTAGCCGTGAAGACGCGAGTACACGTGGTACTTGTAGAGCGCGCCCTTGCCGAGGCCGGGGATGAACCCCTCCCAGATTCCGGACTGGCCGCGCGATCCGAGGAGGTGGCTCCCCTTGTTCCAGCCGTTGAAGTCACCGGTCACCGCGATCCGCTCGGCGTCGGGGGCCCAGACCGCGAAGTACGCGCCCTCGACACCATCGACGGTGATGAGGTGCGAGCCAAGCTTGTCGTAGAGGTTGAAGTGGCTTCCCTCGTTGAAGAGGAAGAGGTCGTCCTCGGTCAGCAGGCTGACGTCGTACCGCACCGGCCTGTGGGTCTTGCTCATGGCCAGTTTCCCTTCTCCGGGGCGCTCCGGATGCTCGCCAAGATACCAGAAGCCGGGATCGCGGTCTCGCCTGCGGACGTCACCGGAGCGACGCGCCCGGCAGGAGCGCTGCGGTGGACCGCCGGGTCGCCGCAGGAGCTCCTACATGAGCCGACCCTGGATCGTCGGGGGTTGGCTGGTCCGTTCTCCCACGGAGAAGCGGGCGGTGACCGTTGACTCCGTCTGGGCAACGTCGTCGCGGACGCTCACCGCCATCGTCCGGTCGGCGAGCCGCGCAAACCGCTAGATCAACGCGATGTGCAGCTCACGCAGCTGCTCGGGATCCACCGTGCTCGGCGCCTCGGTGAGCAGACAGTTGCCGGCGGTGGTCTTGGGGAACGCGATCACGTCGCGGATCGAGTCGCGCCCGGCCATCAGCATCACCATGCGGTCGAGCCCGAGGGCGAGCCCGCCGTGGGGCGGGGCGCCGTAGCGGAAAGCCTCGAGCAGGAAACCGAACTTGTGCTTCGCCTGGGCCTCGTCGATCCCGAGCGCGGTGAACACCCGTCGCTGCAGTGCGGGGTCGTGGATGCGGATCGAGCCGCCCCCCAGCTCCACCCCGTCCATGACCACGTCGTAGGCGCGCGCCCGAACGGCACCTGGGTCGCTCTCGAGCTTGTCCACGTCCTCCGGCCTGGGCGAGGTGAATGGGTGGTGGCTCGCGTAGAAACGCCTGGTCTCCTCGTCCCACTCCAGCAAGGGGAAGTCCGTCACCCACAGGAAGGCGTGGGCGCCCTGCGGGATCAGCTCGAGCCTGCGACCGAGCTCCACGCGCAGCGCGCCAAGAGCGGCGAACACGACCTTGGGGGTCCCTCCGACCACCACGAGGAGGTCGCCCTCCTCCGCGCCCGCGGCCTCGAGGAAAGCGGCGATCCCCTCATCGCCCATGGCCTTCTTGGCCGGCGAGCCGTACCCCTCCGCCGTCTTGCGGAACCAGACGACCCCGGGGGCGCCGTAGGGCTTCACGAGCTCCGAGAGCTCGTCCAGTTGCTTGCGGGAGAACGATGCACCGCCCTGCACCACCAGCCCCTTCACGCGCCCGCTCTCGGCGGCCTTGCGGAGGCCCTCAAAGGCGCACGCCCTCGCCGCCTCGCCGAGCTCGACCAGCTCCATGCCGAAACGGGTGTCGGGCCGGTCGCTGCCGAAGCGCTCGACCGCCTCGGCGAAGGTCAGGCGCGGAAACGTCGCGGGCGGGGTGATCCCCACGATCGGGAAGACGTGCGCGAAAAGCCCCTCGATGAGGGTGAAGATGTCCTCCTCCTCGACGAACGAGGCCTCGACGTCAACCTGGGTGAACTCGAGCTGACGCTCGGCGCGGAGGGCCTCGTCCCGGAAGCACCGCGCGATCTGGATGTAGCGCCCGAGGCCGGCCACCTGAAGCAGTTGCTTGAACAGCTGCGGCGACTGCGGCAGCGCGTAGAACATTCCCCGCGACAGGCGCGAGGGGACCAGGAAGTCGCGCGCGCCCTCGGGGGTCGAGCGCGTCAGGATCGGGGTCTCCACCTCCACGAACGCCATCTTGTGAAAATATTCACGAATTGCGTAGGTGATGCGGTCGCGAAGCACGAGCGTCGCCATCATCTCCGGGCGGCGCAGATCCAGGTAGCGGTAGCGCAGCCGCAGCTCCTCCGAGGCGTTGACCCGGTCCTCGACCACGAACGGCGGCGTCTCGGCGGCGGTGAGCAGCTCGACCGCCTCGGCCTCCACCTCGACCTCGCCGGTCGGCATCTCGGGGTTCACGGTCTCGGCCGACCGCGGGACCACCGTGCCCACCACGCGGACCACGTCCTCTTGCGAGAGCTTCTCCCCCGCCTCGCGCAGCTCGTCGCGCAGCAGGACCTGCACCCACCCGTCGCGGTCGCGCAGGTCAACGAACACGATCCCGCCCAGGTTGCGGCGGCGGCGCACCCACCCCACAAGCTCGACGCGCCGCCCCACGTCGACGGCGCGCAGGCTTCCGCAGAAAGGCCTTTCCCACGCTCGCATCAGCGTCGCTCCCATGTAATCCCTCCGCCGGCGACAACAACGCCGGGATTCTAGCAGGGGACCCACCGGCGGCAGGCCGGCACGGCGCTAGACTCACGGCGACGACGGAGGACACGGTCATGACGACGAGGAATATTCACGGCCAGTTTCTGGCCTCCTGTGTGGCCGGTTTTGCACTCGTGGCACCGGCGTTGGCCCAGGCGCAGGAGGCCGCGACGGCAAGGGAGGTCAGGCTCGCGGCGCCGAGGGCGACGAGCGAGTTCTCCGTCGAGCAGGCGCTCAGGACGCGGCGCTCGCTGCGCTCGTTCGCCCCGACCCCTCTCACGCTCGCCGAGGTCTCTCAGTTGCTCTGGGCGGCGCAGGGGATCACCGG
>Ga0315285_10006985_pt1 | contig 11620 bp, 6 predicted proteins | sample YL17G09_36_MG_FD_203698 | JGI IMG/M metagenome (GOLD analysis project Ga0315285, IMG submission 203698) | Sediment microbial communities from Yellowstone Lake, YNP, Wyoming, USA - YL17G09_36 | ecosystem: Environmental > Aquatic > Freshwater > Lake > Sediment | place: USA: Wyoming | collected... | reverse complement strand
TTGGTCGTCTTCACGTATACCACGTATGTTCCGTTTTCTTGAAGGGGCATCTCGTATCCTGAAGAGGAGACTGTGAAGGGACTTGAGGTTTCTGGACAGTACGGGTAGCCTCCGGATGACGGGGGGTCTGAGAATGCGCTTGCGATGAGCTGGGCACCTCCGGACGCAGCGTAGTTTGGCACTTTCCAAGCGTCTCTGACGGTGTTGTTGTAGCCTGGGATAACATCCCATGTTACTGGGTTCGATGAGTAGAGCGGAACGTTGGTCGCGTCCACGACGGTGTATGCTGCTACGACGTGTAACGGCTGGTTCCAGTTGTTGTGATAGGTTAGCCAAGTGTACACTATTAGGCCTTTTGTCACTGTGGTTAACGGGTTTCCAGCTGAGTCCCCTATGTATGCCCGCGTTATGCTGATCTGCCACTGTGAAGGCTGAGCTCCTGGGGCGGTTTCGACGGTTCTGTAGACGTAGTTGCCGACGCGGTCGTTTATCTGTAACGCGATAAGCTGGCCTGGGATCGGAAATGACTGGTTGAACACAACGAGGAAGAGTGTACCGTTGATTTCCACTTCTTCTCCGACATTGTACAGGGTCTTGCTTGTGTTAACCGTAATTGCAAGTGTTTGATTAAGATCCGTTGGTGACGTTTCGATTTCATTGTACAGATTTGTCTTGGTGTTGAGTGTTGTTCCGAGTGACTCCTCTGCAACTGCGGATGAGAGGAAGTAGAAGAAAATTAACGCCATCAGGAACAGAACTAGTGCTTTTCTGGTCGTCTTTATCCCACTCCCATGGTATCAAGTAAGGACTTAGAACCTATAAGGATTCTGGAATAATGTTCTACCAACTCTTAACATATACGTAAAGAGGAATTACTTCACGAAACAAAGAAAAAAATAGTGGGGATTTGAGTTGCTTATGTCTAGAATGGAACTATTGTAATTGTTGGTGCTGGGGCGTATTCGTCGCACAGCGCTGTTCCCTCTAAGTGTGGCCAATCGCTTAGTGCACACACGTGTAGTGTGGCTATGCCTGCTGCAACGCTCTTGTCTATGTGGAGGTGAACTATTCCGGTGTAGTTCTTATACGTGCAGGCTTCGAATAACGTGTAGTTGCACTCTTCGAAGTTTAACGTTTGTGTGAACCAAACTGTTCCTGTGATCAGTGGGTAGTTAAGCTCGTCGTGGAGTGTCACTGCTATGGTCACGTTGCCGCTCTCTAACGGAAGAATCTTATGGCTGCCGAACTCAACTGTGACGTCTATCCAATCGCCGTGGGCGGCTTCTTCTGGGTCAACTGTGACCTTCCATATGTGTACAAGGTAGTCGTACTTGAAGTAGAAGTAGTCAGTGATAACATCGCATGCGATGTCAACAGTGGCGGTGACTTTCCATATGCCGAACAGGCTTTCTGGGTCGTCGCACGGCCAGTTCATCCTGAAGCTGACGGTTGCAAAACCGTTCTCGTCTGTTCTGGCAACGAGGACTGTCATTGTCCTGTTGTTTAGGTCTGGGTTCTCAACATCGAAGAGCATAACTTCGAAAGCTACGTCTTTGTTTTGTACTGGCCATCCGTTATACGTCACGTTGGCGCACAGACACACTTCTTTCTGTGGCCAGAACATGTCGCTGAACATAAATTCGCCAGTTGCCTCATTTGCTATTCCTTGAGCGCCCCATGGAAAATCATAGTTGCACGTGTACACATCGATTACTTTGCCCATAACAAATGGCATTGTTGCCTTCATAAGGTATGTTCCATCGACTGACGGGTCCTTCGGAATCATTTCGCCTACATAGTTGCCGAAGTCCACCCACGAGTCTTCCAGATCCAGAGCGCATGAATACGTGGTTGGGTATACTCCTTGCAAGATTCCCTCGAATTCTACGATGTACAACGTTCCATCTGGTGGTGTGGACGGATAGGGTTCGTGGTACGTGCCGAATTCGTCAGGCAGAATCATTCCACCTACGATTACGTAGTCTGGACCATTGACTGGCCCTAGGTAGAACACTCCGCCGTTCGGTGCACCTGCATAGGTTTCGAGGAATGTGCCGTTGTAGACGTTGGTGATATTAAGCATGGTTTCGTCGTAGTTCAGCTTGAAGTTGAAGCCAACTAGTCGCCAATCGTCGTCAAGGTTCTTTATAACGATGCTCGCGTTGAACCTTTGGCCGAGAGCTGTCAACACAGTGTCTTTCGGGATGACTTCAAGGTGTGGAACTCCTGACGGTGGTGACCATTGATTCGTGTACTGGCATGTTTCACCCTTTTCGCTCGTTAGTTCAACTCCTTCGGGGCTACCTATGACACAGTCACCCGTTACGAAGCTTAGTAAAGCTGAGACGGATCCGCCGTACGGTGGCTCTGCAACCACAACCAGCTTGACTTTCATTATTACGCCCCCGGCGTATATGGGGACGTCTCCGTGAGACGCTGCGATAGTCATGTCATAAAATGTGGTTGCGCATTCGGTCGTGCTGCCGTCGAGTGCGACTTTTGGTGGTGTAACCTTCCAAAGGTTTGCCTCGGCTTCAGCTGAGCCATCTGGGTCCATGAAGTGGCCAACTGGAAGCCATGCATTTCCAGAGCCTGGTTTGAACTTCACGATAGATATGTCTGAAACTTGGAGTTTGACTTGGACACCGCCTACTCCTGGGCCTGTTGGGTTGATGTTGTCGATTGTGATGCTCACTTCGACTTCAGTTCCCGCGCCTGCGCCAACCAGACTGATTGGGTTTGGCACGATATGGAGGATTCCTCCATCTGGGGGTGGTACAGCGAACACTGGGACTGCTGCGAGTACGCTTAAGAGCATTGCTAGCGTTAGCGCTGATGCAAATAGTTTTTTGTTCATTTTCTTTTCTCCCTTCTCCTTTTAAGCAGTATTATCTCTAGAGCCTGAGAATTTAAGGATTGCGGAATAATCCTCTATCTAGAAATGCAATCTTGTTTCTCTAGATTCAAAAGAAAAAAAGAGTGAAGGTTGATTGCTTCTATTCCTGTTTCATGGCAGATCCGGAAAGCCTGGAGCCCACGGGCCCCCGTACGCAGCACACTCGGTATTCTCGAAGGATGGCCAGCCGAAGACTTTTGCGAGCAGTATTGCGTCTAGGATGTTGATTTTGCCGTCGCCGTTGACGTCGATTACTCTGCTGTATCCTACGTCGCCTTCTTTCTTACCGAATTTGCCGGCAAGCAGTATTGCGTCTAGGATGTTGACTTTGTCGTCTTTGTTGAGGTCTTCGTCTCTGAAGTAGCGGAAGAACCCGTTTGTCGAGGTTATTGGGATCGAGCCTAGCCAGTTGGGGTCAGTTATGCCTGAGGTTGTGACTGTGGTGCCTGGTTTGTGAGCTGTCAAGAGTATAGTGGCCTGTGGTGCGTAGCTGACGAAGCACCATGCGCCTGAGTGGATGAGGTTGATGTCAGGTGCGAACGACGTTGGATCCCACGGTGCGCCGTCACTTGGTCTTGGGTCGCCTGTGCAGATGGGTTCCCAAATGTGCTTTGGAAGTATGCGGTTGCCGCCTATCCAGCCTACTGCGAAGACGCTTTTCACGTCTAAGCGTACCTCAAACAGGGTTGCGGAGTGCTTTATCATCTGGACTATGTTCTGTACGTTGCTTATCCACCATGGGTCTGGGAGTCCTCTTAAAGCCAAGTCGTTCTTCAATGTTACGAATGTGTATTCTATGTCTTCGAATGTTATTGGTGTTCCGTCAGACCAGAATGCTGGGCGTCGCATTGTGAAGTTGATAGCAGTACGGACATCTCCTGGAGTGGGCTCGTAAGTTCCGACGACGAAACTGTCGCATAACCAAGGTTTGAACATCCTGGTGTATGGTTCTCTGTACAAGAGGCTCTCGTAGCCGACGAGGTCTATCACGGTGTTGTCCCATAGCCAGTTCGTGTAGATCGGGTTCAATGAGTTCAGGGTGTCAGTCTTGAAGCCGTATCGGATGGTGCTGCCTATCGCTCTCGCTTTCGGAGTACCTGTCACATTGTTCATTTCGCATGGTCTCATGCTCATGAAGGTGAAGCCATTGTCGACACCGAAGCCTGGAATGTTGACGAAGTTGCGCCACCATCTACCATGGTATCCAGTTTCAGGAGCCGTGTTCCCAGTGTACCAGCGGTGGACGGCTTTGTTGCCTCCAGCTGACCACAGGGGCACACCGATACAGTACTCGGCGAATGCTTCCTGGGCTAGGTACGAGTAGTACGTGGCTTCTTCGATTGTGTTCGCGTATGATACACCATCAGCGGCGTCGTTGTATTCTGGTACGTTAGCGCCAACCGTGTTGTAGCACTGGCCTGGGTGCCAGTAGTAGTTCCAAGCCCATAGAACCAGGTGATCTGGGTCCATGGTAAGGCTCCAACCAGCACTGTAGATGTGGAAGTCCTTGTTGCCCATTACCTGAATCAGAGCGGCTGCCCTGTTTCCGGGTACCCAGTTGACGTGGATGTTGGTTGTGTTCTCCAAGAGGCCGTACAGCTTCTCAGATACCTTCAGCCTTGGAGGAGTCTCGCTTCTAGCGAAGATCTTCAAAACCATGTTCTCGCCAGCAGCGTCTTTGAGGCCGCTGCCGTCAATGTCCCAGTATCTCCAGCCGTCTGTCCACATTGGAAACCTGTTTATGCAGCCAAAGGCGAACCGCGCCTTACCACTCATAACGTGAATCTTCGCATCGGACTCAAGGCAAAGCATAGTACCTGTGGGTAACGTGTATGTAGTGCTCACTGTGAGATAGGTGCCTGTGTTTTTACACTTCACAGTACCTGAGTATACGTGAACGTCGCTCGAGGCCTCTAAGTTTATGCATGTACCAGTGATGTATGTCTTGTTCTGGCATATTGTCACTAGATCGCCAAACAATGCAACTTGTGCCTTCTCAAGGTTGTACAGGTAGCACAGGTCTTCTAGAGCACCGCCTGGTCTGATTTCTGGGTGCACGTAGAAGCCGCTGGCAGGCGACATTGGCGTGTAAACTGGAAAAGCGAATCCTTCACCTATCACTTCGTTGATCACGTAGGTCCTGTCCGAAAGATAGGCAATTGCTTTTCGCAGGTCCACAACGCTCATGGGGTTCGGGTACACAGGATTTGGATAAGCTGGGTCTTCTGGATTGCCCAAATTCACGTTGTTGTTGTTGTTCAAGTCGAAGAGGAACAAGCCGAACTCTGGTCCATAGCTGATTACCTTGATATCTTCGTCCAAGGGCGGGGTACTATAACCGATGTAGTGCTCCGCATCTAGGGGCCAGTCCGTAACGTCAATTCCGTGAGCCTCAAGGGCAGGCCATTCAGACGTCTCTGAAGCGTACAGTTGGATCAGTAGGTTGTCACATCTTGGTCCAAACGTCTCGAAACTGGTGTCGTCAGGATGGGCGGGGTTACCGTATTCAAAAGCAAAGACTGTTGGTAACAGCATAGCAATGACGATTAGCATCGAAAATCCTACTAGTATAGTCTTTTTCATTTTTCTTCCTTCCTTTCTCCTATATTCAGCACCTAATAGCTACTCGTGCGCATTTAAAAGTCTTATGGAACATTCTTACAGTCGGAATGCATCCGCGGCGAATGTGTCAAATCCTTCCAAAAAGGGCAAACTAGTAAAGATGACATGCGACGAAATGCTCTTTCTGGACCTCTTTAAATGCTGGTTCCTTTGTGCGGCATACGTCACCAATGTATGAAGGGCACCGTGTATGGAACCGACAGCCCGAGGGCGGAAAGACAGGGCTTGGTATCTCGCCTTTCACGTTAACCTCAATTCGAGTCGAAGTCGGGTCAGGAACAGGAACGGCCTCTATCAGGGCTCTAGTGTAAGGGTGAAGCGGTTCCAGGATGACGCTCTTCACGTCTCCCCTTTCCATCATCTTGCCAAGATACATCACTGCTATCCTGTCGCACATATGACGAGCCAAAGCCAAGTCATGAGTGATATACAGAAAAGACACATTGTATTTCTCTCTCAAATCGATCATGAGGTTAAGAATTTCAGCTCGTATTGACACATCCAGCATGGAAACAGGCTCGTCCGCGACTATAAACTCTGGACCGAGAACAAGGGCCCTCGCCGTGGCAACCCTTTGCCTCTGACCGCCGCTTAGTTCATGTGGATATCTGGTGAGAAACTGCTCAGGAGGGGCCAATTGTACGTCTTCCATGACCTTGTAGACTTTCTCCTCCATCTCTTTCCCTACAAAGCCTTGAATAAGCAATGGTTCCTCTATGATGCTTCTAATGAGCATTCTCGGGTTTATCGATTCAAAAGGATCTTGAAAGACTATCTGCATCCTGCGTCTATATTTTTTAAAATCTCTCCCATTGAGGGACGTCACATCCTTACCATCAAAAACAATTTTGCCACTGGTCGGTTCGGTAAGCTTCAACAAAACTCTCCCAGTCGTGGTCTTGCCACTACCACTTTCCCCTGCCAGACCAAAGATCTCCCCCTTCCTAACTGAAAAGCTTATCCCATCAACAGCATGAACAACCAGCGCCTTTCTTGAGATTATGCTTCGGAAGAAGCCCATGTTAATTGGGAAGTGCTTCTTGAGATCCACAACTTCAAGCAAAGCGTCACTCATCATAAATCCCCTACCATCTCTCTCCCTTGTTCTTGGCCTCCACCATAAAACAAGCGACGAAATGCTTTTTATCCAATTCTGCTACTTTCGGCACTTCTCGCCGACAAATGTCCTTCGCATGCTCACAGCGGGGATGAAAAACACATCCTGACGGAGGCCTGAGAAGATCAGGCGGAGAGCCAGGGATTGAAACCATCCGCATACGATTCTTGGCGCGAATGTCTGGAAACGCGCCCACTAATCCTTGGGTGTAAGGATGAAGCGGATGCTTGAAGAGCTGCACCACATCGGCGTATTCCATGATCCTTCCTCCATACATGACTGCCACTCTCTCGCATATCTCGGCCACTATCGAAAGGTCATGAGTGATCAGAATCATTCCCAAGCCTAGCCTTTCTTTTAGTTCCTTCATAAGCTTCAAAACTTGTGCTGCTACTATGACGTCCAATGCTGTAGCGGGCTCATCAGCTATTAGAAGCGAAGGGTTAGAAGCTAAGGCCATGGCGATCATGGCACGCTGTCTCATTCCTCCGCTGAACTCGTGGGGGTAGTTGTCAAGACGAGAGGGATCCACTCCAACAAGCTCAAGCAATTTCCGCACTCTTTCAAGTGCCTCCTGCTTGCTAACGTTCTTTTCATGAGTCACTATAGCCTCACAGATTTGGTCACTGATCTTGTAAACAGGGTTTAGAGCATTCATTGCCCCTTGAAACACAAGTGAGATTTCCTTCCATCTTATGTCCTCTCTCAGTGTTTCATCGTCCAGACCGACGATATCCGTGCCCTTGAAAAGAATAGTCCCGCTGACAATCTTTCCTCCTTGCGGAAGAATTCTCATGACAGCAAGGGCAGTAGTAGTTTTCCCACATCCAGACTCGCCTACCAAGCCCGTTGCTTGGCCTTTTTCAACCTCAAAGCTCACACCATCGACAGCTTTGACGTATCCACTCAGAGTCTTGTAGTATGTTTTGAGGTCAACTACTTCAAGCAATGGCATGTATAAACAATCCCGTCAAATCATCTTTACTGTGCGAATACTTTGATCTAGGAAAGCAGTGCCAGACGATATTTAACCTTTTGTATTGGCAGGCCTAGCAAAAACCTTTTCTGAAACCGAATCATAACAAGTGGTGATTCATTTGAAGTATCAATGGGCCAACAGGAGGATTGACTCTGAGAAGGCAGCGGTGGCCATTGAGGATTTCCTTAAGCAACATCACTTTTCGATAACAGCCAGTTCTGATGGTTGCCAGACTGTTTGGACAGCATCGCACGTGAATAGCAACCACGTCGTGCGCAGACTTGTGATAAGCATCATGCAAGACTCCTGTGGTTTTACGGTAGAATTGCGCGCCGGCTCGCGTCTCGACCCATTGCTTAAAAACAGCTTCATTCTTCAGCTCCTAGGAGCAGGGGGAATAATGAGAAGCGCTTATGAAACTCAAGATTACTATAGAAGAATGGAAGACGAATTCTGGGAAATGCTTGAGAAAGCGATTCAATAGGAAGTAAATAGTGGATTCGCTATTTTCTGATACGCAGCTTGGGGTTCAATATTTCGTCAAGAGCGTACCCAAGTAGTATGAATGACACGGCAATGAAGGCGATACAGATACCTGGAGGAATGATCCACCACCAATTCTTCGTTGCCCCGGCTGCGAAGCACTCGTGAAGCATTCTCCCCCACGACATACGACTTGGATCGTAGAATCCTAGCCATGCGAGCGCAGCCTCCGCAGTTATAGCCCCTGGGACGGCGGTTGCAAGCGAGATATAGACTAAAGACATCACGCTTGGCAGTATGTGTCTTAGCAGTATGTGTCCCGTTCCTGCTCCCGCTGCTTTCGCTGCCTCAACAAAGTTTCTCTCCCTCAAAGACAATACTTGGGACCTAACGACCCTGGCAAAACCGTTCCAACCTAGGATTCCCAAGAGGAATACTAGGTTCTCAATCCTCGCACCTATTACCGCAACTAGAACAATCAGAAGAGGCAATCCGGGCAGTACGAGTAGTAGGTCATTGAAGCGCATCAATAGCTGGTCAGCAGCGCCGCCGACGTAACCAGCAACCAGTCCCACGACTAGACCGATACTCACCGATATTAACGCAACCAGCAACCCTATATAGAGAGATACTCTTGCTCCCCACACGAGCTGTCCGAACAAGTCTCTACCCTCCTGGTCTGCTCCAAGAATCCCGTAGGCGGTTCCCATCAACTTCAAATCAACATCGTCAAGATTCACTGTCGTCGAGACTGTGTCGTTCGAAAACTCAGGGATGATGTCTAGAAATGTTATTTCAAATCCAACAACGTATCTTCCAGGGCGCAAATCAAACACTTGATCAATCTTCAAGGGGTCTTCGTCATTGATGAGGGAGGTTCTACTGGCACGACTCTCCTTACTGATCATCCAACCACCAAGATCCTTAAGCCCTGAAAGCGCATCAACAATATAGACACCGCCTGGATTCCCTAGGTCTCCGTATGCATCAATATAGAATCCTGTTGGAGGAGCGGATCGGTAAAGGACATACGGAGACGGATAGATCCCTGACGCATCAGTCATCGAGGAATTAGCAGGAATGATAAACATTTTGAATGAGATGGGAACCTTTAACACATTGCCAGCGCTTCCATCAATCCACACGTACTCTCGGCCAGCCAACCGGTTATACTTCATGTTCTTTGCCTCAATTGTCTTCCCGTAGGGAAGACTGTAAAGACCTTGCCCTAGGGAATAAATACCTAGGGTGCAGTTAGGCGGCGTATTGATCTTCAACTCAAAAAGCCTAGGCTCTGTGACAGCCGCTTTCACAAGTACATAAAATCTTTTCCTTATTGTGACATTACTGTAAAGAACCATTTTCTGATTTATTACTTGTTCACTGGTAATGTGCTCTTGTATGAGTCGGCGGTCAAGATCTACATAACCATCGCCAACATTAGAGACCCTGCAAATCTGCTGGCTACCATTACCTCCAACAACCAAGTAGTCTCCTTGATATATCCCGTCAACCGAACTCAAATACACTCGCGCGTCATCGATTGCTGTGGATCTTGCTAGTGTTGTGATTCTGGAAGCCCATGCCTCTTGTCTGAGAATATCGGGCGTGTTACCGATGGTAGTGAGATCAGGGTCGCATATTCGCGTATCATTCGCAAAGCAATAGTATTGAACCAAGTCGCCACTGTCATCATAGATTGGAGGGTTTGCAGAGGTTTGGATTTCTCCGTAGGTCTTGTTGGTCAAGCTACCTTCACTCACTATCCACGAAATCGTGTCCCAGTTGTGTCTTGACGTTGCTGTGCCATTTAGCCAATTCCACCAATTCTTCGGGTTTGAAGAGCTTGCGTCAACCAGCCAGTCTCGAACTGTAATGTTTGAGGCAGCGACAAACAAGCCCGTCGTATTATCTGCGCCTAGAGAGATATCGCCTACAACTGGTTTGTAAGAGCCCTTACTGAATGGGGCTGAGAGCATTATGACAAACCATCTTTCAACAGGAAACGCTTCTAGTATGCTGCTTCCATTGACCAGTACATTGATATTGCCCAAGATTCTTTTGGGAGCACCAAGAAACGGGTAGTCGAATTCGTGGAATACGTATGCCGTGGCTTTTCCTGCAGTTCCAGGGGTTAAGCGTTCATAGGTCACCTGCAGAGAGCCTGGCTTCGGAGAAATCTGGAATCCTTCTACGGTGCTTGGATAACCAACGTCTGGATTATAGCTCAACCTAACGGTAGCTGAGGAGACATTGGCTGACGAAGAGAGATTCCATTCTCCACCCTCTGAAATGGGCTTCGGCGAGCTTGGGTCTGCCACTGCATCCAAGTTTTCACTTAGCATTGGATTACCACCTAGCCATGTTGGCACTTCACGCAGAAAAGTTGGTGCTACAGATTTGCCTCCTAAGGCTCCAGTAAAAGACGGATCTTCTCCCATAGGGGAATAAGGAGTAAAAACGTTCGGGAAAAGAGCCATGAACGCGAAGACGCCTATTATGATCAAGCCCACGATGGACTTCCTATTTCGCACGAAGAGTTTCATGAAAGCCAGAAAACGAGACAATCCAAACAAGAACTTACTTTGCTTCTTTTGCATCTCAAGTCACCCATATTTAATACGAGGATCTATTATTCCATAGAGAAGGTCAGATAGCACGTTCGCGATGATAACACACACTGATATTATGTAGAATACCGCCATAAGCACTCCATAATCCCGGACATTGATAGCATTCCATATCCAGCCTCCAAGTCCTGGATAGCTGAACACAGTCTCAGTTATTATCGCTCCAGAAAGTATAAACCCAAAGGTCAGGGCAGCGCTTGTCACTATCGGTAGCGAAGCGTTTCTAAGCGCGTGTCTATAAAGTATGGTCGACTCTTTCAAGCCCTTGGCTCTGGCTGTAAGTATATAGTCTTCTGTTATTGTCTCCAACATCGTTGCCCTCGTAAGAAGCAACCATCCTCCATACGAAAACAGAGTTAACGTTGTTAGAGGGAGAACTAGATGCGAGGCAAATCCTCCAAGAATTTCGACTATGCTCCCCACGTTTAGTGAAAAGGTTGATACTAAGGCAGATGGTTGATAACTCACCGCACTACTGTATGTCTGTGGCCACCCTGTCAAAGCCCAATTGAGCGGGTAGGCATGTGAACCGGGAAGCCAATCGAGCGAACCGTAGAAAATCCACAGCAAGATTAAACCAATCCAAAAAGTCGGCAGTGAGTTGAGGATCAGCGCGATTCCCATATTACTACTATCGAATAATCCGCCTCTACGCTGAATGATAGCAATGCCTAGCACAATTCCAATCACGATAGATAATATGGCTGATGATCCTAGTAACATGACTGTATAGGGAAGCTTTTCGGCGACGAGGTCAATCACGGGGCGCCTACCTCCCATCTCAAGTCCCAAATTCCAAGTTAAGAGGTTGCGAACATACTTCAGAAACTGAAGATGAAACGGTTCCCCTACACCCCAAAGATTTTTCAACTCTTGAATATGCTGTTGCCTCA
>Ga0315285_10006984_pt1 | contig 11620 bp, 9 predicted proteins | sample YL17G09_36_MG_FD_203698 | JGI IMG/M metagenome (GOLD analysis project Ga0315285, IMG submission 203698) | Sediment microbial communities from Yellowstone Lake, YNP, Wyoming, USA - YL17G09_36 | ecosystem: Environmental > Aquatic > Freshwater > Lake > Sediment | place: USA: Wyoming | collected... | reverse complement strand
GAGCAAGTTTACTACGAAGACGTAAACGTCGGTGACGAGATACCGAAGCTGGTGAAGAACTGCACGACGCAACAGCTCGTGATGTGGGCCACCGGCTCCGGCGACATGTATCCGATTCACTACGACAAGGACTTCGCGGCGAGCAGCGGTCTGCCCGGCATCATCGTCCACGGCGCCCTCAAGAACGCCTTCCTCGGCCAGATGCTGCACGACTGGGTCGGCGAGAAGGGCGAGATAAAAAAATACAACTGCCAGTACCGGGCTATGGATGTTCCGGGCCAGGACATCATCTGCCGCGCCGTCGTCACCAACAAGGCCCAGGACGGCGGACTGAACCTCGTCGAGCTGGACATCTGGACCGAGAAGGCCAGCGGCGAGAAGACGTCCCCCGGTAAGGCTACGGTAGTCCTGCCGTCGCGTTAAGGTCAGCCGGGTTCACCAGCATCGTCCACATCCTCGATCAGGGGAGAGTCCTTCCTTAAGTCTAGAGCCCTAGAAGGCAAAGCGGCGACGGTTACCGGTGCTGGGCGGGGGATTGGCCGTGTCGTCGCCCTATACCTGGCAGAGCTCGGCGCGCGGGTCGTCGTGAACGACCCCGGCGTCGACCCTACCGGGACCGGCCACGACAATGGGCCGGCGGCGCAGGTAGTGGAGGAGATCCGCCGCAAAAGCGGCGAGGCGCTCACCAACTTCGACTCCGTCGCCAGCATGGAGTGACCTTGCCCCCAGGAACGAGTCCCGACCTCGTACTAGTGCGCTTTCTGCACCCCTATTCCGGAGTTATGAATGACGACTATTGGGGGTACCACGTCATCGATTCTAGAACTCCTCCTTCAGACGCCAGGTCGAATCTGAGATCAAGGGAGTGATCGCCCCCAAAGTGACCCCGCGGGCTCTGATTGCTAACCACCCCAATATGACATCGAAAAACCAGGTTCGTGTTGGGGCGAGTTCGCGTTACGGTTTCCGCACTATGATCATGGCAGCGCCTCGGAAGTAAGGAGCGGAGGATTCTCGAAACAGCGCCTTTGGGGGACGACAGCGGGTTGGGCAGCCGGTGACAGTATACGGCTCATAGGTTCTTGGCGGGCTTCCGCGGCCTGGCGTCAAACAGCTTCAGTACGCGCTCACGAAGATAGCGCTGTACGAACGAGTTTGCCGTGCCGTCAGGATACAGCACCCTGTTCCCGATAAGTGGCTCAAGCCGCTTTCTGAACGTTGCCTCGGAGAGGTTAACGCCGACCCTCGCCATGAGTTCTTGCAGCGAGTACCGAGTGTTGTCCCAGAGCCAGTTCCATATCTCGCTATCCGACTCGCCTGATTTCTTCGTGACAGTATCTGCAAACCTGACATCGAGATTGGTCCAAGCAATTGCGATTCTGATGCGCTCAGGCTCATCTGCAACAACGAGCACCGCCTCGGGCCTCTCATTCTGCTTGAATCGAGCAAGGTATTGCGCGCGAGTGTCCGCATCCACAATCGAATCTCCAGTCGCGTACATTGACCGAGTATCCGTCCGCTGTCGCTCCTCCTACGACGCCCCCTCGAAGCGCGAGTCACTCTCGCAGGCGGACAGGATTAGGATGCCTAGGTCATAATGTGAACAGCCTTGCCGCCGGTAAGCGTTTCCCAACGCTTCACAATCATGTCGCAGTATGCTGGATGCCATTCCATTATGTAGGCCAAACGGGACGCCTTCTCGGCTGCAATGAGCGTTGTGCCGGACCCACCGAAAGGTTCGAACACTACCCCTCCGCTGCCGGTGTATGCTTGAAGAGAGCGATAGGGTATTTCCACGGGACAGACCGCAGGATGGCCGTACATTTCTAGCTGGCGATGGACGGCTGGGACCTGCCACACATCGGTGTTGTGCTTCGACATGTATTCACGGCCTCCAGCAGTCATCCTAGGCAGTTGTCCAGGTTTCCGATAGACGAGGAGAGCCTCCCAACAGAAAGCTGGAAGGTAGTGGCCGTTGCGCTTGATATGGGAACTTCTGGGGATATCGAAGTTGGCGCCCGTTTTCTCCCACACGATGGTATCCAGATAACGGAAGCCGTGCTCTTCAAACAATACCGAATGGTGACTAACGTGGTTGTGGTGAGTGGTAGAGCCGTTGCCGACATTCCAGATGCACACACCGCCCTCTTTCAGCAAGTCGCAGCAATTCTGAATGATCCTTGCCATGTCTTCCAAATAGCTTGTGTAGTCCTCCCAATGAGCGAAGGGGCGTTGATTGAAGCATGGAGGTCCGCCGAACACATGATCAACAGCACGTCCTTCTGTCAGTCGCGTCACAGAACCCGAATCTCTAGAGTCACCACACATCAGGCGATGCTGGCCGAGGGCATACAGATCGCCGAGCTTGGTGATGGCGGCGGAATCGTCGATCTCTGGAACCGAGTCCTCGTCAACGACATCATCGAGCACTAGGCGTCGTATCTCCTCATCGCTGAATCCGAGGTTGTCAAGATCGATATCTTCAGAGCGCAACTCCTCCAACACCTGCCGTAACTTCGGGAAATCCCAATTCGCGATCTCAGCCGTCTTGTTGTCCGCGACCGAGAAGGCTCGGCGCTGCACATCAGTCAATTCGACGACGATTACCGGAACACTCGTCATCCCCAGCTTCTGCGCCGCTTTCCATCGAGTATGACCAGCAACGATAGTGAGGTTCTGATCACAGAGAATGGGGACGTTGAAGCCGAAGGACTGGATGCTTCCAGCAACGGCTTCGACTGCATGCTCGTTCTGTCTTGGATTGTCCGTCCAAGGACGAAGGCGCGTCAGCTCGATTTCTTGGACGCGGAGCATCGCAGAACCTCCCGAAGTTCTTGTTTAGGTAGCTCCTATGTTCTCTCGCTGCTAGCGTAGCGTGGCAATGCCGACACAGGCAAGAGGTCTCTGTCACTCAGTGAAGCGTGAGGCCGAAGGAAATCTAGTGCTTTTGGCCATCTGTCGCGGAGCCATTCGCGCTGGCCCCCACGTTCGCTTGAAGCGACAAGAAGGGAAGCTGAGCGGTCAGCGGCCCGCGCCTGGGCCATTTGCCAGCGATATTGCATGTGTCATGCGCCAGATCGGGATTCTCGCAGGCGCAGATGCTTGCGGCGATGCCATGCGCCGCCGCCAAGTCCCGCATCAAGGCGAACGTCTGGCGCCTGACTTCGAGCGGCAGCTTCCGAGTATATGTCCCTGTTCCCGCAAGTCCCTGCGAGGCTGGCTCAGAGAATGCGCTCAGGAGGCGTGCCAACATATCTTTCTCGGCAATGTGTCGGCTGAGTGACCGGACGATTGCGGGTCTTAGAAAGAGCAGGTCAGTCGCTGCGCGCGTGACACCGACATCTTTCAGGGCGGCGAATAGGCGTTCGGTCGCCTTTGGGTCATCGGTCACTGTCGGCAAGATGGGGTCGACTCGAGCCTCCGTCCTCACTCCGGCTCTGACCAGTGCCTCTATCTGCTTCAGACGCCTCTTTGGGCTGGCGGCGCCGGGTTCAAACGTCCGAGCGATGCTTTCGTCAGTGGTAATGATGCCAATCTGTGCCCTAATGAGTTCAGCCTGATCGCCTAGAAGCGCCAGCACACGATCAGGGATGTACCCTTTAGTTAGGAAGGCAATACCAACGCCCTTTCCTAGGAGAAACCGGATAATAGCTTCGGCCATGCCCAGGACCTCCGACGCCGGCTGAAAAAGGTCGCTGGAAGGGCTGAAGTAGACCGCCTCTGGCTTCGTGCGACGCCTGGAGAACTCATCCCGCAGCATATCCAACGTATTCTCGTACAGGATTATGCGGCCATCGCCGGGGAACTGGCTGTAGCCCCTGGCGTAGCAATATAGGCAACCGTGCAGACACCCAGCGGTCACGTTGATCGTGGGGATCGTCCTCAGGCAAGGGAGGTCAGACGGCGTCAAGACTGCGGATTTCCGCCAAGCTTTGCTTATCATGGCCACCATGTGTCTCGCGAGTGGTCCGTGAACGGCAACGGGGACCATCAGCGTCCCTGTCGCATCCTAGAGCCGCGCCTCGTCAACAGTAGCACAGGTGTGCTATCCCGTCAAGTCGGGAAGCGTTTGAAACACCCGTCATTACTACGCTAATCTAGGGTTATAAATGGCGACTGTTGGCGGTACCAAACCCCATACCCGTTACCCGATCCGCGCGAGCCTCTTGGCAGGCTCCATACAACCCCTTTACATGTGGACGGCGCAGTCAGAGGGACTGTGAGCCGGTCTTCTCGCCCGACGGGCAGAGGGTGGCATTCGTGCGCCTGCAGGACAAGGTGGAGCAGGTTGTCGCGTTGGACTTGGACACGTCTGAGGAAAAGGTGCTCTTCGCCGTCGAGGACGAGGGCGGCGGAATTGGCAATGATTGGCCGGCATGGTCCCCCGATGGAGAACTGCTCGCTCTGTCGATTCAAAGCATGGGCATCTATGTGATGAAACCCGACGGCTCCGGCGCGCAGCAGGTGGTGGCCGCGGACTGGTTCGGGGGGCAGTTCGTTGGAATACGCTGGCAGTCAGACAACCGGCTGTATTTCGTCTCGGCAGGATAGCGGGAACCGAAGCGAGTCTGGGAGGTCGAACCCGCTTCTAGTGAAGCGATTCGTCAGCCGCTGACAGTCAGACATCTATTCCCGGCGTCGACCGCCATCCCGTTAACCTTCTCCTCAGGTAGAGCGTTATTACTTCTACGAGAAGCTCCATCCCTGATGAGAACCCCGTCAAGGGGGGTCAACCATGCGTCTTGCTGTTGTTGCTGCCATCGCCCTGATTCTCGCGGGCCTCGTTATCTTCGGCGAACCCACAAGGAGCGCAGCCACGGAGAACCGCAGCGCTTGCGGTGGCGACAGCACTGAGAAGGCGAGGGACAAGCCGGTGAGTCCCGCCATGTATACCCTGAGGAGGAGACTTATGCGCCGCGTTCTTGCTGTGGTGTTCGCGCTCGTCCTGGCCTTCTCTGCGAGTGGAGTCTCGGCTCAGCAGGGGCAGTGGCAGAGCCGCCTTCCCCTCCACTCCGGTGATTTCTACTCAACGGTCTTCATTAGCAAGAGCGTTGTCCTGGCCGGTGGCCCAGGAGGTATCCTCCGCTCGGGAGACGCCGGTCGCTCCTGGTTGTGGGCTACGAACGAGAGTGTCGGAGATATCGACGCCGCGGGTGATGGACTGCACGCCTGGGCAGTGAGCGGCCGCGGCAGGATACTCGCGACTGCCGACGGCGGCCGGACGTGGGCGGCTCAGCAGTCGGGCACCGACCTCGGCCTATCCGATGTAGCCGCCTTCGACGCGCAGACCGCGCTGGTGGTGGGCGTGCTCTCCAACAACAGCGATGTCGGGTTCATTGAGAAGCCTCCCGACGTACTGCTCCGGACCGATAATGGGGGGCAGACCTGGCGTGAGGTGCCGTTCCCAGAACAGTATTTGCCTGGGCGACTGACGGTGGAGCGCGGGGGCGACCGCGCCTGGCTTACCGCGCAACTCTGCACTCTTGCCAGCGAGGCCCCCGGCATGTGCCGCTGGAGCCTTTCGTTATTCCGCAGTGATGACAGGGGTCAGTCCTGGACGGAGATAGGCGACGGCCGTTACCTGTGGTCGGTGAGCTTCGCAGATGCCCGCGTGGGTTGGGCTCTAGAGAGCAGAACAGAGGCCGGCCAGCTCTTCTCCAGGAGCCTGCTTGTCCGCACGGAAGACGGGGGCGATACCTGGCGCGTTGTGCGGGACTGCACGGCCGAGGGCGGCAGCCCCGGTGGGTTCATTCTCTTCGATGAGCGCACGCTGCTGTTGCCAGAAAGAGAAATCAGCGGCGACAAGACGCGTCTGCTCAAGACGAAAGACGCCGGCGCGACGTGGACGCAGGTTGGTCAGCCGGAGGCCGACTACCTGATGTCACCCGCCTACTGGGACGAGACGCATGGCGTCCGTGCCGGACCTCTTCGATGGACAGAGGACGGCGTGACCTGGCAGGAGTCGGTTACGCCCATCTTCGCCGGTCGCAGCACCGTTTTCGACTTCGTCGACTCGCTCAACGGCTGGGTGAGCGGCTCGAGTTTGCTGCGGACGCGCGACGGTGGTTTCTCCTGGGAGGTCATCAGCGACTTGCAGCCCATCGATCTGGACTTCGTCTCACCCCTCGAAGGCTGGGCCATCGAGTCGCGGTGCGGTCGCTCCGGTTATGGGTACTGTGTGCTCCACACTCCAGATGGCGGCATTACCTGGGAGAAGCAGCTGGGCTTCTTCAGCGGCGGATCGATGAAGATCAGCTTCCTGGACGCTTTGGATGGCTGGGTTCAGCGGGGCCAGGGCTACTCACTGCTCCGCACGCGGGACGGCGGGCGCACGTGGCAGGAGCGGCAGACGCCGGGTGAGACGCTCGCCTTTGCAGGTCCGGAACTGGTTTGGGCAGCTAAAGGACAGCCGACCGCTGACGGTCAGAAGATAGTATCCGTCTACCGATCCGAGGACGGGGGCGAGTCCTGGCTGCCGGCAGGAAGCCTAGAGGATCCTGAGGGTTGCGGGCCCACTGCGGTGGAAGCATTCGATGCCCGGCATGCCTGGGTCGTCACCGAGGAGTGCATTCATCGCGTCAGCCCTGTCCTCCATTGGACAGCCGATGGCGGCGCCAGCTGGGAGGGCCTGCCGCTGGGAGGCGTCGGATGGGTGCAAGTCCTTTCGTTCTTCAGCGAGCGGGATGGCGTTGCCGTGCGGAGCGTCTGCTCCGAGACCGACATCAACGTGCCGTGCGAAGACGTGCTCATGAGGACTAATGATGGAGGTCTCACCTGGAGCAGCGAATCGACGGGCTTCCAAGGCTTCGGTTTTCACCGCTACGTCTTCTTCGATCCCTGGCGTGGCTGGTTCCTTGGCGGAGAGGGAGTGTACGACGTTCAGAACGTCACGCTGTATAGCTACTCGGGGTCGCCACCGGCGGTACCCCAGAAGCAGGTCGAGATGCCGGATGTCGGTCAGGGGCATGAGGGCGGCAGCGCTCTGCCGGCGATTGTCGTGTTGGGCGTCCTCGGTGCCTTCCTCGTTGGGCTGGGCTGTCTCAGGTCACTGGGGGCACGGCATCTTCGAAGGCCGCGATAGGAGCCGCTGGGCTAATGTGCACAAGTCGGCTTCACCTATCAGCAGGTCCGCTGATGGGCTGGCGTAGGCAGCCTGGCGGCCACCTGGCTGCCAAGGCGTCACCGACCCCACGAGGCGTAGGGAAACCGTCGGCGAAGCGTCAAGCTCTCCAATTCCCCCCGGTCTACACTGACGGCGTCGAGAGGTGGATCGAAAGGAGGACACGCCATGAGACCTCTAAGCATCGGTTCCAGAGCAGACAGGGAGTCTGCTTGGGGCGGCGGACCGTTCCGCCGGCGACGGTGGTCTATGTGGCTGGTGGCCATCGTGGTGGCGCCGCTGGTTCTGACGGCCGCGCCCCGGGCGGCGGCTGGGCCTCCGGAGGGCACCGGCTTCATCTGGGGGCCCGCCGGTTCGTGGCTGGATATGCGACCGCCACTGAACGACGGGCGGGTGATCCAGGCCATTTCGATGGCGGTGGACGGGGACACCATCTCCGAACGCCTCCTGGGAGAACCCGGACTGGTCCTATCCGTAGAGGATGCGTCCCCCCAAACGGTCGTGACGGGATGGACGAGCGTTTTCTTCCCAGAGCAATCGCGCTCTCTCCTGGAGGATGCGGGAGTCACGGACTTGACGTTGACCATCGCGGGCGACCCGGCGGTCCCGCTGACGGCGCAAATCGCGGAGGCGATCGCGTCCGACCTGAGGGCCAACATCGCCGCGCAGGTGACGGTGGTGGAGCAATCCGCAGGCTCCGCAGACTACATTGTCAGGCGGGCGACGCAGCCCCCGGTTCCTTCTGACCTGCCGTTCGAGTTTGCGTGCACGCCGGACACGTTCCGCCCCGGTGTCTGGGTGCCTGTCGAGTGCGTTTTCCGCGTGGCGAACACCGGCCCGGCGGGTGTCGATGACATCCGGATGTGGATCTACGCTGCCCGCGGTGACGTCGTGCCGGAGTATTTCCAGATGTCGACGAGTCTCGATGGAGAACCGGTTCCGCCCGATGACCTGATGTTTGGCGTCGAAGGGACGCTTCAGCCGGGCCAGACCGCTGACATACGTGCCATTGTGCTGATGCGGATCGACGAGGAAGGAGCGGGCGAAGCTGAGTGGCAACTAAATGCCGGCGGTCAGACCGTCGCAGCGGGCGCTCTTCCATATGAGGCGAAGGCAGACGCCGCCGAGCCGCCGAAGGATCTGGATGTGAGCCAGAAGATCTTGGAGAACGGGGACGGGAAGTTGTTCTATCACACAACCGTCACCAACCGGAGCTCGAGCATAGTTACGGAACTGACGCTAACCGAACGCTACAACGGGGATTCGCTCTTCCTGGAGGCTGCTCCTCCCCCTGAAAGCGAGCAGCCAGACGTGCAGATCGCGACGTGGGACCTGCCCGCGCTGGGAAAGGAGTTTCTGGCTCCCGGCGAGTCCGTTGCAGTAAGAACGGAGTATTCAAGCGGCTACTCCGGCGACGGCTGTGCGTTTGTCGAGACGGGCGTGATGGTAGAGGCAACCATCGATGGCGTGACCCAGCGATACGGCGCCAGGGCCGAGGACACCCTCGTTCGCATTGAACCATGCTTGGCCGATGAAACCAGCGGTGGCGGAGGTGCCACGTCCCTTGTAGTCGGCGGTGAGGGTCCGGCTGCGGCGAAGGGGGACGTTGTGTGGGCGGCAGTGGTGCTCGCCAGCCTCGGGCTCGCCCTCGTTACGGCGGCGCTGGCGCTGCTCCGGCGGTCGCGGCTGTGAGTCGCGCTCGCTTATTGGGTCCCACAGCAAGAGGAATAAACGGTGAGAAAGGAAGGTGGCGTGATGGCCCGAAGACTGATTCTTGGACTGGTGGCCGTGCTCTTGGGGCTGGCTACTCTGGGTGAAGCGCCGGAGATAGCGGCCGGGCCGGCGGCGGTGTCGGCGGAGGAGCCGGGGCTCGTGTTTGAGCACGCCTGTACCCCCGATACCTTCCGGCCTGACGAGTGGGTGGTCATCGAATGCGTGGGTCGCTCGACGAACGAAGGCCCGGATACCCTGACCGACATCAGTTGGAGCGTCGGTGGCACATACAACGGGTCTCTCCCCACCTACTTGTTCGTATGGTCACAGCGCAGTGGTGAATATGTGCCGCTGGGCACAGGAGCGCTCACGTACGGGGGGTACGATCTGGGGCCCGGCCAGACGGCCGAGACGCGCACAGTGCTGCTCCTGCGGATGTCGGAAGGGACGTTCGAGACGGAGCTGGACTTGTCGGTGGCGGGACGGGAGGTGCTGACGAAGACCATTCAGTTCGTGGCGAGGGCAGAGGCCGCCGAGCCGCCGAGAGACCTGCTGGTCACGAAGGAGCTCGTGGGAGGGCCTGCTGGTGAGGAGGCCATGCCCACCGCAACCTACGAGACGAAGATAACGAACGAGGGGTCGACTGCGGTGACGCAGTTAACGTTAACCGACCGCTACGGTGAGTACTTGGCACTCGTGAGCGCCGACCCCACTCCGGTGAGCGAGAAAGCGGCGTTTGAGCTTGCATCTTGGGACCTGGCATCGTTCGGGAAGGAGTCGCTGGCGCCGGGGGAGTCGCTGGTGCTGCGGACGACTTATGGCCCTGCGCAGGGTTCCGACTGCGGGTACGTGACCAGCGGCGTCGTGGTGGAGGCGACGGTGGACGGGCAGGAGCGGCGCTACGGCGCGCGGGCTGAGGAGGAGGCAACAGTGGGGGAATGCGATTTTGAATGGATGCCCGACGGTCAGGGTGAAGGCGAGTACATACCTGTCGGTGGGGGTGGTGGCGGCACCATGGTCCCGCCGAGCGGCGGCGAGGGCCCGGCCGGGCGTGAAGTCGATGTCCTGTGGGCGGTGGCGGTTCTGGCGGCGGGCGGCGCGTCGCTCGTGGGGGCGGCGCTGGCGCTGCGCCGGCGGGCGCGGTGACGTGCAGAGGGCGGTTGAGATGCGTTTGCTAGTCGTAGTGCTTGGGGCGGCGTTGGCGGCGGTTGCCGTGATGGGCTGCGGCCGAGGTGAGGAGACAGGTACTGTCAACTAGCCCACTGCAACCCAGTCGTCCGGGCTTGGCAAGGTGGCGTACTCGCTGGACGGCGATATCTATGTGAAAACGCTGCCCGACGGCAAGCTGCACCGCGTGACCCAGGGGCAAGCGCCGCGCTGGTCGCCTTCGGGGGAGTGGCTGTTGCTCGCCAGGAGAACCGGCTACTGGGTCGTGCGGGAGGACGGCTCTGGAGGGCGGGCGATTCCGGGAGCGCATGCCATCTGGGCGACAGGGATGGACCGGCTGGCGTACTGGAGCGGCAACGTGGGAGTTGTCGTGGAGGACGCGGACGGCTCGTCCAGAAAGGAGCTGGCGGCAACCGAGGGCGAGGTATGGGGATTGGCTTGGAGTCCCGACGGCGCGCGCCTGGCGTACGACCAGCTGGTGGAATTGCCCCTATCGGGCTACTACTACCGGCGCGCCAGCCTGTGGGTCGCGGACGTAGATGCAGCGACTCGCCCCGTCGAGCTGTGGAGCAGCACGACGGACGGTGCCGTGCTTGCTGGGTGGTCGGCGGACTCACAGTACGTACTGTTCTGGCTCGACCCGCAATTCGCGAACTCGGTGATGAACGACGCCCTGCCGCTGTACTCGGTCGCGGTCTCCGGCGGGGAAGCGCGCAGGCTCCCCTTCGGCCTGCGGTACGGCGAGTTGTGGGAAGCCGCGCCGAGCGGCGAGGTGATCGCGATGACGGAGGGCGGCGACCGATTCACCTATACCCTCAAGCGGATTGCGCTGGTCGACGTGGCGACTGGCGCAACAACGTACCTGACGGACCGCGACACCGCAGCTTTGCAGCCGGCGTGGTCGCCGGACGGTCGACAGATAGCCTTCGCCTCGCAACCGGACAAAGGAATGGTGGGTGGAGATGGCAACGAGCTGACGAAGCTGGAGGCGGACCGTCGGATATGGGTAATGAACAGCGACGGCAGCGACAAGCGGCAGCTTACGGACGACCCGGAGTACCGCGATGAACGGCCCCTGTGGTCGCGGGACGGCTCGCAGATTCTGTTCGTGCGACTCGACGGAGAGATGCGCGCCTCGTTGTGGCCGGTGTCGAGTAGCGGCGGCGAGCCGCAGCAAGTGGTCGCGCTACAGGACGTCGAGCCTGACGGCGGGCGCAGCATAGGCTGGGACAATCTGTTCGACTGGTGGCGCGGGCCGTAGCGGTGTGAGGGGATATGACGATGACGCGACCATGGTGGAAGGTGAGGTCGTGGCTTGTCATCGCAATCGTGTCGTCGCCCTGCTCCTGGCAGAGCTCGGCGCGCGGGTCGTCGTGAACGACCCCGGCGTCGACCCCACCGGGACCGGCCACGACAATGGGCCGGCGGCGCAGGTAGTGGAGGAGATCCGCCGCAAAGGCGGCGAGGCGCTCACCAACTTCGACTCCGTCGCCAGCATGGAGTGACCTTGCCCCCAGGAACGAGTCCCGACCTCGTACTAGTGCGCTTTCTGCGCCCCTATTCCGGAGTTATGAATGACGACTATTGGGGGTACCACTACACCTGCAACCCTCAAGGATG